>ERZ1031113.96-NODE-96-length-36028-cov-15.771940_pt1 | contig 36028 bp, 32 predicted proteins | sample MGYA00518225_ERZ1031113 | MGnify/ENA primary metagenome ERZ1031113 (study PRJEB33718, sample SAMN03159751) | human skin metagenome | collected 2014-05-20 | study: EMG produced TPA metagenomics assembly of the PRJNA266117 data set (Human skin bacterial metagenome...
CTTCCCAACCCAACCGGGCTGGATATCAGGTGTCTACCAAACAGGGGTCAGGTCCTAGTGCTTCGAAACTCGGGGTGATGGAGAGCCCACAGGATCCAGGCTTCGGTTTCTTTAACTGGGATGACAGGGATCACCGGGACATCGGTGATGGCGTCATCCTTGGCGTCGGTACTGGCTTGGGTCGCAGCGTCGCGGATTTCCTTTAAGCGGTCATCTACACCGGCATTGTCGGCATCTCGGTGAACAAAAACAACGTGAGGTTGGACTTGTTTGAGGAGATTGTTTAAACCGCCGAGCACAGTCTTATCTCCACTGGGGTAGGGAGCAATCTCAACCCGCGAATTGAGATCGCACCCGACAGACAAGAGGGTTGCCTCTAGGATCGATTGCAGGCCATCGTCACTGGAACCTTCGCGGAGGAGCTGTGCGTAGAATATGGCTCAAACATTAAGCGACCTCGTATGGGCTTTTCAGAGACACGGTGAGGATTTCATCGACGGCAGTAGTGATGACTGCAGGGGTCGTGGGATCCTTAGTGCGCCAATTCTTCCGGCTCTGGACTGGGAGCAGCCGAAGTGAGTTGTCTCGTCGACGGCCTTCGGCCACCAGCAACTCATCCCATTTCTCCTGGTGCAGGGAAAGATAGGCAGGGGAGTGAGAGTTAACAATCATTTGCTGCAGGGGATTTTCCTCCCCAACTTCTTCAGAAGGGTCTACCGCAAGTTCATGCAGCAACTCATACATTGCGTGGAGCTTATCGGGGTAGATTCCGTTTTCGGGTTCTTCGAAACACAGGACATCGCGTGCAGTGGGATCGATGGCAAGCAATCCCAATGCAATGAACCGGAGGGTTCCGTCGGAAAGTGCACGTGCAGGGAGCAAAGGAGCGTTGCCAATTTGAGCTTGCAAGGTAATCAGCTGACGTGAGTTGTCGATATCAAGGTCGAGCTTGCGAACATCGACGAGATCCAACAGCGTGTCTTCGAGCTGAACCGTGGCCTGAGAACCCATGACTTGGGAAAGTCGCGCCAACGTAGCTGGAAGATTGGAGCCGCGTTCATCGATTTCAGTTGGTCCGTTCATCGCGCTGGGTGAGCGCATAGCACTGGGCTCAAGACCGAGCAGTTTCCACGAACTCAGTTCCAAACAGGCAGCGTAAATCGCTGAGTAGTCTGAATTTCGCCCAAAGGCGTAAAGCACCGTGTTACCTGCTTCGTTGAGCGGACTGCGTGGATTCCTACCTCGTTGTCCGGACGTTGCTTCGATGAAACCGTCATCAGTTGGCCATATGAAGGGCTTCGTGGAACCTTTACCTTTGATAGCGGTTTTCCTGAATTTGTCACTTGCCCAGCCTAGTCGTGCTTTGGCGTCACCCTTTGTGAGTGGGGCGAGCCTCTCCCGCTCTAAGTGAATTTTTCGAACGATCTGACCTAGATTGCCGGTTTCCTCGATGAGCTTGATGTCGAGCTCATACCGAAGATAAGTCGTTGTGACATCTACCTCCTGCCCAAAATCATCGTAAAACGCCGGAGGAACAATCATTTCCACTGCGAAGCTGATGCGATTATCGTCGTTTCCAAAAATTTCACCAATATCTCCGCGAAGACCACGAAGACTGACGGCAGCATCGTTCAGTTTCATACTGGCTGTGGAACCGAAAAATGCAATTGCGTCAAAGATGTTGGACTTTCCAACAGCATTCCGGCCGACGATGCACGTGTAGGGGCCAAAATCCACACTGAAATCCTTGAGGTTTTTGAAACCGTCTACTTCGAGTCGCGTGAGCATAGGTTCACTATAACGTGGTTGCAGATATTGAGCGCCGAAGTTGCCCATCCGGATAGTGCTGCGCATTGTTTCATCCTGTTTGAGTGCGAAGTGAAGAATGAACCCTACTTTGTAGTTGACTACTGTGGTTGTGAAGCTGCCGAACGTGAAAGGAAACCGGACCATGCCTGAGCAGCAACCTAAACGCCGCCCGCGCTATGCAGAGATTGCGGATGCGCTGCGCTCGGACATCGACAAGCAGGTGTTCCCTGTGGGCAGTTACTTGCCGTCGGAGGCAGCGTTGGCGGAGCGCTTTGGAGTCGCGCCGGGAACTATGCGTCAGGCTCTGAAGGTGCTTGTGGAGGAAGGCGTGCTTAGCGCGCGGCGCGGGGCGAAGAAGATTGTCTTGCGTGCGCCGCGGAATTCGTCAGAGTTTGGGGAGTTTCGTAGCTTCGCACAGTGGGCGTATAGCCAGGGAAAGGAACCTGGGGGAGAGGTTCTGTCACAGTCTTGGGTGAAGGCTAGTGAGTTGGACGCTCGGTTGCTGCGCGTGGAGGAAGGCGCACCGGTGCTCAATGTAGTGCGCGTGCGCACGCTTGACGGTGTGCCGGTGATGCTGGAGCATACGCACTACCCGCAGAGTATCGGTGTGCTGGTGGCAGATTTGCCTAAAGATACGCCGTCGGTGACCAACGTCCTCCGAGCAGAAGAGGATGTTGAGTTCGTTGCGGCGGACCACGTATTTGGCGTGGGGGCCGTGACAGAAGCGGAGGCTGCGGCCTTGCAAGCGGTGGAAGGCACACCGCTGCTCGTCCATCGACGCGTGAGTCGTGACCGCTTTGGCACGCCACTGGAGCGGTCGGAGGATAAGTATTTGCCTAATTCGGTGTCTTTGGCGGTGTCGAATACGGAGGCAAGCAACTCGTTGAACTGGACGTCTGACCAGCGCTTCGATTTGTAGCTCTGAGGGCTGTTTCGGGTGTGCTGATGGGGGTCAGCGAAAGTGGGGAAGGGGTGTTAAACCGGGGGATCTGTTTTGTTGGTCAAATCTGCACGTGGAGTTAACCCGCCGTTCATGAGGTGCTGATTACCTAGTCGTTGGAAAGTTCACTAGTGAGGTTTTTAAACCTCGGCACAGAAAGCATCTATTCTCATGTTCAAGAAGTCACTTCGCACCATTCTCGCCGTTCCGCTGACCGCACTCACTGTCGTCACCATGACCGCCTGTTCCTCCGCTGGAGAGAGCGAAGAAAGCACCAACTGGCGTGAAGCCACCACTCTGGAAGAGGGTGGCGGAATGGATGCCCTCATCAAGGCCGCACAGGCCGAGGGTGAGTTCAACACTATGGGCCTCTACGAGGATTGGGCCAACTATGGTGAGCTGCTCAAGGTCTTCGGTGAGAAGTACGACATCAAGATCAACAACGACGTTTCCTCGGGTGCTTCCCAGGACCTCATCAACGCCGTCAAGAACCGCAAGGGACAGGACAACTCCCTTGATTACCTGGATACCGGCGTGGGTTTTGCCGAGCAGGCCTCCAAGGACGGTCTGCTGGCTGAGTACGCTCCGGAGACTGTCGGTGACATCGACAAGGACAAGCAATCCGCAGAAGGCACCTGGTACAACCACCTTGGTGGCAACATGGCTATCGGCTGTGATGCGTCCCAGGTTGAGGTCTGCCCGGAAGACTGGGATGACCTGCTGAAGCCGGAATACAAGGGCAAGGTAGCGATGGCTGGTGACCCGACCTCTGGTGAGGCCGGTTTCATGACCGTCATGGCTGCATCCTTGGGCAACGGTGGTTCTCTGGATGATGTTCAGCCGGGTATCGATTTCTTTGGTGAGTTGAAGAAGGCCGGTAACTTCCTGCCGGTAGCAGCCTCCGCTGGAACCATCGAAACCAACGAAACCCCAATTGTCATCAACTGGGACTACCTGCTGGCCCAGATGGCTCGTGACCTTGAGCCGTCCGGCGTGGATCTGCAAATTGCCCTGCCGGAGAAGACCGTCTCCTCCTACTACGCAGCCTCCATTAACGATGATGCCCCGCACCCAGCCGTTGCCCGTCTGTGGTTCGAATTCCTCTTCTCCGATGAGGGACAGAACCTACTGCTTGAGGGCTTTGTGAAGCCGGTTCGCCTGCAGTCCATGATTGATGCCGGCACGGTTAACGAGGAAGCTCTCAACGCCCTGCCGGAAGGCTCCCGTAAGGATTACCCGCAGCCGTCACTGGAGCAGCGCGATAAGCTGCACCCAGTCATGGTTGAAGGCTGGGGAAAGGTCATGGGCTAGTCCATGACTACAAAGACTGATACAGCGCACGCGGCCCCCGTGGGAAAGGCCAAGAAGGCTTCCACCTCGAAGGCCGCATGGGCCACTCTGCTGCCACTCGGTATCATCCTTACCCTCTTTTTCATCGTGCCGATTGTGGGTATGGCGATTACCTCCTTGCAAAGCGGTTCCGATGGTTCGTGGACCACGGAGAACTACCAAGCCATGATGCAGGGCAACCGGCTGCGCGCCATGTGGAACTCAGTTCTGGTGTCTCTGATTTCCTCGCTCGTAGCGCTGGTTATCGGTCTCATCGTGGCGTGGTGTATCACCTACATTAAGTCCCAGGCACTGGACTCAGTCACCGCAGTGGTGTCCTCGGTGCTGTCGAACTCTGGTGGAGCACCGCTGGCCTTCTCCTTCATCGTGCTAGCCGGCAACACCGGCTACCTCGTCTCGCTGCTCGTGGCGGTAGACAAGGGATTCTCCCTGTACTCCATCAAAGGCTTGGTCCTCATGTACCAGTATTTCCTTATCCCCACCGTGGTGCTGCTCATCCTTCCATCTATCAAAGCGCTGCGTACTGCTTGGAAGGAAGCGAACACCTCCCTAGGCGGTTCTGCACTGACCTTCTGGAAACGCGTCGGCCTGCCAATCCTGGCACCGACCATCCTTGGCGTGTGGATTCTGGAGTTCGGCGCGGCTTTCGCCACGCATGCCTCGGCAGCAGTACTCATCGGTACGGGTACTTTCCCGCTCATCGTTCTGCAGATTGCTGCGGAGATGGGTGCCTCTGCCACCAGCGGTGGTGAGCACATCGCTATGGCTATGGGTCTGACCACCACCGTTATCGCAATCATCACTCTCGTGGCTTTTAACGCCCTGCAGAAAAGGAGCGCACGATGGCTCAAGTAAGCCCTAAAACCGGCAAAGCTCTGGCCTGGATTCCGGTGGCGCTGCTTGGCGTCTTCATCGTAGCGCCCCAGCTGGCCATGATCCTCTATGCCTTCTTTGCCAACGGTCAGTTCACCCTCTCCGGGTTCCAAGGTTTGTTCGATGATTCAGCCTTTTACTCTTCGCTAGGTCTGTCAGTCATCATTGCGGTCACTACCGTGGTGGTCCTCATTATCACCCTGGTTCCGGCCGTTGTTGCCGTGCACCTATGGGCGCCAAAGCTCAGCGGAACCCTGTCTATCCTGTGCACCCTCCCACTGGTCATCCCAGCCATTGCTCTAGTGGCGGGTCTGCTACAGATCCTGCGTACTATGTCTGCGACCGGCCGTGGTACCCCGCTTAACGCTTTGTCGATGACGTTGCAGAACAATGATTTTCCCATCGCGCTCATCGGCACCTACGTGGTGCTGTGCCTACCGTTTACCTACCGCTCAATTAACGCTGCGTTGAGTTCGATTCCTCTGAAGGTGTTCTTTGAGGCGTCGTCAAGCCTCGGCGCCGGCACATGGAAAACACTGTTCTCCATCGTGCTGCCAAACATCCGTGGCTCCATCTTGTTCTCCGCATTCTTTGCCTTTGCACTGGGCTTCGCGGAGTACACCGTGGCCTCCGTGATGTCCGTGAGGACCTTGCCGGTGTACATGACCACGCTGTCGGCCACTAACTTCCGTGCATCCATTGCACTATCCATTCTGTCCAACTTCATCACGTGGGGACTGCTTGCACTGGCAATGGTGACCGCCGAGCGTGCGGGAAAGAAATCCGCGCGCAACGCACGCCGCTCGAAGGCCTCCGAGAAAGCAGAAACCCTCGACACAGCCGCCGCCGTTGCGACACCTGCGACGTCTCCTGCACAGTCCGCATCATGACAAGGAAAGATGACATGACTACACCAACGACAAAAGCCAGCGTTAAGAACGCGGACAACCGCGTCCACAGCCCGGCTCCCATCGCACCGAAGTCTGAGCCGCTGTCCGTGAGCTTTCAGGGCATCAACAAGTCCTACACCGCCAACGGCCCGCTTGTGCTCAAGGATATGAACCTCGACATCAAGGCCGGTGAGCTGCTCACCGTGCTGGGACCATCCGGCTGCGGTAAAACCACAACGCTGCGCATCCTTGCTGGTTTCGAAGCGCCGAACTCCGGCGACGTTCTGGTGGGTGGAAAATCCATCGTGCGTACCCCTGCAAATAAGCGCAACATGGGCATGGTATTCCAGTCCTATTCGCTGTTCCCCAACCTCACCGTGGCGGAAAACATTGAGTACGGTCTGCGTATTCGCAAGATGGACAAGGCAGCCTCGCACCGTCGTTCAGCCGAACTGCTCGAGGTTTGTGGCCTACCAGGTTTTGGTGACCGCTACCCAGATCAGCTCTCTGGTGGTCAGCAGCAGCGCGTGGCCCTGGCCCGTGCGTTGGCCATTGAGCCGCAAGTGCTGCTCCTAGACGAACCTCTCTCCGCACTTGACGCCACCGTGCGTTCCCAGCTGCGTGATGAGATTCGCCGTGTACAGCAAACAATGGGTACCACCACGCTGTTCATTACTCACGATCAAGCAGAGGCTCTCGTCATCGCGGACCGCGTGGCTGTCATGAACGGCGGAATTGTGGAGCAGCATGCCGCACCGGTAGAGCTGTACTCCCGTCCTGCCTCGCCCTTCGTGGCGCGCTTCGTGGGAACCATCAATGAATTTGCGGTGCCGAAGGCATGGACGAGCGCAGACGACTTGCCACTGAGCATGGACCCAGACAAGGGAGATGACATTGTCTTCATCCGCCCGGAGGCTCTGCAGCTCACTGAGGACGAGAAGTCCGATGCGATCGTCACCGATCACGCCTACATGGGTGATCACATCCGTGTATCCGTGAAGCATCCTTATGCCCGTGGCGGACACTGGACCGTTCAGATCCCATCCCGCGAGGCCTCTGAGACGCCGGTAGGTGCACGCGTGACACTGGGGCTTATTGACGACGTCGCGCTTCGCCTCCCCGCCTCCGAGGTCACCGATTAATGGCGGAGCTTACTTGTTCTGCTGTGGTCTTTGACTGCGATGGAACACTTATTGATTCCGAGCGTGTTTGGCTCGATTTAATGACCCGACTCCTCGAAGAGCGTCACCTTCGTGTTGAGGACGTAGGTAGCCTGCGGGGTATCACCGCCGCCGAGGCTGCGGAACGTCTTGCTGTCGCCACAAGCTCGCGCCGCGACGAGTGTGAAGAGGAGATTGGCCGCCGCTATAGTACTGCGCTCGCCTCTATTACTGAGCCCATGCCTGGGGTTCTGGAGCTGCTCACAGCACTGGACGGCGTGATCCCCATCGCGGTGGCCACGAATGGGTGTCGAGTGGATGTGGAAGCGATGTTGGGCCGGGTGGGCGTCGCCAAGCATGTGCCCCATATGTTCACCATCGATGATGTGGAGTGTGGCAAGCCCGAGCCGGATCTATATATCAATGCCTGCGCCGCGATGGGACACAGTCCTGAGACAGTTGTGGCTTTTGAGGACTCCGCTGTGGGTGCTCGCGCTGCGTTTGCAGCCGGGTGCCGTGTCGTGGGCCTAGGCCCGGACGTGCCTTCTGAACTCATCGTTGCTCGGGCTGCGAGTCTCGCCGCCGTGGGCTTTGATGCTGCTCGACGCACTTTCACCCTGTAGAGAAAAGAGGAGATAAGATGTTTAGCTTGCAAACGTGGAACCTGTGGTGGGGCGGCACAAAAGTTGATGACGGACACCGCAAAATGGTGGAGATTGTGCGCAACCACGGCGCCGATATTATTTGCACTCAGGAGTGCTACAAGGATTGCGCCCGCGCGGTTTTCGAAGAAATCGGCCACCACCACGCGCAGCAAGACTTTGATTGCGCGGTGTCCGCTGCCTTCGACGTGGAGCTGCTTGAGACCCCGACCGCGCCCTACGCTACGGCAGCATGGGTAGCGATACCTGCTGCATCGGGAGAGCCGCGCCGGGTACTGGTGTGGTCTGTGCACTTGGCACCGTGGGACTACGGGCCTTACGCCGCACTGAAGGGCGAAGACCCGACGGTAATTAATACGCAGCCGGAGGAACGCCAGCGACAGGAACAGATTGCAGAGATACTGAAACTGACCGCCCAGTTAAGTGACTCCTCCACGCCTGTCATTATCGCTGGTGATTTCAACAGCCCTGCCACTATGGACTGGACGCAGCGCAGTGATAGGCCGGATTACCAGTGGCTTCCTACGGATGCGCCTCTCAAGGCTGGCTTTACCGATGCCTACCGAGCTATCTACCCCGATGCCGCTACGGTGTGGGGTGATACGTGGTCTCCCATCGAGCCGCTGGACAAGGAACCGCGTGACCGCATCGATTTCATCTTTGTGAAGAACCTGGTGGTCTGTGGGGCTCTTACCCGCGGCGCCCTCGTGGAGAGGGAGGAGGGCTACTCAGCGCCTGAGCTCGGTAGCGTCTCTCCATCTTTTGCTCCCATTGGCACCTCCGCTCAGCTCATCCCGAACCAGTCCGGCAACGAGTACCCGAGTGACCACAACATCGTGGAGGTACAGCTCGACTTCGTGGATTAACAACGCGACGGCACCGAGGTAAAACGTGATCAAAGTGACCGTGTGGAGATGCCGCCAGAGTGGCGTGGCGGCAGCGGTCGGCCGAGGGGCGTTCTTGATAAACGTGCGGTGCGTAGTTATCGCCGTTTAGCGCCCGAAGTTCTGCACGGCGTACAGCTTGCCTTCGGGGGTGGTGGCCAAGCCGATACCCACGGACTTGGCGCGCGGGTCAAGCAGGTTCTTGCGGTGGCCCGGGGAGTCCATCCACAGCTGTACCAGGCGGGCATCGCTGTAGTCGGTCCATGCCTGGAGAACGTTCTCGCCACCAGCGGGCAGATTGGCAGGGTAGTGGGTCCAGTAGTTCGGGCGGTGGCGGGTGACGCCATCGCGGCTGAGGGTGTTGGCCCAGTCCTGTGCCAGGTTGGTTAGGTTGGCATCAACGCGCAGCGGAGCGAGGCCATTAGCCTTGCGGTGTGCATTAGTTTGATTAATGAGACCCTGGACGCTGGCGGAAGTGGACGGAGCCTGCGCAACCGGGCCAGCAGCGGCTGGGGTGGCGAAGCCGAAGGAGGCCGGATTGAAGGCGCCGAAGGAACTACCAGCCTGAGCAGGGGCGTTAATGGAACCTGCGAAGAGTGCGGCAGCTGCTGCGACCGAGGCAATAATCTTCGTGGCGGTGCGTCCAAGCTGAAGGCGGAACATTGTGGTTCCTCTTTCTATATCGGGCCTCAAGCGGCGGTATGAATCCCGCATGGCGTGCGGTTGTTTCCACCTAAAATTAAAGCTCGAGATTTCTTGGAAATGCTAGCTGACCAGCAGCTTTAAGGATTGCACTTAGGTTTGCGGCACTTCTCCATCTGGTTCTAAGGATTTATTGACTTTCGGGCTCTTTTTGCCTAAATTTGCATAGTTTGATTTAGAAACTAGGGCGATTGGGGGTGGGGAGCGGGGGTGGCTGCTCAGGGTCACAGTCGCGCATCCTGGGCCTTTAGTTGATGACAGGTCAACTATGTCTAAAACCTTGGGTGTTTCTATGGAAAATTATGGATTCTTCCTGGGAATGGATAATTTGCACTTATGCGTGGCGGTTGAGGGAAGGGCGACGCCTTCACACACAGCGCCACTGTGGACGCAGTGCGGGGCATAGCTCGGCCACTGGATACAAGCAGCTGTTAGGCTCAAACAGCATGGGACTCTTTGATGCGCCACTGCTTTTCGACGGCGGCCTCGGAACCCTTCTCGAAGCCCAGGGGCACGACATTTCAGGCCCGTTGTGGTCAGCGCGAGTGCTACGTGAGAACCCCGCGCTTATCAAATCAGCCCATGCTGCGTTCTTCGCCGCTGGCGCCCAGGTGGCCACCGCAGCCTCCTATCAAGTCACCTTCGATGTTCTTGGCGAGGAGGCGGAGGCCCTTCTACGCCGCAGTGTTGAGGTGGCTCGTGGGGCGGTTCGGGAGGTCGTCGATAAGCGCAGTGCTCATCCTCACCTGCTGGTCGCCGCATCCATTGGCCCCTATGGTGCGGGTCCGGGCACGGGTACCGATTATGACGGGGCCTACGACCTCAACCGCGGTGAACTGCAGCGCTGGCATGCCCGCAGAGTAACGGTGCTCGCGGATACGGACGCGGATTTCCTGCTTGCAGAAACCATCCCCAATGTTGAGGAAGTCGCAGCGCTGCTGGAACTTCTCTCGGATCAACCCAAGCCCTTTGCGCTGAGCATTACCGGTGCTATTGCTGCTGACCCGGCGAAGCTATCGCGCGTTATCGAATTGGCCAATCACGCACCGCGGTTGGGCGCTATGGGTGTGAACTGCGTGAGTCCTTCGCAGGCGCTCGCGGTGGTGAATAGGCTTCGTGCAGGGACAGATAAGCCGCTGCTGGCTTGTCCCAACAGTGGTGAGTCCTGGGATTATGGTGCTCATGACTGGGGGCCGGCTCCTGCCGAGACGATGAGCCTGCCCGAGGTTGCGGTGGAACTACGCGCGGCTGGGGTTAACCTGCTGGGTGGTTGTTGCCGCGTGGGTCCTGCGGGGATTCGGCGGATACGCGAAGCTCTCTCTGTAGACAGCAAATAGCAAACGCTGAGACAATCCCTATGCCGCGGGGATACAGTATTCCTATGAAGAAGATTTCCCTCTATGCCGCAAGTGCTGCGTTGATCGTGGCGTCCCTTTCCATGCCAGTGGCCAACGCTGAGCTAACCCAGACTGAGCGGGACCAATTCCGCACAGATCCCGTCGGGGCGATTGCCTGGCAGGCTATCAAGGGCTCCTCGGAATACGTGCGCGCCGATGGCAACACCATGATGGCCGCGTCTTTCATCTCCATGACGAGGCCGGGGCAGGACATCGGCCTGCCTGCGCTGCAGAACTGCGCTGAGCGGGTCGGTTCTTCCGCCCCGGAAGGCGGCGTGCGCTACGTGGCGGCCGCACTGTGTGCAACCTTTGAACCTAATGCCCGTGGCGAAGTGCAACGCGGTGACTTTGGCTACGCGCCACTGCGCTAAGCGCGCAGCGTGCATTGGGTAGCGCGTGGCATGCTTAAGGAGGATTGATGCGCAAGCACGTCGTGGTTATGGGAGTCTCGAGCTGTGGCAAGTCTACGGTCGGGGAGTTGCTAGCACAGCGCACTGGCCTGCCCTTTCGGGATGGGGACGATATGCACCCGGCAGCGAACATCGAGAAAATGGCCTCTGGGCAGGCGCTCAATGACCTCGACCGGCAACCCTGGCTCGAATCGATCGGGCGCTTCCTTGCGGAGCACGAGAATGGAGCCATCGTCGGTTGCTCTGCACTCAAGCATTCCTACCGCGAGATCATTCGTGCCGCAGCGCCGGACACCGTTTTTGTGCATCTGCACGGCTCTTATGAGCTGCTCAAGGAGCGCATGAGCCATCGCGTTGGGCACTTCATGCCAGTGTCCTTGCTTGATTCACAGTTCGAGACGCTCGAGGATCTGCGGCCAGAGGAAGCAGGGCTGGTGCTGGATGTCAGCGCCGCGCCGGAGGACCTTGCTGCCGCGGCGGCCGAGTACTTGCGGGCTTAGCTGGTGCTTCCTGACTTAAGTCATGGGTGGATGAGCAACGCCGCTCTTGACACTGCTACTTGGTGTTGTTCGGCGGTGGGGTGGGATTGTTCAGCGCACTAAAATGGCCTAAGTCTGCAGGGCGTCCTGCAGAAGGCATCTGGCAAAGGCATCTTTGGGTCTAAAAACGCCATCTGCAATAAGTAAATGGCGTTTTCAGCCGTGAAAACGCCTTATGCCTGATGCCTTTTGTCAGACGCCTCCAGCATGTCAATGAAGGCACGCAAACGTTGCACGTTGCGAGGGGAACGAAGAAGGCATTCCGTTTCGCGAAGGCAGATACGTGCAGTGCACTTCGGAAACGGCCGTTGTGACCCGGCTTAGGCCGTTGGAGGGTGAGCAACGTCTCTCTCGAAGCTGCTACCTGGTGGTTTTCGGCGGTGGGGTGGGATTGTTCCGCACTAAAATGGCCAAGTCAGGTTTCAGGGTTAGCTGGTGCTTTCGAGATCCTGCCGCTGCTCCAGCTGCGGCGCTAGAGCAGCGCGGCGGCGCCGTAGAAGATAAGGACGATGCCGAAGCCAATCGAAGAAATCAGAGCCTGGTTGACGGTCCACGTCCGCAGCGTGGTTGATACGTCCATGCCCATGAGCCGGCCGACAAGCCAGAAACCCGAGTCATTAACGTGGCTGCCAAAGACGGAACCAGCTGCGGTGGCAAGCGTGATGAGGACCAGCTGAATTTCAGTGAAACCGCCGGCCTCCACGGCGGGCACCATGAGCGCAGCGGCGGTGGTGAGGGCAACGGTGGCTGAGCCTTGCGCCAGGCGAAGGGCCACCGCAATGAGATAGCAGGCCAGGATGACCGGGATACCGAGGCCGGACATAGAATCCGCCAGCGCATCACCGATACCGCTAGTGCGCAGCACCCCACCAAACATGCCGCCGGCGCCGGTGATGAGGATGACGGAACAAATGGGGCCGAGGGAAGACTCCACTGTCTTTTCAATTGCGCTCTTGCCCTCGCCGCGGCGCAGACCCAGCACTGCCATCGCCACCAGAGTGGTAATCAGCAGTGCGATCGGGGTCTGGCCCAAGAAGATAAAGAAGCGCACCCACGTAGCAGAAGGATCGACAGCACCAGCCGTGCCCAGAGTGGTCAACCCGGTATTGCCAAAGATAAGCACCATCGGGATGAGCAGAACACTGATAACTGAGGCAGGGGAGGCCGGGCGATCCGGCAGTTCGGCATCGCTGACAAGCGCACCGGTCACCGTTTCTTCAAGACGGAAAGGGTATTTCTTTCCTAGGTGGAGACCGAAGCGGTAGCCGGAGAGATACCACGTGGGCAGTGCAACGAGGAGACCGAAGATGAGGATGAGGCCGATATCTGCGCTGAAGAACCCACCGGCCGCCACAGGTCCCGGGTGCGGCGGCACGAAGACGTGCATAACGGAGAAAGCGCCGGCGGCGGGGATGCCGTAGGCCAAGACTGGGCCATCTAGGCGCCTGGCGACGGCAAAGATAACCGGCAGCATTACCATGAGACCCGCATCGAAGAAGATAGGGAAGCCCATGATGAGCGAGGCTACGCCCAGCGCTAGGGGTGCTTTGTTTTCGCCGAAGAGTTTCACGAGGGCGTCGGCAAGCGTTTTGGCTCCGCCGGAGGTCTCTGCCAAGCGCCCGATCATGGCGCCCAAGCCCACCAGCAAGGCCACGGAACCCAACGTAGAGCCGAAGCCACTCGTCATGGTCGGAACCACGCCGTCCAGCGGGATGCCGGCGGCGAGGGCAGTCAATGCGGAGACAGTGACGAGGGTGACGAAGGCGTGCACCTTGAAGTGGATGACGAGGATGAGGATGACGGCGATGGCCGCCACCGCAATTCCCAACAGTGGTCCGGTGCCCAATGTGGGCTCCCAAGTATCCATAACATTCATAAGCACTGACTTTACTTCGACAGTGTGCGGTGTTCTAGAAGTTCACTGGTGGGGAACCTCACGAGAGGAGGGGGTGACGAGGGGTGCGTCGGCAAGCTCAGCGGACGCGTTACTCGACCCCGAGTACTGGGCCCACCGTAGCCCACGTGATGGCCAACTCACGACGGAACAGGCCCCATGTGTGGCGTCCTGCCGGAAGTTCGTAGTAGTCAAGGTCGACGCCGGCGGCGGTGGCTTGCTTGACGTAGTGGGCACTGCACCAATAGTCCAACCTTTCGTTAAGGCCCAGTGCGGGTAACGGTGAGTCCTCAATATCGACGTCAAAGTCTGCCGGACCACCGCGGGAGGCGATGACAAAGGACTTCCGTCCCTTTTGTTGATCGAGGTTGAGAACCGGTGAGTGCTGTGCCCATGCCGGATCCCACGGTGCGCCGAAGGCGCGAGCCGGGTCCGTGCCGTAGTACGCCGCACTGACCCACGCGAATCCCTGCGCGAGAACACCCGTGGTCGAGGGGCAGCCGGAAAAGGAACCAGCTACTTTGAACCGCGGATCAAAGGTGGCCAGTTCCAATGCCGGGCCACCAGAGTTGCTGAGGCCGGCGATGCCGTCACGGCCAGTGCCATGAAACTCAGCGTCGATGAGCTGGGGGAGCTCCTTGGTCAGGTAGGTGGCCCACTTGTATTTTCCGTGGGTGTCGTGAGGCTGAGCCCAATCCGACATCATCGAGCCATAAGCACCGCGTGGCGATACGACGTTTACGTGCTTGTCGCGGAAGAACTCGGCGGCGCCTCCTCCATCCCACCACAGTGCGTCCTCACCGCCGCCCGCGCCGCCGAGCAGGTAATAGGTCGGGCGAGGCTGTGTATTCTCCACTCCTCCCGGCGGGAGAATGATGTCATTGGTGATGACACGGTCCATGGCCGGTGAATAGGCCTTAAGTTCCCACACGTTGTCGTGGATTTGCCGTAGTTCGCGCAGCTGTGCCGGTGCTGTGGTTGCTGGCGGGCGAGTGGCTTCCGGTGGCACGACGGGAATTCTTAATTGCTGAAGCACGTGTCCCCATGTGGCGAAGACGTTCTCGCTGAAGAGGACTGGCGCCAACGGGCCCAGCGCGATGGGATCGAACGCAGAGGCGTACTGATCGATATTGGCGATATCGCTGCTCATCGTATCGGGTGCCTGTGCATGTGCCGGTTGCACGTGGGTGGGGGAGAGGATCAACCCCACCGCAAGGAGGCCCGCAAGTGCGGAACGAGAGAAATGCATTTGTTCACAATAGCCAACTAGGGGTGCGCAGCGTAAATGGCCTGTGTGCTGCCGCTCGTCGGCGCGAAGGTCGTGTGGTGTTAGTACAAGAGGAAGGGTCCGCCACAGAGAAGTAATAGAGTATTTAGACAGAAAGAAACCCCGACCGACAAGGTCGGGGTTTACTCACTCTCTCATTACCGGACTAAGCGCCGGCGGGCTGCACTCTCTCTGCTGCAGGGTGAGGCTGAGGAAGGGGCTGTTTTAGAACAGGCCCTCAGCCTTCTTGCCGGTGTCCTTCACGGTGATCTCGCGGGAGTCAACGTTCTGGTCGTTGTCGGTGGAGTTGTCACCCTTCAGGCGGGAAATCTGGGTGACCTCGATGTAGTTCTTCAGACGGCCTTCCTTGGTCTTGCCGTCGCCGAAGTCCAGGTTGGCAACGCGAGCGGTCTCGCCAGCGTTAATCGGGTTAGCCAGGGTGACCTCGAAGGAGCGGGTGGAGGTCTTCTCGTCGAAGCCCAGGTCACGGATGTGAGCACCGTTGGAGGAACGCGGGGTGATGAGGCGGTCAACGCCCTTCGGGCCCTCAGCGGTCTTCACGTCAACGCGGTACTGAACAGCCGGGAAGTCGCCGTAGTAGCGCTCGGTACCGACGTTCTCCAGGCGGAGAGCAACGGTGCCGGCGAAACCAGCGTGCTTAGCGCCAGAGGTGGTCAGAACCGGCTTGAGATCGAGCTTCTTCTGAGCCTCGGTAGCCTCGCCCTTGTCAACCTTGTCCTGAAGCTTCTTGTCAGCTTCCTCTTCCTTCTTGCCCTCGGCCTCGGAGACAACCTTCTCCTCCGGAGCAACCTCGTTGTCCTTCAGAACCTCAGCGTCAGTCTCCGGGGACTTCTCCTCCTCAACAACCTTCGGGTCGTTGACGTCGGTGGTGTTCTGAGCGTTCTTGTTCGGAGCGTAGGAGTCAGCGATGTCGTCGTAGAGCTTGACGCGAACTTCGTTCTTCATCGGCTGCATTGCGGACCAGAAGGTCGGGGTGGACCAGGTGCCGTTCGGCTTGCAGTACTGCTGGGTACCGGTCATGTTCAGAACGCGGAAGCCGTAGGTAGCCTCGCCGGTGTGGTTCGGCGGAACGTCGTACGGGCCGATGGACTGGCCAGCCTCCCAGGACAGGGAGTAGGAAGCGGAAGCGCCGAGCTTGGTGGCAATCTGGTGGGAGACGCCGAAGGAGCCTTCAGCACCCTTGCCGGAGCCCTTGCCGCCCATGTTCATGGAGGTGGTCTCGGTACGGTCACCGTTGACGGACAGGGTGATGGACTGGGACTTGGACAGGTCCTGCTGCAGCGGGATGTCCTTCTTGGTCTGGTTGGTGGTGGAGATGGTGCCAGCCGGCATGAAGGTGTCGGTCACCTTGTAGACCACGGTGCGGTGGTCCTCCCACGGGTTACATACCGGACGCGGGTTGAGGACGTTGGCCTTCATGTGGTCGGAACCGTGGGAAGTGTGAACGATCGGAAGCTTGGCGTTGACGGCCGGGGTCTCCGGGTAGGACTCGGTGTGGGTTGCTGCGGATGCAGCCGGTGCGATGAGGGCGGTGCCTGCAATCGCAAGGCTGGCAACGAGGCCAGCGGTACGACGACGCATGGTCATGATTGTTCTCCTGAATGAAAATGCTTGAAAATGTTTGGGGCAATGTGGTGACGCACTTCGGTTGCGCTGTGCTGCGCTGTATCGCTCAGTGCGTGACGTGAAGACACTCTAAGAGAGCTTTCAGGATCCCGCATCCTGAGGATTGTTAATATTTTTGGGGCGCAAAGCAAATTTCGATAGGGTGACACGCAGGTAAACAATTGGCTAAGAAAATTGCGTTTACCTCGTCCTTGGCATCTAGACCGTATTCTGGGAAAACGTCTTCTTGACCGTTTGGGCATCAACTAAAGGATGACCTATTCCGGGGGTGAAAAGTGTTCAGAAAGAGAGGCTGGGAAGTTACTTTTCGAGTCGCAAGGTGCAAGCAAAATTGCAGAAACTGACGCGCTCTACTTAAAACATGCTGAAGTTAACGACGTCTAGTCCTCTTCGATTTCTGGATCCTCTGCGCGCGCCTGCTCGAAAACCTCAGCTGCCGCGCGCAGGTTGATAGCGCCAATCAGTATTCCCACCACGATGTCCGGCCAGGGACTTGCCCACACCATCATGAGAAGACCCGCGCCAATAATGAGGATGTTGGCGGCCACGTCATTGCGGGCCGCTAGCCACGCGCCGCGCGTCAGGGCGCTTCCATGGCGTAGCTGAATGAGCAGTACCGCGCATACGAGGTTGATGACCATGGCCACGATGGCGGTGCCAGACAGAGCAAGTGGCTCGGGAATGGCGCCGTTGATGATTTTCCATATCGCCATGCCAAATGACGCCAGCGCAGGAATCAAAATCAGCCCTGCAAGGCCGTAGCTCGCTTTCCGACGCCCCGCCGCCGACCACCTCAGTGCCGCGAGTACCAGCGCGTTGATGAGGAAGTCCTCGAGAAAATCGGCTGCATCAGCAAACAGCGATGCCGAGCCGATGATGCAGCCGACGATGAACTCGCCAAAGAAACCGATGAGGTTCAGGGCTGCAACCCACGCAACGATGCGACGAGCGCGTTGGTTCAAGGACGAAGATGAGAGCTCTTGAGGCATAACCCTCGAGTTTACTTGGCCGTGCCTTGCTGCCTAACGTTCGCCCCTTGATTTAGTCCGTGGCGGCGGGCTGTGCGCGATAAAGGCTGAGAAGCGCGAGCGCCGCACCTTTGGGTTGGGTGACGTCGAGGCCGGTGGCTGTAGTTACGTGGTGGAGGCGGTTGATAACCGTGTTGCGGTGGCAGTGGAGGGCCTCAGCGGTGCTCTTAATGGAGCCGGTGTCGAGGTAGGTCGCGAGGGTGTCGTAGACCGGAGCATTCGTAGTGCGCAGTGTTGTGATGGCTTCCGTGGCCTGAGTGATGGGGCTTCCCTCGAAGTTGGCGATGGCATCGCCGGCCACTGCCCAAAGGAGATCGGACGCATCGATGAGGCGGGGGAGTGTTCCAGCGGCATCGAAGAGGCGTGGGGCTTGGCGGGCGGCCGCGCGGACGCCAGCGAGACCTTTCACTGTGGAGAAGCGTACCCCTGGAATCACCGCCAGCTTGTGGCTGTCTACTGAATCGTGTGCGCCTGCTCCTGCAGGCCAAAAGGCCACGAACATGCCGCGCGTGCCGTGGCCAAAGGCGGTGCCGGAGGCAATGGGGGCGTCGAGAAGCGCGCGTAAATCCACAGCGGCGGTGGGATGTGCGACAACGACGTGGACGTGGGTATCTGCGTCCACGTCGAGGGCGCGAGCAATTTCGGCGACCACGAGTGGGTCAATGTCCTCGGCTGCGAGAAGGCGCTCCAAGTGGCGCGCGTGGGCTAGGCGCACGTCGTGCTGGCTGCGGGCTTCCTCCACCCGGTAGGCATCGCGCACCATGAGGTTGTACAACGTCACAACGGAATGCAGGTGGGCCACATGCTCAATGAGGGTGGATTGATCCGCTCCGGCGGCCTCGCGCAGGCGGGTCCAGAGAACATCGAAGTCGAGCTGGATGGCGTCGATAAGCGAGGCCAACTCCACTCCCTGCTGCGCGCGCCGACGGCCCAAACTCTTCGCGTGAGTGCGTAGCTCCGCCTTGTCCATGGCGCCTACCAGCACTTCTGTAATCCGAGCAAAGACTTCGAAGGCTGTCAGGCGCAGCTCATCCTCGCTCACGAGCGAATCGCCATAGCGGCCAGCCGCGGTGAAAGCAGTGAGAAAATCCTCCACTAATCGGGGGATATCGCTATGGACCTCTGCGACAATCTCACGCCACCGTTCCTCGTGCATATGCACAACACTACACCGCCGTGGCTAGTGCAACGCCCTAACGCTGAGGCATGCGTCATGACGCACACTAGTATGTGGTGAACGACACAAGGAGGTTGTGTGATTACGCTCATCGATAACGCTCACATTCTTACTCAGGACCCTGCTCGCCCAGTGGCGAGTGCCGTGGCCTTTGCTCACGGCCGTATCCTCGCGCTGGATGATGCCGCACGCGCCCTTCCTGCGGATACGACGTGGGATGCCGGCGGGCGAACCCTGACCCCGGGATTTAATGATGCGCACTCGCACACCGTGTGGTTTGGGCAAACGCTGCTCGAAGTGGACCTCTCTCAGGTCACCACGCCTGACGACGTCTATTCTGCCCTCACCAGCGCCGAGCCCACCCCGGATGGCTGGATCATTGCCTCTGGTTTTAGGCCCTCGGGCCTGGATGCTGCGGTGACGATTGCGGAGCTGGACCGCGCCACACACGGCAAGCCGCTGCTTATCAAACACAACTCAGGGCATGCCTACACGGTTAATACTGCAGCCTTGCGTGCAGCGGGCATCGACCCGGCCAACCCGCCAGAGGTGGAGGGCGGTGAATTCGTCCGCGATGATGAGGGGCACTGCACCGGACTGGTCGATGAAAACGCCATGCGCGCCATTCAGAACGTCACGCTTCCGGAATCCGGGGAGGAGATTGCGCGCGCCTTGGAGCTGGCCACGCGCCGCTATCTCGAGCGCGGGCTCACCTCAGTGACGGATGCCGGCGTGGCGGGTGGCTGGATCGGCCACAGCCCGCGTGAAATCGCGGCCTACCAGAACGCCACGCTGCATACGCGCATGCAGATCATGGTGACCATGGATGTCCTCCACGAGATTGAGGGCCATGACTCGGATGGGCCCGGATGGGGCCTCGATGGTGGTTTACGCACCGGCTTTGGTGATGAGTGGCTGCAAATAGGTCCCGTGAAGATGTTCAGTGATGGCTCCATCCTCGGCACCACCGCTGCGCTGACAGAAGAGTATGCCTGCTGCCAGCACCACGGATACTTCCAGGGAGATCCTGAGCAGATGCGCGAGCGCGCCCTCAAGGCTGCGGCTTCTGGCTGGTCCCTGGCGATTCATGCCATCGGTGATGCGGCCGTGGACTTTGCGATTGAGACCCTGGAGATGGCCGTGGAGAAAAATGGCGTTCCGGCCATGCCGCACCGCATTGAGCACGGCGGTATTGTGCGCCCAGATCAAATTGAGCGCCTGCGCGGACAACCCATCGTGGTGGTGCCGCAGCCGCTGTTCATCTCGACGTTTGGTGATGCGATGGCAAAGGCGCTGGGTCCGAAACGTGCGGCGTGGAGCTATCCGGGCAAGCGGCTTCTCGCCGCCGACCTCATCCTCCCCGGCAGCTCCGATCAACCCGTGGCTCCCGGCGTGCCGCTCGACGTTATGAAAGCCTCCATCGAACGCCGCACTGAGACCGGCCAGGACTTTGGACCCGACGACCGCCTCACGCCTGCCGAAGCGCTCTATGCCTACACCGCCGGCTCTGCCGCAGCAACCGGTTGGGCAGGACGAAAAGGCCAGGTTATTCCAGGACAGCTGGCAGATTTCGTGTTGCTGTCCGCAGACCCACTGACTACTGATCTATCCACCATCGACGTGGCCGCCACCATCGTGGGCGGCGAGCTGCGCTACGGAAGCTTCTAAGGAGAAAAGCGATGCGAGCAACCACTGATGAACAGTTTCTAGCAGATTTCCAGGCCATGTCCGCCAACGGCGCTACCCCCGGCGGCGGCGTGGAGCGCCAGGCCGCCAGCGAGGGCGATAACCTCAACCGTGCCTGGTTCCACGAGGTCCTCGAGTCCCTCGGCGCGCGCGTCATCTACGACGAGATCGGCAACCAATACGGGCTCTTCGAGCTCAGCCCCGGCGCTGAGTTCGTCGGCTTAGGCTCGCACCTGGATTCCCAGCCTTTGGCCGGCCGTTTCGACGGTGCTTATGGCGTGCTTGCGGCAGCGCATGCAGCAGGCCGCGTGGCCCAGTCAGGCGTGGATGCGCGCTACAACCTTGCGGTCATCAACTGGTTCAATGAGGAAGGCTCACGCTTCGCGCCGTCCATGATGGGCAGCTCCGTATTTACCGGAACGCTCGCGCTTGCCGACGCCCACTCCGTCACCGACCTCGCCGGCGTCACCGTCGCCGAAGCGCAGGAGGCCGCAGGCTGGGCCCCGCGCGGCGAGGCACCCACGCTGGCCTCCTATGCGGAGATCCACGTCGAGCAAGGCAAAGAGCTCGAAGCCAACGGCAACACCATCGGGCTGGTCACCGCCACGTGGGGAGCAAAGAAGTTCCAAGCGGTGGTCTCCGGCGAACAGGGGCATACCGGCTCAACCCTCATGGCCGATAGGAAAGACGCCCTTTTTGGTGCTTCCCTCATTATTGCGGAGGTGGAGCGCCTTACCCACGAATTCCCGGAGGGGCAGCTGCAGGCTTCAGTTTCCCAGCTCACGCTGGAGCCAAACTCACCGGTAACCATTGCCCGCGAGGTGCGCTTCAACATCGATGTGCGCTCGCCTTCCACAGAAGTGCTCGATACTGCCTACAAGCGCCTGCAGGAGATCATCTCCGCCGCGGAGGAAGAATCCCGCACCTCAGTAGAGCTGACCCCGACCCACGAGTGGGCATTGAACCCTTACCCAGCAGATGGCGTGGCACTGGCACGTGACGTCGTGGAAGAGCGTGGCTACCCCTACCAAGAGATCTATACGGTGGCCGGCCATGACTCGACCAACCTCAAGGAGATGGTGCCAACGGTGATGCTCTTCATCCCGTCTGTTGACGGCATCTCTCACAATGAAAAGGAGTTCACCACTGAGGCTGACTGCTTAGCGGGGCTTGACGTGTTTACTCACGTGGCACAGCGCCTCGTCACCACCGGGTGCGGGGAAGAGTAGGCAAGCGGTAGCGAGAGCTGGGCGGACTAGTCGTCATCACTCCAGTTCTCATAACCGAAGGCGGTCAGCGCGATTTCAAAGCCGCGCTTCATCGCTTCGAGCTCTTCTTCACTGACCTCATAGGTGCGCAGGCGCGCCGGGCCGGTGAGTGGTACGTGAAGCAGGAACTGACGGCCCTCTTCGGTGATGTCACACAGGCGGCGACGAAGGTCCGCGGGGTCATCGACAATAGAAATAAGGTCATCGCGCACCAACCGCTTCACTGCTTGGCCAATGGTGGCTGGCTGCCAGCCCAACTCCTTACGCAGCTGCAGAATCGGGATGGGGCCCTTCTTATCGATGAGCCGGAGAAGATTGAGATGGGAACCGGAGATGCCGTATTCACGGCGTGCTTCCGCATCAAATCGCGCGCGGGCTCGCTCCAGCCTGCGCCACTCAGCAATAGTCTCCGAAACCTTTTCGCTATCTGTCACGCGATTAAGCGTATGAGTTGGGGGACGGTGGTCGCAACCGGATTTCCATAAGGAATTTCAATAGGCGCTCTATCTCGTTGAGGGTGTTTCCTTGCCTCTCCACCACCTCTCCGGCAGAGTGACGACCGCACGATGGGGGTAGCCCACGAAATCTTTTCAGATTTTTTCTACGCGACATTGTCAGTCAGTGGTGCTAAACAAAAATGCCAGATAGCCACGAATTTTCTACGGTTCCTCGCGCGTAGGTTGAGCATTCTTTCTCTTTCGCCCACGGGGGTATAAGGCGAAATTTCTACGAAGCTACAGATGAATGTGACTATCGTTAGTTTCGGTCAAATCTTGGCTCCCTAGTATTCGAATCCCTATAGGAGATACTCATGAAGATTTCTCGTTCCCTAGTTGCAGCTGCCCTGTCCGGCGCCCTCGTTCTTGGTGGCACCACTGCTGCAATTGCTCAGATCCCGGAGGCGGCCGACACCACTAACGTTCCGCTGCCGGCATCCGTCGAGGTTGATGGTGTGACCTACTTCAAGAAGACGAAGACCAACGACAAGGGTGTTGAAGAGGAGTACTACGCAAACGCTGCCGGTGACGAGCTTTCCGTCGTTCAGGTCAAGGCCCTCGTAGACAAGAGCAATGCTTCCAAGGACGAGGAGGAAGAATCCGAGTCCACCAGCTCTGAGGAAACCACCTCCGAGACGGCCACCACCTCCGAGAAGGCCACCACCTCCGCTAAGACCACCGAGCCGAAGGCATCCGAGAGCGCTTCCGCTACCAATACCAAGTCCTCTGAGACTTCTGCGTCCGCTACCACCACCAAGTCCTCTGAGACTTCTGCGTCCGCTACCACCACCAAGTCCTCTGACTCCTCCACGACGGCTTCCGCAACCACGACTCCTTCTTCTTCCAAGTCTGCTGAGCCGACCCCGTCCAAGGACAAGAAGAGCTCCGCTCGCGATGCTCTGTCCTCCAAGGACGGCAAGCCGACCCCGCTGGCTATCTTCGGCATCGTTGCCGGCGTTCTGGCCGCTGTTGCTGCTGCCTTCCCGGTAATCGCCAAGACCCTGAACCTGAACATCAAGCTCCCTTTCTAAAATAGGAAGCTCCTAGGTTCCTAGGTTCCTGCGCCCCTGCCTCATTGAACTGAGGCGGGGGCTTTGCCGATCCTGGGTCGGCGGGGAGGACGGGTCGGTGCTGTTCGTCCCTGAAGCAAAACTTCAGCGCCCAGGCCACACGCAAAGGGGGCCACGGGCGCTGAAGTCTCTCTCTATCTCTCTCTGTGTGCGTTCTCTCCAACGCACGAAACTTAGTATGCAACTTTTTTATTAAAAATGCTCGTTCGTTACCCGGAGGGGTGGCGCGTGTGAGCTGTGTGTTCCCCGCATGGGGACGATTGTGCTGGTGAGCGCTATCGAAGCCGAAAGGAATAGGAATGGGGAGTTATCCCCGGGGTTAGAAACGGGGGTAAGGCAGACCTAAGGTCTGGCGAATGGGGCCTAAACGACAGGATGTGTTGGTGAGGTTGGATGGTTAGCCGGTCTGGCGTGCTGGTATTAGGATGATTTCACTTATCCGGAGGGATAACCCGGCCTCGGGCCGGAAATACCGCCGGGGAAGTGTCGGTGTGCTAGTTGCCTAGGTTCACGATGAGAGGATGAGTAAGAATCATCCTCGATGCCCCGTCTGTAGCGGGGCGTGCACCAAACACGGAACGACAAGTACCGGTCGCCAACGATGGCGATGCCGCACCTGCAAGGCCACCTTCACCCGTACTAATGACGACGCAGTTCAAGCAAAATGGTTTCGCCTTTTCATCTTTTGGCTCATGTCAGGCCACAGCCTGGCACAGACAGCTAAGACCTGCGGAGTTTCATCACGAACTCTGCAACGCCGGTTCAAAACGTTTTGGCTTATCCAACCTCCCCGAAGCGTTGATAAGCAGCGAATCTACGATCAAATCTTCATCGACGGCACCTACTTCAACACCAAGTGCCTTGTCGTAGCTGCTGACTCCTGCCATGTCATCAACTGGTTCTGGTGCACTAAGGAGTCCTCCTGGTCTTACATGCGCCTGCTGGACGAGATAGCCCCACCACAACTGGTGACCTGTGATGGGGATTCCGGAGGACTTAAAGCACTACGCCACCTGTGGCCTAATACCCCGGTTCAACGCTGCATTGTCCACGTCAAACGCAACATTCAACGAGCCACCGGCCTTCACCCCACCTCGCCGATGGGCAAAGCACTACAACGGCTTTCTTTCGAACTGCTCGCCGTTACGAACCTGGATGAAGCAGCCGAATGGACTGCCAAGCTACACCAATTCGGCACTGTATTTAGCTCCCAGCTCAAAGCCAGGACTTACGTCAAAGACGTCCCTTTCGAGCAGATTCCGAAATCCAAACGCGGCAACAAAAAATGGTGGTACACCCACGATGTTCACCGCGGAATCTATCTACAGCTGAAGAAAATGAGTCAACACGGACACCTCTTTGCCTACCTCACCCAAGCTAAAGAAGGCCAACGCTTAGAGCGCACAACCAACAGCCTGGAAGGCGGAGTGAACTCGCAAATCAAGAAACTGATGCACGCCCACCGCGGACTACGCGACGAGCAACAACGCATCGCCTGCGACTGGTGGCTGTACCTACACACGCAGCTGCCTGACGACCCCGTAGAAATCGCCAGGCAGCAAAACTGGGGCCAGGACGCACTCGCCAAAGCACAAACCCTAGCCAACCAGGAAACACAAGCCACCAGCGGCCATGAAGACGGCCGACCAGCAACCTACGACAGCGCCATCGACACTGCCTACAACCACTCTATGGGAATACGCAAAGGCCACATACGCTAAACCCCAACCCCCACCAACACAATCTGTCGTTTAACTCGACACGCCGGAAAACAACACGTTTTGTCGTTTAGGCCGCGAATGGCGAGTCGAAAACGTCGACGAGCCCCCAAGGAATAGGGGGCTCGTCAACGTCTCTATCAAGTCCCTCCGTGTATCGGCTTACGCCGCCCTCCGGAGGGGGAGGGGTTCTCTCTCTCGCATGCGCTCTCTCAAACGCACAAGAATGAGTATGGCGGGCCGTGCTGGCATCGCCATGGACTCTGCCTGGAAATCGTCTGTGCGTCTTTTCTAGTCGAAATTGGCCGGGCGCTTCTCCAAGAAAGCCATGACACCTTCCTTGTGCCCAGCAGAGGCCATCTGGGCGTACTGCGTGGGCTCTTCCCAAGTCAGCTGCTCATCCAGCTGACTTAGCGCAGTGCGGTTGATGGCCTCCTTGGCCTTCGCCAGAGCATCGCGCGGAGCAATGTGCAGGCGTTCTACTGCCTTGAGTGCGGCTTCCAGGGCCTGGCCTTGGGGCGCGTGCTTAGCGACGATTCCTGCGTCCGCAGCCTCCTCAACCCCCAGCTTGTCCTGCAGCAGGGACAGCGCGAGTGCGCGGTGACGGCCTAGTGAGGCCAAGGCGGTAAGGCTGACACCACCGTCGGGGATGAGACCAATCTTGCCGAAGGGCAGCGTGAAATAGGATTCCTCGCCAGCCACGATGAGATCGCAGGCGAAGGCTAGCGAGGCACCGGCACCGGCGGCAGCGCCTTCCACGGCGGCGATGACGGGCACCTCAGCGGCCCGAATCTCGGAGATAAGAGCGTTGAGCTGTGGCAGCATCGTCGACTCAGCCGGGTTGGGGGTCTCGCCCGACTGCTGCGCTGCAGCCGCAGCCTGGGCCGCTGCCACGATGTCCGCGCCCGCGCAGAAGGCCGTCTCATCACCGGTGATGATGAGGGCACGGATGGAGGAGGCTTGGGAGGCGTCGGCAAGCGCAGCGGAAAGTGCTACGCAGTGTTCCTTGGCAATGGCATTGCGGCGCGCGGAGTTGTTGATCTGGGCAATGAGGGCAGAACCCTTACGGCGGGTCAGGATAGCTTCGGTCATGGGTTAGTCCTTAACAAGCGTGGTCATGGAAGAGATGATGCGCTCGGCGTCAGCGGTGATGCGGGAGACGATGTCAGCACACGAGGCGACGTCGTGGATTAGACCCTGCGAGGTACCGCAGGTCCACACACCTGCATCCAGATCGCCGGTTTCGTAGACTGCGCGGCCACGCTTGCCGGCGACAAGGTGGCGGATATCGCCGAACTCTGCGCCCTGGGCCAGACGCTCGGCAACCTCATCACTGACGGCGTTCTTGGCCACACGGGTGGAATTGCGCAACTCGCGGAGGATGAGCTGGGTATCGAGCTCGGAGCGCTCCACGATGGCCTGCTTGACGTTCTCATGCACCGGCGCTTCGGTGGACGCAACGAAGCGGGTGCCCATATTGATGCCCTCTGCACCCAAGGCGAGCGCGGCGGCCAAACCGCGGCCGTCAGCGAAACCACCGGAGGCGATGATGGGGATATCCAGCTGGTCTGCGGCCGCCGGAATGAGGACCAAGCCCGGGATGTCATCTTCGCCGGGGTGGCCAGCGCATTCGAAGCCATCGATGCTGACGATGTCCACTCCAACCTTCTGGGCGCTGAGCGCATGGCGCACCGAGGTGCACTTGTGAATGACGGTGACACCAGCGCCCTTGAAGGCCGGCATGTGGTCCTTCGGATTATTGCCGGCGGTTTCGGCAATCTTTATACCTTCTTCGATGATGACGTCGCGGTATTCCTCGTAAGGCGGCGGAGTAATCGCCGGCAGCATGGTGAGGTTGACGCCGAAAGGCTTGTCGGTAAGTTCGCGGGCGCGGCGAATCTCCTGACGCAGATCTTCTGGGGTGGGCTGGGTCAGCGCGGTGATGACGCCGAGGCCGCCGGCATTGGATACTGCGGCGGCGAGCTCGGCGCGGCCGACCCACTGCATGCCGCCTTGGACGATGGGGTGTTCGATGCCGAGCATTTCAGTGACACGGGTAGAAATCAAGGCTAACTCCTTAGGTGAATGGTTATTCGGAATAATGGGCGCTCATGCGCTCTTTGAGGTCTTCGGGGAGGGGTACGGGGCGGCGCCGTGAGACGTCGATAAGCACCAGCGTCGCCGTGGCGAACACGCAGGACGTCCCGTCCTGAATGAGCTCGTGGGAGACCTGGTAGGACGTAGTGCCAATGCGCGAGACCCACACGCGCGCCTCGATGGAATCGGCATAGGTGAGCTCGGCGTCATAGACCACCTCGAGGGAACGGACCACGTGAGCGTAGGTATCCGTGGAGAAAGGCCCGGTGAGATCCTTTGCGGCGCGAACGCGGGCTTCCTCGATGAGGGTGACCATTGTGGCGTTGTTGACGTGGGCATTCGCGTCCTGGTCGGACCACCTCAGGGCGAGGGTGACCGGTATGGCGTTGTCGGGGGCGCGCATTGATCCTCCTTGAAAGGTAAAGTGTTGCGTATCACTATACATACGAATTGTGGTTCGTAACGCTAATCGAGAGGAGAGCGTCATGACAACGGATCTGCTCGGCATTGAATCCCTGTTGACGGAAGAGGAAAAGGCCACGCGCGATCGTGTCGCTACACTGGTGGATGAGCACATCCGCCCGCACGTGGCGCAGTGGTACGAAGACGCCGTTCTGCCAGAATCCATCTTCCCAGTGCTCGCGGGTGCCGGACTGTTTGGCATGCACCTTAACGGCTATGGTTGCGCCGGGCGCTCCGCGGTGGAGTACGGGCTGGCCATGCAGGAATTGGAGGCAGGCGACTCGGGCCTGCGCACGGTGGTCTCCGTGCAGGGTTCGCTGGCGATGTCCGCGATTTATAAGCACGGCTCCGAAGAACAGAAACAGGAGTGGTTGCCCTCAATGGCCGCAGGTGATGTTATTGGTTGCTTCGGGCTGACGGAGCCGACCGCGGGCTCGGATCCGGCAGGTATGGCGACGGTGGCGCGCTACCGCTCAGGCGAGTGGGTACTCGATGGCGCAAAGCGCTGGATTGGCCTGGCGAGCGTGGCCAAAGTGGCCATCATCTGGGCCAAGGTTGCTGAGGAGGATGCTGCCGCTGCCGGTGTGGAGCCCGGCGTGCGCGGCTTCATCGTGCCGACGTCGACCCCGGGGTTTGCAGCGACTCCCATCACGAACAAGCTGTCCATGCGCGCGTCCATTCAGTGCGATATTGCGCTGAACGGCGTTGCACTGCCTGGCGACGCGCTGCTGCCCAAGCACTCGGGGCTGAAGGGGCCGTTCATGTGTCTCAACGAGGCGCGCTTCGGCATCAGTTTTGGTGCGTTGGGTGCTGCGCGTGATTCACTCGAAGCCGCCCTGGCCTACGCGAAGGAGCGTACACAGTTTGACCGCTCCTTGGCGTCCTTTCAGCTGACGCAGAAGAAGCTCGTTGACATGGCAGTGGAGCTCAACAAGGGCCAGCTTCTCGCTCTTCAGCTTGGTCGCGCCAAGGACGCTGGCACGTTGGAGCCTTATCAGATTTCCGTGGGCAAGCTGGCCAATTGCCGCACGGCCATCGAGATTTGCCGCGAGGCCCGCACCATCCTCGGCGGCAACGGCATCACCACGGACTACTCGCCGCTGCGTCACGCCGCCAACTTGGAATCAGTGCGCACCTATGAGGGCACCGATGAGATCCACACACTCATCCTGGGCCGCGTGCTGACGGGGGAGCAGGCGTTTAGCTAGTTGGTCGGGTCTGGGCTGTTGAACCGTGAAAGGTGGTTCCTGCAGGTTTGGTAAATGGTCCCAACAGTGTGGTCCTTCTACTTTGGTCCTTCATCCCAGATGGGGGACCATTTGTGCGCCGGAAAACAGGGAAAGATGGTCCCTTCACTCTGATATGGGACCAAAGTAAAGGGACCATGCGAGGAGCGCTGCGAACCTGCTGTCCGCCAAAGGGGGCGCTTGCTAGCTCCTCTTGTCCTTCGGCGTCGGGGCGTTGGGATCGATGGGGCGGCCATCGGCATCCAGATCGTTGAGCTCGGCCAGCTCCGTGAAGTCCGCTTGGGCGTCGGCGAAGCCTTCCTCCGGATCGATTTCGTCGAAGTTACGGATGGTGCCGTCACGCTCGTCCTTGAACATGTCCTTGCCGTAGATGACCAGCACCATGATGATGCCGGCAGCAAAGCCCCAGGCTGCGCCTTGGGTAGCAAGGACACCAGCAGTAACGCCTGCAATGCCAAGATCCTTCTGATTCTTAGCCTCCATGATGCCGACGCGCACAGACACGAAGCCCTGGATGATGAGCGTCAGTGCCAGACCCACCGGCAGGATGGGCTCAACGAAGGAGGTAATCGGTAGCAGTAGAAGACCTGTGTTGGTACCCCAACGGAAGGAGCCCGCGCCACCGAAAATGGAGCGCATGGCGCGCTTGCCCTGCTTGTAGCGCTCTACAATAACCACGTGCATGGCGGCCCACAGCGGGCCGCACATGGCGACATCGGGGCCAATGATGGACATCAACATGTTGCGGCCGCCAAAGAGCAAGTGGGCGCGGGATGGGCTGTAGACCACGGCTTCATCAGTACGCACGTGGTCAGCTTCCTTGAGCACAGCGTTGGCCTGCAGGACGTCACCAAAGACGACGATGTAGGCGGCGAGCACCGTGGGGATAGCGGTGAGGAACATGTGCGCTGGGGGCAGGCCTACACCGAAGACGGTGTACTCGGACCACAGCGTGATGAAGTCCGGCTTGGAGAAGCCCCACTCCACGTCCGGCCAGGGAGCTTCACCGGCGAGGGGTGCGACGAAGACCGCGATTAAGATGGCCGGCAGGATGCCGAGGGATGCCAAGAAACGCCAACCGGCGGCCTTCTGCCGCAGGGCCTGGAATCCACGGGAGTACATGAGGAAGAAGGCCACGGCCACCGCAATGGTGATGGTGATGGGGAAGGAATGGAAGCGGCCGTCCTCCTTAAACACCGAGATGATGGCGGCAATACCAGCGCCCAACACGATGCCCGCTCGTAGGCCTGATGGAATCAGGCGAACGACCTTCGATGCTAATCCTGTTGCGCCCAGTGCTAAGGAGAATATGCCCAGCATGAGCTGGAAACTAATGAGCGCCCAGACGCGCTGCTCGCCCTCCGGGAAGGTCTGGATGTACACGGTCAGCAGTGGAATAGCCGGGGTGATCCAGCCAGGAATGACAGGGTCACCGAGCAGGTGGTGAGTGAGGTAGAGCAGACCATTGAGGATAACCACGGCCAACGCTGCCTCGTAGGGCATGCCGAGGGCCTCCGTCATCAACGGGATGGCGCCCAAGTCAACCACGCACATGAAAAGACCCTGTGCGAAGTCGGGCCACTCCATGCGATAGTGAACGAAGGGAAGACGGACATCAAAAGGCCCCATCTTCCAATGCGGTGAGGCTTTGCCGATGCCCTGTTCTTCGGGTTCGGCGGCTTCGTTAATTGTGGCCATAGCGGCCTCCTTTCAAAGGGCTAAAGCCCCGCGCGCGACGGCGCGGGGCTCTGAAAGAGCAGGGGGGAGGGAGAATTTAGTCGAACTCGATGATTTGGCGCAGAGCTACGCCATCGGAGAGGCGGTCCATTGCGGTGTTGATGTCTTCGAGCTTGATGTGGTCCGAGATGAGGGCCTCAGCGTTGAGCTTGCCTTCGCGCCACAGCTGCTCGTACCTCGGGATATCCTTCGACGGAACAGAGGAGCCCAGGTAGCAGCCATGTACGCGGCGAGCCTCACCGGTCATCACGAGCGGATCAATGGTGATGGTGGAGCCCGGTGCAGGCAGACCCACGGTCACGGTCAAGCCGCCTGGCGCGGTGACCTTGTAAGCAGTCTCCAGTGCCTTCGGGTGGCCAGCAGCCTCCACCACAGCGGTGAACTTCTTACCGGATTCTTCTGCCTCCTGCGGGGTCATGGCAGAGGTAGCGCCGATCTCGATGGCCTTCTCGCACTTATCCTTCTGCATATCAATGCCGACGATCTCTTTTACACCGAGTGCAGCAGCAGTGATGATGGCGGCCATACCCACGCCACCGAGGCCGACGACCGCAATGCTGTCCTCCGGCTGCGGATCGATCTCGTTGAGGATGGCGCCGCCGCCGGTGAGGATGGCGCAGCCAAGAATGGCGGCGATGTCCGCCGGGACATCAGAGCCGACGGGTACGACAGACAGTTCGGAGACAACTGCGTGGGTAGCGAAGCCAGAGACACCGAGGTGGTGCTGGATGGTCTCACCGTTGCGAGTGAGGTGGCGGGTGCCGCGAATCAGGGTGCCTTCGTTGTTGGTCTTGGAGCCAACCTCACACGGCATCTTGCCGTCGGTCTTACAACCAGCGCACTCGCCACAGCGAGGCAGGAAGGTCATGACGACGTGGTCGCCTACCTTGACGTTGGTGACACCAGGGCCGACTTCCTCGACAATGCCAGCGGACTCGTGCCCCAGCAGCATCGGAAGCGGGCGCGGGCGGTTGTTGTTGACCACGGAAAGGTCAGAGTGGCACAAGCCGGCGGCAGTAATCTTCACCAGAATCTCGCCCTCGCCGGGGCCGGTGAGCTCAAGTTCGCTTACAGTGATGGGCTTCGAATCGGCGTAGGGGCGCTCGTCGCCAGAGCGCTCCAAGACGGCGCCGCGAATGGTGAGAGTGTCAGACATGGTTACCTCCAAACGTGGGATGAGCTAATGCCTCGAAATCTACGTCACTAGCTCGTCGTGGAAGGCAAAATGACATGTAGGAAACTACACCGGAAGGTAATGAAGGTGTGGATTACTCTAACCGCGTAGGGAATGGGCACGCAGTGCAAGGAACACGTCGAGACCGCGCTGGCCGACGGCCCAGTCCTCGCCCATCAGCGACACAATCCGGTCCAAGCGCTGGCGCACGGTATTGGGGTGAATGAACATGATGCGCGCAGTCTGCGGGATGCTGTGGCCGGACAACAGGTACTGGTGAGCAGTGCTGGCGAGCTCGGTGGAATTCTCTTCGTCGTAGCGAAGGAGTGGGGCAATGGTGTGCGTCGAGAGCAGCTCGAGGGCATGCGGGTCTGCTCCCAAGATGAGTCCCACTGTGCCCAGAGTCGATTCGGTGACGAGCTGTCCGCGCAGGCCGAGCGCGATGGCAGAGTCGAGGTAAGCCATAGCCGAATCATGGGCGCTGCGTGCAGAATCCACCCCGCTAAAACCAATGGCCGATACGGCGAGGTCAGGATAGGCCTCGAGTAAGGAAGCAAGAGCCTTATCGAGGGCTCTTTCCGGCTGATACAGCACGCACACATGTTGGTCATGATGAGTAATGGCGGCATGACCGGGTAGGAGATGCTCTAGCTGGGGGCGGGTGGGCAGGCCTTTCTCGGAGCTTAAACCGAGGAAGTAGAGCTGAGTTGATGCCGTGAGACTGATGCCCGTGAGGTGGCGTAGGCGGGCTATTTCCTCGCGTCCAGCGTTGCCCAGTGCTACGGCGTAGACGAGGTCGTCGACTTTGCGCGCGGTGGCGTCGACAAGCGCTTCGGCGAACAACGCGATGGAGGTAAACGCCGCGGAGGCATGGCTGATAACGCGGAGTTCGGTATCACTCAGCTCCTTGTCTACGCCGATTGTGCCCAGTTCACGGCCATTAAACTCCACGGGGAACGTGCTGGCCGGGGGAGTATCCGGGGCGTCTTCCGTGGTCCACAGCGTTACTGGCGCGTCAAGGCTCTTAGCCAGCACGCGTTCGAGTTCCTCGAAGCTGGCGTTGTTCATGAGTACGTGGAGCAGCTGCGTGTTGACCTCATTGAGCCACTGCAGCTCTTCGATGTGTCGGCTCAGCGCTATCTGGGAGCGGGTCAGCTCCGCAACGGACTCGCCCTGGCTCTCAATAACCTGGGCATTTTCCAGCGCAACTGAGGTTATAGAGCCGAGCACCTCCAGTGCTGCGATCTCCTCGTGCGTGTAATGGCGTGGGTGCCGGTCGCCCACGAGGAGCGCTCCGATGGTTGTGCCGCCGATGCGAATCGGGGCCCCGAGGATGCCCCGAATGCCTTCCGCTTGCACCGCATGGTCGACGTAGTCCACATGGGTGACATCAGGATCGGCCGAATGATCATAGGTCCAAGCCGGGCGGTTGGTGGCGGCCACAATGCCGAGGATTCCCGAACCCATCGGCATGTTGATGGTGCGGAATTCCTCGGTGACCACTCCGCTGGTCGCCAGCACTTTAGTAAAACCGGTGTCCTCATCGTTGAGGCTGAGGTAGCCAACATCGGTTCCGATGGTGGAGCGCGCATGCCGCACAATAGCTTGGAGAATGTCAGTTGAATCGCGGCCAGCGTTGAGCATGTGGGAGACATCGAGAAGCTTCGTCGACATCACCCGCCACGTGTGATTGGCGCGCATAGTCTCCTCCACAGCCCGCAGCGCGCTAAGCTCCTCGGCCGCCAGTTGCTCGCGCAGCTCGTCGGGGACACGGGTGCCGCCGGCGAGGTGGGAGAGGACGGGGCCGAGGAGGGACATGCCTACAGCTTATTAGGGTTAGACCTTCTTCTTGGTACGCGGACCGGGCTTGTTCGCACGCGGGATGGGCTTGCCCGTAATGAGTGCGTGCAGCTTTCCGTCACCAATCTGCATTTCTTCCGGGAGGTCCGCAGAATCGACCTCGGTCATGATTTCCCTAATGAAGTCAGACTCGGGGATGGAGGAATTGCGGGCGATGGCGGTCAGCTCCTGCATCTCTTCGTCGGAGAGGTGGTTGTCATTCTCAAAGCGCTTCTTGAGCAGCTCGCGAGCACGGCGACGCAGGTCTGCTTCAGACTGTAGGTCCTTGCGGTTCTTGAGCCAAGCAAAGCCGATGATGAACATGATGGCGATGCCCATGTAGCCCAGAATCGGGTAGACCCAGCCGATGAGGTTGGAGAAGCCGATGAAGGAGAGGACGAAGCCGATGAGCACGGAGATGACGTAGACCTTGTAGAAGTGCTGCGGCTTGCCGCGGGTCAGGCGCTTAGCAAAGGCGTAGAACATGCCGATGGCGGTGTTATAAATCATGCCGTAGATAGCAACGGACATGGCAATGCCAAGCCACGGATGGATCTGCTCAATCATGGCCAAGGTCGGCATTTCGGCCTCGGTGATCGGGCCCACGGAAACGTAGAGACCACCGACCAGGACTGCCAGCAGGAACAGGAAGCACAGGCCGCCGAGAATACCGCCGTAGCCCACCTCCTTGGCATCGAGGAAGTTGCCGCCGATGACGATCATCATGGAGACCACCACGATGACGTTCAGGCCCAAGTTGTTGATGGCGGAGACCCACCAATTCGGAAGCGTGGTAGGAATGTTCTGCGCCTGCTCGTTGAGGTGCGACCAATCAGGGTTGGACGTCAACACGGTGTAGACGGTGCCGATGGTCAGCAGGATGATGATGAACGGGGTGATAGCGCCGATGGCGATGGTCACCTTGTCCACGTCAAGCAGACCAGTCAGCAACGTGAGGACCAGCATGAGGATCGCGCCGATCCATACCGGCCAGCCCCACTGCTGATTGAGGTTAGTGCCAGCACCGGCAAACATGGCAAAGCCGATGCAGAAGAGACAGGTCAGCGTGGCGACATCGAGGATCTTCGACACGATGGGGGTGGACACCGCATTGAACACGGAGGTGTGCTCCTTGGCGCGGTGATAAGAACCTAATTGAAGAATGGTGATGCCGGAAATGGTCATGGCGAGGGCTGTGACGATGGCGCCGACAACACCCATGTTGCCGAAGGCAACGAAGTATTGGAGGGCCTCGCGGCCCGAGGCAAAGGAGGCACCCGCGAGCACGCCAATAAAGGCCATCGCGATGCCGAATGAGCGTTTGAGCATGTTAAACCTAACTGTTAGAGGGTAGAAACTTCTGCTTATGCGAACGGGGCAGGCTGCCTTCAAGATTGGGAGCCTGCCCCGTGGGAAAATGGTGGCTGTTAGCTAGTCACCGCCTTGATGAACTCGGCGATGCCAGCGAGCTCTTCCTCACCGCGGTCAATGATGGCGGCGGAGGTAAACAAGCCGTGGTGATAACCCAGGAGGTGCTTGTGCGTGACATTCACACCAGCCTTAGCTAGCTTGCCGGCATACTCGATGCCCTCATCCGCCAGCGGATCGTTGTCCACCGTGATGACGAGTGACGGGGGCAGGCCTTCCGGTAGCTCTTCCAGCAACAGAGGGGAGAGATCCGTGGCGGTGCGCTGCGATTCCTCCGTGACGAAGGTGTCGATGAACCAGCGCATGGTGTCCGACGCCAGCGGGAAGCCTTCCTCCAAGCGCTTGTAGGAGGCACCGTTCTCGGTGCGCTCGCGGGAGCAATCCGTGATCGGGTAGAGCAGGATCTGGGAGCTGAGCTTGGCGACGTTCTCCTCGCCCACAAACTCGTTCGCCAGGGTAGCGGCGAGCTGGCCGCCTGCCGAGTCACCAGCCACTGCGATGGAGGTGACGCTGAGGCCGTGTTCTGCCTCAGGGTTGGACAGCCAGCGGTAGGCGGCGCGGCAATCGTCGATAGCCGCCGGGTAGGTGTGCTCCGGGGCGAGGCGATAATCCACCGCGACGACCGGGAGACCGGTCAGCACCGCGATACGGCGTACCGAGGAGTGGTGGGTCTCCAGGTTGCCCATGAGCCAGCCGCCACCGTGCATGTAGAGCACCGCAGGGGTCTCCTGGCTGCGCTCCTCCTCCGGGCGGGGATCGTAGAGGCGAACCTGGAACTCGTCGACCTGGAAATCCGTGGTCGCAGGTTCCTTCTCCTCATGGAGCGGGTTGGCGTGGGCTGAGGCTACGTAGTTCTCACGCACCTGCGGGATGGGGAAGTTATGGAAGGACTTCGCCCCACCATCGCGGAAAGGTTTCAGTGCCTTCCACGCATCCTCAGCGACGGGGCGCCCGGAGAATTCGTCGTGCAGAGTGTGCATTGTGAAACTGCCTCCTAGACCAGTTCGTAGTCGTTGAGCTCGAGCTTTTCGGTCAGCTCGTAGTACTCAGCAACGTTGCCGGACCAGTTGTTGATGACGCGGCCTTCTTCGTTCTTGTACCAGGAGGAGCAGTCAGCGGAGAACGCAGATGCCTCGAGTTCCTTCTGGATGCGGGTGTTGAACTCGTCGATGACGT
>ERZ1031113.97-NODE-97-length-35899-cov-16.774439_pt1 | contig 35899 bp, 33 predicted proteins | sample MGYA00518225_ERZ1031113 | MGnify/ENA primary metagenome ERZ1031113 (study PRJEB33718, sample SAMN03159751) | human skin metagenome | collected 2014-05-20 | study: EMG produced TPA metagenomics assembly of the PRJNA266117 data set (Human skin bacterial metagenome...
TTGTGCGGGCACGCTTGCCGGTGCCGTACTGCTTAAGCCAGGAATAAAGTGAGGATCGATTGATTCCTAGCTCTGCTGAAGCCGCGTGAAGTGAGAGGTCCTCATTGTTTTCGTAGAGGGCCACAGCATCACGTTTGAACTGTTCGGAGTACCTAGGCATGGTGGTAGATTACCTTTCTTCCCAGCCCAACCGGGCTGGATATCAGGTGTCTACCAAACAGGGGTCAGGTCCGAGAATGTCGTGCACTTAATTGAGCGATTGCCGGAACTGGAATCCCGTGTGGACCGATCGCGGGTTGGTATTTTCGGACATTCACAAGGTGGTGCAGGTGCCATCAACGCTGCGGCACAAGTGGAGGTAGCAGCTGTGTATGCAGCAAGCCCGGCCTCCCACAATGTGGCACAGTCCAATGACTGGGACTACACCACCGCAGACGTAGAGGAACCGCTTTTTCTGATGACGAGCGACGGCCGTTCGGACCGCTGGTTTGTCAGCCCGTGGGAAGACCTGGAGGAGAACTTTGAATCAGCTGGTGGTCCGGCAATCATTGCCCGCCGCCTAGGCGCGGATCACAAGGACGTTCTAGAGTTCGGGGATGGTTATGCCACAGCGTGGTTCCGCTACATCCTCGCTGATGATTCTGATGCACGTGATGTATTCGTTGGCGCTTCACCGGCGAGCGCTGGTGAGTTGGCGAACAACGAGCTCTGGGACCAGGTGGATACCCGCGGTTGGTAACTCGCAGCACCCCATGCGGTGCACCCGATACATTCACAAATATCGACAGCCCTGATAAATTTCAAATGAATTATCAACCGGGCTGCGCCATGCCAGCCTGTACAAGCAGAATCGAATGAGTCATGCAGACAGAGGCAACTAAGATTCAAGGCCACGTGGAAGGCCTCTACATCGATGAGAACTTCGAGCTGCGCGCCGGGGTCGTCACGTTCGGGGAGAGTATTGAGGGCATAAAGCTTGGCGACGTCCCCGCAGCCGAGGCCGCCTGGCGCGCCGGGGACCCAGATGTGTTGCTGTGGGTACCCGGTTTCGTGGACCTGCACAACCACGGCGGCAACGGCGGGGGATTCCCCAATGGTGCCTATGAGCAGTGCCTGGCCGCCGCCCGTTTCCACCGCGCGCACGGCACCACGACGTTGCTGGCCAGCTTGGTTTCCGGTACCCAAGAAGAGCTGTGTGCCCGGGCCGAGCTTTTGGCTCAGCTGGCTGAAGAAGACGAAATCGCCGGCATCCACATGGAGGGCCCTTTCATCGCCGCGGCCAAGTGCGGTGCACAAGACCCTTCGCGCATCGTGCCAGGTGACCCGGACTTCTTCCGTGCAGTCATCGCCGCGGCCCGCGGCCACCTGCGTTCGATTACCTTTGCGCCGGAAACGGAAAACGCTGACAAGCTGCTCGAAGTCTGCGCGGAGCAGGGCATCATCGCCAGCTTGGGCCATACCGAGGCCGATTATGACACCACGCTGAAGGTTATCGCTAAGGCCAAGGAGCTCGGCGTCACCGTGACCGGCACGCACCTCTTCAACGCCATGCCACCTATCCACCACCGCGCGCCGGGCCCGGTCGCGGCTTTGCTTACCGCGGCGAAGGCGGGGGACGTGGCCGTCGAGCTCATCGCAGACGGCGTGCATCTTGTCGACGGCACCGTAGACATGGCCCACAGCCACCGAGCCTTCGCCATCACTGATGCCATGGCGGCCGCTGGAATGGCCGACGGTGACTATGAATTGGGCTCCCTTCCCGTCACGGTGAGCGGGGGAGTAGCGCGCGTGCCCAGCGGCGCTATCGCGGGTGGTACGTCCACCTTGGCCCAGCAATTCGCCAGCTTTGCCGCGCGACATGGTCTGGGCGAGGCAGTGCGCTTTACCTCCACCACGGCCGCCGATGTGTTGGGGTGCAAGGAACTCGGCCGCATCGCGGTTGGTGCACGCGCCAACCTGGTGGGCCTTAATGCCCAGCTGGAACCGGTGCGAGTCATTGTCGGTGGTACCGAATTTATAAACTCTTAAAACAACACTCTCGCTCACATCAGGAAGGCAGATCATGGACATCCTTATCCGCTCTACCCCAGCCGAGGTTGCCGTCGCGGCTGCCGATATCCTCGCAAGCTACGCCAACAATTCCGCCACCCTGGGCCTGGCCACGGGTTCTACCCCGGTCGCCACGTACAAGGAGCTCATTGCCCGCCACGAGCGCGGCGAGGTCAGCTTCGCAGGCAGCCGCGCTTTTCTTCTCGACGAATACTTAGGCCTCGCCCCCGAGCACGAGCAGTCCTACTACGCCACCATCCGCCGTGATTTCACCAGCCACGTCGACTTTGACGACGCCCTGGTGAAGAGCCCAGAAGGCAACGCCTCCGACCCCGTGGCGGCGACGGCCGCCTATGACCAGTCCATCCGGAATGCCGGAGGCGTCGATGTCCAGTTGCTCGGGATTGGCGCGAATGGCCACATCGGTTTCAACGAGCCGTCGAGCTCCCTGACGTCCCGCACCCACGTGGTGGCGCTGCACCCGCAGACCGTGAAGGATAACTCCCGCTTCTTCGACAACGAGGAAGACGTTCCGCGCCACGCGCTGACGCAGGGCCTTGGCACGATTAGTGAGGCCCGCCACCTGCTCCTCATCGCCACCGGCAGCAATAAAGCCAAGGCTGTGCACGCGATGGTCGAGGGCCCACTTTCAGCGCACTGCCCTGGCTCGGTACTGCAGCTGCACCCGCGTGCGACCGTCATCGTTGATGAAGCCGCTGCCTCCCTCCTGGAGGACCGCGAGTACTACCTTTACGCGGACCAGAACCGTCTGTAGGAAAAACTTCAGCCAGATTTCTCTTTCTAGTTTCATACTTCTCCCTTTCAGAAAGGACTCTCCCTTATGAAATTCAATGTGATGGGGCCGCTGCAGCGGCTCGGAAAAGCCCTTATGGGCGCTGTGGCGGTGCTGCCCGTCGCTGCAATTCTCAGTGGTGTTGGCTACTGGATTTCTAGTGCGGCTGGCCCGGATAACCTCGCCGCCCAGCTGCTGATCAGCTCCGGTGACGCAGTGCTGGCAAACCTGGGCTGGATCTTCGCCATCGCCATTTCCTTCGGTCTGGCTAAAGATTCCAACGGTGCCGCCGCGCTCTCTGGTTTCCTGGCCTTTGCTACTTTCATGAAACTGCTGGGCCCCGACGCCGTGGCCGGCTACCGCGGCATCGAAGACCCCACGGCGCTGACTGGTGATGAGGCACTGGAGTGGGCCGCGGAAGGCTGGAACGCCGTGGGCGGCGGTAACGTCCTCTTCGGCATCCTCGCCGGCATCATGGCCGCCTGGGTATATAACCGCTTCCACGGCACCAAGCTGCCGGACTTCCTCGCCTTCTTCTCTGGACGGCGCCTCGTGCCGATTCTGACCGCGATCTTCGCCATCGTGGTCTCCGGCATCCTCTACTTCGTGTGGCCGTTCATTTACCACGCGCTGTTCAACTTTGGTGCCTCCATCCAGGGCCTTGGTGCGGCGGGCGCTGGTATCTACGGCGTGGCCAACCGCCTGCTCATCCCGACCGGCCTGCACCACGCTCTGAACTCCGTCTTCTGGTTTGATGTCATCGGCATTAATGACATTGGTAACTTCCAGAGCGGCCAGAAGACCATCGAGGCAGCAGCCGCCGCCACCTCCGCTGCTGACTGCCCGGGTATCTGGGCTAACGGCCAGTGCACGGTCGAAGGCGTTGTGGGCCGCTACCAGGCTGGATTCTTCCCCGTCATGATGTTCGGTTTGCCGGGCGCGGCTCTTGCCATGTACCTGCGCGCGGATAAGAGCAAGCGCAAGGTCGTCGGCTCGCTCATGGCTGCTGGTGCCCTGGCTTCCTTCTTCACCGGCGTGACCGAGCCGCTGGAGTTCTCCTTCATGTTCGTTGCCCCGCTGCTCTACGTGGTGCACGCACTGCTCATGGGCCTCTCGGTCTTCATCGCCGCGGCCATGGAGTGGACCGCCGGCTTCGGTTTCTCCGCGGGCTTTGTGGATATGCTGCTTTCCTCGCAGAACCCGCTGGCGAACAAGTGGTACATGCTGTTGGTGATGGGTATCGCCTTCTTTGCCCTATACTTTGTCATCTTCTACTTCCTCATCGGCTGGCTCAACCTCAAGACCCCGGGGCGCGGTGAGGACGATGCTGCCGCAGAATCCACGGAGGATTCTGTCAGCGGTGATGACAAGACCGCTCGCGATGCCGCCCACATCATCGAGGGCCTAGGCGGCAAGGACAACATTGATTCGCTGGACTACTGCACCACGCGCCTGCGCGTCGGCGTGAAGGAGCGTGCGCTTGTTCGCGACTCCGTGATCAAACGCGCCGCCGTCTCCGGTGTTATTCACCCCTCTGAGAAGAGCGTCCAGGTCATCGTCGGACCGGCAGTCCAGTTCATGTATGACGAGGTCAGCCACCAGCTGCGCCACGGCTCCCCGGCTTTGGCCACGGCAGGTGCCACAAGCGCAGCTGCCGCCGCTGGAACCAGCGTCGGTGCCAAGAGTGTCCCGGCCAGTGCCACCGTCGGCGACGCTGACGCGATGAGCGGAAGCGTCGCGGACATCCCCGTGCGTGCCCCGTTCGCCGGAGACGTCGTCGAGCTCTCCCAGGTCCCGGATGCGTCCTTTGCGCAGGGCATGGTGGGCGAAGGTTTTGCGGTGATGCCTGATGCCATCGATGCCTTCGACGTCTGCGCTCCCGTAGACGGCACCATCACCATGATCTTCAAGACGCGCCATGCCTTCGGTATGCAGACTGCGGACGGGCTGGACTTGCTTATCCACATCGGTATCGACACCGTGGAGCTCAAGGGCGAAGGTTTTACGGCCCTGGCCAAGAAGGGCGACACTGTCACCGCCGGCACGCCGATCATCGCGGTGGAGGCAAGCAAGCTGCGCGAGCGCGGCGTCAATCTCATCACCCCGGTGGTGTGCCCGACGGCCAAGCAGGTCGCCGGCATCGACATCGCCCGCGAGGGCCATGCCTTGCCAGGCGAGGTCGCAGCAACCATCAAGCGCAGCAGCTAACCTGATTCGGCTTAACCCAGACATAAAACTGCCCGAGTTGCCAAAACCAGCGGTGCTCCATGCAGTGAGGAGCGAAGGTTTTGGCAACTCGGGCAGTTTTGGCTCGGAGGGTCCTAGGCCTTGGGAAAAATGAGCGTGGATTAATCAGTGCTTCTTAGCAGCCGCGGCACCACCTTGCCCGTGGCGTTGCGCGGCAGCTTGTCTAGGAAGTGGACGTCGCGCGGCACCGAATGGTCGGCGAGGTTATCGCGGACCCAGGTGCGGATGCTATCGGCAGTCACGGCGTTGCCCAACGCATCACGGGTCGTCACGGCCCACACGGCGATGCGCTGGAAGGTGGTCTCATCCTCCACGCCGCCGGCATGTACCTCCGCGATGCCCGGCATGGCCTCAAGCACCTCGGTCACTGACTGCGGGTGCACGTTTTCACCGCCGACGATGATCATGTCATCCGCGCGCCCCACCACATGGAGGTAACCGTCGGGATCGATATAGCCCAGGTCACCGATGGAAATGAGCCCATCCACCTTATTGAGCGGAATCTTCGGGTTGGTGTAGCCAATGAGCGCGGTGGAATTGGTCAGGTAAATCTCACCGACCTCACCGCGGGGAACCTCGTTGTCGTCCTCATCCAGGATGCGAAGTTTCGTGCCGGAGGCAATCTTGCCGCCAATGGTGGGGTCCTTGGCCACCTCCTCCATGCTGGCCGTCGATGCCAGCGCGAGCTCCGTCGAACCATAGACATTGCACAGAATTGGACCGAAGCGCTCGTGGGTTTCCTTGACAATCTCCGGGGTCAGTGCATGACCAGCCGAGGCAATGAACTGCAGGCTCGAGGTGTCATAGTGTGCATCGGGGTCGGCTTCGACCATCTGACGGAAGAAAACGGGGGAGGACAGCAGGCCATCGAGCTGGTAGCGCTGGATGTCATCGAGTGCGGCCGCCGGGTCAAAGACGCGCCGCGTCACGATGGTGTTGCGCAGACCTAGCGCAATGTTGATGCAGGCCCAGCCCCACGTGTGGAAAATAGAGGCGGTCATCTGCACCTTCTGGTTCGCGCGCCACGGCACCGAGCCCACGATGGAGGCCACAACCACCGGCATTGTGGGCTCTGGGCGCATGATGCCCTTGGGAATTCCGGTGGTGCCGGAGGACATGAGCACGATATGTCCGTGCTGGGGCCAGGCGGGAAGCTTGTGCTTCTCGACGTCCCGCGGGCGCATCACAATCTGGCGCAGCGTAGGGGCCGAATCCAGCATTGCCGGACGATCCACACCGGATTCGTGAGCGATGACGACGGAAAGGCCTTCGGGGAGGTCGCCAGCGGGGTAGAGGCGGTCAATAAACTCGTCATCGATGACGAGCACGTTAATGCGATTCTCTTCGATGCAGCCGGCCAGCTGCTCCGGGGAGGAACCCACGTTGAGCAAGAAGATGTGCGCGCCTGCATAGCCTTTGGCTGCCAGCGGGGTAATGATGCCGCGGCCGTTGCGGGCCATGACGCCCAAGCGGATCTCGTCGAGGTTTTGCGAGAGCAGCCAGCGCGCGAAAGTCTGGGAGTGATCGCGGAGCTGGCGGTAGGTGAGGGCCCCGTTGTCGTCGATAAGCGCTAGGCGTTCCGGGCAGGTCAGGTAGGCCTGCTCGACCTCGCGGGCGGTGGTGAACCGGTAGCGTGCCAAGACAGGCAGGGTCGCAGCCCAAGCGCGGGGCCCACCGGCGGGGCTGATGAGGCCGGCGTGGAAGAGCGAGGGGATAAACCGCGCGATCGCGGTGGCGTGGAAGGTGATATCAGAAAGCTTCATAAGATTCTCGTGGTGGGGTAGAGGCGATAGGGAGGGATAGAAAGGCCGTCAATCAGAGCAATATGTTAAAGGTGTTGCTATTGTTACATAAGCTTCAATCGTTAGCTTAGTCTATTATGGTTTCGGTCTAGAACATACTCTTTCCCGAAAGGAACTCGTCACGTGAAGTCTACTCAGCGCCTCGCGGCCCTCTGCGCAACCCTCCTCGTGGCAGTCGGCCTGTCCCAGGTTCCCCAGGCAGCAGCAGCGGAACGCAACCTCGTTGCCTTCGGCGACTCCGTCCTGGCGGACCCGCAGTTGGATACCTACCTCTCCTCGCGCTTGGGCTCATCCGGCCGCAATCCCAGCTTGGATTGCCCATCCGGTAATAACTTTGCCAAGCGTACCGCCGCCAAGCTGGGTATGCCGGTGGCGGATTTCTCCTGCTCTGGTGCAGTATCGATGTCTCAGGGCCCGCAGATGAATGCGCAGGTTGATGATGCAATTCGCCGCGGCAAGCTCACCGCTGAGACCCAGCGCGTGATCTACGCCGGCGGCTTCAATGACACCTACAACAACGCTGGGTTGTCTGATAAGGACATGCGTGCCCGCTTTGTTGGCGCAAATGCGCCCATCATCCACAAGATTCGCGCTGCTGCGCCGAATGCCCGTATTCAGATCGTGGGTTACCCGACCATCGGTTCTGGTGACCGCTACTGTCTTATCCACGTTGGCCCTAAGCCGGCCGATGCCACCGCTTTGCCGATGGTCCAGCGCTATGAGAATGTCACGCAGTGGATGCAGGTGGACCTGGCGCACGCGACCGGCACGGAGTTTGTGGACATGAAGCCGATGACGTGGGACCGCGGCATGTGTGCGGATGCCAATAAGCGCCTGTGGGCAGGCCTCGTGGACTTCTCCGCAGGGCCGGGCAACCTGCCGCTGCACGTCAATGCGCGTGGTCACGAGTTTGTGGCCAACCATCTCGCTAGCTTCTAAAGGCGAACTTGTCTTTTCGTTGGGCCCGGGCGACGTTGCTCGGGCCTTTCGCGTACCCTCGCGGGCATGACTGTTAATGAAAATGTAAATGAAAATAGATCCCAGCAAGGTGCAGAGGTTGTCCGCGGCGTCATCGCGCGCGCGAAGGGCGAGCCCGTCGAGACCGTCAACATCGTAGTTCCCGCCCCCGGTGAGCACGATGTCATCGTCAAGGTGCAGGCCTGCGGAGTCTGCCATACCGACTTGGCCTACCGCGATGGTGACATCGAGGATGCCTTCCCCTTCCTGCTGGGCCATGAGGCGGCGGGCGTCGTCGAGCGCGTAGGTTCTGCCGTTACGCACGTCGAGGTCGGCGACTTCGTCATCCTGAACTGGCGCGCGGTGTGCGGTGAGTGCCGTGCATGTAAGAAGGGCGAGCCGAAGTACTGCTTCAATACCCACAACGCGTCCGCGAAGATGAAGCTCGCGGATGGGGATACAGACGCCGGTACCGAGCTCACCCCGGCGCTCGGCATTGGTTCCTTCGCCGAGAAGACCCTGGTCCACGAGGGCCAGTGCACCAAGGTGGAGGAGACCGACCCGGCCGCCGCCGGTCTGCTCGGTTGCGGCATCATGGCGGGCTTGGGCGCGGCCGTCAACACCGCTGACATCCAGCTTGGCGAGTCCGTGGCTGTCTTCGGCTGCGGTGGTGTGGGCACTGCTGCGATTGCCGGCGCGAAGCTGGCCGGTGCGGCGAAAATTATTGCTGTGGACCTTGATGAAAACAAGCTGGAGACCGCCCGCGAGTTCGGCGCAACTGACACGATTTGCGGCAAGGACCTCTCCGAGGATGAGGTAATCGAGGCCGTGCGTGAGCTTACCGACGGCTTCGGCACCGATGTCACCATTGATGCCGTGGGTATCCAGCCCACGTGGCGCCAGGCTTTCTACTCCCGCGACCACGCCGGCCGCATGGTGATGGTGGGCGTTCCCAATCTCACCGACCATGTCGACATCCCCGCCATCGACCTCTATGGCCGCGGCGGTTCCATCAAGCCGGCGTGGTACGGCGACTGCCTGCCCGAGCGCGACTTCCCGGCCTACGTATCCCTGTCCAAGAACGGCCAGTTCCCGCTGGACAAGTTCGTCTCCGAGCGCATTGCGCTAGACGACGTCGAAGAGGCCTTCGGCACCATGAAAGCTGGCAAGGTTCTGCGGTCCGTCGTCGAATTTTAAAGACAGCCGAATCTTCACAATCACGAGCTTTACCTCAGCCCGGAAAGGAACCCGAAATGAAGATTGAACAGTTTGTCACCTCTGGCACGTTCCGCCTTGATGGCGGCGAGTGGGACGTGGACAACAACGTCTACATCGTCTCCGGTGGCCAGGAGCTCTACATCGTGGATCCGGCGCACGACGCCGAGCGCATCTACGACGAGGTGGGCGAGCGCTCCGTCACGGGCGTGCTGCTTACCCACGCGCACAACGATCACTGCGAGCTCGCTCCCGAAATTGCTGAGCACTATGGTGTGCAGCTCTACCTCCATCCGGACGATGAGCAGCTGTGGCGCGAAACCCACGCGGAGGCTAACTACGCCGCGCTGGAGGATAACCAGATCTTCAAGATTGGTGGGGAGGACCTCGTGGTCTTCCACACCCCGGGCCATTCCCCAGGCTGCGTCGTGCTGTACGACGCCGCCGATAGCACCCTGCTCTCCGGTGACACCCTCTTCAACGGTGGCCCGGGAGCTACGGGCCGCAAGTACTCCGACTTCGATGTCATCATCGAGTCCCTGCGCAACCGCGTGCTCAACCTCCCGCCGGAGACCCGCGTCCTGCCGGGCCACGGCGATGAGACCACCGTGGGCGCGGAAGCAGCCCGCATCGACGAATACGTCGCCCGCGGCTACTAACCTAGGCCGGCGTGCGGGCAGCCTTAATGCCTACCGCCACCGTGGCGGTAAGGGACAGGCCGAACCAGACCCAGGCATCCGCTACGCCTTCGCTGAAGCTGCGAGCCTTCTCCTGCACCGCGAACTGCGCATCCGTGCTCAGTACCGCGGGCAGTGTCGCACTGCCATAACTGACAATGAACAGTGCGCCGATGAGCACGAAGAATGCTCCCGACACGATGGACACGGTATTCGTGTGCACGGGGCCTACAGTGACCTCGCGTCCGCGCAGCCACCGCCACGAACCAACGTCGAGGCGTTCCCACAGCGCAGCCAACAGGAAGAGCGGCGCGGCCATGCCCGCGGCATACGCCACCATGATGATCCCGCCATAGAGTGCGCTGCCGGATGCAGCGGCCGTGGTGAGAACAGCGCCCAACAGCGGGCCCGCGCAAAAACCGGCAAATCCATACACCGCACCGAGCAGAAAGACCCTGCCCCGGGCTTTTCCGGAGAGCGCATCCATGCCCGGGATGCGGAAGCCACCGCCCAGCGCGGTAAAGACTCCCAGCGCGATGATGATCCAGCCCGCCACCGTGATGACCTGGTTGCGATACTGCGCGAGCAGGGCGGCCAACCCCATGCCGATAGGCACGAGCGTGGTGCACAAGCCGAGGAAGAACACCAGGGTCTTAAACAGCAGCTGGCGCTGCGAATCAAAGGCATAGGCAAAGAAGGCCGGCACCAACAGTGCTGAACAGGGGCTGATCAAGGTCAGCACGCCAGCGATGAGGGCGCCGAAGATCCCGATGCTCATACGCTTACCCCCACCGCATAACCGCCCAGCAGCCCGGTCAGAAGGACCAGCGCGATGAAGACCCACACAATCAGCGGAGGCTTATCCATTGGCCGCCTTTCCTAGCTGCTCTTGGATGATCTGCTCAAATACCTCGGGCGGCTGTGCGCCACCGACGAACTGGTCTCCCACCACGAATGCCGGAGTACCCGTGATGCCAATCTGGGAAGCATAGCGAGTGGCCGTCTCGATGACCTCAGTGTAGGTATCGTCCGTGGCCTCCTGGCGGAACTTGTCCAGGTCCGCAACGCCGGCCTGCTTGGCAAAAGTCATGAAGTCGTCTATGTCGAACTCTGGGTGGCCACTGATGTCCTTGCTGGCGGTGTAAAGCTCGTGCTTGAACTCCGCGAACTTGCCTTGTGCCGCGGCAGCGCGTCCAGCCTTGGCGGCCTCGATGGCGGCAGGGCCGTTGACGGGGAAGTCATTCCACTCAATGCGCACCAAGCCCTTCTCCACGTACTTGGAGAGGATATCCGGCTCGGTCACGTTGGCGTGACGGGAGCAGAACGGGCACTCGAAGTCGGAAAACTCTGAAATCACTACGGGGGCATCCACCGCACCAATGGCGAAAGGATCATCCTCCTTCTTGCGGTGCACCACCGTGATGTCGCCGGACTTGGTGTCGCCGCCGGGGCCGAACGTCATCGGGTCACCCTTCCCGTCGGAAAATTTCGTGCCGGGGGTGGCCTTGTCAGCATCCTTCGCCAGGTCTTCGGCGGGCGCCGCGCTCGTCGCGGTCTCCTGAGCCGCGTGAGTTCCTTCATTATTGGAAGAAACGCGCTCCGCTAGTAGGAAGCCAATGATGATGGCCAAAATTACAATGATCACCAACAATCCCCACGCCACGGGGCTGATGGTGGATAGCGCTGACTTCTTCGGATCGCTGGTGGGGCGAGAGGATGAACTAGGCATGCGATTACCTTAACGCGTTTAGGCTGGTTTGGGTGAGGCGGCTCCTGACACCGGGCGGGGGGACGCTTAGGCGCGTACGGATCGATCAAATAAGGCCTCAGATTCCGTTGGTTTTCGGTCCTTATTTGATCGATATGTACCTCGGTCTCAGCCCTCTTGGGCGGCGGCGAGAAGGTAGCGGCCGTAGCCAGACTTCAGGAGAGGCTGAGCCAGCGCGGTAAGCGCTGCAGCGTCGATGAAACCTTCTGCAAACGCGGCTACTTCCGGTGATCCAATGACGGTGCCGGTGCGCTTCTGCATCACCTCGACGTAGGCCGAGGCCTCGCTCATGGAGTCCACCGTGCCGGTATCCAGCCAGACATCACCGCGCTGCATGCGCTTGACGCGCAGCCGCCCGCGGCGCAGGTACTCCTCGTTGACGGCGGTGATCTCGAGCTCCCCGCGCGCACTGGGCTTAATGCCTTTCGCAATCTCCACTACGGAGTTGTCGTAGAAGTACAATCCCACCACGGCGTGATTGGATTTTGGCGTGGCGGGCTTTTCCTCAATAGAGAGGGCCTGGCCGGTCTCGTCGAAATCCACGACGCCATAGCGCTGTGGGTCGGAGACCTCGTAGGCAAAGATGATGCCGCCATCGGGGCGGCGGCACTCATTAAGTGCGGTGGAGAAGCCATGGCCTTCAAAGATGTTGTCACCCAAGACGAGTGCCACGTCGTCATCAGCGATGAAGTCTTCCGCAATGAGGAAGGCCTGGGCCAGGCCTTCTGGGCGCGGCTGGACCGCATAGTGGAGCATGAGGCCCAGCTGGGAGCCATCTCCCAACAGGCGCTTGAAGGCGTCCTGGTCCTCCGGGGTGGTGATGATAAGGATCTCGCGTATGCCGGCCTGGATCAGGGTGGTCAGAGGATAGTAGACCATCGGCTTGTCGTAAATGGGCATGAGCTGCTTCGAGATGCCCTTGGTGATGGGGTAGAGGCGCGTGCCGGAGCCGCCAGCGAGGATGATGCCCTTCATGAGGTTTAAGCTTAACGGAGGAGGGTCCAGCGCTGGGGCGTGGCGGCGCGGGCAGGAGGAACATAACACTTAACTTCCCACTTAACATAACACGTGGGAAGTTAAGTGTTATGTTAAGTGTTATGCTCTATTTCCGCAGCCTGTAGCGTTGTTTGGGGCTGCGGCCGGGTTCGGTCTTCTCGGCGATATTATCGCGGATGAGCTCGTTCAGCGCTTTCTGGACTGCTGTCCTGCTCAGCTTTGTAGCCTCAACCAGCTCCGTCGTAGACACGGATGGGCTGTTGTGGAGTAGGTGTTCCACGTGGTCGCGAGCCGTGCCGTAGCGTTCCTGGGTGGCCACTTTGCGGCGGTGAAAAATGATGGTGAAACTATCGAGCCGGTTGATAATCTCTGGCTTCGGCATGAGCGCATCGGCCAAAGCTTGGTGGATAGTAGCGATACCGGTGCCGCGGTTCTCCGCGGCGACGCCACCTTCCGGCAAGGGGATATCCTCTAGGAAGGTGGCTAGCCGCTGATTGCGAGTAGAGCTGACCCCAGCCTCTCCCAGATTCCGCAGCGTAACCCCTCCATAAAGGCCTCCCGGGCTGGTGATTTCTAGGCGGTCAACGAACATGTTGATTTGTACTTGGCTGCCGCGTGCCGTGGGGGAATAGTCGCGGTGCATGAGCGCATTAACCAGGGCCTCACGGACAGCGACTATGGGATAGTCCGGAAGTGCGGTACGAGACTTATCGCCGATAAAACCCGCAGTGCGCATGTTCTTTTTCACAATATCGATGCCCTCGCTCACCAGCTCCGGAATAGTGCCGTGAAGAGTAGCGCTGTCGAGTAGGCGAATGCCCGTTGTGACGTCACCTTTGGATGTGCCCGGAAAGAGGGCGAAGGTCACGGTGAGGCGTGGGAAGAACTCCTGAGGGTAATCTCCCATCACGAGTAGGGAAGTCAGGGTTGGGTGGCCGTCTTTGAGGATGCGCAAACGTTTCAACGCTGTGTCATGCCCATTGGCGAAGGTTTTGGGTCGGCGCTCCTGTTGTACTGCGAGAAATGCATCGAGAGTCGCACCCTCGATATCGTCAAGGGAGGCATCAGGGATTACCTCCTCGTCCCATGTGGGCTGGGTGTGCTCCTCAACGAGCCGGTTCACCTCGTATTGGGAGAGCCGTGTATCGCCATCACCTGTGCGAATATAGCTGCCCTTATACAAGCCGCGTTCGGAAACATAGCAGGGCTTGTCGCGGGCGGGGAGTTCATCAATGGCTGCAACAAGTACTGTGTTGCCTTCGAACTCAATGATGTCGACATCGGGACGAACCGGAGGGATGAGCTGTTGGCAGCGGGTTTCTAGTTGATCTTGGGCTGTGGAGGCGGAGAAGTTCTTCACGGGTGTGAAGCCATTTTCCTCTGACAGGCCGATAATCAGCGTGCCGCCGGTGCCATTGGCGAAGGCACTCAGGGAAGAGAGCACGTCCTTGCCCACAGCGGACTTCACTTCTACGGACTGCTTGTCGCTGCCGATAACCCGCAGCTGTGCAATCAACTCGCTGAGCTCCGTTAGGGTCATGAGCAGGCCTTTCTCTCTACATGCCACTCAACATAACACATAACATAACACGTGGGAAGTTAAGTGTTATGTTGAGTGTTATGCTGGGTAAAGTCCCAGGTAGAGGGCCAAAGCGGCCCGCCAATTCATCGGTGTGAAGCCGGTGGCTTCAATCTTGGATAGGTCGAAAGTGGACTCCTTCGGGCGGGGTGCCTCGGGCCCAGTAATCTCGCGGTACTGCTCGGTGCTCACCGGCGTGACATCGGCGGGGTCCTGGCCCACGCCGGTGAAAACGGCCATGGCAATCTCGTCGCGGCCCACCACGTCACCGGAGTTGGAGATGTTGTAGACGCCGTACTCCGCCTTGGTCTTGAGCAGGTGAATGATGCCCTTGGCCAGGTCCTCGGCAAAGGTGGGGCGCCCGCGCTGATCGTGGATAACGGAGGGTTTGACCCCCTTATTCGCCAGCGAGCGCATGGTGGCCATGAAGTTGGCGCCATCACCAAAGACCCACGAGGTGCGGATGACGTAGTGGCGCGGGGCAGTTTGTGCGGCGGTATCGCCCGTGGCTTTCGATGCCCCGTAGGCCGAGAGAGGTGAGGGCAGTTCCTCCTCATCGTGGACCTCGTGGGAGCCATCGAAGATGTAGTCGCTGGAGACGTGCACCAGGGTGAGATTGTTCGCCGCGGCAATGCGCGCGAGCTTTGCTGGCGCATCGGCGTTGACCGCCCAGGCCGCAGCACGATTGTCCTCCGCGCCGTTGACGTCGTTATAAGCTGCGCAGTTGATGATGGCGGAATACTGCTTCCACGGGCGGGCAGGCGGGTGGGTGATGTCGAAGTCCGAGTGAGAACAGAACTCCACCTGGCCCAGACCAGCGGAGGGCAGGAACTTCTGCAGTGCGCGGCCCAGCTGCCCGCCTGAGCCGGTGACGAGGATGCGGCGAGGGGGCATGGGGGAGACGTCGCCAAGCGCGGGGTGCTCCCTGTCCTTATCGGAAATCTCCGTTGGTTCCAGCGGCCAGTCCACCATGTCCAGGTTGACGCAGGTGTATTCCGCATCCGGGGACCAGTGGTCATTGACCAGGTAGGAGTAGGCGCACGGCTCTAGCGCCTGGAAGCCATTGGCCACCCCGCGCGGAACGAATACGGCGGTCTCCGGGCCAATCTCGTGGGTCACCAGCTGGCCAAAGGTGGCTGAGCCCTCGCGCAGATCGCACCATGCGCCGAACACCCGGCCAGACGCCACGGAGACGAACTTATCCCAGGGCTCCGCATGTAGGCCGCGCGTGACACCTTTCTCCGCATTGAAGGAGACGTTATTTTGCACTGGTTGGAAGTCCGGCAAGCCGGCCGCCACCATCTTTTCGCGCTGCCAGTTCTCCTTGAACCAGCCGCGGTTATCGCCGTGGACGTCGAGCTCCACAATGAGAAGGCCCTCAATGGCCGTTGTCTGCACCTTCATGATTGTTCTTTACTGTCCTTGCTTGGCGTAGTTGGCTTCGACTTCTTCCTTGCCCGCGCGCCACCACTCTTCGTTGGCGCGGTACCACTCGATGGTGGCGGCGAGGCCCTCCTGCAAGTCCGTATAACGCGGGGTCCATCCCAGCTCGCGGCGCAGCTTACTGGCGTCCATGGCGTAGCGCTGGTCATGGCCCGGACGATCCGCAACGTGCTCAAAGCGCGCATGGCCGTTGTCCGTGGCTCCCATGAGCTCACAAATCATCTCGATGACCTGGCGGTTATTCGTGTCCTCTTGGTCAGCGCCGATGTTATAGGTCTCACCGATGCGCCCGCGGTCCAGGATGGCGAGTACGGCCTCGTTGTGGTCATCCACGTGAATCCAGTCGCGCACCTGCTCGCCCGTGCCATAGAGCTTGGCCGGCTGGCCCACGAGCAGATTGGTGATTTGTCGCGGAATGAACTTCTCGATGTGCTGGTAGGGGCCGTAGTTGTTGGAACAGTTCGACATGGTTGCCCGCAGTCCAAAGCTGCGTACCCACGCGCGCACCAGGTGATCCGAGCCGGCCTTCGTGGCTGAATAGGGCGACGACGGGTTATACGGTGTCTCCTCCGTGAAGTGTGTATCCGCGCCAATGTCCAGGTCACCGAACACCTCATCGGTAGAGATGTGGTGGAAGCGCACATCGTGCCGGCGGCAGGCTTCAAGCAACACAAACGTGCCCATGACGTTGGTGTGCAGGAAGGGCGAAGGATCCCGCAAGGAGTTGTCATTGTGGGACTCGGCGGCGAAGTGGACGACGACATCGGCGTGGGCCACGAGCTTATCGACGACCCCCTCATCCGCCACATCACCTACCACCAGCGTGGCATCCACGCCGGCGAGGTTGGCGCGGTTACCCGCGTAGGTGAGCTTATCGAGGACAGTAATCTCCACCTCTGGCCGCTGCTGGGCCACGAGTCTGACGAAGTTTGCCCCAATAAAACCGGCACCACCGGTGACAAGCATTCTGCGCATGGTGCTCAAGTGTAGGGCATGGCAGCACAGTTTTAGGCCGGGAACTTAGGCAGCGCCTCGTGGTTAAGCCACTCATCCAGGAGAGCGTCCACGGCAGCGGGATCAACAGCCACCGCACGCAGACGGCTGATGAGGTCCTCCGGGGTCACCGTGGAATGCTGTGCGGCGGAGAGGTACTCACGAACCGTGAGGAAGAAGATCTCATCACCCAACAGGCGGCGCAGCGCATGGACGGTCAGCGCGCCGCGCTTATATACACGGTCATCAAACATGTCGCGCGTGCCCGGGTCACTCAGAACAATGTCTTGCCTCTTGCGGGCCAACACCTGGTAATGCGAACGTGCAGAGTCATGCGCCGGGCGGCCATGGGCATGCTCGCGCCACAGCCACTCGCTGTAGCAGGCAAAGCCCTCATTGAGCCAAATATCCTTCCACTCACGCAGACCTACGGAGTTGCCGAACCACTGGTGGGAAAGCTCATGAGCGATGAGCCGCTCGAAGACGTGGTCACCCTTGACGTGGTTGGAACCGAAGATGGACAAGCCCTGGGCCTCCAGAGGGATTTCCAGCTCATCATCGGTGATGACCACCTGGTAGTCGGGGAAGGGATACTCGCCAAAGAGACCGGAGAAGAAGTCCAGCATCTCCTGCTGCTGAGCAAACTCATCCAGCACCAGTTGCTTGAGGCGGGCTGGCGCCCAGGCACGCACGTTGCGGCCCAGGTTGATTTCCATGTATTCGCCTACCTGCACTGTGGCGAGGTAGGTCGCCATTGGGTGCGTGACGCGGTAGTGCCAGCGTGTCATGGAACCACCCGAACGGCGGCGGGAGACCAGCGTGCCGTTGGAGATCACGATGAAAGGATCATCCGCGGTGATGCGGATATCGAAGGTGGCCTTCTCACCAGGGGTGTCATCACACGGGAACCAGCTCGGTGCGCCGTTAGGCTGGCTTGCGACGAGCGAGCCGGAATCGGTCTCCTCCCACCCAATCTCGCCCCACGGCGTGCGCAGCGGGCGCGGGGAGCCACCATAGCGGATATGCAACTCGAATTCTTGGTCTTCTGCGATGGTGTCTGCAAAACTCAAGCGCAGCTTTCCGGCGGACAAGCGGTGGCGGGCCACGCGCGGGGCATTTTTCGCGGTAACGCGGCGAGCAACCATGGCTCCACCGAGATCCAACGTGAGCTTATCCAGCTCTTCCAATGCGCGGATATGCAGTACCGCGGTGCCTTGGAGCATGTTGGGCTCCACGCGGTAGGTCAGGTCCAAATCATAATGGGTAACCTCAAACCCGACGTTGAAGTCCACTCCCGTATAGCTATCCCGAGTGTGCGCGGCGGTTCCGTGAGCGGCGGTGATATGCGAAAGGGCGGTGGAGAGCAGCTTCATAATGCCGCTATCCTACCGCCCTTATCCCGCAAGACCGAAAAGCTTGGGGTTCTTCGTGAAGGCCTCCACAGAAAGCTTAGGAGTTGAAGGCTGCCTCAAACGTAGGCCAGGACTTCTCCAGATCGTCGGTCCAGCCCGGCCAGGAGTGGGTGCCCACGTTGCGGAAGTTGTAGGTGGCCGGAATGTTCTGCTTATCCAGCTTCGCCTTGAGCATGTGGGTGCAGTGGTTGACGCCTGCCTCAATGACGCCACCCTCCACCTGCAGCTGAGCAGAGCCAACGAAGGCTGCCGCTGGGTTGTAGCCCTTGTTTATCCAGTAGGACGGGGTGTCCTTCTCACCGGCCAGGCCGCTAGCGGAAGAAATGTACAGGTTGGTTCCGCGCAGCTTCTCCGAGTTCATAAGCGCATCGTTGTAGCGGTTGTACGGCGAACCCATCGGGCCCCACATCTGCTCCGGCTGTGCACCGCCACGGTTGACGGTGACGCGCAGGAACTCGTACTCCAGCGGGTAGGCAGTAGCGGCACATCCTGCGAAGGAGCCCGCAGCGTCATAGAAACCCGGGTTGTGCTGCGCCAGCAGCAGGGAGGACGTGGCGGACATGGACATGCCAGCGATAGCGCGCTTGTTGTTCGCGTTGAGGCGCTGCTCCAGCGGCCCCGGAAGTTCCTTGGTCAGGAAGGTTTCCCACTTCTGCGGGCCCTTGAGGTACTTGCCATTCGGGTCTTCTTGCCAGTCGGTGTAGTAGGAGAACGCGCCTGACTGTGGAATAACCACATTGACGTCCTTGTCCGCGTAAAAATCCACTACATTAGAGTTGGCCAGCCAGTCCGTGTCCTGCTCGGCAGAGCCAGCGCCGTTGAGCAGGTAGATGGTGGGGCGGTCCGGGTTCTTTGCCGGAATAACGGCCAGCGGAATAACGCGGCCGTTCATGGACGGCGACGTGGCCTGCAGCTTTAGCAGGCGCGGATCATCCTTGTAGCGGTCGTACCACTTCTGGCCCTCTACCTCGGGATTAGGCTCCAGGTCCGACACGGTGGACAGTGCGGCATCACCTGCAACCTCCTGCGGCTTCAGGGTGGCGGCACTCGCAACGGGGCTGACCAGCGCGGCTGCGGTGAGGGCGCCGGCGGCGAGAAGAGAGCTAAGACGCTTCATGGGGATCCTTATTCGACAATTGTTATGGCGAGTTGAGCTTACTGCTCAGTGGCTTCGGGGTCGACCTTCGGGGCTGAGTCAGAGTCGACCGGCAAGGAATCAGCAGGGGCAGCAGGGTCTGCCTCTGCCTCGGCCTTGTCCATATCCTGCTTATCGGTATCTTTCGCTTTGGCGTTAGCGTCTGACTCAGACTCAACCTCAGCCTCCTTGTTGGCTGGTGCAGTCATCGCGCTGTCCGACGTGCCACCGCTTACCGGCTCCACCGGAAGCTCGAATGCGCGGGCAAAGGTTGGCCAGGAGGAGTTGATGTCATCGAGCCAGGCCGGCCACGAGTGAGTACCGGTATCGCGGAAGTTGAAGTCTGCGTCGACGCCTTCGCGGTTGAGCTTTGCCTGCAGGTCGTGTGTGCAGGCATTCATAGCAGCCTCGATGACGCCACCTTCAACCACCAGGGTCGAGGAGGTCTGGAAGGCCTTGGCAGAGCCCAAACGGTCGATCTTGGAGGAGGCCATGTCCGTTGCGCCGGCAAGGCCAGAGTTGGCAGAGACATAAATTTGGGAGTTACCCATGTTGTTCTTCGTGGCGTTGATCAGGCCGTCGTTATAGCGGTTGTAGTCTCCGCCCTTCGGTCCCCACATTTGCGTGGTGCTTCCGCCACCGCGGTTCACAGTGAGTTGTGCGTAGAAATTGGGCAACGGGGTCGAGGTTGCTGCACAGCCAGAGTAGGAGCCAATGGCGTCGTAGAAATTCGGGTTGTGCTGAGCCAGCACCAGCGAGGACGTGGCGGACATGGACATGCCTGCGATGCCACGCTTGCCGTTAGCGTTGATGTGCTCCTCAAGTGGTCCCGGAAGCTCCTTGGTCAGGAAGGTCTCCCACTTCTGCGGGCCCTTGAGATAACCGCTGTTCGGTGACTTAATCCAGTCGGTGTAGTAGGAGAAGGCACCTGCCTGCGGGATAACGACGTTGACGTTGCGATCACCGTAGTAATCATCCAGATCCTGGATTCCGTCCTTGTTGGGATCTAGGTCGTTGCCTGCAGTAGACACCAACCAGTCCATACCCTGTTCGGCGCCACCAGCACCGTTGAGCAAGTAGAGGGTAGGGCGGGAGGAGTCGAAGGTTCCGTCCGGGGTGACGACAGCCAGCGGCACCTGGCGGTCCATGGCTGGCGCAGTAGCGTTGAGCGCCTTGACGTTCTGGCGGTAGTCGGCGTACTTCAGAATGAAGCCCAGCCACTGCTTTTCGTCTGGCATCTTGTTGATGTTGACGTCCTTGAACGTCACATTCTTGCCGATGGAAGCCTCGTACTCCTCGCGGGAAGGGACTGGCTGACCGGCGTCATTGGTGGGGAGGTACTCCTCAATTTCGCCGTAGACATCGAGTTCAGAAATGGTGGACGGCGTTGCCTCGCCACGAATCTGCTCCGGAGTGATGTCGGATGCGCTGGCGATAGGGGAGGTCACGGCGCCGAGGGCAAGGGCTGAGGCCGCTGCCAGCGTCGTGAGAGAGCGCGCGAACTTCATAGGGTCTCGCTTTCTAAGTGATGAGCGGAATGTAGGGCAAGTCTAAAAGATGCTCTGGATATCCCCTTCAACAATCTGCAACTGTGCAGGCAGAAGGGTAAATCAGCACCCTCAAGATGAGGTAACGAGTCTAAACTTACCAAGTTATCGAAGTTATTGGTGGTATTGAAGTTAAAACCGTGTCATAATCTTCACGCGCACTGTCACGCGTCATGTAACGCCGCGGGCGTCTCATTCGCTAGAGGTGCTAGATGCTGTGACTACGTTCGCGATGCCGCCGCGCTGCGGAACCTAGCCGCATGAGACTCCCTTACGCCAATAGAAAGCAGAACAATGAACTTCTTTGACACCATTCTCGTCGCTATCAACCAGGTGTTGGGCCAGTTTGTCCACTCCGGTTCTTCCACGTCCTCGAAGGCCGCACTGGACTGGGGCCTCTACTAAAAGAGCACCGCACAGCGTCAGTCCTCACCCAAAACTCACACTTGGGTGAGGGCTTTTCCGATCCGACTCATCCCCACGGGTGGGGTTAAAACCGACGTAAGGGCTGGGCTCTGCGATACCTCCGGCCCTTCATGACCGTGTCGCCGTTCACGTCACCCCACACATCGTGGGGGTGGTGAGACATCAGGCACAAAGTTCCGTATTCTGTAGGGCGTGACTAATGAACATTTTGACGTTGTAGTACTCGGCGCGGGCCCCGGCGGCTACGTGTCCGCCATCCGCGCTGCCCAGCTGGGCAAGAAGGTTGCTGTTATTGAGAAGCAGTACTGGGGCGGTGTCTGCCTCAACGTGGGCTGCATCCCCTCCAAGGCGCTGCTCAAGAACGCAGAGGTTGCGCACACCTTTAATCACGAGGCCAAGGCCTTCGGTATCTCCGGCGATGTCTCCTTCGATTTCGGCGTAGCGCACAAGCGCTCCCGTAAGGTTTCTGAGGGCATCGTCAAGGGCGTGCACTACCTGATGAAGAAGAACAAGATTACGGAGATTAATGGCCTCGGCTCCTTCAAGGACGCAAAGACCATTGAAATCACCGAAGGTGATGACAAGGGTAAGACCGTTACCTTTGATAACTGCATCATCGCCACGGGTTCCGTCGTTCGCTCCCTCCCGGGCGTGGAAATTGGCGGCAACATCGTGTCCTTCGAGGAGCAGATTCTTAACGACGACGCTCCGGACTCCATGGTGATTGTCGGCGCTGGTGCCATTGGCATGGAGTTTGCCTACGTTCTGGCCAACTACGGCGTGGACGTGACCATCGTGGAGTTCATGGACCGCGTTCTACCGAACGAGGACAAGGATGTTTCCAAGGCCATTGCCAAGGAATACAAGAAGCTCGGCGTGAAGCTCCTGACGGGCTACAAGACCACCGCAATCAAGGACAACGGCGACAACGTCACCGTTGAGGTCGAGTCCAAGGACGGTTCCAAGACCGATACCCTCACCGTGGATCGCTGCATGGTCTCCATCGGCTTCGCTCCGCGCACCGAAGGTTTCGGCTTGGAGAACACCGGCGTTGAGCTCACTGAGCGCGGCGCTATTGCTATCGACGACTACATGCGCACCAACGTTGATGGCATCTACGCCATTGGTGACGTCACCGCGAAGCTGCAGCTGGCCCACGTGGCTGAAGCACAGGGCGTTGTCGCCGCCGAGGTTATCGCCGGCGCTGAGACGCAGCTGCTTGGTGATTACATGAACATGCCGCGCGCTACCTTCTGCAACCCGCAGGTTGCCTCCTTCGGCTACACCGAGGAGCAGGCGCGTGAGAAGTTCGCTGACCGTGACATCAAGGTTGCGACCTTCCCGTTCTCCGCTAACGGTAAGGCAGCGGGCCTCAACGAGACCGCTGGCTTTGTGAAGCTCATTGCCGATGGCGAGTTTGGTGAGCTCATTGGCGGCCACATGGTTGGCTCTAACGTGTCTGAGCTGCTTCCGGAGCTGACCCTGGCGCAGCGCTTCGACCTCACCGCTGAGGAAATCGGACGCAACGTTCACACGCACCCGACTCTCTCTGAGGCCATGAAGGAAGCTGCCGAGGGCATCGGTGGCCACATGATCAACCTCTAACAGAGCGCGACCTAGCCCGAGCCGGGATATTTGACTCGGGCAAGGCGGCGCTGACCGTACTGAGAGGCGCGGTCAGAACCGCTAGCAACGCACAAACTCCCCCTCATCCCAATAGAAATCGGAGGTGAGGGGGAGTTTGTCGTTATGCCGCTGCGGCGCCGAAGCACCTCAGCGTGTCCTACTTACTTGAAAAGGTTGGAGGACAGTACGAACGGTGCGCTCACGACGGTGATGAGGAGCTGCCAAACCTGACCAAGTGCGCCTTTTCCGAAGCTGCTCATAATAGAAATCCTTTCTGGATGTGTTTATCGGTTCCTAAGCCACTATAGATGCTTTACGGCGTCAAGATCGACACGTTTTCGCTGTGAAAAGCGTTAAAATAATGTGATTTAGCTGAAATAAGACGAATGGGGATAGATGTTTATGCAGGTCAATCCGGTAAGTTGTCGTGCTCACCTGTCGGTCGGCGTGCATCGCTCAAAAATGGCCTAGTGGAGAGTCCTCCCCAGTCCATTTAATTCCTGCTCGTTTACGGTGTAAAGTACGACCATTTTAATTAGTGGATGGGCAGAGGAAATGTGGAATTGCTCCTGTCTGTTTAATAGGGGGCAACGGCAGAACGGTGAGCGTCAATAACTAGGTCCTCATTGATTGCCGGGAAGGCGCGCTGGGCACAATTCTGCCGGGGGCAGGTACGGCAGCCGGCGCCAATCGGGGTGGCGGCGGATAGATCTTCTAGGTTCAGTCCCTCGGCATAGACGGTGCGATCGGCATGACGGGCTTCGCAGCCCAAGCCAATGGCAAACAGCTTGTTGGTATCGCCAAAGCGGCCCTGCGGGTAACTTACCGTCCGAGAAATCCATAGATAGTTACGGCCATCCGGCATCTGAGCCAGCTGACGGGAGATTGTGTTGGGGCGTGAGAAAGACTCGTAAACGTTCCACAGGGGGCAGGTGCCGCCGGAGTTGGAAAAGTGCACGCCTGTGGCGGACTGACGCTTGGACATATTGCCTGCGCGGTCCACTCGCACGAAGGTGAATGGAATTCCGCGCTTGTTGGATCGCTGGAGAGTGGAGAGGCGTGAGGCAACAGTCTCGTAACCTACACTGAATACGTTGCACAGGTACTCCACGTCGTAGCCAGACTGTTCCGCTTCGGCATGGATTAGGCCATAAGGCAATAGTGTGGCAGCGGCGAAGTAGTTGGCAATACCGCGCTTGGCCAGATTAATGGATGCGTCTGAGGTAAACGGCTCTTCATCCACGAGGCTGTCAATGAGAGAGCCGGCTTCGAGAAAGCCAAGCTCGGCGGCCATGCGGAAGGCGCGCTGACCCACACTGAGACGACTAGCCAGGCGGAACGTTCCGGTTTTACTATCGAAGCGGTGCAGGGTGCCATCCATGCGATCCGTGGTGATGATCTCTACGCCGTGCTGGGAGGCGAGCCTATCCTCGAGGGTTTTTTCAATATCGCGGATGTGGAATGGCGCTACGCCAAGCTCGCTGGCTACACCTTCGGCATGGATGTCCAGCTCGTCCAGGTAATTCTGACGAGCGTAGAAGAAGTCACGCACTTCGTCGTGAGGCATCGACAGGGCTTGGCTGCCATCGGAGCGGCGTGAATCCGTTGCGAGCGAGAGCTTGTCACGGATGTTGCGGTAACGCCGGTGGATATCTACAAGTGTGCGAGCAACAGTGGGGTGGTTGTACACCAGCTCGGAGAGTTCCTGAAGTTCAACGGGGGAGGGGCAAATCTCTTGATCTTGGACGACATCCTGGATCTCTGCGAGTAGGCGCGAGTCATCATCACGAGAGAAGAAGGTGGCATCGACGCCAAATACTTCAGTGATGCGGAGTAAGACCGGCACGGTAAGGGGGCGCACATCGTGCTCGATCTGGTTTACATAGCTGGCGGAAAGCCCCAGCGTAGCGGCGAGGGAGGCTTGGCTGAGATCGCGTTCGCGGCGCAGCTGGCGAAGGCGTGACCCTACGTATGTCTTACTCATGTGAGCTAGGTTACCTATAACCTTTCGGTCATAACAATAGTTTTGCAAATAATGTGTGAAGTATTTTAACTCCGCTGCGAATCGGGGGTATTCACGAGGTGAAGGGGATTTAATTCAGGCGCGCGTCTCATGCGAAAGTTTGACACCTAAAGGGGTGGGTTCGTCACTCGCATCACATGCTGTGAGCAAAGTCTCACAGGCGTATTATTTACGCAATGCATATATTGCGAAAAAGGGAGTGATCAAGGTAAAGCGGCATAACCACATGCTTAACTTAGGTGATCCATACCTCAGGTATTTTCTACGGCTGGAGTGAGCGTGGGCAGGTGGCACCATCTGGCGGGGATTTAACTAGTGGCCAGCGTGAAGTCCTGCGTAAGGTAAGGACGACTATGGAGGTGTCATGTCTGTAAAAAATCCTGACCGTGAAGCCCTCGCTCACGGCCGCATTACTAATGAAACGATTCGTCCTAAGCCGGGAATTCCCTCCTGGGCTTTGAAGCTGACGATGGCTATTACCGGTCTGTTCTTTGCCCTCTTCGTAGTGGGTCACATGGCTGGAAACCTGAAGCTGTACCTGCCGGCTCATGACGGCCAGGAAGCTATCGATGCCTATGGTGCATTCCTGCGCAGTATGGGTGATCCGCTGATTCCGAGCGGCCACCTTCTGTGGATTATCCGCATCGTGCTGCTGGCCTGCGTTATCGCCCACATCTACGGTGCCTTCGCCCTGACGGCTCGTTCTAAGGCAGCTCGTGGCAAGTTCAAGCGCACCAACCTCATGGGTGGCCTGGACTCCTTCGCCACCAAGACCATGCTGGTTACTGGCGTTGTGCTGCTTCTCTTCATCGTCTTCCACATCCTGGACCTGACCATGGGTGTGCAGCCGGTGGCCCCAGAGGCTTTCGTCCACGGCGCAGTGAAGGCCAACATGATTGCTACCTTCTCGCGCTGGCCGGTGACCATCATCTACGTCATCGCTATGCTCTGCCTCTTCCTGCACCTCACCCACGGCATTCGTCTTGCAGCGTCTGACCTGGGCATCACTGGTGCAAAGTGGCGCGAGGTCTTTGTCGTCCTGGCGTATGTCGTCCCGGCCGTCGTGTGCCTGGCGAACATCGTTATGCCGTTGTCCGTCGCCCTGGGCTGGGTCAGCTAAAGGAGTTTTGAACCCATGACTAACGCGAATCCCGTGTCTGCCGCGAACGCAAACGAGAATGCGAACGCGAACACTGATCTGAAGCGCGAGCACCCCAACTTCTCGCACCCGCAGTCCGTCGTCCCGGGCGTCAAGCCGGGCCGCATCTTGGAGTCCCATGAGCCGCACGGCGTCCCGATGAAGGACATGTGGAGCTACCAAAAGGACCACATGGAGCTCGTCTCCCCGCTGAACCGCCGCAAGTTCGAAATCATCGTTGTGGGTACCGGCCTGGCTGCTGGTTCCGCTGCGGCTGCGCTGGGCGAGCTGGGCTACAAGGTAAAGGTCTTCACCTACCACGATTCTCCACGTCGTGCGCACTCCATTGCTGCGCAGGGTGGTGTGAACTCGTCCCGCCACAAGAAGGTGGATAACGACTCCGCTTACCGCCACACCAAGGACACCGTGAAGGGCGGCGACTACCGCTGCCGCGAGTCCGATTGCTGGCGCTTGGCCAACGAGTCCGTGCGCGTGATTGACCACATGAACGCCATCGGCGCACCATTCGCCCGCGAGTACGGCGGCACCTTGGCTACCCGTTCCTTCGGTGGTGTGCAGGTATCCCGCACCTACTACACCCGTGGCCAAACAGGCCAGCAGCTGCAGCTGTCCACCACTTCTGCGCTTTACCGCCAGATTGGCCTGGGCAACGTGGAGCTCTTTGCTCACCACGACCTGCAGGACATCATTACCTATAACGACGGCGGCAAGAAGCGCGCCGGCGGTATCGTGACCCGCAACCTCATTACCGGCGAGCTCAAGGCCTTCACCGGCCACGCAGTTATCCTCGGTACCGGTGGTTACGGCAACGTGTACCACATGTCCACGCTGGCCAAGAACTCCAACGCTGGCGCCATGATGCGCGCCTACGAGAACGGTGCATACCTGGCCTCCCCGGCGTTCATCCAGTTCCACCCGACTGGCCTGCCGGTCAACTCCGAGTGGCAGTCCAAGACCATCCTCATGTCCGAGTCCCTTCGTAACGACGGCCGCATCTGGTCTCCGATTAAGGAGAAGGATGACCGTCCGGCTAATGAGATTCCGGAAGAGGAGCGCGACTACTTCCTGGAGCGCCGCTACCCGGCCTTCGGTAACCTCGTCCCGCGTGACGTGGCATCCCGTGCTATCTCCCAGCAGATCAACAAGGGCCTGGGTGTTGGACCGCTGCACAACTCGGTGTACCTGGACTTCCGCGACGCTATTGAGCGCCTGGGCAAGGACAAGATTCGTGAGCGCTACTCCAACCTCATCGAAATGTACGAAGAGGCCATTGGTGAGTCTGCGTACGAGACGCCGATGCGTATTGCTCCGACCTGCCACTTCACCATGGGTGGCCTGTGGACCGACTTCAACGAGATGACCACCATCGACGGCCTCTTCGCTGCTGGTGAGTGCTCCTGGACCTACCACGGCGCTAACCGCCTGGGCGCCAACTCGCTGCTGTCCGCTTCTGTTGACGGTTGGTTCACCCTGCCGTTCACCATCCCGAACTACCTGGCTGACCACCTCGGTGAAGAGAAGCTGGCTGAGGAATCCGCCGAAGCTGCTGAGACCATCGCCCGTGCACAAGCACGTATCGAGCGTCTCATGACGGTAAACGGTAATGATCCGCACGGCCCGGCCCACTACCACCGTCAGCTTGGTGACATCCTTTACTGGGGTTGCGGTGTCTCGCGTAACGTTGAGGACCTCAAGGTCGCCATCGAGAAGATCCGCGCCCTGCGCGAGGACTTCTGGGCCAACGTTCGCATCCCGGGTGACGTTAACGACATGAACCAGGTTCTCGAGTACGGCCTTCGCGTCGCCGACTACATCGACCTGGGCGAGCTCATGTGTGTTGACGCCCTCGACCGCGACGAGTCCTGTGGTGCTCACTTCCGCGAGGACCACCTCACCGAGGATGGCGAGGCCGAGCGTGATGATGAGAACTGGTGCTTCGTCTCCGCATGGGAGCCGGGCGCTGCTGAAGGCGAATTCATCCGCCACGCCGAGCCGCTGTACTTTGATTCGATCCCGCTGATGACAAGGAACTACAAGTAATGAAACTGACACTTGAGATCTGGCGTCAAGCCGGACCGACGCAAGAAGGCAAGTTCGAAACCGTACAGGTTGATGACGCCGCCGAGCAGATGTCCGTCCTGGAGCTGCTCGACCACGTCAATGAAGGCCTCATTGAGGCTGGTAAGGAGCCGTTCGCATTCGCATCTGACTGCCGTGAGGGTATCTGTGGTACCTGTGGCCTCTTGGTCAACGGCCGTCCGCACGGCCCGGGCCAGAACACCCCGGCCTGCCAGCAGCGCATGTTCGAGTTCAAGGATGGCGACACCATTAAGCTGGAGCCTTTCCGCTCCGCTGCCTACCCGGTTATCAAGGACATGATCGTGGACCGCGCCAAGCTGGACCATGTCATGGAGCAGGGCGGCTACGTGTCCATGGATGCGGGTACCGCTCCGGACGCTGACACCCTGCACATCAACCACCAGACCTCCGAGTACGCGCTGGATCACGCTGCCTGCATCGGCTGTGGCGCTTGCGTGGCATCCTGCCCGAACGGTGCTGCCCACCTGTTCACCGGCGCCAAGCTGGTTCACCTCTCCCTCATGCCGCTGGGCAAGGAAGAGCGTGGCCGCCGCGCCCGCAACATGGTGGACGATCTGGAGCAGAACTTCGGCCACTGCTCGCTCTACGGTGAGTGTGCCGACGTGTGCCCGGCTGGCGTCCCGCTGACCGCTGTGTCTGCAGTTACCCGCGAACGTGCACGGGCTGCTTTCCGCGGCAAGGACGACTAAGCTATAGTCATTCACAGGATTAACAGGAACGAGAGAAAGTTTCAGCCATGAGCGACCTCAACCCGGCAGTAGCTGATCACCACAGCGAGACCTACCCGGAGTTTTCCGGCAAGATTCAGGATTCCTACATCGAGGGTTACGACCCCGTGTCCTACGGTGCACCGCACTCTTCTCTGCTGCGTACCTCCACGTGGGTAGGCATGGGCCTGATTCTCTCGCTCCTGCCGGCAGCTGGCATCCTTATTTGGGGCCTTGGCACCTGGCAGTTCCCGCAGGGTATCGCCGGTGCTGACTACCAGCCGAACATCATCGTGGGTGCTATCTCCCTCGTTGTTATCGCTGTCCTGGCCTTCGGCGCCATTCACTTTGGCCGCCGCTACTACCGCCAGTACCGCAAGGAAACCGGCCGCATCAACTAGGCACCTCCTAGGACGTTGAACGCCTAAGTTTCTGTACTGCCGCAACAACCCCCACCTCCAAACACATGGGAGACCATGTGAGGAAGTGGGGGTTGTTGGCGTTTGGGGGTCGGCCCGGAGATGGGAATTTTCAAGGGGCAGAGGCCCAGGAAGCTAAGGCCATGGGAGGGGGCAGGGCGCTTGGCGACGTCCCATCTGGGACTACTTCGACTACCGCAAAGCCGCCATCGGCGTCCTCCAGGACTACGCAACCCAAGCTGTCATTCTCCAGCAAGGCGACGGGTACGCCAACGAGCTCAAAGCCTCACTGACCTCAATCGGCTCACCCCGATTCGACGGCCTCCCACGGGGCAACAACCCGCACGCCGGTGAAGCGAGAGTCTGCTCGATCCTCGACAACCTCGGCGCGCTCAAAGCCCGCAACCAAAAAGCGCAGGCCTACATGGATTGGTTCAACCCGGCCTGGGAAAGCCTCAGCGACGATGACCGGCTAGTCCTCGAGGTCTTCTTCCTCGACGACCCGTCCGCCGAGGACGCCGCCGTCAAAGTCGCCGAACACTTCTACGTCGAACGCAAGACGGCCTTCGCCAAGAAGCAGCGTGCCCTTGCCCGCTTCGCGCGTCTCTTGTTCGGCAGAGACTGAAGCATTGGCGCGCATGAGTGTCGCAAACAGGGGATGACTTTCAGGGTGTGCCTGTCGCATGCTGTAAGTGGTTGAAAAGTAGGTCCCGGCCCCCAGACGCATCCCCGAGGTTCGTCTGGGGGCGTTGCCATGAGCGACAAGGATGGTGAGCCTGGTGCCAAGGAAACCCAAGCGCCCGTGCTCCCACCCCGGTTGTCCCGAGCTGACCGAGAAGAGGTTTTGCTCCGAGCACGCCCGTGCCGAGGACACCCGCTACCGCAACTACCAGCGCGACCCGAAGATCAACCGTCGCTACGACCACAGGTGGCGAAAGATCCGCGCGGCCTACGTCGAAGCCCACCCTTTGTGTGAGGACTGCCTGGCCCGTGGCCGGTACACGCCCGTGGCTGAGGTCCACCACGTGATCCCGCTGGAACACGGCGGCACCCACGACGAGTCGAACCTGCGCTCGCTGTGCAAGCCGTGCCACTCGCGCCAGTCCGCGCTCGATGGCGACAGGTGGAGGCAAGCCCCTCGGGTCTACAGCTACTAAAAGCGCTGTGTGCCCGCCTGTCGCGTCCTCCCTGCCGACCCTCACCTGTCCCGACCTCGGCCCTGTTCGCCCGGCACGAGGCGACGTGGCGCGTGTGTCGAGGGGGTGGGGGCGAGCGGATCTCTACAGCTGGCGTGCTCCACAGCGGGCGGGGCCCTCCGTGTGCAAAAAGTTGGAATCAAACAAGGTATTAACCCCGTCCGCGCCTTCTGATATCACCTAAGGCGAGGTAAACCCCGCCAGAAAGCGGTAAAGGAGGCGAGAGACAAGCATGGCGAAAGACGGAACACTGCGCGGCGGACGCAGAGCAGGCTCAGGTGCGAAGCCCACACCTGCGTTTGAGAAGATCACCGAAGGCAAAGACGCACGCGTCTTCCACATCGCGTCGCTCGACCCACCAGATCTGGAAGCGGGCGGGGATCTTGAAGGTAGCGTAATGCCAGAACCTTCGGCTTATTTGGCGGCTGTGCAGCGTGATGGTAACCCTTTGGGTGCTGACGTAATCTACCGCGATACCTGGAACTGGCTCAAGGAGCGCGGCTGCGAAAAACTCGTAGCTCCACGGTTGATTGAGGCTTATGCGCAGAATTTTGCTCGGTTCATTCAATGCGAAGAAGCAATCTCCGATTTTGGCCTGTTGGGTAAGCATCCGACCACGGGGGCGGCTATCGCGTCCCCATTCGTGGCCATGTCTCAGTCGTTTAGCAAGCAGGCGAATACGCTCTGGTACGAGATTTTCGATGTCGTCAAAGCCAACTCGCTGGTGGACTACTCGGGGCCGACTCCTGCGGATAACGTGATGGAACGGCTACTTCAGGCACGCTCATAGTTATTGCCGTAGTGCGGGTGCGGTGTGGGCGTAGATGACGACCACTGCAATCAAGGCGATACAGACGGCGAAGGGTGCCAGCGGGTTCCACCCGTAAAGGGCGGTCGAAGCCAGCGGGGCAATCGCGTACGCCAACCCATTATTAGCGTTGATGATGCCAGCCACTGCGCCTTGCTCATCTGCGCTCATCTTCAAGGTTGGGCCAGTGTTGTACCCGGGCATCGCCAGTCCCATACCTACCCCCAGCACGATACACCCGACAACCAGTAAAGCGTGCGAGGAGGTAGGCCAAATGAGCACAGTTGCAACTAGTGTAATGGCCAGACCAGTACGTAAAAGCTTCGCTGCTCCCCACCCTGTCTTTGGAGCAATCACCGCTTGGGCAATGATCATGGTCACGCCCATGATGGTCAGGTAAATCGCGGAAATACCTGCGGTCGCAGTTGCCGACAGGGCGAAGCGGTCTTGGACAGTGAATCCAAAAATCGTAGCAACAGAAGAAAACACAAGAAACATCACCAGACCAGTTGCTAGCCAGGGAGCTACACGCGGATCAGTGAAGCGAATCCGTTGAGGCTTTGCAAAAAGTTGCCCTCGGCTTTGAGGTGCGAAACTCACCAAGAGAACAACCAGACCAATCACCATCACAACGGGCATGACCACCAAGGGCAAGAGCAGGCCACCAGCAGCGGCTAACACACCTCCAGCAACACCTCCAACAATGGAGGCCATCCCTTGAGCCGCTCCAATCATGCCCAGTGCTTTTACCCGCCCGTTCTCGCTGGCAGCATGCGTGACCAGGTGGGCTTGCGCGGTCGGGGCGATCGCTGAAATCCCTCCACCATAGAGCAAACCACGAGTGATCACAACACCAAAAACTAGTCCGACACCGCCAACTACCTGGTTCATCCCCAGGTAGGAGACAATACCGAAGGCGCTCAAAGCGATGATCGCGATCACAAGCCCGGCAGCGAGTACACGTTTAGCGCCGACACGTTGGGAAGCTCGCCCCCAATAAGCACTCAAGCTCGCTAGTACAATCGCTGCCAAAGAGATAGTGGCGCCAATATGCCATTCCCGCAATCCCATCTGTCGTGACAGTGGCGCGATGATCGGATTGAGAATCATTTGCCCCATAAAGGCGAGAAAAACGATTCCCACTACCAGGTTCGCTTGCGCTCCTGGATCAATAGAGCTCTGTGTCGGCTTATTACTACGAGGGTCGGGCATCACTACACTCCATTACTAGAACACTGTTTCACTTAGGGATATTGTAGAATGGTGTTCTAGTAAGGGTCAAGGAATAAGTTAGGGTCACCTTATGAACACTGTGCTAACGGGGCGAAGGGCTGGGCTATCACGCGAGCTGATTGTCAACCAAGCTGTACAGTTAAGCGCGATCAGTGGCGTTGAGGGATGGTCAGTACGGGACATTGCCCGTGAACTGGGTGTGGTTCCCTCAGTGATTTATCATTATTTTCCAAACAAGGAAGCCATTTGTGATGCTGTTGTAGACCGGGTATGTGTCGGGATTGAAGTTCCCGACCCGGACCTTGAATGGAAAGCCTGGTTTCGAGCTATGGCTCACAATCTACGCCCCGCATTGTTAGCATATCCAGGGATTACCGACAGGTTCGCGCGGGGCAAGTTCACCGAACAGTTTTTGCCGATGATCGATGGAGCCTGGGCCAAACTACAAGAAGCTGGGTTTGGTGACAATTCGCCTGTGGCCTACACAATTATCGCGAACTCGATCATCCACACGATCGGAGCGAGAAACCTGCGCGCATCCAATCAAATCCAGCCTCGCCACAACCTGCACGAAATGCTTGTCAGGCTTGAGCCTATGATGGCTCAATCTGTTGGACTGACCAGTATTGTCAACTCTTACCTGGAGCCTCTCTCACACCCTGATGAAGAAGAAGCGATGTCCGAGGAATACTACGACCTCGTCATCGATGTGATCCTAGACGGCATCGAACACACCCTGCTGCCTTAACTCTGACCCACTTCTCAATCATCGTCTTAGTGAGCGCCCGCACAGCTGGCGCTCACTTTTTTATTCCCACCCCATATCAATTTATGAAAGCGAGTTGTATATGTCGTTGAAAACCGCTGAAAGCGTGCGCGCCGGGCACCCGGACAAGCTGTGCGACTACATCGCCGACTGCATTTTGGATCGTGCCCTCTACGAAGACCCTGCCGCCAGAGCGGCTGTCGAAGTGATGGCAACCAAAGCACGCATCTATGTCGCTGGCGAGATCACCTGCAAGGCAAAGCTTGAGATTCCGATGCTGGTACGCGCAGCGCTTGAGCATGTGGGTTATGATCCGCGCCGGTTCCGCATCCGCACCAAAATTCACTGCCAATCGAGCGATATTGCTGGCGGGGTCGATAAATCTTTAGAAGCACGCCACGGTGATACGAGTTCTCACGTAATGGTTGGTGCTGGCGATCAAGGCACCGTCTACGGCTACGCCACAGCCGAGAGCAAAGAACGACTCCCGTTGCCACTGGTTTATGCTCACTGGATCTGCAAGCGTCTCGATCAAGCATTCACAGACGGCAAGATTCCAGAGCTCGGCCCGGACGGGAAAGCCCAGGTCACTGTTGAGTATGACGGCGAAACCCCTAAACGTATCGCCACGATTGTGGTCTCGGTCCAGCACAAGCCAGGCATTAACGTGGAGGATTTCAACCAGCGTCTGATTTCGCTGGTTATCACGGCGGCGTGCCGCGAGATCGAAATCGACGAACACACCGAAATCCTGATAAACCCTTCAGGGCGTTTCGTCGAGGGTGGCCCTGCCGCAGACACTGGGCTGACTGGCCGAAAGCTCATGGTCGATACCTACGGCGGGCTTGCACCCCATGGTGGCGGGGCGTTCTCGGGTAAAGACCACTCCAAGGTTGACCGTTCTGGTGCATACATGGCCCGGCTGATCGCCAAGTCTGTGGTGGATGCAGGCCTAGCTGAGCAATGCCACGTCACCATCTCCTACGCGATAGGTAAAGCAGACCCTGTCGCGTTCGCCGTAGATACGCACGGCACTGGCGCTTATGCCGAAGCATTGATTGAGCAGGCGTGCCGCGACGTATTCCCCTTGCGTCCGGCAGGAATTATCGAAGCATTGAAGCTCGGCACACATACGCGCTTTTCGGATTATTCAGCGTATGGGCATTTCGGTGACCTTACTGCTCAGTGGGAGCGTACCTGGGATTGGGCAACACAGTTGCGTCGGATCGTGAAAGGAGATGCGTGGTGAGGGTCGACTTCGTTTGTGAAACCTGTGGATTTTCAGGGCACCGCAGTTATCAACAGGGGCGAGTTCCTCAGCACTTCTTTCGCTCAGTTCCCTGCCAAAACGAGTGGCAAAAGACTCGACAGGATCTTCAAATGAAAAATCGAGACCCTAAATTTCGGGCGAAAGTCAGTGCTGGTCTTAAGAGAAGGAAAGAACGGCTAGGCGATAACTACCATTCGCCTGAAACAAAAGCACGAATCGGTACAACGACACGTGAGCATTGGGCTAGTTACGACGAGTGCAAAAGATCCAAGCTAATCGCAACGCTTCGTTCGAATGCCCAGAAGAAGCGAACATTCAAGCCCTACGACTACGAGTGGCAGTTATTGAGCAAGCGTTTTCGTGAGGATATGTCATGCGCACGATGCGGATCTCGCGAAAGCCTAACCGTGCACCACATTGTTCCTGTTAAACAAGGCAGCACAGCTCAACTGCGCAACCTTGCAGTTTTGTGCCGCTCGTGCCACCCAAAGGTGGAAAAGCAGACACATATTCTTCACTCACTATTGCCTGATTACGACGTTCTGCAGCTACTTGCCAGAGAAAGGTTGGGGCTATGCCTCTAGAGACTTCAACTCTTCCGATTAGCGCAATTCTGCCTGCCGACTACAATCCCCGCAAGGATCTCCAGCCTGGTGACGCTGAATACGAGAAGCTTAAGGCGAGCATCGAGAAGTTCGGTTACGTCGAGCTGGTCGTGGTGAACAAGCGCAATGACTACACAACCATCTCCGGGCATCAACGCCTGAAAGTGCTCGCCGGTCTAGACATTCAAGAGATTGAGTGCGTGGTGGTGGATCTTGATGAGAATCAAGAAAAAGCCCTCAACATCGCCATGAACAAGATCAGTGGCGAATGGGATGAACCCAAGTTGGCCCTGTTGATTGCAGACCTGCAGACCGCCGATTTTGATGTCAACCTCACGGGCTTCGACACCGACGAAATCGAAGCCCTGCTGAGTCTCGGCGCTGAGCGCGAAGTCACCGATGACGGCTTCGACCTCAATGCTGCCTTGGAAGAAGCCGCATTCGTGCAAGAAGGAGACCTGTGGACACTTGGCGAACACAAGCTCTTGTGTGGGGATGCCACTAAGGCCGAGGACGTGGAGCGGTTAATGGGTGGCAAGCAGGCCACCCTGATCCTCACCGACCCACCATACAACGCCTCCTACAAGTCGGCTTCTGGTCTGTCAATCAAGAACGACACGATGGAAGACAGTGCGTTCTACCAGTTCCTACTTGATTCACTCACCAGTATGGCCACCGTCTGCGAGCCTGGCGCTTCAGCCTATGTGTTCCATGCCGACACCGAAGGACTCAACTTCCGTCGCGCATTCAAAGAAGCGGGGTTTTATCTCTCTGGCACGTGTATTTGGGTGAAGAACTCCCTCGTGTTGGGGCGCTCGCCGTACCAGTGGCAGCACGAACCGGGGCCTGACCCCCGGAAAGTAGACACGTCGGGGGTTAGCTATGCTGCTTGAGTCAGTGTAGCTGATGTGAGTGCTTCGAAGTCATCGGGGGCTAGAAGGTTGCACC
>ERZ1031113.100-NODE-100-length-34047-cov-7.423982_pt1 | contig 34047 bp, 27 predicted proteins | sample MGYA00518225_ERZ1031113 | MGnify/ENA primary metagenome ERZ1031113 (study PRJEB33718, sample SAMN03159751) | human skin metagenome | collected 2014-05-20 | study: EMG produced TPA metagenomics assembly of the PRJNA266117 data set (Human skin bacterial metagenome...
CAGCCCATCAACACAGGGCCGTAAAAGAAGCGGAACTAAACCCAGGACGCTTCACAGGCATTGTTTGTTGAGGTAGGTGCCGTCGATAAATAGCTGGTCATAGACGCGATGATGGTCGATTTCTACGTCGGGTTGGATTAGCCAGCACCATTTCATACGCGCGTGCAGGGTCTGTCGGGTGGTGTTGTGTTGTTGTGCGAGGCTGTTGAGAGAGTCTCCGCCGGTAATCCAGGTGTCGAACAGTCGGAAGGTGGCGGCGTTTTTACCGGCTTGTTGGCTGTTTCTTACTAACGAGACGCGGCAGCCTTGTGTGCATCGCCATCGTTGGGTACCGGCTTGTGTGTATCCGTTTTTCTTCATTAGCCCTGTACAGATGGGGCATCTTGGCCTGTTTTTACTCACCGGAAAAGCAAAGCAAAAACAACTAACACACTTTCCAAAGAAACCCGGTATTGAACGCAAAAGACCGGTTTATAGCTCCCGAAGACCTATAAACCGACTAAAAACACATGCTGAGCTGGTAGAAGTAAGCCAACTCAGACACACTTTTCTTTACTTAACCCTACACCATTGTCATTCCGCAGGTAGAAGCGACAAAACACCCCGATCCGACTTCGCGCCTTGGCCGCATCCAGGCCGGCCGTGGCGCGCGCGATGATCAGGGCACACTCGAACTGCGCCAACGCCTAGAACACATAGAACACCATCCGACCACCCGGAGCGGTCGTGTCGCTCGTCTCCTGCAACGAGACGAAACCCACCCCACAGACCTGGAGGTCAAACGTCCGAACCGAGCCTGACGTCGACGGCAGTGATACGTCCGCTCAATCCACGTGACGATCGCGATGCTCAGCTGTCTACGGGTGGTCCAGGAACGGCGGTCGAGGACGTTCTTCTGCAGCAACGCGAAGAATGATTCCCTGGCTGCGTTATCCGGCTCTTCGCAGTTCACAGTGCGTTGATCCGCTCCTGCAACTGTCCTGAGTGGATCAGGGACCTCAAGATGTAGTGATCCAGATTCCTGAACCCCACAGCGATCCCACGCACATGCTCCAACCGTCCGTTAAATCGGGCCTCGACCGGCCCGTTCGACGCGCCCGTGTCGAAGTACGCCAGGATCGCCGCCCGCTTACGCCACAGAGTTCTCCCCAACGTCGCCAGCTCCGTCAAGCCTTTCGGCACCCCGGTACGCCAACGCCCGCCGGAACCGCATGCAAGCCTTCCGCGCGACCTACAGCTCCAGATGCCGGCCATTGGTGAGTACCGTGTCGAGCTTGTCCCGCCACTTCTCGTGCGGGCTACGGTCCCAGGTGTTGCACGTCAATCGACGGGTTCAGGACCCTCCCCGGGGCCCGGCGCCGCCGACGGGTCAGATGACGCAGACGGGTGACAGGGGTGTCCTCCTGGTCCAGACAGGAGCATATTTCCAGAAGTGACGGATAGATGGAAGATTCATCCACCGTTCATTTCGACCTACGCTGCGTTCATCTTCGGGCGGTAGCGTTCACGGCATGAATGACACAGACAGTGACTTCCGCGACGCCATCCTCGGCCGTCGCACACCGGTACTGGAGGAAATCCGGCACCGGCTACCGTCCTTTTCCGGTTCGGAGGCCCGGGTCGCCCGATTCATCATGACCTCCCCCGTCGAGGTGATGGGAATGTCCATCTCCCAGCTCGCCGACGCATCATCGACATCGGTCGGTTCGGTGGCCCGGTTCTGTCAACGGTTCGGCGTCACCGGGTACCAGCAGTTCAAACTTCTGCTCTCCCGGACACTGCCCGCTCCGTCGGAGGCGGAGGACGCCGGTGCCGGAGACGGTGGCAGTGACTCAGCCCGCTACCGCAGAACCCTCATACAGACCGGTGAGGCTCTCACCGCTGCGAGTAGGGTCATCGACACCGACCAGATAGAACGGGTCGTCGACATCATCGCGTCGGCAGGCAGTGTGCTCATCGCCGCGGCGGGAACATCCACACCGTTGGCCTGGGACACCGCCTACCGCATGACCGCACTCGGTATCGACGCCCGTTTCGAGGCGGACTTCATTTTCCAGGAGGTCCTCGCCGGATCCCTGGGCGAAGGAGACGTGTGCCTCGCGATCAGCCACACAGGTTCGACAACTCCCACGCTCCGGGTCGTCGAGACCGCCCGTGACAGGGGAGCAGTCACCGTGGGGGTCACCAGCTTCGCGACGTCACCGGTTACCGAACTGCTGGACTCGGTGATCGTCGCAGGCAGTGCGGAAACCCATCACCAGGTGGAAGCCGTCGTGAGCCGCATCGTCCATCTCGCAGTGCTCGACACCCTTCTCACCGGTCTCCGGAACCGGATCACAGGAGCACCTGACGCACAGTTCCGGGCCGACTCCATAGTCAATGCCAACCGGATCTGAACAGGAGAGACGACCCAACATGGACACTCCGACACAGCACGACCGTGAAGACGACACGCCGTCCGACACCGTCAGAGGTACAGTGGTCGATTCACTCGGACAGCCACTGCCGAGAATTTCGGTCAGCGACGGGCTACGAGTGACGCTCACCGATGACAACGGGGCATTCTCTTTCAACGGTGACCCGGACAACGGCGGTGCGCTTCCGGGCAGTGGTTTCATCACCGTCACCGTTCCAGCCGGCCTAACCGCAGACCGCTGGTTCTGCCGCACACGTAGCGGAGAAGACCTGCGGTTCGTCCTGGAACGGGCGACAGATCCCGCAGCGACCGCTCTTCCCTACCGTTTCGCCCATCTCACAGATCTCCACATCGGTGGCGCTGCGATGTATCCGCAACCGGCTGAGCTCGGTGACACCGAAGTGCTGGGTGCGCTGCTGCGGCGCATCGCCGAGCAGACCGACGTGGCGTCATTCATGATCACCGGGGATCTCACCGACCGCGGCGTCGACGACCAGTACCGTGAACTCCTCCGGACCCTGTCGCACAGCCCCCGGCCGTGGCACACCGTTCCCGGCAACCACGACCACATGGCAGGTGACCGTTACCACAGCACTGTTAGCCGGACCGGCTACGAGATCCACACCGGTGACCCCGCCGCCTATGAAACGTGGATGGGACCTCGCTGGTACTCATTCGACCTTCCCGGGCTCCACGTAGTCTGCATGGACTGGCTGACCGATGAACTTGACCTGGACGCCGGGATCCAGCGCTCCTGGCTGGCAGCGGATCTCGCCGCCTGGAATGCCGGGGGGCAGGGGGAACGTCCCTGGATTCTGCTGTACCACGACCAGCCCACCAGAGAATTCCTCGACAGCGCACCGTATCCGCCGAAAGCCACGTTCTCCGGACACCGTCACACGGACCGGATCGTGAAGACTGACGACGTCCTCCACGTCAATACTCCGCCGGCGATGTTCGGCGGAATCGACCACTCGGTGGCCGGGTACCGGGTCGTGGAGTGGGATGGCGAACAGATCACCGTGGTAACCGGTCAGAGCTTTCCGCCTGCCGGAAGCGCCGGGTCAGGTCGGGCTGCCGCGGAGGACACCCCTGCTCCGGTCACACCACTGTGGCAGCACGAACCTGACACCACAGGGTACCGGGCGGTAGCCGCAGGGCAGGGTACCGCGGGAACTCTGGTCGCCTACAGGGCCTGTGAAGGTGGTGAAGGCAGACTGTCCTGCCTCGACCTCGCCACCGGACGCACCGTATGGGAGCTCGACCTCGACACATGGCCTGCGGCCGACGCTCCCGTTCGAGGTTCGGTGGACGGCAGTCCTGTCGCGGTGATCGGTCTGGTTGACGGGTCTGTGATAGCAGTGGACGACACGGCCGGGACACTTCTCTGGCGCTTCGATTCCACCGATCCCATGCGACGGTTCTCCCTGCATTCCCCCGCAGTCACCGAGGGAACGGTCATTGCTGGAGATGTCTCCGATGTCGTCGGGATCTCACTGGACGACGGCACACTCCGGTGGCGTCGCCGGGACCTGGCCAACTACCAGATCTTTATCACCATGGCCTCCCCTGCCCCGGACGGTTCGAGAGTGGCTGTGGGGTCTTTTCCCGCCCCGGAGCGCATCAGCGTGCTGGACGCTGCAACCGGCGGTGACCTCGCTACCGCACATGCTCAGCAACAGTCCCGGACTACCGGCGAAAGCCCGTTCTCGCGTGCAGCTCTACCGGTGGCGACACCTGTATGGGCGGCCCCGACCGGGATCATCTGCACGACTCTGAACGGAACATCCCGTCTGAACCCTTTCACCGCAACGGTGGAGTGGCAGCGACTCTCCCGGCGACCGTGGAATGAAGCGTCCCCGTTGTGCGTGCCCGACGGGGTTGTCGTGACCGACTCGTCAGGTGAGGTATCACTCCTCGACGTGGACACCGGGGACACCCGGTGGACCTGGAACTGGTCCCGGGACTCCTCCGGCGCTCCACTCGTCTGTCGCGGTACCTACCGGAGAACGCCGGAGCCGCTGTCCGCCACTCCCGCGCTCGCAGGGGAGGAGATCCTTGTTCCCACACTGTGCGCCTCGGTAGTCGTCCTCGATGTATCCACCGGTGAGCTGCGTCGGGTCGTCCCCACCTGCGCACCGGTCACGGCCACCCCGATCCCGGGGCCGGTGGGCCACGGGCCGGGACTCCTGATGGTCACAGTGGAGTCGGACGGGGGTGTGCGATGCTATCCGCTGCAGTGACCGAGCCGGAGCGTCGCCGCCGGATAGTGGGGCTCGCCTTCGCCACACCTGCGCTCGTTGCGGTCAGCCTGTTCATTCTGTTGCCGGGTCTGCTGGCGTTGGTGGGCAGCCTGTTCAACATCAGGATCGGGTCGCAGACCTCGTGGAGGTGGGCAGGGCTCGACAACTACGGCACCGTTCTCGCGGATCCGGCGGTCCGCCAGGCGATCCTGAACACCCTGGTCTACTCGGTGATCACCGTGATCCCCGGTCTGGTCCTCGGCTTCCTCCTGGCACTGCTGGTCCATTCAGCCACCAGGGGAAGGCGTCTGCTCCAGGTACTGCTGTTCCTCCCGTACACAGGGAATCTTGTTGCCATGGGAGTGGTGTTCCGGTCGGTGTTCGCCAGCCCCTCGGGCCCGTTGAACAGTGTGCTGGGAGTGTTCGGTCTGGGACCGGTGGCTTTCCTCAGTGACCCTTCCCTGACTCTTCCCACGGTCGCTCTGGTCGGACTGTGGCGACTGGTGTCGTTCACGTTCCTCATCTACTTCGCGGGCCTCAGCAGCATACCGACGGTGGTGGAGGAGGCCGCTGACATGGACGGTGTCACAGGTGCAGCCCGAGTGCGTCACGTACTTCTTCCACTCCTCCGGCCTGTCAGTGCATTCGCCCTGGTGATGGCGATTCTCCAGTGTGCGCAGGTTTTCGACACCGTCCGGATAATGACCGACGGTGGGCCTCTCGGTTCAAGTGAGACCGTACTCACCATGGCCTGGAAACTCGGGTTCGAGTACTTCGACCTGGGGCAGGCAGCTGCGCTGAACACCATGCTCATCGCGGTTCTGATTCTCACAGGGGTGATCCACCGGCGGATTTCCCGACGTAGCGAACGTCCGTCAGCGGCAGGCGTCCCACAGACGGGGGAGGAGAAGTCATGACCAGCACCGTGACCAGCACCGTGACCAGGTGGAGTGTCCTCTTCATCGCTGTCGTCATTTCTCTGGCACCGTTCCTCTGGATGGTGCGTACCGCCTTTGCGGGTCGGGAGGATCAGGTTGACTCAGGGCTCCGCCTCCTTCCTCCGGACCCGACACTCGCCAACTTCTCTGAGGCGTGGACACGGGGTGGGCTCGGACACGCGATGCTGGTCGGTGTCGTAGTCACGGCGCTGATTCTCGTGCTTCAGCTCGCGGTGAGCATTCCGGCGTCATTCGCTCTCGCGAAGCTCGACTTCCCCGGTCGTAATGCCGCATTCGGGCTGGTTCTGGCCTGTATGTTGATCCCGAGCCAGGCGACTGCACTGCCGCTGTACATCGGGATCGGGAGTGCGGGGTTCGGAAACACTTTCGCGGCGTTGGTGATCCCGTTCACGGCGACGGCTATAGGACTGTTTCTGCTGCGTCAGCACATGGTGACCATCCCGGACACTCTCCTCGAAGCTGCCCGGACAGACGGTCTCGGTCTGTGGCGGACTCTGGTCCATGTCGTCGTCCCCAACTCCCGCTCTGCGATCGCGACCTTCTCGGTGCTGTCCGTCTTCGCACACTGGAACGACTACATGTGGCCACTGCTCATCGCCCGCTCCGATGCCCTGTACACCCCGCCGCTGGCACTGGCGGTGTTCCAGCAGGGAGAGACCGGAACCGACTACGGCGCGCTGAGCGCCGGGGCACTCATCGTGACACTTCCGATGATCGCACTGTTCCTGGCTGCCCAGCAGCACTTCGCCCGTGGGATAGCGGGTGGGGAGGCTCCGGGCTGACATGACACGGGATCTCTCATCCGCTCCTCCGACAGTTCTCCACCCCGACACTTCATCCCCAGTAATCACCAGACAGAAAGGCAGAACCAATGACCTCCACATCTTCAACCACCCGTCGCAGGCTCCGAGGCCGGAGCCTCGGCGCAGCACTGCTCACAGCGACCTCGCTCGCTGCGCTCACCTCCTGCTCCGGATCAGGGGAAGTCGCTGCCCCGGCGGAACAGGCCGACGTGTCCTCCTGCGACCCGTCCGGTGTGACACTCACCGCCGAATTTGCCAGCCAGGGTCGGCAGGGCGCTGAACTGGCCAAAGAACAGCTGGAGAAGAAATACCCGGGACTCACCGTGGAACTCAGGGCTGCCCCGGAGGGCACCAGCTACGACGAACTCACGCAGCAGGTTGTCGCGGACATTCAGGCAGGGTCGCGGCCGGACGTCATCATGCTGGGGCTTGACCAGCTCAGGTTCTGGGTAGACAACTACAGTCCCCGACCTCTCGACACCTCAGTGCTCAAGGACAGCTACCGCAAGAACTTCCTGGATGTCGGCACAATCAACGGGACCACCTACGTAGCCCCGTTCCAGATCTCGGTTCCGGTTCTCTACACCAACACGACGATGGCCGGGCAGGCCGGAATCGACGAGCTGCCGACCACCCACAGCCAGGTGATCAGCAATGCGGAGAAGATCAAGGAGAAGACGGGAAAGAAACCTGTCCAGATTCCGCGTGACAACATCGCCTGGTGGTTCGTCCAGGCCTTCACCCAGAGCAACGGTGCCCGGTATGTCAACGATGACGGGACGGCCGGGTTCGACACCCCGCAGGGACGCGAGGCGCTGGAGATCTACCGGACCATCGGGGAGAAGGGACTGCAGAATCCGGTGTCCTGGCAGGATTCGATCAAGGAATTCAGCAGCGGCCAGGCCGCCTACTTCTTCGGGACACCGGCAGTGGCCGCGACAGTGAAGAAGGCGGTGGGTGACAGTTTCGACTGGACAGTGTCCGACATGCCGGTGCCGGACGGTGGTACCGCCAGCCTCCCGGCAGGGGGCAACGGGTGGATGGTGCTCTCCGATGACGCCTGCCGGGCCGCGTACTCGAGCGAGATGATCAGCAACATGCTGGATCCGCAGGTGATTGCAAGCAGCGCACGGGAGAACAGCTACATTCCTGTTGACACCGCAGCCCAGGACATGCTCAGGCAGGATGCCGACTACGACAGCCCGCTAGGGTACGCATGGAAGTACGAGGGGACGCCGAGTGCCGGCGGCGGCTGGCCGGGACAGTCCATGGGAAGGGTGAACCAGACGCTCCAGGACATGGTCCAGCAGTTGACCGATCAGGGAAGGCCTGTCGACGAAGCGGTCTCTGACGCCGTGAAGAAGATCAACGGGGTGACTCAGCAGTGACATCCTTCGCCGGAGCAGTACAGGAACAGGAATCCACCACGGGAGGGGACCACGCCAAGAGTATCCGTGTCCACGGACTGACCAGGACATTCGGAGAGGTCACTGCTCTCGACCACGTCGATCTGGACGTTATTCCGGGTGAGTCACTGGTACTTCTCGGCCCGTCCGGCTCCGGGAAGTCGACGTTCCTGCGAGCTGTCGCAGGGCTGGAGGAGATCGACTCCGGCGAGATCACCATTGGTGGCGTCCCACAACAGGGCCTGCCGCCTCACCGTCGTGACGTCGCCATCGTCTTCCAGAACTTCGCCCTCTACCCGCATCTGGACGCGCTCCGTAACATCACCCTGGGACTTGTTCACGGTCTCGGCATGACCAGGGGAGATGCCGAGCTACGAGCCCGCGCGGTGGCGCAGCGTCTGCAGATCACCGAACTGCTGGGCCGCCGTCCCCGCGAAATGTCCGGGGGACAGCGGCAGCGCGTTGCTCTGGCCCGTGCACTGGCACGCCAGGCAGGGGTGGTTCTGCTGGACGAGCCCCTGTCCGGGATGGATGCGCAGCTCCACCTCGTCCTCCGGGAGGAGATAGCGACACTGTTGCGCAGCAGCGGGGCCACGTCTATCCATGTCACGCACGACCAGCAGGATGCCTTTGCCGTCGCTGACAGGGTGGCGGTGATTCACCGTGGGAGGATTGAGCAGATCGGTACACCCCGTGAGCTGTATTCGCGTCCGACTACCGCTTTCGTGGCAGGTTTCATCGGTACACCGCCGATGAACCTGGCCGAAGTGCGGGTCAGAGACGGGTACTGCACAGGTGGTTTTCTTGAGGGAGTTCCCCTGGAGGAGCTCGGAGGGATGCCCGTTCTCAGGGGAAGGGACCGGTTCCGCGTCGGTATCCGGCCTGACGATCTCCGGTTGGGCACTCCCGGAGACAGTCGCGACCGGGTCATCGGGGTGACGGTCACTGCGGTCTCCTACGAAGGTGGCAGCCAGATTGTCCGCCTGAGCCGCAATGGTGACGTCGCCGGTGGCACCCTGTCAGCGAGGATGACGGCTGACGCCTCAGTGAGCGAGGGTGACCGGCTGTCGGCGTCCTGGAGCCGTGGTGCACTTCATGTGTTTGACGCGGAAACCGGTATACGGATCGACGCAGACAGGTGAAAGGGGAGGACATGAGAGGTGTCAGGGTCACAGCTCCCCGCGACAGGGATGCCCTGTACCGTCCGGGATACTCGGCCTACATCTTCGACTGGGACGGAACAGTCGCGGACAGTCACAGGGCGAACTACTCTGCCGTCAGCAGTGCGCTCAGGCTTGTCGGCGTCGACATCAGCTGGGAATGGTACATTGCGCGCCACGGGCTTTCGGCGGGAGAGATGGCCACGGCGGCTGCTGAAGAGGTGGGAAGGCGCATTGACGTCCCGAGGGTTGTCGAGTCCAGGGACGAATTCTTCCTCCGTGTTGTCGCCGATGTTGCACCGGTTGCCCCGGTCGCTTCAGTGATCCGCCGCTTGCAGGGTGGTGCTCCTGTCGCTGTAGCCACCGGAGGACCCCGGCGCACCGTGCTCCACACGATCGACATGTGGGAGATAGGACACTTGTTCTCGGCAGTTGTCACCCGGGACGACGTGTCCTGCGGAAAGCCGGATCCGGCACTGTTTCTGCGGGCGTCGGAGCTGCTGGGTGTCCCGGCGGAGAAGTGCCTGGTCTACGAGGACAGTGATGAAGGGCTCGAAGCTGCGCAGAGGGCAGGTATGGACGCTGTGGACGTGCGACCCTGTCTGGCGTCGGAGCGGAGGGGCATGACGGCGCGCACACCGTCCTGACTGAATGGCGGGGCGCAACCGACTGCCCCTCACCGCGGAGGAGTTCGACGCTGCCGCCCGGGTATCAGCCGCGCAGAGTTGAGGATGAACGCCGTCTCCGACCCGACATGGACGAAGGCGGCGACCACCGGGCTGAGCAGTCCGGACGCCGCCAGTACGATTCCTGCCAGGTCTACAGTCACGGTCCCGATGAAGTTGAACGTCACGATCCGGTGTGCCCGCCGGGCCGTGCGCAGGGTGGTGACCAGATCGCGGGGGTCGGAGCTGACGAGAATGACGTCGGAGCTTTCCCGGGCGATGTCTGTTCCCCCTCCCATGGCGATTCCCACGTCAGCTTTCGCCAGCGCCGGGGCGTCATTGACCCCGTCGCCGACCATCACCAACCGGTGGCCTGCGGCCCGTTCGCGGTCGATCACAGTGGTCTTGTCCTCGGGGAGCAGGTCGGCGCGAACGTCGGTGACGCCCACCGCCCTGCCGACGGCGAGGGCCGTCCCGGCGGAGTCGCCGGTGATCATGATGGTGCGCACGCCTTCGTCGTGCAGGTCGGCGACAGCCTGGGAGGAGGTCGGCCTGATTTCGTCGGCGAGCAGTACAGAACCGGCGTACCTGCCGTCGATGCCGATGTGTACCGCGTTCCCGAAGCCGGGGTGGACGAAGGTGTGGTCCAACAATCCGACGGGGCGGTTGAACAAGGAGATCCGCCGGCAGACCAATGTCGTGGGGATCTTCCCTGACCGTGTTTCGGTGGTCCGGTTGGTCGGGGCAGTGCTGGCTGAGCAGTATGAGGACTGGATGCAGCAGCGTCGGTACATGCCTCTGGCGGTGCTGTCCTCGACGGCGGAGATGCTGGCGAAGGCCCGGGCAGCTGACGGCGTCGGCGTCGTTGTCGGTGACGGTCAGGAGGCTCTGGTGGCGTAAGGAATCCTGTTCCGTCAGCGGTCAGTTCATCGCTGAGTCAACCGCCGGCGGATACACCACCCAAAAGGACTTGACCGCGTATTTCTCGCTCCCCCTGCAGTGCCACAACCGCCTCAACTTGAAGAGTGGCCGCCAGAACCGGATTTTCCCTCCGTCCCGTCGGTGCTGAAGTCAGGGATTCTGGCCGCTGTCGTGTTCTTCGTTTCCGCGATGCTCCTAATAGCTCTTCTAGGAGCGTCCTCAGCACTGGGAATTGCGAAGGAGACAAATTCCCTTGCCAACCAATTCATCGATCAAGTGGGTCCAGAGAGGATCGAAGCAGCGGGCTTAAAAGGCACCGATTTTCTAGATAGGGAGATTGAATACGCCCAGAGGGGAAGTGGTCGTTACCGTTGCGATGCAGATGAGTTGCGAAGCAAGGTCCAAGACGTGGATATGGGTGAATTGGATTTCGATCAGGTGTGTGAGTCCATGATGGAAATCAATAAGCATGCCTCGCGAATGCAAATCTTGCCCGGACTCGTCATGGGATTTTCTTTCCTGCTCGGTGCCAGTCCATTCATTTGGCGCTACAGAAAGAAAAAGAAACTAGAGTCGGCGCAGGCGAGCTATGCCCAGGCTGTAGACGCAATAGAGGAGCGAAATAAGCTTGTAGTTGATGAGTGGGAAGAGAGTTTTAAGGTTTAGATCAGCCGTAACGAGCACCTGAACCAAGAAGCGTTTTTCGCGGCGCGCGATTATATCGAAGGCGCAATGGGAATCGCGATGAAAGAAGATTTGGGTGACCGGTGGGCGTCAGTGGCTGATCGGAAGAGGAAAGAAGACATCCAGCAGCTAATCGACAACGAAGTGCGGCGTCCACCCTCTCGCAATGACCTGGTCCCACTAGATCCCTTTGTGGCTAATCGGGGCTTACCGGCGGATCTCAAATCTATAGCGGAGAGACTGATTAAGCTTCAGGCTGGAACTGGATAGGGTTCGCCTTTTGCTCAGCTGTTTAAGTTTCTACTTGTCAGGACGACGGCTGTGACATGCGCTGAGTTCTCTTGAAAGGAACCCACCAAATTAAGCAAGGTAACAATCAATCGGTAACCCCCGTCCAATTCGTCCGAACTTAGGAACGTACTCGCTGAAGCCGCGGCGAGGGTACCGTCTGATTGTTACCGTTCGTGGCTTTGGAGGGGGGGCAGTCGGGACCGGGTGCGGCCGTCGCGGGGACGACCGGGACCGGGGGTGCGGCGCCTGCTACGGGACGCGGTGGGTCCAGGCGTCGGTGCTGAACTTCTCGTCGACAAGCTTCTCGGCGGCGGCGATGTCTGCATCGGTGAGTTCGCCGACCTCGGCCGGGTAGCGGGAGACGAAAGTGTTCATCAGCGCCTCGATGACCTCCTGGCGGGAGACACCGGTCTGGCGGCGCAGCGGGTCGACGCGCTTCTTGGCTGACCGCACGCCCTTGTCGGCGAGCTTCACCTTGCCCACGCGCAGCACTTCCATCATCTTGTCGGCATTGATGTCGTACGACATGGTCGTGTGGTGCAGGATCGCGCCCTGGATGCGCTTCTGCGCGGCGCCGCCGATCTTTCCGCCGTCGGAGGTGATGTCGTTAATCGGCACGTACCAGGCATTCACGCCGAGCGACTGCAGGCCGGCCAGCACCCAGGTGTCCAGGTACTGGTAGCTGTCCACGTAGCTCAAACCGGCGACGACGTCGTCGGGCAGGTACATGGAGTAGGTGACGCAGTTGCCGCCCTCCATGAACATCGCGCCGCCGCCGGAGACGCGGCGCACCGGCACGATGCCGTGCTTCTCAATGCCCTCCGGGTCCAACTCATTCTGGAAGGACTGGTAGGAGCCGAAGACGACGGCCTTGTCCTCCCACTCCCAGAAGCGCAGGATCGGTCCCTTGCGGCCGGCGGCGACTTCCTCGAGGAGGTACTGGTCCAGCGCCACATTCACCGGCGTCGGCAGGACGGGGGAGTGGATGACGGTCCAGTCGTAGTCGGTGAGATCCTTGGCGTCGAGAAGCGCGCGCCGCGAGGCGATGGCCACATCCCGGGTGGAGAACCCGTGGAGGGACACATCGGGCAGGGGCGCCAACGCGTCGTCGATACGCTTTTGCAAGTCGTCGGCTGATTCCGTGACGGACGCGCCGACGAGCGCGCCGTTGATCGCCTCGTACGCGTCTTCCGGCTCAAGGAAGAAATCGCCCGAAATCTTCGCGTCGGTGACCGTCTGGCCGTCGTCGGTCAGGTCCGCGACGACGAGCTTGCCGCCGGAGACCTTGACTTCGAAGTGGTGGGAGGCCATTATTTCGCGAACTCCTCGACGATCGCCTTGTTGAATGCCGGAAGGTCGTCCGGGGTGCGCGAAGAAACGATGCGCTTATCGACGCGCACCTCTTCGTCCACCCACGTCGCACCCGCATTGGACAGGTCAGTCTTGAGGGAGGGGTAGGAGGTGATAGTGACGCCCTTGAGGGCATCTGCGTCGGTGAGGATCCAGCCGCCGTGGCAGATCACGCCGACCGGCTTGCCCGCCTGGGTGATCTCGCGGACGAAGTCGACGGCTTTCTCGTCGGTGCGGATGTGGTCGGCGTTGCCGGTGCCGCCGGGGAGGATCAGGGCGTCGAAGTCGGCGGCGTTGGCGTCTGCCGTGGTCTGGTCGACGGCGACCTTCTCGCCGTTCTTGCCCTCGATCTCGCCGCTCTCGGTGGAGATGACGACCGTGGTCGCGCCCGCCTCGGCGACTGCGTCGCGCGGGCTGGTCAGCTCGGAGTCTTCGAATCCGTTGGTGGCCAGGATTGCGATCTTCTTGTTCTCAAGTGCTTGGTTGCTCATGACGCCCCAGGGTAAAGAAAAAACGCCAGCCGGGGGGCTGGCGTTCGCTCAGGGCTAACTCGTCCTGGTGGGTTAGTCCTGCTTCTTCTCGAGGTCTTCCTCGTCGATAGCGCGGGACTCGCCCGGCGCGGACGTGTCCTCCTGGCTGTCCTTGCCCACGCGCGTGACGCGCGGGACCTTCGTGGAGCCGAGCTTGCCTGCTTCCTCGTCGAGCTGGGCCTGACCCTTGCGGCGACCGAGGGAGCGCATGCGGTCGCGCACGGCGAGGTACGCCTCGCGTGAATCCAAAGTCTGACTCTGCTGCGTGGCGATCTGAATATCGTCGGCCGTGATCTCGCCGGTGCGCAGGGAGACCATCTCTGCCCAGTAGCGCAGCCACACAGCGGCGACCGCAGCGACCGGAACCGCGAGGAAGGCACCGACGATGCCGAACAGGGTGCCGCCCACTGCGACGGCGAGTAGAACGATCGCGGCGTGCAGACCCATCGAACGGGACTGCAGGATCGGCTGAAGGACATTGCCCTCGACCTGCTGGACTAGGATGACCAGGCCGAGCACCAGCAGTGCCTTGGTCACGCCGCCGGACACCAGCGCGATGATCACGGCGAGGGCACCAGCGGTGAACGCACCGATAATCGGGATGAAGCCACCGAAGAACGTGATCACAGCCAGCACCGGTGCGAGCGGCACACCGAGAATGAGCAGGCCGATGCCGATGAAGACGGCGTCCACCAGGGACACGATCGCCTGCGTGCGGATGAAGCCGGCCAGCGTGTTCCAGGAGCGCATGAGTACCTCGGTGAGGTGCCAACCGACCTTCACGCCGGTGTACTTGCGCAGCCACGGCAGGAAGCTGTCGCCGTCCTTGAGGAAGAAGAAGGACAGCACGAGCATCAGGGCGAGTGTCGTACCGATCGACGCCGCTGCGCCGATGCCCGTCACCACACCAGAAGCGATATTGGAGGCCTGGCCGCGGACGAATTCGCCCGCCTGGTTGATCGCCTGCTCGATCTGGCTGGTGTCCACGTCGAACGGCGCGGAATTTTCCAACCAATCCAAGATCTGCCTGATGCCCTGCTCAGCCTGGTGGTAGAGCTCCACCGATTGGGTCTTGATGGTCGGGGCCATCGCGGCGAAGATGCCGCCGATGATGCCGAAGAAGCCGAACAGCACCAAAAAGACCGCTAGTGCCGAAGGCACCTTGTGGTTGCGTAGCCAACGCACCGGCGGCCACAGGACAGTGCAGAAGATCAGCGCCAGCAGGGTCGGCAGGACACCCACCCAGACCGAGCCGATCAGCTTGAACAGGATCGCCGTGGCAATCACGACGACGATGAATCGCAGTGCCCAGGCAGCTGCAGTGCGCCCGTCGGCGGCGATGACTCGGCCGCGGTCGATGGGCTCGTCGGAAAGCTCCTGCGCTACTTGCGCTGTCGTCGGCTCCGTCGCGGGCGTCTCCACTGAATCGAGGAGAGTGTTGGCGAAGTCGCTCGTCCCGTCTGTCTGCGCGTTGCGCGCTGATTTATGTTCAGTCACGAACAAGCATTCTGCCAGAGATGGCGCGAAACACAACACTGCTAAGCAGCCATTATGCGGTTCCGCGGGGAGTGTGGGCTGCGTGGAGTGTGGCTGCGGGAGGTCAGATTGAAGATTCTGGGCAGAAATTTTTGATTTCCCTGAAAAAACAATGGCCGTTGCGTAGCATGCTTTTCAAATAAAGGTTTGCTACCGAAAGGAACTGTCCGCCATGTCTCGTTTCCTGCGTCGTGCCACTGTCACTGTTGCCCTTACCGCCGCGGTCAGCGCGAGCGTCGCCGTGCCCGCGAATGCGTGGGAGAACACCTACCAGACCCACGACGAAGCCGGGAACAGCGAAGGGATGTGCACGCTTGAATTCACTGCCAAGGAGCAGGAGAACATCAACGGTGCATACCAGCTGCTTTTTGAAACGATGGCGGACCTTTCTGCTGACCGTCTGAAGGACCGTGCCTCCGCGGATGTCTGGTACCCGTGGGCGAAGGAAAACCCGGACAAGGACCCGCTGGCCTGGCACCTGGGCACGAAGTACAACGGAAAAGACGTCGGTGATGCGCAGCGCAAGCTCGCGACGTTGGATATCAGCAAGAACTCTGGCCCGTACCACATGGCCGGTACCTACCTGCGTCAGTCGCGCAAGCCGATTCTCGAGGATCGGACCCTGAAGATCACTCCTGCGGAAGCCGGCGAGATGAAGGGGGCTGGCGCGGTCAAGACTGGTGACCTTGTCGCGCCGGGTCTGTGGGGCATTATCAGTGGCAGCCTCAAGATCAGCGACGCGGCTGATATGGCTGGCGAGGCCCTGAACAAGCTCGGCCCCCGTATTCAGCCGACCATTAAGAGCTACGAAAAGGCCCTCGAGTCCTGCGAGAAGAGGCAGTCTTCGACCGGCAAGATCAAGGAAGGTTCCAGCCTGGATACCGACCAGTTCGTCGGTGTCGTCGCCGGCGGTGTGCTTGGCGGCCTGGCCCTGCTCGGCCTGATCGCCGTCGCTGTCGGCCCCCTGGTCAACGACTTCTTCACTAACTTCTGGAAGAATGCCGGCGTGATCCGCTAGTTCGCGCCCGGAGCGGGGCTGCCATCGGGGGGGTGGCTGGATAAAAGCTGGATGAAATATGTGCACTAGGTGGGTAACCGCTTAGCGCGTGTTGTAATTTTAAAAACAACATTTCCAGCCCTTTACCGAAAGGCCACCCCGCCATGAAGTTCCGTCGCATTGCGCTGACCGTCGCCACCACTGCCGCAGTCACCGCCGGCGCTGTCTCCGTCCCCACTGCTGACGCTTATACCGTCGACTACAACGCTGAGACTGAAAAGTGCACCATCTCCTACACGGAGAACGACAAGTCGCGCATCAACGAGGCGTACAAGAACCTCTACACCGAAATGGCTGACCAGGTTTTCACTGACCTGGAGAAGAAGACTGAGACGACCGGCACCAGAATCGAGCCGTACACCCAGGAAGAGCGCAACGCGGACATCAAGCTCATTCGCGAGTACGCCGCTGAGGCGAAGGATCCGGCCGCCAAGGCTGAGGGCGGACTGTTCACGAAGGGTTCTGTCGCGCAGGCCCAGCGTCGTCTCGCTACCTACGAGGGTGACTCTTACTGGCTGTATGTCGGACTGATGAAGGCGTCGAAGACCGACAAGATCACCGACACCACGCTCACTCTCACCCAGGAAGAGGCGGAGGACCGTGCGGCGGTCTTCGGCCTGGACCTCAAGAACGTCGCCGGTGCCACAGTCTGGGCCTTGATCCTGCAGGGCGGCACGGACCAGATCGCTGAAACCGCCAAGCAGGTTGTGCAGGATGACGTCCTGAAGGTCGCCGCCCCGGTCGCCGCGTACAACAAGTCCCTCAAGGCCTGCACCGACGGCAAGAGTGAGTCCAGCTCCGTCCCGGCGGGTTCCTCCATGTCCCTGAAGGGTCTGGGCGTCGCCATTGGTGCAGCCTTCGCTGGCCTTCTCCTGCTGACCGGTTTCCTTGGCTTCTCGCTGCGTCCGATCGTGGACCAGTACTTCGCTAAGTAATCAGCTGATTCTGCTTCACCCCGGTTCCGGGCTCCGCATCGCGGAAGCCTTGGTCCCGGGGTTTTCTGCTGTTTTGGTGTGCTTGGGGTGGGGCCCGGGCAGGATGTGAACCCCAAAACTTAGCTTCCCCAGGTCGGTGTTTTCGGCGCCAAAGTGCTGTCCTGGGGTAATTCACATTTGGGGTTAACAACGAGAACGAGGGCCGGACACGTGCTCTCCACCAGCGTAAATAAAGAAAGTTGAGTGAAGGTGGAACAACTTTGAGTATGTATGGGTTGTAGAGATTGAGTGAGTCAAGCTCAACCTTGTGACAGTGTGTCGCCCGCCGGTGGTACAGTTGCTACCAGAAGTTGAGCGAATGGCAGTCAACCTGCGAAACGGGCTCGACTCAACAAAGTGAAAACACTCGATAAACCGAATTCTCAGGAGGACATTCACACAATGGGACGCGCAGTAGGTATTGACCTTGGCACCACGAACTCTGTTGTTTCCGTGCTCGAGGGCGGCGAGCCGGTCGTCATCGCTAACGCGGAGGGTGCACGCACCACTCCGTCGGTCGTGGCTTTCGCTAAGAACGGCGAGATCCTCGTCGGCCAGTCCGCTAAGAACCAGGCGGTGACCAACGTTGACCGCACCATCCGCTCCGTCAAGCGCCACATGGGCGACAACGACTGGAACGTCAACATCGACGATAAGAAGTACACCCCGCAGGAGATTTCCGCGCGCACGCTGATGAAGCTGAAGCGCGATGCGGAGGCGTACCTCGGCGATGAGGTGACCGACGCAGTCATTACTGTTCCGGCGTACTTCGAGGACGCGCAGCGCCAGGCCACGAAGGAGGCCGGCCAGATCGCAGGTCTGAACGTCCTGCGTATCGTCAACGAGCCGACGGCGGCTGCACTGGCTTACGGTCTGGAGAAGGCCGATAAGGAGCAGACCATTCTCGTCTTCGACTTGGGTGGCGGCACCTTCGATGTGTCCCTGCTCGAGATCGGCGACGGTGTCGTCGAGGTGCTGGCCACCGCCGGTGACAACGAGCTGGGCGGCGACGACTGGGATCAGCGCATCGTCGACTGGCTGGCAGATAAGTTCAAGTCCCAGCACGGCATCGACCTGACCAAGGACAAGATGGCGCTTCAGCGTCTGCGCGAGTCCGCGGAGAAGGCCAAGATCGAGCTGTCGTCCGCACAGCAGGCGTCCATCAACCTGCCGTACATCACGGTGGACTCCGAGAAGAACCCGCTGTTCTTGGACGAAAACCTGACCCGCACCGAGTTCCAGAAGATCACCTCTGATCTGCTGGACCGCACCAAGGAGCCGTTCAACCAGGTCATCAAGGATGCTGGCATGTCCGTCGGCGACATCGACCAGGTTGTGCTCGTCGGTGGTTCCACCCGTATGCCGGCTGTCTCCGACCTGGTGAAGGAACTCACCAGCAAGGACCCGAACAAGTCCGTGAACCCGGACGAGGTCGTGGCTCTGGGTGCTGCTCTGCAGGCTGGTGTTCTGCGCGGCGATGTCAAGGACGTCCTGCTGCTCGACGTCACGCCGCTGTCCCTGGGTATTGAGACCAAGGGTGGTGTGATGACCAAGCTGATCGAGCGCAACACCACGATCCCGACGAAGCGTTCGGAGACCTTCACCACGGCTGAGGACAACCAGCCGAGCGTGCAAATCCAGGTCTTCCAGGGCGAGCGCGAGATGGCAACGGCGAATAAGCTGCTCGGCTCCTTCGAGCTCGGCGGCATCGCTCCGGCACCGCGCGGTGTCCCGCAGATCGAGGTCACCTTCGACATCGACGCCAACGGCATCGTTCACGTGACCGCGAAGGACAAGGGCACCGGCAAGGAGAACACGATCAAGATCCAGGAGGGCTCCGGCCTCTCCCAGGAGGAGATCGACCGCATGGTCAAGGACGCCGAGGCTCACGCTGACGAGGACAAGGCTCGCCGCGAGGAGCAGGAGACCCGCAACAACGCGGAGTCCATGGCATACCAGACCCGCAAGTTCCTGGACGAGAACTCCGACAAGGTCTCCGAGGACATCAAGACCAAGGTCACCGCTGCTGCCGACGAGGTCGATGAGGCTCTGAAGGGCGATGATCTGGATGCGATCAAGGCTGCCGTCGAGAAGCTGACCACCGAGTCGCAGGAGATGGGCAAGGCCATCTACGAGGCTGATGCGAACGCCGGCGCAACGCAGGCTGACGCAACGGCTGAGGCTGATGACAATGTCGTGGACGCAGAGGTCGTCGAGGAAGACGAGAACGACTCCAACGACTCCGACAACAAGTAAGGAGCGGCACACCGATGACCAACCCGAACGAGCAGATGCCCGATAACCCGGGCGCGCCCGAGGCCACGGACGACGAGTACATCAGCCCGGACCAGTCCGAGACCTTGGCCCAGGAGGCTGCGGAATCTGAGGCGCTGGCTGGGGATGACCCGTTGTCTAACGAAGAGGTGCTCGACGCTGAGCTCGCCGACGCGTTGGATGACGTGGAGCGCGAGGTCAACCCAGACGCCGATGGCGACGGGGCGGTCTCCGATGTGGAGCTTCAGCTCGCTGAGCGCACGGAGGACCTCCAGCGCGTCTCGGCCGAGTACGCGAATTACCGTCGTCGCACGGAGCGCGAGCGCACGCAGATCGCCAATGACGCCAAGGCCAAGGTGATCACGGAGCTGCTCCCGCTTATCGACGATTTGGAGCTCGCCCGCCAGCACGGCGACTTGGCCGACGGCCCGCTGAAGGCGTTTTCCGACAACCTGCAGGCAGTCTTGCAGCGTCAGAAGACGCAGGCCTTTGGCGAGGAAGGCGAGGCCTTCGACCCGGAGATCCACGAGGCGGTGCAGGACCTGTCGCAGGGCGACGAGAAGGTGATCGGCACTGTCCTGCGGAAGGGCTACCGCGTCGGTGACCGCCTGATCCGCAACGCGATGGTGATCATCGCGGACCCGGAAGATGGCGGGGACGCACCGGAAGGTAGCGCTGAGTAAAACTCAGTAGCGCATTACCGCGGCCGGGGAGGGAAGCTTAGACATCAGCGACGTCGACGATTCCCGCCTCGGCCGCGTTTTACATAGATAAACGTTTTTAGCAATGAAAATAGACGCAGAACACAACAGAATAGGAATGGAAGGAGGAGGCGCACATGGCTATGCAGCAGGAATGGGCGAATAAGGACTATTACGGCGACCTGGGGCTGTCGTCGTCGGCAAGCGCGGCTGAGATCAAGAAGGCGTACCGCAAGCTGGCGCGCGAGAATCACCCGGATTCCCACCCGGGCGATAAGCAGGCCGAAGAGCGTTTCAAGAAGGTGGCGGAGGCGTATGACGTCCTCGGCGACGAGACGAAACGCAAGGAATACGACGAATTCAAGTCGATGATGAACTCCGGAGGCTTCATGCGCTTCGGGGGGAAAGGAGGTTCCGGGTTTCCGGGCGGGTTTCGCACGACGACGACCACGTCGGACTTCGGGACCGGCGGATTCAGCGACGCAGGATTCGGACAGTCGTTTGGACAAGGCGGAGGATTTTCTGCGGAAGGCGGTCTTGGTGACATCTTCGGTGGCCTCTTTAACCGCGGCGGCGGCACTGGCAGGAGTGCTCGGCCGACGCGGGGGGCCGACGTCGAAACGCAAATAACGCTCGACTTCCGTGAAGCGGTCAAGGGCACGACGATCCCGGTCGAGCTGACCGGCGAGGCACCGTGCACCGATTGCCACGGCTCTGGTTCGGCGACGGGCAAGACCACGACGTGCCCGGATTGCGGTGGATCCGGCTTTGTCAGCGAGCAGAAGGGCGCGTTCGGAATGTCCCGGCCGTGCACCCGCTGCGGCGGCACCGGCCAGATCATTGAGGATCCGTGCCAGACCTGCTCGGGCAGCGGTACGGTCCGGCGCACACGGTCGATCACTGTGCGGATTCCCGCCGGCGTGATCGATGGGCAGAAGGTGCGCCTGGCCGGCCAGGGTGAGGCGGGCCCGAACGGCACGCCAGCGGGCGATCTGTTCGTGAATGTGACGGTGACGCCGGACAAGGTGTTCACTCGCAACGGCGATGACCTGGAAGTGACGGTGCCGGTGAGCTTCGCGGAACTGGCCCTCGGCGGCGCTGTCACGGTGCCGACGTTGGACAGCCCGGTGAAGGTGAAGGTCCCCGCGGGCACGCCGAACGGTCGGACCCTGCGCGTGAAGGGACGAGGTGTGCCGCGTAAGTCGGGCACCGCGGGCGACCTCATGGTCACCGTCGAGGTCGAGGTGCCGAAGAACCTGGACGCCACGGCGACGAGCGCGCTGCGCACCTACGCCCAGGCGGAGAAGGACTCCGGTTTCAACCCGCGCTCCGGCTGGTCTGGGTCCCAGTAGGGAGGTGATGCGTAGATGAATAAGAAAGACGACGCTATCGACGAGTACTACGTCATCTCTGTCGCCGCCGAGCTCACCGGCATGCACGCGCAGACGCTGCGCACGTACGACCGGATGGGCTTGGTCAGCCCGATGCGCACGTCGGGAGGCGGGCGCCGCTATTCGCAGCGCGATATCTCGCGGTTGCGCACGATTCAGCGCCTTTCGCAGGAAGAAGGCGTGAATTTGGCCGGCATCAAGACGATCATTGAGCTGACCCAGCGCATCGACGACCTCGAGGACGAGAATGCGCGGCTCCGTGAACGGGTCGCTCGCGCACCACGGCGCGGCGGGGAGCTCGTCCATGTGCCGCGTTCGACGGCGGTGGTGACGTGGTCGCGCACCGCTCGCCGCGAACGAGGCTAAATCAGGAGCGAATTACCCGCGCAGCGTGGGTTTCTGGCACAATTCCTCGGTGGGATATCCACCGCTTGAATTGAATGCCGCATCGAAAGGGCCCGCGCTGTGCCGAGTCACGTTTCCTTCCGTCGCCGTGGGCTAATCGCCACCGCCATGGCGCTCGCTCTTAGTGTTCCAAGCACGGTCGCGGCGCAAGAGGCGCTGGCGAGGGAATCGAAACAGGTCCCGCAGGGGGCCCTAGCGCAGGCAACGAGTGAATACGGGCCGACGGGCATCGAGTTCGTCCTCGCCACAGACGCAACGCTTATCGACGGCACGCCTGCCCCCGCCGGCACCTCCCTCCACCGCTGCACTGACCAGGCCAGCATCAATAACTGTGTGTACCAATTCGATTTCGAGCCGGGCACAGTCGTGAACGTGGTGTACACCTACCCGACCTACACGTCGACGGTCCCGGTGACGGTGGTGGAGCGTGACCCAGTCGGCCAGTCCGAAGAAATTCCGGTGATCAATGAGGAGTTCATTTCGGGCGAGTACTCGATCAAGTACCCGAAGAGCTTCCCGCGGATCGGCGAAAAAGCCACGTCCTTGGCGCCGACAGCCACGCGTGTGGTGGACGGTGTCCGCTACGAAAACCAGCCGTTGCCGAAGGGCACCACGTTCGCCGTGGACGAGAAAAGCGCAGATATGGCGGAAGTCGATGAGCTCGGCCGCGTCACGCTGACTCCTCCGGCGACGGCGAAGCCGGGGGAGACGGTGTCGGTGGGTGTCATAGCCACCTACCCGGACGGCAGCAAGGGCACGTTCACCGCAGCATTCCAGCTGGAGAACAAGCAACAGAGCGAAATGTTCACGCCGCACTACGAGGCGGGCCGCGAGGTCGTGCCCGGCGGCACCATCACGGTGCGCCAGGTTGCAGGTGATCTGCCGAAGGACGTGCTGTTTTACCCACACACGCCGGTGAAAGATTTGAACGGGTGGACTGTGTCGGTCGAGGCGACGACCGGCGATCTGTCGGTCACTGCGCCGAAAGAGGGCGAGCACCAGCCACTTCGCTTCACGACGACCGCGTTGTACGCCGACGGCTCCCAGTCTGATCTGACGGCCGAGGTGAGCCTGAAAGACGGCAAGGCGGAATCGGGCGAACGCCGCGTGAGCTTCCCGGAGGTCAGAGCTGCGGCCGGAGACGGCGACGTGCTCTCGGTGACCCCGAGCATCCCGGGGAAACTCCCCGACGGAACGCGCTTCACGCTGGTTGAAGCCGGCTCTCTCAAGGGGGCAGAAGTGAACGAGCAGACAGGCGAGCTCACTTTTACGGGTGCGACCGGCGGCACCGAACCAGTCGACCCGGTGGTGGAAGTGATCTACCCGGACGGATCGGTGAGCACCGTGGAGGTTCCGCTCGAGCTGGCGGGTAAGGACGGCGGCCGTATGTGCGCGGTGAAAGCATCGAGCACCAGCTCCGCGAAGGAATGCACGGCGACCATCATCGGGGTTCTCGCCGTGGTGACCGGCATCATTGGAATGTTCACCGGAGCGGCACGCGTCCTGCAGGATTACCTGCCGGAGCAGCTGCGCCCCTACCTTCCGAAGGGGTGGTGACATGCGCCGAATCACCGCAGTAGCGCTTGCGGCCAGCGCTAGTTTGATCACGCAGGCAGTCGTGGTGCCTCATTCCGCAACCGCTGAACCGGCGGCGGGCACCCAGGATGCAGGGCAGAATGCGCAGGCAGGCAGCCCGGAAGTTCTGAGCGCGAAGGTGGATAAATCGGGCACAGGACGCGCGACGTTGACGTTCCAGGACCCGCTCGCAGACGGCGGAATTCTGCGGACGCGCCTGGATAGCCGTATTTACCTCGGCGATGAGCCATCGTTTACCGACGCATCGACGGCCACGACCCGCAGGGAGGGAAATGCGGAGGTGGTGGAGCTGCGTAACGTCGATAAGCGAACTGGCATCGAGCTCGTGCGCACCTACCGTTTCGATGGTGCGCGGGCGATGCTCGAAGCGACGATGAAGAATACGACGTCGCAGATCCAAGCGATGCAGGTTGATCTGACGCACGCCGGAGTGTACTCGTCGCCGTCGTTCGACGCGGCGGCCGGTGTGCAGCCGATCGTGGCGCGATCGACCGACCCGGATTATGACGTCACCGTCGAATTCGGCGGAAACCCCCAGGCCACCGGTTTTTCCGGTGGCGACGGGTCGTGGTCGGACGCGAAATACGGCAAGGACGGCACGAAGGCGAAAGCTGGCGCCGGCGGCGCGCGCCTGCAGGGCGGGCGCTGGTTCCGTCCGCTGAAACCGGGCGAGACGTTCACGGGCTCGATCACGGTGAGCGCGCAAGCTGCGCCGAAGGCCATCGACCGTGACCGCGACGGCATTCCCGATGAGTGGGAGCGCAGCGCGTTCACTCCTGCCGGCTCCGCAGAGCAGCTCGAGCTCGCGCGCTGGGGCGCGACCCCTGAGAAGCCGGATCTATTCCTGCAGCTCAACTGGATGCAACCGGAAGCTGCGACGGCCGGATGCTCGGATGACGCGTACGCACGCTCCGTGCGTGGTTTCAACGCATTCGTCGGGTGCGCGACGGCGAATAAGAACGAGTACCGGCCCTCGCGCAAGTCGCTGAATGATTTGGTCGAGCTCTTCTCCAAGAACGGCTACAAACTCCACATCGACGCAGGTACCTGGTACAACAACTTCACCACCGATCCGACGCAGCTCAAGGGCGGCCCGACGGAGTCATATTCGCACTACTACGCGGAAAACGGCGACGTGGGAGGCGCACTCGCGGCGGACCGCACCCGCCTGCTCGGCGGCCGAAAGTCCGTGTTCCGTCTCGGCATCATCGGCGATCAGCTCATGCCTGGCGACGATTCCTCGGGCGCCGGTTCCACACCTGGCGGCGCGTTCTTCGTGTCCAAACCGAAGGACATGACCAACGACGAGCATCTGCGCAACACGATCCTCCACGAGCTCGGTCACAATCTCGGGCTCAGCCACACCGGCGTGGCGTCGATCGCGGACCCGGAGGGGCAGAATTACCTGCCCAATTACGTGTCTACGATGAACTACCTCTACCAGTTCTCGCACTTCGGGTACTCCAACGAAGTGTCGCGCTCGAGCGACGAGCTGCCCGCCGCATGCACAGGCCAGCCGTGCTACCTCGGCGACTACACCGTGCCGCCCGACTGGGATAATTTGCAGTTTTACGACGGAGTGATCGGGCGCGCGACAGGGGCGGTGGCTCCTGAGTCGAAGCATACGGAGCACGTGCCGACGATCCGTGAGCTCCAGGCGCTGTCCGCCGACAAGAACAACGGCAAGGCCGGTTTCCGCCTCGTGGACAGCCGCGACCGCATCAACGGCGTGGCCACCTACCGCGACAATAACGTCCTGACCGGCGAGATCAGCAACCTCGGCCGCGAGGACCACACGTTCACGCTCGAAGTCAGCTACGCCGGCGGCAAGACATGGCGCAAGAAATTCACGGTCAACGGCATTCCGCTTGACGACGCCGCGTCTGCTTCCCCCAAGCGCACCGTCTCCATCCCCGTGAACCTGCCCGCGGATTTCCGCGGTTCCTCCCTGCCCGTGTCGTTCCGTGTGATCAATGAGTCGGGGGAGCAGCAGTACAGCGAGACCCTCACCGTGCCCGTTCTCGACTACACCGCCGCTGAGGCCGAAGAGGTGCTCAAGCAGGTGCTCGCTGACCCGAAGGCATCCGCGCAGCAGAAAACCCTTGCCCGCAGCGTGCTCACGCCGACGAGCAAGGGTAAAGATCTGGAGGACGGAAACAACTCTGGCAATACCAGCGACCGTTCTGGCACGACTCCGGGAGCGAACGTCTCAGAGGGGTCGAGTACTGCCGGTATCGTCTTCGCGGTCCTCGCTCTGATCGCGGCGATCGCGGGCCTGGTCGGAATCGTGGCCCTGCCCGCGATGCCGGGAGCGCGACGCTAGAACTCGATCGCCGCGGCGCCCTTGATGTTGCGGAGGTTCGAGCGGGCCAGCTCGACCATGTTGCCGATGCCGCCGTCGAGCACCGTTTTGACCGCGGACTCGGTGAAGCCCTTGATCATGGTCCAGTCGAAGTTCGGCGGCAGGGACAGAGCGTCCGGGTCAGTGACCATCTCGACCAAGACGGGGCCGTCGTAGGCGAAGGCCTCCTTGATGGTCTTCTCCAGATCCGTCGGCTTTTCCACACGGAAGGACTTGATGCCCACTGCCTCGGCGATATTGGCGTAGTTCACCTGGGCGTGGTCGGTTTGGAATTCCTTCAGGCCGGCGACCATCATTTCCAGCTTGACCATGCCGAGGCTGGAGTTGTTGAACACCATCATCTTCACCGGAAGATTGTGCTGCTGCACGGTGATCAGCTCGCTGAGGAGCATGGACACGCCGCCGTCGCCAGAGAAGGTGATCACCTGGCGGTCACGGTCCGCCGCCTGTGCACCGATTGCCTGCGGGACGGCATTAGCCATGGTGCCGTGGCGGAAGGAGGCCAGCTCGTCCTTCTTGCCGTTCGGGGTGATGTAGCGGGCAGCCCAGACATTGCACATGCCGGTGTCGACGGTGAAGATGGCGTCGTCGTCGGCCAGCTCGTCGATAAGCTGTGCGGCGTACTCCGGGTGGATCGGGGTGGCCTTCGTCTTCGTCCTGGTGCCGAAGTTCTCGATCACCGTCTCGAGCAGGTGCGCGTGCTCCTTGAGCATCTTGTCCAGGAAGGAGCGGTCCTTCTTCTCCTCGACGTGCGGAAGGATGTTCTCGATGACGCTCTTGACGTCGCCGACGACCGGGTACTTCACCTTGGAGCGGCGGCCGATGTTCTCGCCCTTGATATCCACCTGCGCGACATTGTCGGTGGGCAGCCAATCGTTGTACGGGAAGTCCGTGCCCAACAAAATGAGCAGGTCGGCCTCGTGCGATGCCTCGTAGCAGGCGCCGTAGCCGAGCAGGCCGTTCATGCCCACGTCGAAGGGGTTGTCGTACTGGATGTGCATCTTGCCACCGAAGGAGTGGCCGATCGGGGACTTGATCTTCTCAGCGAGCTGCAGGATTTCCTCGCGCGCATTAGCTGCACCCACGCCGCAGAACAGCGTGACGGTATCTGCTTCGTTGATTGCCTGAACCAGACGAGCAGCCTCACCGGCATCTGGGAAAACGCGCTTGTCGTCGCCGCGCGCGATGGTGGACTCGAGCAGGGGCACATCAGCGGCATCCTGGCTGGCAATATCGCCCGGCATGACGAAGACGGACACGCCCTTGCCCGCCATCGTCGACTGGATAGCGTGGTGCAGGATGCGTGCACCCTGCTCCGCCGAGTTAGCCATCTCGCAGTAGCCGGAGCACTCTGCGAAGATTTTCTCCGGGTGCGTCTCTTGGAAGAAGTTGGAGCCGATTTCCTGGCTCGGGATGTGGGAGGCGATGGCCAGCACCTTCCCGCCGTTGCGGTGCGAATCATAAAGACCCTGAATCAGGTGGGTGTTGCCCGGGCCGCACGATGCGGCGCAGACAGCGAGCTCGCCCGTCACCAGGGACTCGGCACCGGCGGCGAAGGCGGCGGCCTCCTCGTTGCGGACGTGGACCCACTCGATATTCGAATCAGCCACTGCGTCAGACACCGGGTTCAGGGAGTCGCCGACGAGGCCGTAAATGCGCTTGACGTCGTTGCGCTCTAGCGTCTCCACGATTTGGTGCGCGAAATCCTTAGCCAATTTATTCCTCCATTTATGCGTTTAGATTTACGGCACCCTAGTGTACGCTTTTTCCATTTTCCGCCCCGACGGCTGTTGTGTGCTGTAGAATGCGTCGGCTTCGTGTTCTGAAACCCGTGCTAACCCCGCGCCGATTCCCCGAGCGCGCGCAGGAATGCTTCGTCTTCGTAGTAGTCGGTGTGGCCGCCGCGGATCCCGGGTACGCGTTCGGCGCCGAAGCGTGCGGTGCCCGGGTCGGTGCCGTGTAGGGCACTGAACGGAGAGCGCAACAAAAGGATCGGATCGGTCGGCGAATCCGCGACGGTGACCTTCGGGTCATCGGCAAATAAGGTGAGGTCGTCGACGTGGGAGGCACTGACGCCGGGCGAGCCCACGATATAGAGCTCGTCGGCGAACAGCCCGTATTCTTCTGCGGCGCGGGCGGCCACCACCGAACCGTATGAGTGGCCCACCACGACTTTCCGCGAGTCCGGGAAACGCTCCTCCATGGCGTACTGAAACGCCGCTAGATCATCCGCGCCGGCGCTGGCGGGAATGCGCGACATACCTTCAATCAGTGTCGGGGGAGCGGAGTAGCCTTGCCAGACCACCACCGCACCGCCGGTGGCTTCCGCGACGGCTTGGGCCTCTTCCATGGCCAGGGCGAATTTCTCGGGCTCGCCCGAACCCACGCCGGAGACCACCGTGGTCACTGACTGCGGTGGGATCGGCTCGCCGTTTTCGTCGTATTCCACGCCGATCATGACGCTGTACCCATCGGGCCCGCCCTCGAGAACAATCCCGTCCGCATCTGCGACTACGTCTTGCACTGAGGCGGGCGCGGTTTCCAAGAGCCGTGCGTTGATCTGGGATAACGGTTCGTCCGGGTGGAACACGAGGCGGTCTAAGTCCTGTTCGTGTTCGAGCTTGCATTCTTGGGAGATCGAGGCGGAGCAAGATTTGTCGAGGAGGCGCTCCAATAAGGACAACGCGGCCAGCGTGCTTTCGTGGGCGACGCGAAGATGCGGCGGCACGAATGTCGCGGCCAGGGACTCTTTGCTCACGTCGACCATGTGCTGGGCGACAGCGGCTTCTTCGAGAATCTCCGCGATTTTCTCCATTGTGTCGGCGGGATTGCTCAACGCGCGTCCGAGGTCGGCGAGCTTGTCCAAGCCCGCGTCCGCGGCCTCGCCGGCGAGACCGGCGTTGGAGATGGAGGTGCGGGTGGCGGCGGTGTCGTCGATACGCGAGCGCACGGTTCCCGCTGCCCGCCGCAACGCGTCTGCGCTGGCCGAAAGTTCTGATGTGACCAGCATTATTTCGCCTTGAATGCGCAGGCGTGGTCGGCGTCGACCCCGCGTATGGCAGTGACGAATGCGGCTAAATCCTCGACGTGGGTGCGCACGCGTTCGGTGCGGGTGTCCACGCCGTCGGCTAACGCGCTGTGAGCGGCAGCGAGCGCGGCGCTGGTCAGGCTAGGGGTTGCTAAATCGGTGAGCTCAGGGTCGGTCCAGGTGGGCAGTGTCGGTAGGTCGGTGGTCGGTGCTTGAACGAAATTCGTTGTGTGGTTCATGCCCTCAACACAACGACAACCAGCACCGATGCACAACGGCGGCCGTATGAACCTGTGGAATTTGAGAACTTATCCACATACCCTTGGTTCCCATGCGTATTGGACTCGTGCAATTCACCGCTGCAGAACGCGTCGCCGACAACCTCGCCGCGCTGAGCGAACGTATCCGCGACGCCGCGAACAAAGGAGCGACGCTCATCGTGTGCCCCGAGGCGTCTTCGCAAGCATTTGAATCCGGCCCGCTTCACAAGCAGGCCGAGGACTTCGACGGCGCATTCGCGACCGGGTTGCGCACGCTCGCGGAGGAGCTGGGCGTCACCATCGTCGCGGGCATGTTCCGGCCCGCAGGCGACGGGCGCGTGCGCAATACCGCGTTGATCACGGGGCCTGAGCTGCACGAAGGCTACGACAAGATCCACACATTCGACACCGCCAACTACCGCGAGTCGGATAACGTCGAGCCCGGAACCGAACTTGTCACCTTCACTCACGAGGGCGCGACGGTGGGTGCCGCGATCTGCTTCGACATCCGTTTTCCCGACCATTTCCAACAGCTCGCGCGCCGTGGCGCCGACATCGTCGTCGTGCCCACGAGCTGGGCAGGAGGTGAAAATAAGGTCGAAGAATGGATCGCGCTTTCGCGTGCCCGCGCGCTCGATGCAGGGGTGTTCATCATCGCTCCGGATCAGGCGAATCCGGAAGGTTCCGCCGGGGCCCGAAATAATTCAGACCCGCTCGGCGTCGGTCATTCCCTCGCCGTCGCGCCCAATGGGACCGTCCTCGCGCAGGGCGGATTCGACGAGGAGGTCATCGTCGTCGACATCGACCCCGCTGAGGCACGCCGCCGCCGCGCCGCCGTCCCGATCCTTTAAACGCGCCGCAACGCCAGCCAATCCACCGCGCCCGCCAAGGATTCCAGGGCAGGTTCACGGACATCGACAACAAGCTCAATTCGCTTATCGACGCCCCCAAACACCGCCGCCCTCACCTCCGCCAGCCGGCTTCCCGTCGCATTGATGACGCTGTGTCCGGGCAGCACCATCTGCTCGCCCCGCGCGTTCCCGCACGTCCAGTACTCGCCGGTCGCCGGCCGCCGCCACCAATCCGGCACATAGAACACCAGTTGACCGAACTGATTGGACGGCAGTGCCGGTGCAAGGTCGTGCCACTCGCCGCGCTCCCCGTACGCGCCGGGCACCAGCACCGGAAGCGACTGGCCCGGAAGGTATTCCACCTGCATCGGCGCCTCCAGGTAGATGGCGAGCATGTCCGTTCCGTTCCCGCGCAGCTCCTCCACCCCAATGACCTGCGCCGCTGTCGCCGCGGGAATGCCCTGGAGGTCGGCTTCGCGTGCGGCATCCGCCATCGCGTATAGCCCGCGCGTCATCTGCTCCCAGATCGGCTCGATGTCGTGCGGACGGTCCCACAGTGCCTTGAGTAGCGCCTCACCCAGCGGGTTCACCAGCTCCTCGTAGGACTCCGGCGGCAGGCCCAATCGGCGGCGGTCTAAGGCCGTGGTGGAGGACAGGGAGGGGTTGAGCAGGGCGTCGATAAGCGTGCCTGCTTCCTCTGTGTTCCTTGAAAGCTGTAACTCCAGCTCACTGCGCTCGGTCTCCGAAAAACTCACAAGCTCGTCCATGCTTCAAAGGGTAATGTGTCGCGCCTGCACGCTAAGCTAACCGCGATAGCTCCCCGCGCGAAAGGTTCGGCTCATGGAATTCACTGCCTATGACTTGCTTGTCGACGTTGGGTGGATCTCCGTCCTCCTCATCGTCGGCAACATTCTCCGCCAGCGTGTCCGTGTGCTGCAGCAACTCCTGCTGCCGGCACCCATTACCGCTGGTCTCATCGGGTTGATCCTCGGGCCTGAGGTGTTGAAAGTCGCGTCGTTCTCCGACCAGATCGGCGACTACACCACTATTCTCATCGCCGTGGTGTTTGCCTCCATGGCGTATTCCATGGACCTCGGCGGGTCCGTGGCCAAGGGCGCGCGCAATATGTGGGCCTTTTCTACCACGATGTTCATGTTCCAGTGGGGCCTGTTCGTGCTTGCCGGGGTCTACCTGTTCAAGCCGGTATTCGGCACCGAGGACTGGTTCGGCATGATGCTGCCCGTCGGCTTCGTCGGCGGCTTCGGCACTGCCGCCGCCGTGGGCTCCGCCCTCGAGGACACCGCCGGCGCCACCGCCGCGTCCTCCCTCGGCTTCACCGCCGCGACCGTGGGCACCCTCGTGGCCATCATCGGCGGCGTCATCGTCTCCAACTGGGGCATCCGCAAGGGCAAGGCCACCGAGCTGCAGGGTGACCTGCCAAAGGAGCTGCGGTCAGGCTATATCGAGGACGAGGCTGAGCGTCCCTCCATCGGTAAAGCCACGACCAACCCGTCGTCCATCGAGCCCCTCGCACTCCACGGTGGCTTCGTCGTCTTCACCGTGCTCGTCGCGAACCTGGTGAAGACCCTGATTTCCAACACGTGGGAGAACGTCTCCATCCCGCTGTTCGCGTTGGCGTTCGTCATCGGCTTCATCGGCCGTGGCCTGCTGCGCCTGTTCAAGAAACCGAACTACCTGGATAAGGACACCGTTTCCGCCATCTCCGGTGCCGCGACCGACTACATGATCGCCTTCGGCATCGCCTCCATCGCGCCCGCCGCGCTGGCCGCCTACTGGCAGGCGCTCATCCTGCTGTTCGTTCTCGGCATCATCTTCTGTCTCTTCTATCTGCTCGTCATGGCGCCGCTTTACTTCGGTGAACAGTGGATCGAACGTGGCATCTTCGGCTGGGGTTGGGCCACCGCCGCCGTCGCCACCGGTATCGCCCTGCTCAAGATGGTCGATCCGAAGCTCAAGTCTGGCACCCTCAACGAATACGGCGTCGCCTATGTCGGATTCGGCCCCTTCGAAATCGGCATGACTATCCTCGCCCCCATCGCCGTGCTCGCCTCCTTCACCGGCCCGTTCGGCTGGGTCTCCACCGTCGTCGCCGTCGGCATTCTGGTGGCGAGCTTCGCCCTCAAGTGGGTTCCCGTCAAGAAATCTGCCAGCGCTACGAGCAGTTAGCTGCCGGTTGCTTAGGCTTTCTGCTCCCTGTTGTACGCTCCCCAGAACTTCATCAGCTGAAAGAAGCGCTGGTCTCCCGCAGATGACAGTGTTGCGCTTTGATGCGGAGGCAGCAGTCGTCTGATTCGCTGCGTCAACTGTCCCGAACGCTCCGTGAGCTCGTCCCCCGGGTAGCCGGTGGAGCTTAGAGCCAGCATGATCACCTCCAATTCGTCGTCCGTGAACGTCAGTGGAGGAACCGTGTCGCAATGCTGCATGGTGTAGCCACCGTTGGCGCCGGGCTTCGAAGTGATGTTGAAGCCGAGGTCACGCAAATGGGCGATATACCTCCGCAGCGTCCGCTTATCGACGCCAATCCTTCCCGCCAACTCCCCTCCCTCCATCGGCCGCCCAATCTGCAACAGCCGAATCAGTTCTGCTCCGCGTAAGAAATGAGCGACTTTCTCTTTGCGCTGGTATTTTTCTGTTTCCTCAATCGCGGCCTCAGATGGATGGGGAGGTAGTTCCGGAATGAGATCGCCGTGCATGCTGTTTTTCTCCTTGTCTTTCTATGCTCTGCTTCTGATTGGCTTGTTGCCTGGTGTCCGGCGATAGTCCGGTTGTTGTTCAGCTCTTAACCGGCTCTTAACCGGCTCTTGATCGGCACAATTTTCCTGGTGCAATCTTGAATTTAGGGAGATCAGGTCAGATGCGCTCGGCACGAGTGTCTACTTCAGTGCGCAACGAGAAACCAGAGAGCGACTCCGCGCCGTCATCTGCGATTTCATTCGAGGTTTCGCCTGAGGCTTCGTCGCCGATTTCTCTCGTGGCTGTCCTCAGGCTCTGCTCGCGGCTGGTCCTGGGCTCTGTGGGTGGAAGGTGTGCTGAAAGCTATTGCGGACACACACGCCCTCATTACGCGTGATAATGCGTCTCAACTGTGGTTTTGGGTGTGCTCATTGAGGACACCCTCGATGGGGGCCGGAAACTCGGATCTGGAGGCGTGGACGAGGGGCGGATGTTGTCGTTCCGTTGTCGTCGCGTCGCGCTGGGAGACTGTCCGCAATTGGGAACCGTCTTTTCACAGTTGACAGCAACGTAATCGCCATTGAGGGCAGCAGTGCCCTCAATTGTCGGGAGCAATGTATATATGAAGGTTCCTCGAGTGAGTTGAGCCCTTCGGGATTGTCGAGATTCCCGAGCGTCCGAGATCGCCGAGGTTCTCGAGTGTTATCTGATATGCAGAAAACGGTGGAACCAATGAATTTTGCCTTGAGTGGAACAGACTCAACTTCTGCGGCGTTGTGCCTATTGACGAACTAAGTTCGGACGAATAGAAGCACAGCAAATCGAGAATTAGGAAAGGAGCGAGACGACCATGAGCTCGTTCAACCCCACCACCAAGACTCAGGAGGCTTTGCAGCAGGCGCTGCAGCGTGCATCCGCAGCCGGAAACCCGGACATTAGGCCAGCGCACCTGCTCCAGGCGATCCTCGAGCAGGAAGACGGTATCGCCGCACCGGTGCTCAAGGCGACCGGCGTCGACCCGGCGACGGTGCAAAAGGAAGCCGCTGAGATCGTCGACGGTTACCCGAAGGCCGAGGGCCAGAACATGGCCAACCCGAACTTCAACCGTGACGGCCTCAACGCGCTGAACGCCGCGCAGGAACTCGCCGGTGAGCTCGGCGACGAATACGTCTCCACCGAGGTGCTGCTCGCCGGTATCGCGCGCGGCGACGACGAGGCAGCCGAGCTGCTCAAGAAGCGCGGCGCCACCTACGACACCATCAAGGCAGCTTTCCCGTCCGTCCGCGGCCACCAGAAGGTGACCACGCAGGACCCGGAGGGCCAGTTCCAGGCTCTGGAGAAGTACTCCACCGACCTGACGGCGCGTGCCCGCGAGGGCAAGATCGACCCTGTCATCGGCCGCGATAGCGAGATCCGCCGCGTGGTCCAGGTCCTGTCCCGCCGCACGAAGAACAACCCGGTGCTCATCGGTGAGCCGGGCGTGGGCAAGA
>ERZ1031113.103-NODE-103-length-33059-cov-15.481336_pt1 | contig 33059 bp, 33 predicted proteins | sample MGYA00518225_ERZ1031113 | MGnify/ENA primary metagenome ERZ1031113 (study PRJEB33718, sample SAMN03159751) | human skin metagenome | collected 2014-05-20 | study: EMG produced TPA metagenomics assembly of the PRJNA266117 data set (Human skin bacterial metagenome...
ATGGTACTGCAACCGGGAGGTTGTGGGAGAGTAAGAAACCGCCGACACCAAACAAATATAAACAACTCAATACAACAAAAAAGGGGAGACCGTTGAAACACCACCAGATCCGACGGTCTCTCTTTTTGTGGTTTTCCACCTCACTGCCAACCCATACCGGTCGTAGTGCTGAAGTCGTCTCTTGGCCCTGAGCGCCCAGAGCGGTATGACTTACCCCACCGCTGTTGGGCCGTCGTATTCACATGTGAATCCTACAATGGGAGTCGCGAGAACTTTATGGCCATGTCGTTTCGCCCATTCACGGTAAAGGAAAAGAAGCATGATTGAATTTCTTTTATTCCTCTGTCCCTCAGTGCTTTATATCCTTGTCCGGCGCAAGTCACTAGGGGTGTCCCGTGCCCTTGCACATGTGGGGTGGCGATGGGGAAGCTGGCAAGCGGCAGGGCTAAGCCTCGTTTTGTTCCCTGTGCTGCTAGGAATTGGTTACCTTGGTATCCGTCTCGTGTCGACAGCTAGTCTGACCCTCCCCGGTGTCGTTCTCGTCCAAGGGGTAAGTGGCGCCGCGATTCTGAGAGCCGTAGGCGAGGAGATTTTCTTCCGAGGATTCCTGGGCGGCTTGTTTCTTCGACGCTGGGGACTATGGGTTGGGAACACTCTTCAGGCCGCTCTTTTTCTCGTGCCTCACCTCGTGCTACTGAGTATTGATGTGCATCTGTGGCCGATACTTCCCGTTCAGTTCCTCGGCGGCTGGATACTGGGCGTGGTGAGATATCGTTCGGGTAGCGTCATTGAGTGCTCAGTCCTACATGCTGCCCTTAACATAGGGATTGGACTGCTGGCGGGTTAATTCAAAGAATGCGGGCGCTGCTCAGGCCGGTTGTTCCGGCACTGGGCGCACAGGTCTGCCTCGCGGGGCTAGTCCTCGCAAGTCAAGCGGCGAACTGCCTCGCGGATGACCTCGGGGCGCTTGCAGAAGGCGAAGCGCACCTTGTGCTGCCACGGTTCCGGGTTGTCCGTGAAGCCGGCCAGCGGGATGGCGGCAACACCTTTGGTTACAGGCAGCTGCATGCAGAAGTCCACGCCGGTCATGCCGGTGGAGGAGATATCGGCAACCACGTAGTAGGTGCCGCCGGTGTCATGCACGTGGAAACCTAGCTGCTTAAGGCCTTCCACGAGGATGCTGCGGCACTCGGCAAGCTCATCCACCATGCCGTCCAGCCATTCTTGTTCATAACGTAGAGCATGGGCCACGGCGGGCTGGAATGGCGTGGTAGAGACGAAGGTGGTGAATTGCTTGGCTTTGATGATGCCGTCGAGAAGCTTAGGCTCCGCAATGGCCCACCCAGTCTTCCACCCGGTGCAGTTGAAGGACTTGGCGGCAGAAGACACGGTGACGGTGCGCGAGGCCATCCCCGGCAGGGAGGCGATGCTGACGTGCTCGGCATCGCCGAAGGTGAGGTTCTCGTAGACTTCGTCAGCAAGCACAAGCAGGTCTTTTTCCACGCAGAGCTCGGCAAGCTCGGTGAGTGCTGCGTGGGAGAAGACTGAGCCGGTCGGGTTGTGCGGGGTATTGATGATGACCATGGCGGTCTTGTCCGTGATAGCGGCACGTACTGCAGCAACGTCTATGTCCCAGCTGTTGCCCGATTCCTTGAGGGGGACGGGGATCCGGGTGGCGTCGGCAAGCGCGACGGCGGCGATGTAGGCATCGTAGTAAGGCTCGAGGACGATGACCTCTTGGCCCGGTTCCACCAAGCCGAGCACCGTGGCGGTGATGGCCTCGGTGGCGCCGGCGGTGACCACGACGTGGTCCTGAGGTACGGAGTAGGTCTCCGCGATGGCAGAGACAAGCTCCGGTACGCCGCGAAGCGGAGCGTACTGATTGTTGCCGCTCGCAATGTTCTCCTGGGCAATGTCGAGCATGCGCTGCGGGCCATCACTATCGGGGAAACCTTGGCCCAAATTCACCGCGTCATTCTCCACGGCAAGTGCGGTCATGGTGGCGAAGATGGTTTCGCCGAATTCTTGGAGCCTCTCGACAGTCATTTAGAGCACCAACAGGTCGTACTTCGTTGCCTTCACATCAGACAGGCGCTTGCGGGCGCGTTCTAAGCGCTGCCACTGATCCTCCGGAATGGACTTGCGGGCAATCGTCACGGTCTCCGCGTCCGGGGTGCCCCAGGCGATGGGCATCGGAGTAATCTGCTGCCAGTGTTCCTTGTCGCTGGAGCTGCGCTGGCCAGAGACGGCCGCAACCGGAACCTTCGTGCCGACCGTGCGCTTGATGCCGGGAATGTTGCTGACGGTGCGCAGGCAGGCGCCCCAGCGCGGGGGGAGCTTGGGATCGACGTTGGTGTTTACCAAGGCGAGAAGCACCATGTCACGCTCATTGACCTCCGCTACCACCGCGGGGGCGAGAGGGTAGGAGTCATAGAGCTTTTGCGCCGAGCCCACCTGGCGGGAGGCCAGCACGCCAATGACGGCACAGAAAATACCAAAGAGGACCATGCCCAGGCCTACGGTGATGCGCCAGGTGGCGTCGATACCGAAGTAGAGCGCAATGCCGCCGATGATGAGCAGCAGCCCCATGATGAGGCCGGAGTTGCGCAGGCGTGAGGAATCACGCAGGAGCTCGTTGTTCTGCTTGGCAAAGTCCTCGTGGACATCAAACTTGAAGATCTTCATTTGGCTACAAGTCTACTGCGTCCACCAAGCGGTAGGCATAGCCTTGCTCCGCTAAAAAGCGCTGGCGGTGCATCGCGTACTCAGCATCGAGGGATTCACGGGCCACGAGTGTGTAAAACGTCGCTTCCTGGCCGTCTTTTTTAGGACGCAGCAGGCGGCCCAAGCGCTGGGCCTCCTCCTGGCGGGAGCCGAAGGTACCGGAGACCTGGATAGCAAGGGCGGCTTCGGGCAGGTCGATAGAGAAGTTCGCTACCTTGGAGACGACGAGCGTGGTGAGTTCGCCCTCGCGAAACTGTTGGAAGAGTTTTTCACGTTTGGCGGTCGAAGTCTTGCCATCGATGACGGGCGCGCCTAAGTGCTGGCCCAGCTCCTCAAGCTGGTCCACGTAGGCGCCGATGATGAGTGCCTGTTGGCCTTCATGTTTCTTAAGCAGTGTGTCCACGGTGCGGAGCTTCGCGCTTGCCGACGCCGCAATTCTGTACCTATCCCGCGACTGCGCTGTGGCATAGAGCATGCGCTCTTCCTGCGTCATGTCCACGCGCACCTCAACGCAGTCTGCGGTGGCGATAAAGCCGGCGGATTCCAATTCCTTCCACGGCGCGTCATAGCGTTTGGGTCCGATGAGGGAAAAGACATCACCTTCGCGGCCGTCCTCGCGCACGAGGGTGGCGGTCAATCCTAGGCGGCGACGCGATTGGAGGTCGGACGTCATGCGGAAGACCGGGGCCGGGAGCAGGTGGACTTCGTCGTAGATAATGAGGCCCCAGTCGTGGGAATCGAAGAGCTCGAGTGCTCGGTATTCGCCTTTGGTCTTTCGAGTGACGACCTGATAGGTCGCGATGGTGATCGGCTTAATTTCCTTCTTTTCGCCGGAATACTCACCAATCTCATTCGGGGTGAGACTGGTACGGCGCAGCAGCTCATCGCGCCACTGGCGCCCAGCCACGGTGTTGGTGACGAGGATGAGGGTAGTGGCTTGGGCCTTGGCCATGGCAGCCGCACCCACGATGGTTTTGCCCGCACCGCACGGCAGGACCACGATGCCGGAGCCGCCGGCCCAGAAGGACTCGGCAGCGTACTGCTGATAATCGCGAAGCTGCCACTGAACCTCGTCGGTGCTCAGAGCTATAGGATGGGATTCGCCATCGACGTATCCGGCGCGGTCATCTGCCGGCCACTTGGCCTTGAGCAGTTCTTGTTTGAGTCGCCCGCGTGCGGAGGGCGGTACGGCGATGGAGTTGTCATCGATGCGTTGGCCCAGAAGCTCGCCCACCTTCTTATGGCGCGTGAGCTCTTCCAGAATGGCGGGCTCGTCTGATTCGAGGATGAGACCGTGTGCTGGGTGGGCGAGCAGCCGGACGCGGCCGTAACGTGACATGGTCTCGGCGACGTCGATAAGCAGTGCCTGCGGGACTGGGAAGCGCGAGTAATTCTCCAAGACATCGACCACCTGCTCGGCATCGTGGCCGGCCGCGCGCGCATTCCACAAGGCCAGTGGGGTAATCCGGTAGGTGTGGATGTGCTCTGGTGCGCGCTCGAGTTCGGCAAACGGGGCGAGCGCCGCGCGGGCCTGGTTGGCCTGCGGGTGATCGACCTCCAGCAGGACTGTCTTATCCGACTGAACAATGAGCGGTCCGGACATGGTGTGGGAACGAGTCCTTTCTGGTCGGTTTACTCGTCGCTGGCGAAGCGGACGGTGGAAATGCGGTGCACGGGGAATCGCACGGGCTTGCCCTCGGCACCGAGGGCATCGATGTAGCCGCCTTCGACAGACAGTGGCTTCACCGTGACGGTACGGATGCTGCCGCTCTTATCGGCATAGGAAATCACGATATCAGCGTGGAAACGCGCGGCCGCACGGGCCAACGTAAGGGGATCCGGTTCTTCCTTGTTCTTTGAGGCAGGGCTCTGCGCGGACTTTTTCAACGTCTGCACTGCCTGGTCCACCGAGAATGGTTCATGTGCGCGCTCCTTCTTACGCGGCGTAGGCAGAAGGTAGGGTTCCGGGGCAGCAGTAAGCGAGGCGCCGGACTCATCCTCTGGGGAGGGAGAAAGGCCCTTGTTGCGGAGCTTCTCCAGCAGCTCGCCGACGCGCAGCTGCGAGACCGCCACGGTGGGCGCGAGCAGGCGCAGCCCCGGAACTGAGGCAACAGCGAGCTCGAGCAGCGCAGGGTCCTCGCTGCGTAGGTAGGACAGTGCAGGTCCACTGCGGAGTGTGCCGTGGCGCTTGGCGACGTCCCCGATGGCGAACTGAAGCGCCTGTGGCACGCCCGTGGGTGAATGCTTTTTAAGGAAGGCTGTCATTTCCTCCGCGGTGAGTCCATGGTCCATGCCGCGGCGGATGGTGGATTCGCTGATGCGGTACACGCTGGCCAGACCGGGCGATTCGAGGTCCGCCAACGAGGCCAGTGTGCGGTGCGTGGCGGGCTCTAGCGGTCCAGGCACGAGGACAGTGAGGTCTTGCTGAATGATGAACTCGGAGACGGTATCGGGGACGAGGTGGGCGGCGGTGGAGGCGTCGAGAAGCACCTGCGTAGCCTTGCCCAGAGCGACCGCACCAATCCATTCGGCCTCGGCGCGCAGCTTCTCAATGGTGCGGTTGCGGGTATGGCTGGCAAAGAGAGGGGAGCGGAAACGCAGGTCTTCCCAGAATTCCTCCTCGGTGAGTGCGACGGCAGAGTGCGCATAGACGCCGAGGACGAATTTTCGGAAATGGCGGAGGCGGCGCACGTGGGTATCTTCCTCCAGCGCGCGGGTGCCTTCCCAGCTCGCCCATGGTGAATCGCGCCAGGCTTCCAGCAGAATGCGCCATTTCTCCCCAAGGTCGGCCTCGAGCCAATCCTGGGAGCCGGTGGTGGGGGCCAGAAAATGACCCTCGAGGCCGTCTGGCTCGCCGCGGTAGAGCAGCCGCGCGTGATAGCCCAGGCCGATAAGCTGCGCGACGTCCTCTTTATCTAGGTCTAGCTCCTTCGCCAGCTGGGTAAGCGAGCGCACGCCTACGGAGGAGTCCTTGAGGAGGGACACCGGATGTGCTCCGAGAACCTCGATGAGCTGCTCCATGCCGCGCACGACCTCTAGGCCCGCGGCTGCTCCGGCCTCATCCGCCTTGGGATCCGACTCCGGAGTGCCCGCGCGGCCGGAGGGCGTCGTGGGAATGGGCGGGGTGGCGTCTCCTGCCAGTGCACGGGCAAGAGCGCGCGGAAGGCGCATTGAGTGCGCATTGATGCGCTCAAGAAAGCCCTTGGCTAAAAGCCGCTTGGCGGGGTCATCAGAGTTGATATCCGGCTCAGTGTCAGTGGTGTATCCCACGCCATCGCCTGTGGCTAAGGCATCGAGGACGCGGCGCTCGTCCTTGCTGAGTGCTTCGATGTCCTCTGCTTCGAAGCTTTCTTGGTTGAGCAGCGACCAGCCGGTGGGAAGTGAGCCCATCACAGCGGTGACGATGCGTACCTGCGGGGCATTGCCGAAGACCAGCCCGAGTTCTTTGAGCTGCTGCGTGACAATCGGATTGGTGTCCTCCACCATGCCCACCTCGCCGCCGCGCTGTGCGATGTCCTCTAAAGCCGCGAGCTGTTCCGCGTTGCTCGCGGAAAGCGCATCCACCACGTACATGGGCAGCGTTAAGCGGGTGGCCAATGTGTCGAAATTCTCTGGCGTCGGTGCCACGACATCGCTGCGGCGCGCCAACAACGCCCGCAGGTCCTCCTCGGGCAGCTTGCTGAGCCATTCGCGGTAGCTGTCGGTGATGCGGGCACGGTTCTTGGGCGAGGTCATGATGGACCCCAAGCTTAGTGCTTCGGTGAACGGCAGGACGGGACCGGTCTGAGGCGCCGGAAACCACCGCACTGACTTGGGCATTGTTTGAGGCGTTAGCAGGCCATTGTGATTGTGCAGTAATTCTTGTACGGTTATTGTGCAAGAATTACTGCACAATCTCTGGAGGCTTGATGTCACCTCGTGTTTACCGCCATCCGAGTACCGACGAAATCACTTTGGTTGGGGTGTTTGCCGCCTTGAGTGACCCGACGCGGCTGGAAATGATCCGCCGGCTGGCAGACGGGGAGGAACACGACAGTCTGGAGCTGGCGGACGATCTGCCCCGGTCGACGCTGACGTACCACACACGCATGTTGCGGGAGGCAGGGGTGACGTGGACTCGGAGTGCGGGTCGCGCGTGTTTGATCCGGTTGCGGCGAGAAGACCTGGACCAGCTATTTCCGGGAGTGCTTGCAACGGCGATCGCCAACGCAGATTGCGGGGTGGATAAGCCATGATGCATCGGCTATGGCCATTCGTGCTAGGTAGTGTAGCGCTCGGCCTGGATGCATACGTTGTAGCGGGTCTCCTGCCTTTCATCGCAGAATCTCTTGATGCTAAGGAAGCCACGGTCGGACTGGGTGTTGCGGCTTTCACGGGTTCCTACGCGATTGTGGGGCCCTTACTGGCCGGACGAGCTGGGCAGAAGTCACGGAGCAGTCTTCTCGCTTCCTTGCTGGTATTTACTGTGGCGAACTTGGCTACGGCGCTTTCGCCTACAGTGGGGTTCTTTCTGGTCGCTCGTGTGGTGGCTGGCGCAGCAGCAGGTGTTTACTCGCCGCTGTCGTCCGCAGTCGCCGCCGAACTCGTGGAACAGAAACGTCGAGGGCGCGCGGTGGCGCTGGTGCTTGCCGGATTGGCGGTCGGCACCGTGTTCGGAGTCCCTGTCGGTTTGGCGCTGGCGCAGCGATACGGCTGGCGCGCCGCGATGTTGTTGATCGTGGTCATCGGCGGTGCAGCGCTGTCAGGCATCGCGCTGCGTGGCGGGGAATTGCCAGCAATTCCAGCCTCAGCCCCCGCTGAACGGCTGCGGTCCATAACGCGTCCAAAAAATCTACTTACAGTCACCGTGACTCTACTGACGGGCGTCGCTTCTCTGGGTCTCTACACCTACCTGTCCGTCGTCCTTTCCGCGGGAAGTCTCGCATCGCACCAGAACATGGCGATTTGGATGTGGGGTCTCGGCGGGGCGGTTGGGGCATTAGGAATCGGGAGGCTCGTGGACAGGTTTGACCCCCTTCGCTTGAGTGCTGTCATTCTTGCTGCCCTTGCATGTGCACTTGCCGGTATGACCCAAAGTGAGATTCCAGGAATACTGGTGGTTAGTTTGTTCATTTGGGGGTTGTGTGGTTGGGCGTCTCTCGCACCTCAGCAGCATGTGCTGCTTCAGGCGAACCCTACCGATGGTGCTACGGCTGTGGCTGCGAATGCTTCGGCCAACTACCTGGGCTCAGCACTGGGGGCGACCATCGGTTCACTGTTAGTTGCTGCGCATGCGGCGCCGACCGTTCTGTGTGGTTCCGCCTCGGCCGTAGCCGTACTTGCATTGCTCTGCCAGCTTGTTCGACAGCGCATGGCTTTCAAGGCGTAGATATATGCATCTCAACTCCGCGCGGCTGGAGACTGATTCGAGCGATCAAGCAGTTCAGCGCTTACGGTTTCACAGTCGGGGCTCGGTTTCGGGGGCAGTTGAAGTCGTTGCAACGGGAGTCATTTCTTGATGGGGGAGGGGTGGGGCACTCGTTGCCCCGTTGAGTTACATTTTGCCGCGGGGTTTGGAATAATGGGAGGCATGTCGAACGAGAACAAAGGCCACATTTCCCCGGCTTGGCCTAAGAACAGCCCCCGCGAGCACGCCATTACTGAGATCTCCGCACCGTTTGCTGGCGCATCCAGCCCGTACGGTGACGATCTGATTCTGCCGATGCCGGCAGAGAAGCTTAACTACGTTCACCCGTACACTCGCATTAACCGCTAAGCGGGCGCGCGGGTGCTACGCACCCCGGCAAATGATGTCGCCGTGCGCTATGCGCGGCCTAGTAAGCCCCTCCGAGAATGTTCTCCTCGGCGGGGCTATACGTGTTTGTACTGAATGTGTGCGGCGCAAGCGTTTGTGCCGCACCTAAACGGCACGGGCTTGGGCCTTATATCCGTCCAGCAGTGTGTCGATGAGCCTGGCCTGCAATCCCGACAGGTACTCGGCGTTCATTGGCGTGCTGGGCAGTGGGCGGGTAATGAGGCCGATGCCGATGTGAAGTTCGAGTGGGGTGAGCGACTTGGGGCAGAGGTGTGCGCGTTGAGCGGGCTCGAAAATGGACTGGTAAATCGACTCAAGTTCTGTGGTGCGATGAGTGACGATCTTCTGCACGTCCTCATCTGAGAACGTGGCCGTATTCACCTCGGCTGCCGCCGACTGAACAACCGCGGCGAAGTTAAGGCTGGCGATGCAATGAATGGTGTCGCGCCACGTGCGCTCTGGATTCTCGTCGAAGTTCTGCAGGTGGCTGTCGATTTCTTCCTTGATTCGTGCTACTTCCGCGCTACTGACAGCGTCAATGAGGGAAAGCCGCTCGGGGAAGTGGCGTGAGACTGTGGCGACGCCCACGCCAGCTTTCTTAGCGATTGCGCGCATGGACACGCCCGGTCCCTCACTGATGAGCAGCTGCCGCGCTGCGGCAACGATGGCTTGCTTGTTTTCTGTTGCATCTTGTCTCACAAATTGCATCATAGCAAATGGAACACTATGCTCCACTTTGTAAGTGAAACACTGCGATCCATTTGGAAGGTGGATAATGCCAAACGCGATACCTCAGGAAAAGAAAAAGCCGTCTGTGGCTGCGAAGTCGATGGCAGCAATCGTTGGAATTCCTATTGTCATTGGGCTCATGCTGTGGGCATTCCTAGCGCCAACCTTCGCGTCGGGGCCCGCGGGCGTCCCGATCGCGCTGTCTGCGCCGGAGCCCATGCAGGACAGCATTGTGCAGAAAATTGAAGAAGGCGCGGGAGAGGATGCGCCGGAGATCGTCGTCAAGCACGGCGAAGAAGAAGTACGTGACGCGGTTCTCAACCGTGAGGCCGTGGGCGGATTGGTCCTTGCGCCAGAGGGGGCGAAGGCGTACACGGCCTCCGGAAATGGTGCCCCCTATGTAACGCTTATCGACGGCATTGCGAGCCAGCTTGAGGCCCAAGGTATGTCCGTGGAAAAGGAAGATGTCGCGCCCACAACTGCTGATGACGCGCAAGCAAGTGGAATTGCGCTGCTTGGATTGCCGTTGGCATTTGGCGGTGTCATTTCCGCTGTGATTGCGACCTTTGGGTTCCGCGGTAAGAAGTGGGCAAAGTTGGGAGTCCTGTGTGGCATTGCAGTGCTGGGTGCGCTCGTCGCCACGTGGATGCTGCACTCGGTGTATGGAACTCTGGGCGGCAGCTTTGTCGCTGAGTGGGCGGCCATTGCATCGGGTGTTCTTGCAACGTCCCTGTTTACCGCAGGGCTTGCAGGCCTCATCGGTGCCGCAGGTATTGGGATCGGAGCGATCCTGACCATCTTCCTGTCCAACCCTCTCTCCGGTCTGGCCACCGGACCGTGGCTCTTGCCAGCTGGGTGGTCGACGCTGGGACAGTGGATGCCGATTGGCGCAACCGGCTTCCTCGTCCGATCGCTGTCCTTCTTTGATGGCCAGGGAAGTGGCAGCGCGTGGTGGGTACTAGCACTGTGGATTGTGGTCGGACTGGTGCTGTTGGTCTTTGACCGTTCCAAGCCGAAGCCTGTGGTTGCAGAGGTGACTGAATAAATAAAGGAACGCGAAAAGGGGCCGACCGGATAAAGTCCGGTCGGCCCTTTCACTGTCTGCGCTGTCGTGAGCGCTAAGTCTTTTTAGGACTCCTGAGCGGCGATGATGGTCAGGAACTGTGCCAGCGGGTCGATGACGTGGCGGTTTGCGGAGTAGAACGCATCGTAGTCGTGGCGGTTAGCCTTGTACTGCTCGGTGAAGGATGCCGGGATGGTCAGGCCGTACTGAGTAGCGGTGTCCTCAACCAAGGTGTAGAGGGCGTCAACGGCCAGCTCGTCGGTCGGCTGCTCCTCGGCAGCTTCCTTCACGACCTCCGGTGCGTCGGCCGGAGCCTTCGGCGCGGTCTCTTCCTTCTCCGGAGCCGGGGTTGCGGCCGGTGCCGGAGCAGCGCTGACGTTGCGCGGGGTCGGAGCGGAGTTTAGGCCCAGGCTTGCGGAGCAAGCCGGCCATGCGCCCCAGCCCTGCTGTGCCAGGGTGCGCTCAGCAACAGCGATCTGCTGCTCGCGGGTGGCCAGGTTAGCGGTCGGAGCGAACTCGCCGCCGCCGTATGCCTGCCAGGTCTGAGCGTTGAACTGCAGGCCGCCGTGGTAGCCGTTGCCGGTGTTGATGGCCCAGTTGCCGCCGGACTCGCACTGTGCGAGGCGGTCCCAGTCAGAATCCGGGGCAGCGGCAGCGTTCGGAGCCATGATGGCTGCGGCGGCGCCCACTGCAACGGTGGAAGCGGCAAACTTGGTAGCGATGGACTTGTTCTTAGCGGAGTGGCGTCCCATTAAAGTATTCCTTCTCTAGGTTGTCTCTTGCTTTCTCGCGCCCAGATGATGCCCAGTCCGGCAAATGTTTATGTGAAAGATGTTCATTTTCATGCACATCATCGTTGGCCGCTGAGTGGAAGCCCGGACTGTGTCTGGGGCGAGACTTCCACGGCCGGCGGCCGAAGTGCCTGAGGGAAACAGTAGCGGTTTATAACGAATCAGTCACGTTAAATGACTCAAAACGGTAACAAGAGCCGTGATATAAGCCTGTTTCCCCAGCTTGCATGCTTAATGTTAGGTATGTCACACATGTAACGGGTGTGGCAGTTGGGCCGATACACATCTTAGGTTTCTTCGGAGGGGTGCCAGGGGTTAGAATGAATCTCTTTATTAGTTCCACCGGATAGTTCCTGCGCGCGGCCTGACAAACTTCAACTGAGCTTCGCCGCGCCTCCTTACCCCGGGAGTTGAGCACTCATGGGCTACCTGTCCGCGGCAGCGCCTAAACTTCTATAGAGGAGAGACGGAAAGAAAGTGAGTGAAGAACCATGCCTATCGGCAAAGTGAAGTGGTATGACGCCGACAAGGGTTTTGGCTTTGTGAGCAACCCCGGCGATGAAGACGTCTACGTGGGCCGCAACGTGCTGCCTAAGGGCGTTGATGAGCTATTCCAGGGCCAGCGCATCGAGTTCGACTTCGCCGCTGGTCGCCGCGGCCCGCAGGCCCTGCGCGTCAAGGTGCTCGACGCACCGCGCCGTCGCACCCCGGCTCGCAAGCCGGAGGAGCTGTCGAGCATGCTTTCCGACGTCATGACGTTGCTCGAGACCCAGGTCCAGCCGGTGTTAAGCCAGGGCCGTTACCCAGAGCGTAAAACGGGACGCCAAGTGGCGGAGATTCTGCGCGCTATTGCCAAGGACTTGGATAGCTAGGGGCTTAAAGTCTTGAAAAGTGCCCTCACTGACGAAAGTCTGGCTGATGTTTGAATGATCCGTCCTACTTTTGGCAGTTAGGGCACTTTTTGTTTGTCCGGAAGGGAGTGCTGCAGCGCGGCTACTTGTCTGTAGGAGCTTCTGCGGGTGTCTCTGCGTCACCGGTGGCCTTGGATTCCTTGAGCTGCTCCTCGGTCATCGTGGATAGGGACCACACGGTGTGCATCGGGGTTTCCTCGCCGTTGGCATCGTGGCCAATCATGAGGGTAGAAATCTCCACCACCATCAGCTGTGGGTGCTCGCCCGTGGAGGCCTCAATGGGGTCGACGGAGCCAGGGATCTCCAACGAGGTGGTGTCGTTGGCGCCGTGAGAGGTGCTGTCATTGGCGGCTGGGTCATCGTAAATCGAAAGCACGGACCACTCGTGGTTGTATATGGCCTCAGGGATGTCCAGCTTGAGGGTGTCATCTGGCCCCACCGTGAGGTTTGGAACTTCGCCTTCTTGGCATTCGGTGCCGGGCTCGCAGATGCTGTACGGCGAGACCTCTATGGTCTCATCACCCACCGAGGCCGTGATGGTGACGTCCTGCGGCTCGGGGCCGGGGCGGTCATTCCACCATTTCTGGAATAGCACTACTGCTACGACAATCACCGCCACGGCGATAATGAGCGCCAGAAACTGCAGCAGTGACTTTTTCCTTGCTTGCTTCACGGTTGCCATGGCTGAGAATCCTACTCGAAGCGCACTCGGTACAAGTCATCCCAGAGCTTGCCGGTGATCCAAAACTCGTCAGTACCTGGGATATGGGCAATGCCGTTGAGCACAGCATTGGGGTCGTCATAGGGACGGTGGTTGAGGTTAGCGGTGTCGATCACTGCGGTGACCTCGCCGGTCTCAGGATCGATGCGCAGGATATCCTCGCTCATCCACACATTGGCATAGACTTGCCCGTCAACGCATTCGAGCTCATTTAGGTTGTCCACGGGAGAACCTTCTAAGGTAACCGTGGTGCGGGAGCCGCGTTCCGCGAATGTTTCAGGGTCGAGGTGGCGCAACTCGGAGGAGCCATCAGACATGATGAGCTCGGAACCTGCGTTGCACAGGCCCCATCCTTCGCCGTCGTAATCGGCGTGGTTGAGTTCAGCAAACGTGGTGGAATCGCGCAGAATGGCCGTGCCGGATTTCCATGTCAGCTGCCAAATACCGGCATCGGTTTGGGTAATGCCCTCGCCGAAGTGGGAGTTGTTCAGCGCAATCTCTTCCAACGGGTTGAGCGATCTTGGCCGCACACGCAGAAGCCTGGATTTGCCGTAGAGGCCGGTGCCGATGAGTAGGTTGCCATCAGGGTCTACTTCCAACCCCTGGGTAAAGGTGTGGGGGAGAAGCGGGACGGTGTCGAGGACAGTTACCCCTAGGCGTTCGGCCTTAGACGCGCTAGCGGAAGCATCCTGGGAGAGGGCATGCGTACTCGGCGCAGTCTCCTCGCTTTCGGGGCTCGACGAGCAGGAGGAGAGGGGTGCGAGAAGGGCCGTTGCGGAGAGCACAGCGGCAGCAAGGCGGGGCGCGCAGATGCGGGAAGAGAGGGCCATGTCTGTCATTGTGCACTATGGTGACGGCCGTGATGGATAATGAGAGAGTGACTCGCAAGAAAAAGATGCATTCTCCGCTCCTCGATTCCGCTGCAGTCGACTTGGCGCGCCGGGCAGTGGAAGAGGTAGGTGAGGGGGACGTCGGCAAGCACCGCGGCGTCGCCGGAGTGGGCCGTAACGTGGCTACCCACCGCTTTGAGGCGCACGTTCCTGGCTACCCCGGCTGGGAGTGGCATGCAGTGGTCGCCTGCGCTGAAGGGTCGCGCACGCCGACGGTCAACGAGGTAGCACTGGTCCCTGGAGGTCAAGCGCTGCAGGCCCCGGAGTGGGTTCCCTATTCCGAGCGGCTGCGCCCAGGTGACCTCGGCCCCGGTGATCTGATGCCGCCCGCGCTTGACGACGACCGCCTCGCAGACGGTGAGCTTTCTGAGTCCGGACTCAAGGAGGCTAAGGAGCGCTGGCGCAAGAAGTACGGGCCGAACTCGGAGATGGCCGCGCAGGCACAGCTGCAGTGCAAAACCTGCGCTTTCTTTTTGAAGCTTCTGCCCAATTTTGGCGTGTGTGCCAATGAATACTCTGCGGACGGCAAAGTGGTACACGCCACCTATGGATGTGGCGCGCATTCGGGTACGACCATCCGTGAAGAGGGATCTGAGCAGGAAAGGCCCTTCGACGACGAGAAACCAATCTTTTAAAGCGCTCGTCACCTCCCGCTCGCAGCGATGATGCAGCGAGCGGGTTTTGCGTTTTAGTGGTTAGGTGGAGCACCCTTAGCAGGTAAAACTTCATTTCTCTAGATAGAAGGGGCGCTCTCTCACGATGAACGCAGCTATCGATCGCTATTTCAAGGTCACGGAACGTGGCTCCACTATCGGCACCGAGGTGCGTGCCGGTGTGGTCTCGTTCTTTGCGATGGCCTACATCATTCTCCTCAACCCTCTCATCCTGGGCACCTCGGAAGACTCCGCCGGAACTACCCTTGGCATCCCCCGGGTGGCTGCCGCTACCGCTCTCGTGGCTGGTGTCATGACCATTGCCTTCGGTGTTATTGCCCGCTATCCGTTCGCCATGGCGGCGGGCCTGGGCATGAATACCTTCGTGGCCGTGACCATGGTGTCCCTCAATGGACTGGAGTGGCGTGAGGCCATGGGCCTTGTCGTTATTGAAGGCATCATCATTGTCCTACTGGCTATCTCCGGTTTCCGCCAGGCCGTCTTTGACGCCATCCCTGCCTCCATGAAGGCGGCGATGGGTGTTGGTATCGGCATGTTCATCGCGCTCATCGGATTCGTGGATGGCCACTTTGTCACCCGTGTTCCGGATGCGGCAATGACGACCGTTCCGGTGGGCCTTGGCGTTAACGGCTCCATTTCTACCTGGCCGGCCTTCGTCTTCATCGTAGGCCTGATTCTCTCCGGCTTCTTCGTCATCCGTCAGGTGCGCGGGGGCCTTTTCATTGGCATCGTCATCACCACCATCATCGCCATGATTATCCAGGCCCTCACGGGTTCTGAAGGCTGGGGCATGGCCACGCCAGAAATCCCGAGCTCCCTCGGCGGCATGCCGGATCTGTCGATTGTGGGCCAGGTGGATCCCATTGGTGCGTTCACCAGGCTCGGTGTGGTTTCCACTGTGCTACTCATCTTCACGCTGCTGCTTACCAACTTCTTCGATGCCATGGGCACCATGAACGGTCTGGGCAAGCAGGCCAACCTCGTCGATGAGAACGGCAACCTGCCGGACATGAAGACCGCGCTGGTTGTGGAAGGCGTGGGTGCCGTGGCCGGTGGCGCCGGTTCAGTGTCCTCCAACACCGTCTTTGCGGATTCCGCTGCCGGTATCGGCGATGGTGCCCGAACAGGTCTCGCCAACGTCGTCACCGGTGTGATCTTCCTACTGGCGATGTTCCTGACCCCGCTCTATGAAATTGTGCCGATTGAGGCTGCCGCACCGGTGCTCGTGATCGTGGGCGTCATGATGGCCGCGCAGCTGAAGGACATTGCCTGGACCCGTATGGAGGAGGCCATCCCGGCCTTCCTCACCATCGTGGTCATGCCCTTTACCTATTCCATTGCCAACGGTATCGGCGTGGGCTTCATTGCTTATGCGCTCATGGCTACCTTTGCCGGCAAGGCCAAGAAGGTCCACTGGATCATGTGGCTGGTGGCCGCGCTCTTCGTGGTCTACTTCGCTATGGGGCCGATTACCGCAGCGCTGGCCTAAGGGCCGACTTGCGTTAGCCCAGCGCTAAACTGGGCCTCATGCGTTTTATCATCGATGACCCTGCAGACCCTCGCTTGGACGATATCCGCGATTTGAAACATGCGGATAAGTCCGGCGAGGGTTTCGTCTTTGGTGAAGGCCCCTTGTGCGTGGAGCGCCTGCTGGCCTCGCGCTTTCCGGTGCGCTGCATCATTGGTTTTGAGGCCAAGCTCGATACTTTCCTGGAATCACATGATGTGGGCGACATCCCTGTCTACCAGGTCACCCGCCACACCTTGGGGGAGGTCACCGGCTTCGATATGCACCGCGGCCTTGTCGCTGCTGCTGATCGCGCAGAAGCATGGAGCGTGGACGAGGTCATTGATGGCGCCCGCACGCTCGCCATCATGGAGGGCGTGGGTGACCACGAAAATATCGGATCCCTGTTCCGCAATGCAGCCGGAATGGAGGTCGACGGTATCCTGCTCGGCTCCGGCGCTGCTGACCCGCTCTACCGCCGCTCGGTGCGCGTGTCCATGGGGCACGTGTTGCGCCTTCCTTGGGCACGCTTCGAGGGCGGTTTCACCACGTGGCAGCGCGGGTTGGAGAAGCTGCGTGAAAAGGGCTTTAAGCTCGTCTCGTTGACTCCGCACCCGGACGCCGTCCACATTGCGGAGGCCCTGGACGGCGCTGAGAAGGTAGCACTGCTCGTCGGTGCGGAAGGCCCAGGGCTGACCGAACATGCGATGAAGGCCACGGACGTGCGTGCCCGCATCCCCATGGCAGAGGGGACGGATTCACTCAACGTGGCAACGTCCGCGGCGATTGCCTTCTATGAGCGCCAGCGTTCCCAGAGGGCTCGGGACGTCGAGACTGCGTAGCGGCGCACAAGCCCACCTAAATGCTTGGCGGTGCGCACGATTTCCTCACCGGTGGATTCCGGCTCGAGGTCGTGCTCCTCGTAGTCGTCATAGTCATGGAGCCCGAGCTTCGCCACGGAGGTCGTCGCCACCTCGGCCACGCTACGCCGTGGGGGAGGGGTATCGACTTTCGGCTCGGGGCGGCCATCGGTGGCATAGCCCACCACGTCTACGTCGGGGCCATCCGCGCCGACCTCGATGCCGAGCCAGTAGGCTTGGGCAGCTTCGGTAATGCTCTGTGGCTCGAAAGGCAGCGCGATGCCGCCGACCGGCTCATCCTTTTCACCTGCCCAGTAGGGCGCCTCGAAGGTTTCTGGCAGGCCGTGATCCTCATACAAGTTAAGGCGCGTTCCGCACAGGGAGCGGCGCAGGCGCGCGCCCGTCCAGTGCGCAAATCCTGCGTAGCCGGTGTCCTTGTTCGAGGCAAAGGCATAGATTTCGTGGGCCGGTACGGCCTCGCGCAGTGACCGGGAGAGCTGCGAGAGGGTGAGCTGATCATCACGGATAATGGTCTGCACCACGGTCACGCCTGGGTAGCCGCCGATGTAGAATTCGCTCGTGCCAGGCTCGGCGGAGCGGTTCAGTGGGAACTGTCCAATAGGAGTGACGGGGAGTGCCGGGTTGAGCTGTGCTAGAAACTTTCGGCCGAAGCCGCGGTCGGCCTTAGGCTCACTGCGCAGAACCTCGGCAGGGTCGGACGCAGTGATGTACCAGAGAGTGAGAACGGCGCTTTGGGTGTCCACGGTGTGTTACCTGAAATTACTCGCGGGGGCGCTTCGTGTTGGCACGAACACCGAGCAGAACATCCTCCCAGTGCGGGGTGACAGCCTTGCGGCGGCGCTTCGTGGGCTTTGGCTCCGGGTCGGGATTCTGTAGGAAGTCCTCGTCCACGGCAGAGTCTTTGTCCTGCGCGGCGTCAGGTTCTGCTGCCGATGCCGGAGCATCCTTCTCGCCCGCGCCGCGTGAAGCCTCATCCTCGGCATCCGCACCTGGCTCCTCGCCACCACGCGGTGATGGCAGCACGGAGGGCTCCGCATAGTGATCCTCGGACTCGGCATCGGAAGCGCTGCCGGAGTACACAGACAAATCCGTCACGCTCGGGTCACCGGCGCGAGCAGACTCAATATCGTCGCGCTCTGCGTACTGTTCGCGGCCATCAATGGCTTCGTCGTAGCGCTCGCCGCGTCCTACTGAGGTCAGTGAGCGAACCGGCTGCACGAAGTCAGGGTCGGTCAGGTCCGCAGCCACAGAGTTACGGGCCTCCACGGTAGCCGGGGAGGTCATGGTCTGCTTAAAGGTCCACTCCGCCTCATTAGAGGAAAGTCCGGCCTTCCACGTGATGCGCAGAATCCAGGGTTCGCCCTGATGGCGGTACGCATCCCACGTGGACTCAGAGAGGGAATGCCCGCGTGCGGCGAAGGCCGTGGCGAGGATTTCCCACAAGGTAAGCTTGGCCGGTCCATCCTCGCGGATGGGGTGGGCTTGCTTGGCGACGTCCGCAATCCGCGCCCTTTCCAGCAACACCGGGTGGGCAAAAGGTTCGATACGGGATTCCGGGACGCCGAGCTCTTCTGCAATCTCAGCAGCGGAGGCACCCGCGCGAATGCGTGCCTGAATCTCGTTCGGGCGCAGACTGATGGGCTGCGACGAGGCGGACGAGGCCTCTGCCTCCTGAGACTTATGCGAGGAGGGCATGACCGTGTGCAGGCCAGTGGAGTGTTCCTGTGTGGATGCCTGCGCCTCGGCATTATCCTCCCCAGCCTCGGTAGCGGATTGATTCGCGTCCTGGCCTGCTGCGGTGTCAGTGGACTCGGGGGAGTCTGCGGCGCTGGTGGAACTGGCAGGCGCGAGCAGCTCACGAAGCTCGTCGGTGACTTCGAGGAAGAACTCCTCGCCGTCCTCTGCTCGGAGGACGAGCGAGGTGTCAGTTGAGTCGCTGGGTGCGAGGAAAATCTCGCGCATGGTGGCGCTCCTTAGCCTGGTAGCGGACATGTGATGAAGTCCACTTTACCCAGAACATGCCCCAAACTCCGGCAAGAGCGTGGGGCATGTTGAGTGCCGCAACACTAAATCGCAACACACGTTGCTGTGCGGAGCGGCACGCGTGGTGAGCGAAAGTTAGCGGTTATCCAGCACGTAGTCGATGGCCTTGGTGAGCTTCGTGATGTCCTCGGCATCGATGGCTGGGAACATGCCCACCCGGAGCTGGTTGCGGCCGAGCTTGCGGTAGGGCTCGACGTCGAGAATGCCATTGGCACGCAGGGTCTTGGCTACGGCAGCGGCATCGACAGATTCATCGAAGTCAATGGTGCCGACCACGAGCGAACGAGCGGATGGCTCCGCCACGAACGGTGTGGTCTCCGCGCGGGACTCGGCCCAGGTGTAGAGGATGGTGGAGTTGTCCGTGGTGCGCTTCACCATGCCGTCGAGGCCGCCGTTAGCGTTCATCCATTGGACTTGGTTGTCCAGCATGAGCAGCGTCGCCACCGCTGGGGTGTTGTACGTCTGGTTCTTGCGGGAGTTATCTACCGCGGTCTGCAGGTTGAGGAAGGCTGGGATGAAACGGTCCGAGGTGTTGATCTTCTCGATACGCTCGATGGCCGCCGGAGACATAGCCGCCAGCCACAGACCTCCGTCGGAAGCGAAGCACTTCTGCGGGGAGAAGTAGTACACGTCTGCTTCAGCCATATCTACCGGCAGGCCGCCAGCGCCTGAGGTGGCGTCGACAACGACGAGCTGGTCAGAATTGTCCGGGTGGGGACGGGTCACCGGCACCATGGTGCCGGTCGATGTCTCGTTGTGTGCCCACGCAATGACATCCGCGCCGTCGGCATCGGCAGTCGCGGGGTCAGGGGCAGTGCCGACCTCAGCCTCCGTAACGAGAGGAGTGTCGAGCCAGGGCGCTTTGTCAGCGGCTTTGGCAAACTTGGAGGAGAATTCGCCGAAGCTCAAATGTGCGGACTTGTTCTCAATCAGTCCGAAGGTAGCTGCATCCCAGAATGCCGTAGCACCGCCGAGGGAAAGGACGATCTCGTAGCCTTCCGGCAGGGAGAAAAGATCACAAAGGCCTTCACGAATGGAGCCGACCAGATCCTTGACCGCCGGCTGGCGGTGGGACGTGCCGATAATGGAGTCGGCGCCGTCGGTAATTGCCTCAATTTGGGCGGGGCGGACCTTGGAGGGGCCGCAGCCAAAACGACCGTCGTGGGGAAGGAGATCTGCTGGCAGGACGAGTTCTGTGTTGCTCATGTGGGCAGTCTAGCCCAATTTCATTCGCCCACTAGATATTTTGCCAGGATTGCCAATGTTGGCAGAGTCACAAATTTTGCTAAAGTGTGAAGAGGTTTAACTAGGTCGCGTCGGCGTGAGCCGGCGTTACATATTGAGAAAGGAAAGCTCGTGGCTTCTGACGCTAACAAGGTCGTACTGCACTACCCCGGCGGCGAATACGAGATGGACATCAAGCAGTCCACCGAAGGTGACTCTGGCTTCGATATTGGCAAGCTCCGCAACGAAACCGGACTGGTGACCTTCGACCCGGGTTATGCGGCTACCGGTTCGACCGAGTCCAAGATTACGTTCATCAACGGTGAGGAAGGCATCCTTCGTCACCGCGGTTATGACATTGCCGACTTGGCGGAGAACGCTTCCTTCAACGAGGTGTCTTACCTGCTTATTAAGGGCCACCTTCCGACCGAGGATGAGCTGTCCAAGTTCAACCTGGAAATTCGTCACCACACCCTGCTGGATGAGGACTTCAAGGCTGCGTTCAACATCTTCCCGCGTAACGCGCACCCGATGGCGGTTCTGGCCTCCTCCCTTAACATTCTCTCTGCTTACTACCAGGATCAGCTCAACCCGCTGGATCCGGAGCAGTTGGATAAGGCCACCGTTCGCCTGCTGGCTAAGGTACCGATGCTGGCCGCTTATGCCTACCGTGCATCCCAGGGTAAGCCTTACATGTACCCGGATAATAAGCTCAACGCGCGCGAGAACTTCCTGCGCATGATGTTCGGTTACCCGACCGAGGAGTACGAGGTTGACCCGGTCGTGGCCAAGGCTCTGGACAAGCTCCTTATCCTCCACGCCGACCATGAGCAGAACTGCTCCACCTCCACCGTCCGCATGATCGGTTCCGCACAGGCCAACCTGTTCGTGGCCATCGCCGGTGGTATCAACGCACTGTCCGGTCCGCTGCACGGCGGTGCTAACCAGGCAGTTCTGGAGATGCTCGAGGATATCCAGAACAACCACGATGGTGACGCTACCGACTTCATGAACCGCGTGAAGAACAAGGAAAAGGGCGTTCGCCTCATGGGCTTCGGTCACCGCGTGTACAAGAACTACGACCCACGCGCTGCCATCGTCAAGGAGACCGCACACGAGATTCTCGAGCACCTTGGTGGCGATCCGATGCTGGATCTGGCTATGAAGCTCGAGGAGATTGCGCTGAATGACGACTACTTCGTCTCCCGCAAGCTGTACCCGAACGTCGACTTCTACACCGGCCTGATCTACCGCGCTATGGGCTTCCCGACGGACTTCTTCACCGTTCTCTTCGCCATCGGCCGTCTGCCGGGCTGGATCGCTCAGTACCGCGAGCAGCTTGAGCTCAACACCAAGATCAACCGCCCGCGCCAGATTTACACCGGCGAAACCCTGCGCAAGGTTACCCCGCGCAGCGAGCGCTAAGCGGCAGTCTTCTACAGACCGCCGATGCGCGGTGTAGGACCCCATACGCTGCACTTCTAGGGCCGAGCCACCCGTCACCCCTTATACTAGGAGCGATGTGGCTCGGCCTGACGTGCATGTGGCCACCAAAGAATAAAGATTTATCCAAGGAGGAGAACCCCCAATGGACAAGCCCGTAATCGAGCCGGCCACCGAGCCCGCTCCCCAAGACCTTGTCATTGAAGACATTGTGGTGGGTGACGGTGCCGAGGCCCAGCCGGGCGGCTTCGTTGAGGTCCACTACGTAGGCGTTGACTACGAGACGAACCAGGAGTTCGATTCTTCCTGGGGCCGCGGTCAGTCGATTGAGTTCCCGCTGACCGGCCTTATCGCAGGCTGGCAGGAAGGCATTCCGGGCATGAAGGTAGGTGGCCGCCGCAAGCTGGTCATTCCGCCGGAGAAGGCGTATGGCCCCGCCGGTGGCGCGCACCCGCTGTCGGGCCGCACGCTGACCTTCGTTATTGATCTCATCCGCGCTTAACAACCGCTGTCGCGTTGCCCTGATTTCTCATCACGGCAACGCGACAGCGCAGAGTGGGGCACAATGGATGCTATGAGTGTCCCACAAACCACGTTCAATGATGACCGCGAGATGCCGCTGCTGGGTCTCGGAACCTACAAGTTGCGCGGTGAGGATCTCACCCGCTCCGTGCGCGAGGCGATTGAGCTAGGCTACCGCCACTTCGATACCGCAACCCTTTACGAGAACGAAGAGGAGTTGGGGCAGGCGCTTGCCAGCGCCATGAAGGCCGGCGATGTCACTCGTGACGAGCTGTTCATCACCAGCAAGGTGTGGCACGACCACCACGGTAAAGGCAAGGTCGACCAAGCTTTCCGCGAGTCCTTGGACAAGCTGCAGCTGGACTACCTTGACTTATACCTCATTCACTGGCCGTGGCCGCAAGGCGGGCTCTATGTCGAGACTTTCGAAGAGATTGCGCGCCTCCAAGGCATGGGGCAGATTGCTTCTATTGGCGTGGCGAATTTTTATGAGGAAACTCTCCAAGAGCTCATTGCCAAGACAGGAATTGTTCCCGTTCTGAACCAGGTGGAACTACACCCAGGGTTCACTCAGCCGGAGCTGCGTGCGTTCCATGACAGCCAGGGCATCGTTACCGAGGCGTGGTCGCCGCTGGCCCGCGGCGTCATCCTCAACAACCCTGAGGTCGTATCCGTGGCCGAGAAGCATGAGATTACACCCGGCCAAGTTGTGTTGGCATACCTGATGGAGAAGGGGATCTCCGTCATTCCGAAGTCCAGCCGCCGCGAGCGCCTCGAGGAGAATTTCGCTGCCGCCACGGTTGAACTGGATCAGGAGGACATCGCGGCTATCGACTCGCTCGATGGCAAGGAAGGTTTTGGCCGTATGTTCAAGGATCCACGCGAATTCCCGGGCGCCGAGTAGGTCAGCAGTAGGGGACTGACGTAGCCCGTCTTTCTTCACCACTTCCACTTTTCCTTATCTGCCCCGCAGTTGTTGCGAGGGGAAGGGGAAGGAGCTGAGTGGAATGAAGGGAGACGGGCTTTTCCTATGTCTTGAGGGCGCCGCGGGGGTAGTGGGGCGTTGGTGGGTTAGGGGAGGATGTGGGAAGTTCCTTCGCAGATTGCGAAGAAACCGCCCGATTTTCTGCTAACTTTCGGTTAGCTAAATTAGATTTTGTGGCATGGAGGCTTCGCGGGGGGTGTTATGAAGTTTGCTAAAACCGCACGTTAGCAGAGCTATTGGGGGTAGAGAAACTAAACTCGGACAACTTTTCTTGGCAGGATTTACAACCTTGCATGACGTGTTCGGTAACTTACTAGGCAGGACAAAACGTGACTGAGGACACTATCTCTCGTCTCTCACAGCGGTTTGTGCAGAAATGACCCCTACTAAGGAGAGCGACATGACTGACGCACCTGCTTCGCTTGACTCACGCCGCGAACCCACGCCGCAGGAGTTCATCGAGATGCGCGAAAGCCCGCAGTTTGCCAAGCTGCGCGGTACCTACCGCAAATTCACCTTCCCTATGACCGTGGCCTTCTTCCTCTGGTACGTGCTCTACGTGCTGGCGGCCGTGTTTGCCCCGGGGTTTATGGGAATCGAAATCGGTGGTGGCTGGAACGTAGGGCTTATCTTCGGCTTGGCCCAGTTTGTGACCACCTTCATCATCACGTATATCTACGTCAATTACGCCAACAAGAACATCGAGCCGCAGGCCGCGGCCATTCGCCAGGAACTGGAGGGCTAAACAATGCAGACCATTACTTTGGCCGCAGCGGAATCCTCTGCCGGCAATCCGATTCTGAACATCGCGGTCTTCGCCGCCTTCTTGGTTGTCACCATGTACGTGGTGCTTCGTGCCGGAAAGTCCACCAAGGAAGCGTCTGACTTCTACACCGGTGGTGGCTCGTTCTCCGGTCGCCAGAACGGTCTCGCGATCTCCGGTGACTACCTCTCCGCAGCATCCTTCCTCGGCATCGTCGGTGCTGTGGCACTCAACGGTTACGACGGCTTCCTTTACTCGGTCGGCTTCTTCGTGGCCTGGCTGGTTGCCCTCATGCTCGTGGCGGAGCCGATGCGTAACGTCGGCCGGTTCACCATGGCAGACGTGTTGTCCTTCCGCCTGAAGCAGCGCCCGGTCCGCGTGGCCGCAGCTATTTCGACGCTGTTCGTCTCGCTGTTCTACCTCATTGCGCAGATGGCCGGTGCAGGTTCCCTCGTGGCTGTGCTGCTCAACATTCACGAGTTCAAGTGGCAGGCCGTGGTCGTGGGCATCGTGGGCATCCTCATGATCGTCTACGTCCTTGTCGGTGGCATGAAGGGCACGACTTACGTGCAGATGATTAAGGCCGTGCTCCTGGTTACCGGCGTGGTCATCATGTGCATCCTCACCTTCGTCATGATCAAGGGTGGCTTCAACACGCTGTTTAGCTCGGCCGTTGACATGCACGCGAGCTCCGCTGTCATCCAGGAAAAGGGCTACGAGGCCTCCCAGATTATGGAGCCAGGCCTGAAGTACGGTAAGAGCCTCACCACCAAGCTGGACTTCATCTCCCTGGGTATTGCTCTCGTGCTGGGTGTTGGTGGTCTGCCGCACGTCCTGATGCGCTTCTACACTGTGCCGACCGCAACTGAGGCCCGCCGTTCCGTTACCTGGGCCATCGTCATCATCGGTGCTTTCTACCTCATGACCCTGGTTCTGGGCTACGGCGCTGCGGCCCTGGTTGGCCCAGACCGCATTCTCGCTGCACCGGGTGGTGCTAACTCTGCAGCTCCGCTGCTGGCGCTGGAGATTGGTGGCTCCGTCTTCATGGCGGTTATCTCCGCAGTCGCCTTCGCTACCGTTCTGGCGGTTGTTGCTGGCCTCGCCATTACCGCCTCGGCCTCCATCGCGCACGATATCTACCACTCGGTCATTCGCAACGGTGAGTCCACCGAGGCAGAGCAGGTCCGCGTCTCCCAGATCACCGTGGTTATCCTGGGTATCGCATCCATCATCCTGGGCATCCTCGCCATGACCCAGAACGTGGCCTTCCTGGTGTCCCTGGCCTTCGCAGTTGCAGCCTCCGCCAACCTGCCGACCATCCTGTACTCCCTGTACTGGCGCCGCTTCAACACTGCAGGTGCTGTGGCATCGATGTACACCGGCGTTATCTCCTGCCTGGTGCTCATCTTCCTGTCCCCGGCAGTGTCTGGCACCCCAACCTCGATGTTCCCCAACGCTGACTGGTCCATCTTCCCGCTGTCCTCCCCGGGTCTTGTGACCATTCCGTTGGCCTTCTTCGCAGGCTGGATCGTTTCCATCATGACTCCGCCGGATAACCTTGAAGAGCTTTCCGCCGAGATGGAAGTTCGCTCCCTCACCGGTGTGGGCGTGGAAGCTCCGGTCGACCACTAAAGGTCACCTGGATCAGTACTTTTAAGGGCTGAGCAGGTAAACTCACACGTCGTGTTTTACTCGCAGCCTTTACACAGGGCGGTATCAGCACGAGCTGGTGCCGCCCTTCTGGCGTGCGCACTTGGCGCATCGGCTCTCAGTGCCTGTACTCCGCCGAATGAACAGGACGCTGACTCGTCGCATGCCACGAGCTCCGCTCCTGCCACACCGGCGCCCATTTCCCACAAGAAGGGTTCCTCGCAACTGGCAGCGGTCGACGACGAAGTGGGGCAGATCCTTAAAGGTGATGACCAGAAGGCAATTACGTACTACCGCATCGAGACCGGTATGCACATGGGGTCACCCACGGAGCACACGCCGCGCTATGCATTGAGCTTGATCAAGCTTTACATCGCCACCTACGTCATCGAGCACGGCTCCTTCGAGGACAAGTACGTAGCACTGGAGATGATCGCTGACTCCTCTGATAAGAGCGCAGGAGATCTTTTCCAGAAGTACCCTAGGTCCATCGATTCCATAGCCAAGGAGTATGGTCTGACCTCCACCAGCGCCGGGAAGGACTGGGGACACTCGAAGACCTCGACTTATGACGTCGTGCGCTTCATTGTCCAGCTCATGGAAGATGACCCAACCCACCCAGTGCTCGTGGCGATGGCTCACGCGGATGAGGTCTCTGCTGATGGCTACCAACAGGATTATGGTACTGCAGCGCTTAGCGACGTCGTCGGGACGAAGTGGGGATGGTCTGACAGCAAGGACCGGCACTCCTCAGTCTCCTTTAGCGAGAACTTCGTCGTCGCGGCCTCTATCGAGGGCTCTGCCGACGAGCTAACCTCCTACGTCCGCAAAGAAATCACCGGTAAGAACCTAGTGAAGGGAAATAACCTCAACAAGGAAGCCTTGGCGAATCCGCAAGCCTTCTCATCGACGCCCACGCCGTCAAGCACCACGACGTCGGAGCTGAAGTCAACGGAAAAGACAACGACAAAGGCGACGTCGACTGTCACGTCAACGTCGCCTGCAGCAGAAAAGAAGTAGGGAAGCGCTAGCCCATTGCTTTGCGTACGGTGTTGAGAACATCGATGGCACCGCGCACCTGGTCATTGCTCACCGAGGAACCAGCGATGGTGATGCCATCGCTTCCCACGCTGGAGCCGCGGCCGGTGGGGTCGGGGAGGGAAATGTTGGGCAGTGGGGCGTCGTTAGGCACTGCAGGAATGTCTTTGAGCTTCGGACGTGAGACCGTGCCCTTACCCGGCGCCCACTGACCCCAGTCGTGGGCATACACGGTGTTGATATCGCAGGTGATGCCGTCGATGGTGGCTTGAGTCTTGGCTTTCTGGTGGATTGTGGTGCGCGGGTGAATCTTGCCGCCGGAGCCCCAATCGTGCATCCAGAAGAACTCACCAATGCCATCGGCAACGCACCAGTCGATGACGTTGTAGTTGCCATAGACACCCGTCTGGTAGCCCGCGGCAGTCAGCGCCGCAGAGAAAGCCTTGAGGTAGGGGCGAATCTGCTTCTCATACTGTGCGCGGGTGGGGTTGTCATCGATGGCGATGTAAATCGGGCGGCCGGTCGGTCCGCCCGCGGCCTTATGGATAGCGATGGCCTGTGGCGCGTGGACACCGGCGCCGGCTGCACCATTGAGCCAGTCAGCGGTCTCGGCGCGACCAAACTGGTAGATGGAGGCGGTCTTGAGGCCTGCCGCGGCATTGGCCTTGGTCTCTGCCAAGGTTACGGGTTTGCCCTTCATCCACTGTGCGTCCGGGCGGCGCTGGGACACGTAGCGAATGGCGCCGAGGTGTCCGGCCGCCTTGATGGCGCTGGCCGAAGGAACGCCAGCGGAGAAGTCAATGATCGTGCCGAGGGCCGGGCCCACGGCGAGGGCAGCGGGGGCTTGGCTGCCAACGGCACCAGCGGCTAGCGCAATGGCGCTGGCCTTGAATAGGGAACGACGGGACAGGGACACGGTTTTCTCCTCAAGGGGGATTGCGGATGACGGCGGCGACTGGTGTAGAAGGCTGTCGCGCGTCACTACAGTTGACGGTGAAAGTAGTATCTGCAATCACTGTAGTCACATTGGTTTAAAAATGCACCACGCGTAAGGGGGAATATGGCCTTTGTGATGCGCCACGCTTGGAGTGATGCTGACATTGCGCGGCTGCTTAATGACTACGAGGAGCTGGGCTTAAGCTTCCCTCGTACGGAGGGTGACGGTGGTGGGGTTCTCCACCGTGCGGGAGACGGTGCAGTCTTTCTCGTGGGAAATGCGGACCAGGCGCTCAATCATGGACTGCGCTTGGCGGCCGGCATCGGTGTCGGGGAAGCGGAGGGAGAACTCCACGTTGATGTCGCTCAGCCGTGAGGCACCGTCTTCGTTGATGCGGGTGCCGTCCACGTGGACGTCGAAAAGCTCTGGCTCTGCGCGCCGGGAGGTGACCACGTCGACGTCGACCGCCGAGCAGCCCGCTACTGCGGCCAGGAGTAGCTCCACCGGGCTCAAAAGGCCCTCACCGGTTCCAAACTCGAGGCTTGCCCCGTCAGCATTGGTTGCGCGGTAGTGGCCCGTATCTACGCGGGTGACATCGACTCCGTATTTTTTGGTGACTTCGCTCATGCCCGCCATCCTAGTGGCCGTTCGCAATTTAAAAAGAAATTAATATTGCGGCCACATGGGTGCAAACTGCGCAACATATCCTGTTCTTCGTCTCTTTCAATTCAATAAATCCACCCCCCTCACTCGTATAGGAAGAACTATGACTACTCGCCGCTTTCTCGGCACTGTGCTCACCGTTTCGGTGGCCGGAACCTTCTTGGTTGCTCCTGCTTCTGCTGATGAACCAAAGGAGGGCATGGGCTCGCGCTTCACCATCGGCGTGCTGCCGGATACCCAGTTTTACTCCCGTTACTCCACCCCGGAGACCGGCAACCTGGTCCAGGCGCGCTACGGCAGCGAGCCCTACGCCGCGCAGACCGAATGGCTGGTGAAGAACCAGAAGGCCCTCAACATGGACTTCGCTACCCACCTTGGTGATGTAGTGGACCAGCCGGACGTCGACGGCGAGTGGAAGGTCGCTGACAAGGCCATGAAGGTCCTCGATGACTCCGACCTGAACTACTCCATCCTGCCGGGCAACCACGACATGATTGAGGATGCCTCGGCGCACCCCTACAACCACTACTTCAGCGCCAAGCGCGCCAAGGACGCCAACCCGGATACCTTCCAGGAGCGCCACACCGCAGTCAACAACGACTCTGAGTACCACATTTTTGAGGCTGAGGGGCAGAAGTACCTGGTCTTGGCGCTGGCCTGGCGCGCGGATGACGAAGCGCTCGAGTGGGCCCAGGGCGTTCTCGATGCGCACCCAGACCTGCCGGTCATCCTTACCAGCCATGAGGTGCTCAACATCGATGGTGCCGGTGAAGTCTTCTACTCCGAGGACTATGGCGAGGGCCTGTGGGACAAGTTCATCAAGAAGAATGACCAGATCTTCCTCACCATGGGCGGCCACCACCACGGCGCGGGCTACCGCGTGGATAAGAACGATGCTGGTCACGATGTCGTAGGTATCCTGCAGGACTACCAGATGGCTTACCAGGGTGGTAACGGTTTGCTCGGCGTGCTCGAGTTCGATCTCTCCGGCAATGAGCTGGAGATGACCGCCCTGTCCCCGTGGGTAGCACAGAAGCCGGCTAAGGAGCTCACGCAGTTCGACAAGCTCATCCTCGACGGCAAGGGTGATAGCTACCACGTGCCGCTCAACTTCAAGGAGCGCTTCGCTGACTTCGCTCCGGAGTGGACCATCGGCGATGAGAACGACGCCGATTTGGGCAAGAAGGCCCGCGACATCGTTGAGGAAGGCTACACCCCGTACACCATTCCGGAGGACCAGCTTCCGGAGGGCCCGAACGACTTCGTAAAGTCTGACAACACCGTCTTCCACTGGCGTCCGGGCCAGACCAAGGACAAGGATGGCAAGCAGCTTGCCGACGGCGACGTGGCCACCGAAGGCGCCATCATCCCCGATGCCTTTGGTGCCGACGGTGCTGGCGACCTCGTTCGCGAGGGTGGTCCTTCCAACACGGCTGAGCGCATCACCTACACCAAGGACCACCACCCGCTGTCCTCCGACTCTGGTTCCCTCTACTGGTCCGACCCGGCTGGCCAGGCCGCAATGGCGGAGTTCCGCTCTAAGGAGGGCGCTGAAATCAACAAGGTCGATACCTCCGAGGGTTACACCTTTGAGTCCTTCGTGAAGATTCCGAAGGATTTCAACGGCTCTGAGCACGGCTGGGGCAGTGCGCTTTCCCGTGACTCCAGCATCGCCGAGCTTGTCGACGGCTCCGACGACACCGACCCCACCGTCATGTTCGGCATCTCCAACCTCCGTGAGCTGCGCTGGTGGGCGGAGCCCAAGGAAGGTGAAGGCTCCACCGTGTGGTCTCACGAGGTGCCCACCGATGAGTGGATGCACATCGCCGTAGTCAACAAGCCGGATTCCGACACCGTGGAAATGTTCATCAACGGCGCACCGATCCTGCGTAACGCCAAGGGCGCTGAGGGCTTGCTCCCGCGCGACCTGCAGTGGGTCATGGGCGCTGGCTTTGATAACCGCAAGCCGCAGGATCCGTGGTATGGCTGGATTGGTGAGACTCGCCTGACCCAGGGCGTTCTGGACTCCGACGAGTGGCTCACCGCCCGTCCAGCCGTGAAGGATGAGGAGCCTTCCTCTTCCGCGACCACCTCCCCGTCTGAGTCGACTACCGAGCCGAGCAAGCCTTCTAAGCCGACCAACACGAAGGAGCCTTCCGCCAGTGATATCGGCCAGGCCTTCTTCGCAGGCTCCAGCCGTGGCGCGAAGATTATCCTCCCCATCGTCGCCGTTATCGCGGCCGTCGGCGGCGCCGCCTACGCTCTCATCCCGACCATCAACCGACTCTTCGGCCTCAACATCCCGCAGCCGAAGCTGCCGAAGATTCCGGGCCTGAACTAGTTTCGCCCACCCCGCATCCCCCGCTTCGCACTGAGGCGGGGGATTTTTGCTGCACGGCACGATTTCGGCCCCTATTTGTTAGAAACGTCGCTTGAGTGATTTGGCTTCACTGTGTGTCCAAAACCGATCTAGTTATGTACAAAGTGTTCTGGAATGAGTAGTATGAAAGTCATGGGACGGCCTCGTAAATTCAATGAAAAAGAAGTTCTCTCTGGCGCGATCACGTTGTTTGGCAGGAGCGGATTCAATGCAGTGTCAGTGGACGTGGTGGTCAATCAACTGGGGCTTAACCGGTCCAGCTTCTACAACCTCTATGGCTCAAAGCATGGATTGTTTCGTGCTGCGGCAGAAACCGTGTGTGCTGAAGCTGAAGGTGGCCGCGTATCGGACGCTGCAAAGGACTTCGTGGTGGTGGCACTGGTTGAGGTGGCGCCAGTCAGTAAGGATTTACGTCAGCTTATCCAGCGGGCTTATGAACTGTGTTTCACCGGCCCGGAATCGCTAGGGCAGCACGTGCTCGCCCGTGCGCAAAGAACCGAAGATTAAGGAGAACCATCATGAACAACAAACTCACTCTGACAGATGCAGAGCTCATCGTCGAACCTCTCGGGCTAGACAAGCTTTGGTCTCTGACCGGCAGCATCACGATTCCGTGGGAGCATGTGCGCGGCGCTACTCATGACCCCGGCATGAAGCACGAACCAAAAGGTTTCCGTGCGCCGGGGCTGCGCAGTGGACAGAAGCTAGCGGGCACCTTCCACGCGGATGGTGGCCGACAATTCTGGAACGTCAGCGGCTATGAGAATGCCGTTGTCATTGAGCTCAAGGAAGAGCACTTCGATCGGCTCATCGTGTCTTTGGATAACCCGGCTGAATGTGTAGCGCGCATCAACGAAAAGGCTCAGGCCGCCTGAGCCTGACGTGTCCCAGCGCCAGAACCTGATGTCATTCACAGTAAAAAGCGTGTGAAAACCGCGGCGGCGAGTTTTCGTCCATTATTTACCGTGAATGACACGTTTAGGCTGAAAGGCTCTCGGTTCTGGAGTTAAAGTGCCCCAGGTTTTGTCCTATCTACTCGGACGGAACAAAACCTGGGACACCTCAGTCCTTGGATGTTGAGGGTGTGGCTGGTGCGTCGGCCGGCGGGGTCGGTGAGCCAGTCGGCCTACCGTTGGAATGCAAATTTCACACGGCATTTTGACGGTGCTGGGCAAGGAATCCAACGAGATTTCTGGCATTGCCGGTTTGAGCCACACCTTTATCACGGTGGGGCTGACGGTCTTTCTCGTGAATTTGGGCTGGGCCATCAAGGAACCAGATGCAGGCAGCGCCAATGCTTCGGTGAACGCCTAACTATGAGCGAGCGCAGCGCTCAAGAACGCTCAAGAAAACGTCACGGCGCCTACTCGCCGCGATTGGATGAGCCTGGCGGTTCTTTCCGTCGGACTGGGCGTCATTGTCCTAGATGGCACTATCGTCGGCGTGGCATTGCCCTCGAACATCACTGACCTGCAGCTCAACCTGACGCAGGCGCAGTGGGTCAACAGCCTCTATGCGGTGCTACTGGCGGAGCTGCTCTGCGACGGGGCAAGATTGCGGATACCTGGGGACGCAAGCGAGCCTTCCTCACCGGCCTGACAATATTCGTGGCAGGCAGCGTATTGGCGGGATTTCCTACCTCGGCCGCCACGTGGATCTCCGCGCGCGCAGTACAGGCAATCGGTGCTGCGTTCATCATGCCTTCCACGCTTTCCACGGGTAAACCGTATTCCGCGGCAAATACCGCGCAGCAGCCTTTGGTGTGTGGAGCGCGGTGATTTCCGGTGCGGCAGCGGTCGGACCGCTTGCCGGTGGTGCACTGACGGAATGGGTGTCCTGGTATTCGCGATTATCGAGGGCCCGACCTAGGCTGGTGGGAGCCCCAATCCTCATTCAGCTTCTTTGGCTGGACCTGGTTCGAAAACGCGGCTATTTCACTGGTTCCGCTAGGGCGCACGATTTCGGCCGTGGGCTTCGCGCTGTTAATCAGGTTGGAAAAGCACCGCGAGCGGGGTCACCGCTCGGCGCTGTTGTATCTTGAATTGTTTTCTTATTCCACGTTCTCGTGGGGCAATATCACCGCTGGTGCGGTAGCAATCGGCGAGTTTGCCATCATCTTCGTGTTGCCGCTGTACCTGATTAATACGTTGGACCTCTGCACGATGTTGTCTGGCCTGGTGCTGGCAGCCATGGCAATCGGTGCATTCTTCTCCGTTGCAGCAGCCCCCACGTCGCGGCACGGTACGGGGCGCCTGGCACCGTGCTCATTGGGCTCGGCTTGGAAGCCGTCGGCGTCCTTATCCTCGTCCTGCTTATGGGGCCGGATACGAATGGTTGGATCATCGCCGCGCCGCTGACCCTGTACGGCTTGGGCCTGGGGTTCGCCTCCACGCAGCCGACCGGCACGATGCTGCGGGATATTCCCGTCGATGACTCCAGGCAAGCCTCCGCAACGCAAACCACCGTGCGCCTGGGGCAGTGGTGTAGACCTTAAGCGAAGGCATGGCCAACGCCGCGCAGTGGTCGCTCGTAGCCGCTACCGCATTCTTCGCTCTGAGCTTTGTCGGTGCACTTAGGGTGCTCCGTGCTGCGGGGGAGAAGGGTGCCCCCGCGAACAACGCCGATCTCGGTGCCCGCGTTAATCGCGTCCCGAACTGATTTTCCACCCGCGTGCTGCTTTGCGTTGCTGCCAGAAGTGACGGTAGATACCGGGGACATCGGAAAGC
>ERZ1031113.114-NODE-114-length-30857-cov-16.044056_pt1 | contig 30857 bp, 30 predicted proteins | sample MGYA00518225_ERZ1031113 | MGnify/ENA primary metagenome ERZ1031113 (study PRJEB33718, sample SAMN03159751) | human skin metagenome | collected 2014-05-20 | study: EMG produced TPA metagenomics assembly of the PRJNA266117 data set (Human skin bacterial metagenome...
GCTGCCTAACCACTAGGTAGCTCCACTACGTGTCCACGATTTGCGGGCAACCCCAAAAGCTAGAGGTTGGGCTTAGGCTCCTTAACCCTTCTTACATCCGCGGGTGTCATGCAAACCACACTGAGGAATACCGAGGAACGAAAGCGCGATAGATGAGAGCGTGACTGGGATGGCGATGATGTCGTAGATGGGGGAGTCAACGACGAGCTCATTGAGATCGGTGGACAAGCCCTGGTTAGTGTTGTGCAGTGTGCTGTCTTCAGCGTTGGCGGTGGGCGCTGCTGTCACAAGCAGGGCGGCGGCGCCGATGATAGCTAGGGGCCTTTTCATTGTGTCAGGTCCGGGCCTTTCGGATCGGGAAGTATAGGGGATTTTCAGGCTATCGGACCGACAAGTTAAAGGCAATGGGTCGCCAGCTGGCGCAACATCCACCGAAAGCACCGGGATAGCGCCACCTGTAGGTCTGCACTTCCACGTCTAGACACATAGAAGATCGCGCAGCTATGAGCAGAGGGGCTGTGTGGAGCTGGTCATTGAACACCACAAGTTGTGCCGTTCCCTTTTTTGCGAGGCCTCACTCCCATGTAACGTGGTGACAGAATCGTTTGAAGGGAAGGGATGGTTCTGTTTGCCTGATGGATTCACATTGTGGGAACTGCCAAGGGGCGGTAATTGGTGCTATGTCCTTGTAGCGCCTCGGGGAACAATTGAATCCTTAACTAAGCAGACCATCTCTGGAGCCAGATTCAATACTGCTGAGGACATCGTCACCGCGGTGGAGGAAGCCGGCGCCCCGCAAGGCTTGCTTTCCAAAGTTGATGCTGCATGTCTTTTTGTTAGGGGAAGCGTTGTATCGCGCGTTAAAGACGTTGACCACACACTGGTTTTCCGGAATGAACCTTCGAAAGGGTGGGAAGAAGACTCATTGCAGCACCTAGTGGCCCGGGAGTCTGTAGCGATTGAGTTTTCGGCTGGAGGAGTCTCACGCGTGAAGCTTTCTAGCGGCTTGAGCAGCGTTGATTTTCTCCCAGTAGACGCGGGTAAACGTCGTGATGGCATCATCAAGCTGATGGAAAACCCTGTATTATCGGGCTGCTATCAGATCAGCAAGAAGCTCGTGTTTGCCGTGCTTTCGTTCGTCGTTTTGATGTTTGGTCCTGCCATTCGTGAACGGATCGACCCGGTGCTTGCGCCCGTCGCCGAGCGCGTTCCTGACATACACAGCCGCGGTGAACTGGCCGGAATTGTTCTGGAATTCTTGCAGCTTGATCATGCGATAGCGTTCCTAGCCTCGTTGTTTAGCCCAGTTGGTGCGATTCTCGTTCCCGTAGTTGGGCTCGGTACAGCGTTTCTTGTGGGGTGGAAAGGCGCGAGGAACTCTAGGGCCTACTGGGATGAGCACGAGAAGCGCGTTGGCGCAGTAGCCGCTAAAGCGGAGTGACGATCCTCGGCTGTGACAGCGTGCAGAAGACGGATCGACCATGTACTGCGAGGCGTTGATTACTGCGCAGACTGCGGCATAGCATTGCTGGGCGAATAGGGGCCGGTGAGTAGAGACGGCGGTTTAGAATAGCTTTTACAGCTCACCTGTGAGGCATCGAAGGAGCAGGCGGTGAAGTTTACCCAGACGTCCATTCCCTTTACCAATAGATATAACTCGGTCTTCCTGAATGATCTGGAGTCGGTGCCCTACAAGGATAAGCACGAGAATCCGTCACCGTATAATCTTCACAAGGTGTTTGCATCCCAGGGGCCAGTCCCGGACGGTGGAACATTGTTGGAGGGGATTCTCTTTCTCGGGATCATTATGGGAGCCGGCTCATTCATTTCGTTCATTACGTGGACTGCTAATGGGAGAGAAGTACCGTGGCTGATTATTTTGTGTGCCGTAGGAATCTCCCTTTATCACATTGTTGACTACGTGAAATGGCGGCTCTTTGTCCGAAAGCTCGCTACCGCGTGGAAGAACGGTTGGATTGATTGCTATCCCGCGCTGATCGGCAGTCTCTACTATGACAAGAAGAATGTAAAGGCCGATAAGGCAAAGTACTTCTATCTCACTACGCTCATGGTGGTAGCGCCCAGCGGTGAGACGCGAACCATCGAAGAGTTTGAGGCACGCTCGGAGAGCCCTCGTCGGTTGATAGCACAAGGCGTGGCTTTGGCTAGCGAGCGCCATAAGATTCGGCTGGATGCTCACCAGCATAATGGATGGACATTTCTTGCTGTTGTACGAGGAAAACCGTTGGAGCATGGAAGCCTAGAAACTGGACTGGGCCGGCCGCAAGTGGCAGCAGGACTGGATCGTGTCCGCTACGGCTGGCCACTGGACAACGTGGGGCCGCTTCCTGATACCGCCTGAGTGACTGTACGTCGATGGGTGTGGGGCACTTCACTAGCGGCCGAACGTATTGCCGCTTTTGCCGTGGTGACCTGTACACTGGGTCGGTACATACGGACGCGTCTACCGCAGAAAGTGCATGGCTTTAATGTCTGATTCTAAGTCCCGCGACCACGGCCGTGGCCGTGAACGTTCCTCGGATAGCAACCGCGGAAACAACCGCTCTGGGGGCCGCAAGTTTGAAAAACGTGGGGGAGCATCGGGGCGTCGAGAAGAGCGTCGCGGCAACCGTCGCGATGATCGTCGCAACGACCGCAAGGGACATGACCGCGACAAGCACAAGGTCTCCCATCCTCAGCGCTCCGGCTACCGTGAGGAGCGCATTAACCGACGCATGACCGATCCGGATCTGCCCTCCGATATCGATATCACCGATCTTGATCCCTCGGTGCTGCAGGATCTTTCCTCCTTGTCGAAGGAGAATTCTGAGGCTGTGGCCAAGCATCTCATCATGGCAGCCACCTGGCTCGATGATGACCCGCAGTTGAGCCTGCGCCATGCACGTGCTGCAAAGGACCGAGCTGGCCGTGTCTCAGTCGCGCGTGAGATGAACGGCATCGCCGCTTACCGTGCGGGTGAATGGAAAGAAGCTCTTGCTGAGTTGCGCGCTGCCCGCCGTATTTCCGGTGGCCCGGGGCTGCTGGCAGTCATGGCAGACTGTGAACGCGGCATAGGACGGCCGGAAAAGGCAATTGAGTTGTGGCGCAGCGATGACGCCAAGGAGCTCGCCCCGGAGGACGCCATTGAACTGGCCATCGTTGCTGCCGGTGCACGACTTGATATGGGCCAGGCTGATTCGGCCGTGGTCACCATTCAGCGTGCGCAGCCAAACAAAGATGACACGGGCGTAGCTGCCTGCCGCCTGTCCTACGCCTACGCCAATGCGCTATTGGAGGCCGGCCGTAAGGATGAAGCCAAGGAATGGTTCCAACACGCTACCGACATTGATGAAGGAGACTGGACCGACGCTGCTGAGCGTCTGGCCGAGTGCTAACAATGAGTATTCTCAGAACCCATGATTCGCTTCTGTTGGATCTGGACGGAACCGTCTGGGAAGGTGGTCAGGCGCTGCAATGCGTCGTAGATGTCATCAATTCGTGCGGTATTCCGGCGGTGTACGTGACCAATAATGCCTCGCGGAGCCCGCAGGCTGTCGCAGAGATGCTGGGCCAGATTGGACTTGAAACTGACGCTCAGCACGTCGTGACCTCCGCGCAGGCGGCTGTCCGTATGGCGCGTGAGGATCTTCCTGCAGGATCCAAGGTCCTCATCATCGGCGCGGATTCCTTCCGTGCGCTTGCCCGTGATGCAGGGTTCGAGGTTGTGAGCAGCGCGGACGAGAAACCGGCAGCCGTTCTCCAAGGCATGGACAAGTCCGTGGGGTGGGAACAGCTTTCGGAAGGAGCTATTGCTATCAACCAGGGAGCTAAGTTCTACGCTTCCAACCTGGATACGCAGCTGCCTACTGAACGTGGACTGGCTGTGGGCAATGGTTCTCTCGTCGCCGCTATTACGTCGACGACGGGTGTGGAACCAAAATCCGCGGGTAAACCAGAACCTGCCATGTTTACTCAAGCTGCCAAACTCGTCGGCTCGACCAAACCGCTGGCCGTGGGAGATCGACTTGATACCGACATTGCCGGTGGTAACACAGCTGCTATGGATACTTTTCATGTATTGACCGGTGTCTCCAGGGAACTTGCGCTTATTGAGGCCCCCACGGAGCTTCGCCCCAATTTTGTTGGATCAGGTTTCCACGAGTTGTCTCTTTCAGAGGCCCAGGCGCGTCCCGGAGCCCAGGGAGGATTTATGGCGCGGTATGACGGCTACGACATTGTCCTCCAAGGTGGCAATGAGAAGTCGACGTCGATTGAAGCGCTGCGTACCGTCCTCGAAGTGGCCTGGGCCGGCTCGCAGCCCCCGCGCTACATTCAGCCGCGCAGTGAATTCGCTGAGAAGGCCGTGTCTACATGGCAGTAAAGCCACACGATCCACGTGCGGTCCTGGCGCCGGAGGTACTCGACGCCTCTGTGGCCGAGATCCTGCAGGAACCGGCCGACTCCCTCGAGGAGGAACTTAACCAGCTGGATCGGGCACACGCTGTCCTGCGTGATGCTCTCCAAGACAACTGAGGAAAGAACAGCCCATGCCCCCACAACGCCGCCGCCTCGATGCGGAGCTGGTTCGCCGCAAAATTGCGCGCTCTCGTGAGCACGCCGTTGAGATGATTAAGGCCGGCCGAGTCACGGTAGGTGGGTTCAAAGCCACCAAACCTGCCACGGTGGTAGAACCCGAAGTTTCCATCAAGGTGGAAGCCGTGGAGGGGGACGATTGGGCGTCGCGAGGCGCACACAAGCTCTTAGGAGCTCTTGATGCTTTCGGCGTCGACCTCAAAGGTCGGCGCGTGCTGGATGCAGGGGCATCGACTGGTGGTTTTACCGACGTGTGCCTGCGCAGGGGCGCTGCTGAAGTCCTTTCCGTGGATGTGGGGTACGGGCAGCTTCTGTGGCGATTGCAGAATGATGACCGCGTCACTGTGCTCGACCGTACAAATATCCGCAACCTCACCGTGGAGCAGACCGGGGGGCTGTGCGACGCAATGGTGGGGGACTTGTCCTTCATCTCCCTGAAACTGGTGCTGCCTGCCATTACTGAGTGTATGGCGGACGGTGCGTGGCTTTTGCCCATGGTCAAGCCGCAGTTTGAGGTGGGCAAGGACCGCATCGGTTCTGGTGGAGTCGTGCGGTCGCCAGAACTGCGGGCGGAGGTCACCAAGGACGTCGCTGTCTATGCCCAGAGCCTAGGTCTGAGCGTGAAAGGCGTGGCAGCATCACCGTTGCCGGGCCCGAGTGGCAATGTGGAGTATTTCCTCTGGCTGGTCAAAGACGGGATGTCTACAGCAGAGGATAAGCTAGACGCGATGATCGACACGGCCATTGAGGAGGGACCACAGTGAGCAGAATTGTGGCTGCGGAGGCCAGCGCGCGCCGCGAAATACTTCTTGTCCCGCATGCTAGCCGTGAAGACAACCTTGCGGCTACGCACCGAGCAGCAGAACTGCTGCAAGAGGCGGGCATCAAGGTTCGTGTCTGTGCCGCTAGTAGAGTGCTGCCGGGGCTCCAGCATGTCAAGCACACGCCCGCGGCAGCGGAAGGCTGCGAGTTGGTTCTTGTCCTCGGCGGGGATGGCACCTTCCTGCGCGCCGCGGATATGGCTCGTGCTGTGGATGTCCCAGTCCTGGGCATCAACTTAGGGCATGTGGGCTTCCTTGCTGAGTGGGAAGCCGAGTCACTGGATCGCGCACTTGTGCGGGTTATCGAGCAGTCTTATGACGTGGAGGACCGTCTGACTATTGACGTTGCCGTCTTTGACGCGGAAGGCGAGCTTCGCCAGCGCGGATGGGCGCTTAATGAGGCATCGATAGAAAACCTCAACCGCTCCGGTGTTCTTGACGCGATCCTAGAGATCGATGGCCGCCCAGTGTCGTCGTTCGGCTGTGACGGCGTGCTTATTTCCACCCCGACTGGATCGACGGCTTATGCCTTCTCCGCTGGCGGACCGGTATTGTGGCCGTCGCTGGATGCCATTCTCGTTGTTCCTAACAATGCGCATGCGCTTTTTACCAAGCCGCTTGTGGTCTCACCTGATGCGCAGGTGGCAGTGGAATCAGCGTCGGCTACGACTCCAGCCGTGGTCATCCTCGATGGCTTCCGTGAAATTTCAATGCCACCCGGTGCACGCGTGGAAATCGTGCGTGGAGGTCGTCCCGTGCGCTGGGTGCGCCTCGACGATCAGCCATTCACGGATCGCCTCGTCTCCAAATTGCGTCTGCCTGTCGAAGGCTGGCGGGGGCCGAGGCGCTAGAGTATCCCTACTAGAGTGACGCAGTACAAGGAGGAAGACCTACGTGCTCGTTGATATCAGCATCGCTGACCTCGGAGTAATTGAAAGCTCCTCAGCAGAACTCTCCGATGGTCTCACTGTGCTCACCGGTGAAACCGGAGCGGGCAAAACCATGGTGGTTACTGGCTTGCGCCTTCTAGCGGGTGGGAGGGCCGATGCCTCCCGGGTGCGCGATGGCGCCGCGAAAGCGGCAGTTGAGGGACACTTTTCTTCGCGCTCACCAGTAGTGGCGCAGGTGGTTGAAGACGCCGGGGGAGAACCGGATGAAAACGGCGAATATATTGTCTCCCGCACGGTATCAGCTGCAGGGCGTTCCCGCGCTTACTTGGGCGGGCGCGCAGTACCAGCAGCCACGCTAGGGGAGTTTGCTTCCCACCTCATCACTGTCCATGGCCAAAATGACCAGCTTCGGCTGCTGTCGCCCGATCAACAGCTCGCAGCTATCGATAGGTTTGAACCCGACATAGAGAAGGTGCGCACCACTTATACGGAAGCTTTTAGCCACTGGCGCTCTCTGGCCAAGGACTATCGCAAGCGCACCGAATCGCGCCGCGAAATGGCTCAAGAGGTTGACCGCCTTCACTTCGCCATTAACGAAATTGCTGAGCTTGACCCAGAGCCGGGCGAGGACGCGGAGTTGGTCACCCTCATTCGACGGCTCCAGGACGTCGATGCTCTTCGTGAGGCGGCGGCGACGGCCCTGACCGCTCTGGACGGTGGGGAAGGGTTCGGCGATGAAGACACTGCGGTCAACCTCGTGGGCGCCGCTGAATCTGCATTAACCGGAAGCAACGACGACGCACTCACATCATTGGCAGATCGCCTCAGCGAAGCCACGGCACAGCTCACGGATATCGCCGCTGAACTCACCACCTACCTCAGCGATCTTCCCGCAGACCCCAGCCTTTTGGAAGAATCACTGCAGCGCCAACAAGACCTCAAGCGGCTTACCCGCAAGTATGCCGCCGATATCGACGGAGTGTTGGCCTGGCGCGAATCTGCCGAATCGAAGCTTGCTACGCTCGACACGTCCACAGAAGCCTTGGACGCCCTGAAGAAAGAGGTTATGGAGGCTGAAAAGGACATGGTGGCAAAGGCAGAAAAGCTTAGTGCCGCCCGTACCAAGGCGGCGAAGAAGCTAGGGGCTCAGGTTACCGAGGAAATCCATGGCCTAGCCATGCCGAATTCCACTCTGACGGTAACGGTCAACAAGGCTAAGTATTCCAAAACGGGCGCGGATGAAGTCGAATTCCAGCTCAATGGCAAACCTTTGGCGTCGGCAGCTTCGGGCGGTGAGCTCTCCCGCGTCATGCTCGCCATGGAGGTTGTTCTGGCCAGCGGCGATGACACGACTTTGGTTTTCGACGAGGTCGACGCCGGTGTGGGTGGGCGCGCGGCGGTGGAAATTGGGCGTCGGCTAGCACGGCTCTCCACAACCAACCAGGTCATATGTGTCACCCACTTGCCCCAAGTCGCCGCCTATGCGGACTCGCATCTGCACGTCTCCAAGGAAAAATTCACCTCCGGCGTGGCAGATCTTAGCCCCGAAGAACGCGTCGAGGAGCTTGCGCGAATGCTCGCGGGACTCGATGACACCGCGACGGGCCGCGCGCATGCGCAGGAGCTCTTTGACCGTGCGCAGGCAGAAGTAGCAGACTTCCGCGCGCCTTCCACACATTGAGCCTCTAACAGGGGAAACTGTCACTCATGAGTCTGTTTTCCCGTAATACCGATCTGCCTGGAGAACACGGCGCGCTCCGTGATTGCACCCCAGGCGGAAAGGGCATGAAGAAGTTCAGCGCCGGCGATTTCGCCGTCATCAACGCAGCCAACATCTCCCGGCAAGAGGCCCAGACCCTCGTCGATATGAAGCCGGCGGCCGTGATTAACGTGGCTGAATTCTCCACTGGTTCTATTCCCAACTATGGTCCGCACATGCTTCTCGACGCCGATGTGACCCTCATCGAGGGTGTCGGCGAAGACTTTGTGGCACACTTCAAGGATGGCAAGAAGGCCCGCCTGACCGAGGACGGCACCGTATATGTGGGCGACACTCAGTTGGCAACAGGGGCCGTCGTTACCCGTGACCGGGCCGAGAAGAACTTTGCCTCCGCCCAGCAGCAACTCATTGATCACATGGAGGCCTATTTCGGTAACTCCATCGAGTTCATTCACTCCGAGGGCCCGCTGCTGATCGATGGCCTCGGCGTCCCCGATGCCGGATCCGACATGGCGGGCCGCAAGGTACTTATTGTCTCGCCCACTGAGGAACACCGCAAGAAGCTGTCCCTGCTGCGTAACTTCATTCGCGAATACGAGCCCATCATCATCGGCGTTGATGCTGCAGCCGATACGATCGTGGAGCTGGGCTACCAGCCGCATTTCATTGTGGGCAATCCTTCCGAAGTTAGTTCTGAGACCTTGCGGGGAGGCGCCCAGGTAATCCTGCCTGCGGAACCGGACGGCACTGCCGAGGGCCTTGAGCGTATTCAAGACCTAGGCATAGGTGCTATGACGTTCCCGGCTGCTACAGACTCGGCCACGGATCTCGCACTGTTGCTGGCGGATTATCACGATGCCCAGATGATCGTGCAGGTCGGCGGTGCGCTCGACCTTGATGACATCTTTGCCGACAAACCTAATGCCACCCCGGCGGCACTGTTGTCGCGCATGAAGGCTGGTACCCGGCTAGTTGATGCCGAGGCTGTTATCAACCTCTACACTGCGCCGAGTTCCGGGGCCATGGGCTGGCTGTGGGCCCTTCTTGGCATCCTTGTCGCCCTCGCTGTGGTGATCCTCATCGTGGGCCTTGGCGGAGATGAGTCATTCCTGCAGAATCTCATTGACACCTGGAATAACTTTGCGCTTAGCGTCCAGGGGTGGTTTAAATAATGGCTTCGCCTAAGTCGCTTCTCGTCGCTGGCCTGGGCTTTGGTACGGCGCTCGGCGTAGCTTTGGGCACACTGCTTATCGCGCCGAATATGGACTCCACTCCAGGCGGTGGTCAAGCTGGCTCGCACGACGAGGTACGTGAGAAATATGCCGAGCTAGTGGTCGAAAACGAGATTCATGAGGCCCAGCTGGATTCCGCAGACTCTGTCTTGCGCGATCTTAACCGGTTTATCGTCGATGGTTCTTTGGTGCAGCGTCCTGTCATGGTCATTAGTACTCCGGACGCTAAAGAACCGGACGTGAATGCGGTGAAGGATTTGCTGAAGTCCGCCGATTCGACGAACGCCGGCCACATCACTCTCACCAGAAAGTTTGTCGATCAGGGTTCTGCTGACAAGCTGCTGTCCTTAGTGACGAACACGCTTCCGGCGGGCGCCAAGCTTAGTGAAAAGACGGTTGACGCCGGTACGCACTCGGGCGAAGCTTTGGCGGCTGCTCTCATGCTGGATCCGAAGAGTACTGAGCCGTTGGCCTCCGTGGATGACCGCGCCACCCTTTTGCGTGCGCTGCGGGAAGCTGGCTATATCGACTATGAGGACGGCACGATTGTGCCTGCCCAAGCAGTAATTGTTGTCGGCGGCCGCCAGACTGCTAACGATAGCGAGGAAGATGCTCCGGCCCGGTACGCCATCGATACGACAGTGAAGTTCCTCGAAGGATTCGATTCCGTTGGCACGGCAACCGTTTACGCAGGTCAGGTGAAGGCCGCCGGAAACGGAGGCGCGCTGGAGAAGCTGCGTAAGGCCAAGACGGAAATTACTACTGTGGATTCCATTGATCACCCGGTGTCCCAGATGGCTGCCGTTCTTGCGGTCAAGGAACAGCTTGAGGGCGGACAAGGTGTATACGGCGCCGCTGCCAACGCGCAGAATGCCGCACCAGCGTTGCCGAAGGACCTGTAAATGGCTCATCAGTTTCGTACAGTAGGTACCGAGCAGCTTCTCGACGCTCCCATTATCGCCGTTCGCCGCGATGACGTCGTCATGCCCGGCGAGGTCGTCGCCCAGCGCGAAGTAGTAGAACACCTAGGCGCCGTCGCCGTAGTGGCCCTGGATGACAGCAATCGAGTGGCCATGGTGGAGCAGTACCGTCACAGCGTGGGCCGGCGCCTGTGGGAGTTGCCCGCAGGGCTTCTCGACGTCAAAGGGGAGGACGAACTCACCGGTGCCCAGCGCGAACTGCAAGAAGAAGCTGGCCTAGCTGCCTCCCAATGGGGCGTACTCACCGACTTGGTAACGTCACCTGGTTTCTGCGAGGAAGCAGTGCGAGTGTTTCTGGCCCGTGGTTTGTCTCAAGTGGACAAGCTCGATGCCGAAGGCGATGAAGAAGCCGACATGGGCTTTGCGTGGGTAGACCTTGAAGATGCCGTGGAACGCGTCCTGTCAGGCAAGATTGTGAACTCCATTGCCGTGGCAGGAATTCTAGCCGCGCATGCCTGCGTCAGTGCTGGCCGAACCCCACGTTCAGTGGACGCACCTTTTGATATCCGCCCGCAGTCTATGGCACGTCGGCGCTTAGGCCCGGACCTCAAGAAGCTATGAGCGGCGACACTCCGGCCCAGTCGGCAGGGCACGCCTGGCTAATGCACCTCATGGTGGAGAAAGGCGCATCGAAAAACACGGTGAGCAACTACCGCCGTGACATCAACCGCTACATCACCTGGCTGGCTGAGCTCGGCATTACGGACCTGCGGCACGTCCAGCGTCCCCATGTTGAGAACTATCTGGTCTATCTGCGTGAATCGCTTGCGCAGTCTTCCGCTAGCCGTGCACTCATCGTCGCTCGCGGTCTACACAAATTTGCTCTGGCAGAGGGGCTCATCGACAGCGATGTGGCGGCAGAAGTATCGCCGCCCAAACGTGCGCAGCACCTGCCGGAAACGTTGAGCGTGGACGATGTTGATACGCTCCTGAGCGCCATCCCTACAGACGACGCCGCCACGCCCATCGACATCCGTGACCGCGCCTTGCTGGAGATGCTCTACGGTACCGGTGCGCGAATCTCCGAGGTTATTTCCTTGAACGTCGATGACGTGACGGGCGAGGGGCCGCGCTCGGTGCGAGATATCCTCATGCTCAGCGGCAAGGGCGACAAGCAGCGCCTAGTGCCCATGGGGTCACATGCGGTCAAGGCGGTGGAAGACTATCTCGTTCGTTCACGACCAGTCCTGTCCACAGGTGCGTCTCATTCGCTGTTTCTCAATACTCGCGGTAAATCATTGTCGCGCCAAAGCGCTTGGGCCGCGATCAAGTCAGCTGCGGAGCGTGCCCAGCTTAAGACCACTATTTCTCCGCATACCTTGCGCCATTCCTTTGCTACCCATTTGCTGGAAGGCGGTGCGGACGTTCGCACCGTCCAAGAGTTGCTGGGGCATTCCTCAGTAACGACCACCCAGATTTACACTCACGTTACTGCCGATTCACTCCGTGAGGTTTGGCGTACCGCTCACCCCCGCGCTTAGAATCGCGGCAGCTATTCCTTTGAACCACTCCATACTGAAAGATCTTTATGCCTCAATCTGCATCGCTCCGCCGCCGTTTCGCTGCCGCCATCGCCGTTGGATGCCTCACTGTGCTTCCCGTGGCAGCGTCCAACTGGGGTGATGGTGTGGTTGCGCACGCGCAGGATGCCACGATTCCGGTCCCGGCTGGGCAGACCACGACGGTTTCTCTGCCTGTGCCCGTCGACGTCAACATGGCCGCCGATGGCTGGACCGTCTCCGCTTCCGGTGGTTCCGCCACGGTCACCGCTCCCGCCGCTGGCGGACAAATTAGCGTCCCTGTGACCTACCAAGGCGTCACCATGACCTTCTTGTTGGTCGCTGATGAGAACGTTACCGGTCAAGACCTCAATGACGCCGCGGCCGATGGTGATCCAGAAAGCCTAGGTAGGCCCGATGGCGCAGCCGCGCCTGGCGGCGACCTAGGCCAGGGCAGCGACCCCGCCCTTGGCGCTCACCCTGACGGGGAATCTGGCGCCGATTCGGGTTCCGGTGAGCGCGAAGGGCGGGAGGCTGATGAAGGAGAAGGTGGCACCGCCCCTGGCGCTCACCGTGATGGAGATTCTGACGCCGATCCGCGTTCCGGTGAGCGCGAAGGGGGAGAGGCCGGGCACGGCCAAGCACAGACACCGCATACGGGTCGCGGCTGGGAAGGCGTGGATGATTCTCATACCGAGTACGTCAATCTCGAATCCACCATCGACGGGCAAACCATCACCGCAAAGCTTGGCTTCAAGCAGGCATTGGATCTGTATAACCGCTTCAAGCACCTCGACGATGATGGAGTGACTCTGCGCTATCTCAATGCGCAGGGAGAGTTCGTAGAAGGCGTCCAGCGCGACATCGACAAGGCTTCTAGGACGATGACCTTGACGTACCCGGAAGGGACGACTCCCGACAACCCCTTCATCATGCAGTTCGTTCAGAAGGAATCACAGTCCGCTGAACTTGTTGTGACGCTGACAGATCCCACTACAGCCATCGCAGAAGGAGTTCCGGCTGACCAGCAACTGGGTGCGGATGGACAAGGCAATGCCGAAGAAAAAGGTCCGGATGGTGAGGGAAACAGCACTGGCAAGCTCATCGCTGCATTCGGCGGCCTGGGTCTTGTGGCTCTTGTCGCTGGTCTTGTGTTCTGGCGCTCACGTGGCCGAAAGTCTAGTCACTAGGCTTTATCTCAGTATTATTGCTGGCTATAATCGCGGGGCGGGTGCCCAAGGGGGTACTCTGTAATCACAACGATGTAAGAAGGCGGCGTGGGCATGCGCTGCGGGCCAGACGTGAGAGGCCATGTAGGTCAAGGAAGCAGGTGTGACTGTGAGCGACGAGGGACTGTTTGAGGCCTCGGAGGCACAGGTCGGTTTGACCGGCCGCCCACTGCGGGAGCTGCCGGAACCGGAGCCACTGGAAAAGCATGGGCCCGCCACCATTATTTCGATGTGCAACCAGAAGGGTGGCGTAGGAAAAACCACCTCAACCATCAACATGGGAGCATGCCTGGCGGAGCTTGGTCGTAAAGTCCTTCTCGTTGACTTGGACCCGCAGGGTGCCCTGTCCGCTGGTTTGGGTCTTACACATGATCAGATTGGTGACACCATCTATGACGTCATGCTGGATAGCGACGTTTCGGTGCATTCCGCCATTGTGCATACCAGCGTCAACGGGCTGGACTTGGTCCCAGCCAACATCGATCTTTCTGCAGCAGAGATTCAAATGGTCAACGAGGTCGGCCGCGAGCATACGCTGGCTCGCGCATTGCGTCCTGTACGCAAGGAATATGACTTCATCATCATTGACTGCCAGCCTTCCCTGGGCCTGCTCACCGTCAACGCACTGGCCTGCTCTCAAGGCGTCATCATTCCCATGGAATGCGAGTTTTTCTCCCTGCGTGGTCTAGCACTGTTGACGGACACCGTGGAGAAGGTGGCCGATCGTATTAACTTTGACCTTGAGGTCATGGGCATCCTTGTCACCATGTTTGATCGCCGTACCCGTCACGCGCGTGAGGTTATGGATCGCGTGGTTGAGTACTTCGGCGACAAGGTCTTTGACACCGTCATTACTCGGACGGTTCGCTTCCCCGAAACCTCCGTTGCCGGTGAGCCGATTACGTCGTGGGCGCCGAGCTCGCAGGCAGCGAAGCAATACCGTGACTTGGCCAAAGAGGTCATTGAGCGAGCCACCGTTTAGTGTGCCCCGTATGACGCAACCGGAAATCACCGGCTTTCGCATCGCGCTGGGTAACTTTGAAGGTCCTTTCGACCTTCTGCTCCAGCTCATCCAAGCGAAGAAGCTCGACGTTACCGAAGTGGCGCTTTCTGAGGTCACCGATGAATTCGTGGCGTATACTCGAGCACTTGGGGAAACCGCGGATTTGGATGAAACAACTGAGTTCCTTCTCATCGCGGCGACGTTGCTCGACCTCAAAGCGGCCCGCTTGCTTCCGCGCGGTGACGTGGATGACTTGGAGGATCTTGAGCTACTAGAAGCCCGCGACCTGCTTTTTGCACGCTTGCTGCAATACAAGGCCTACAAGCAGGTTGCGGACCAATTCGCCCAATGGCAGCGCCAAGCCCAACGCCGTTACCCGCGTGCTGTGGCGATGGAGGAGCGCTTCAGCGAGCTTCTGCCACCGGTAAAGCTCGGACATACCCCAGCTAGTTTTGCGGAACTTGCTGCCAGTGTCTTTCGCCCCAAGCCTCCTGAGGAGGTCGCAACCGGCCACTTACATCAGGTGGCGGTCTCCGTGCCGGAGCAGGCAGGAAAGATTCTTGGCCCACTCAAGATGTTGGGCTCTGGCCAGTGGATGAGCTTCGACGCGTTGACTAGGGATTGCACGGTGTCCATGGAAATCGTCGGCCGCTTTCTCGCATTGCTCGAGCTGTATAAAGCCAAGGCTGTTGATGCCGTTCAGGAGGAATCCCTTGGGCCGCTCGAGCTGGCCTGGACCGGACTCGATGTGGATCCTGCCGTAGTGGCGGCAGCTAACTGGGACTAAGAAAGGTACGCTACCCAGTCATGGACGCCCACACAGAAGGCACGGCTTTACCGCTTATCTCTCAAATGCGCTCGCGCGTGGAATCCATCCTGTTAGTGGTGGATTCACCAGCAAGCGTCGAGGCCTTAGCACGTGCGCTTGACGCGGAGACCACCGTGGTCAGTGATGTTCTCCGCAGCCTACAGCGCGAGCTCACCGAGCGCGGCTCCGGTATTGATCTACGTGAAACCCCTGAAGGGTGGCGCTTCTACACCCGCAAAGAAAACGCTGATGCCGTAGAGCAGTTTGTTCTCGATGGAACGCAAACCAAGCTCTCGCGTGCAGCTTTGGAGACTTTGGCCGTCATTGCCTACCGCCAGCCGGTTACTCGTGCCCAGGTAGCCGGTGTGCGCGGTGTCAATGTCGATGGTGTGGTCCGTACCCTCTTGATGCGTGGTCTGATTCGCGAGCTGGAAGGTGCCGAAGGGCTAGCCCATCAGTACGAAACGACCGAGCTCTTTCTTGAGCTCCTCGGCATTGACTCGCTAGAACGCCTTCCTGACCTTGCGCCGCTGCTGCCGGACATCGAACAGATCGATGAGGACTATTCATAACGTTCCACTCTGGGGTAGGATTGCGCGCAGACCACGGTGCCTTGTGCACTGCAAATTGAAGAACTATTGAGAGGACACAATTCCGTGACTCCACCCGCTCGCCGCGATGGCACACCGGAAAAGAAGCAGCGAGACAGCGACATGATTGTCTCCAACGCTAAGCCGGCCCGTCATCAGCACGTCAAAAAGAAAAAGGCCACCGCAGACTCCGTCGCTCGCGACTTGGGTGCTGATTGGCTGATAGACGGCAACGACAAGAAAAACTCCCAGAACCAAGGAGAACGCCTCCAAAAGGTCCTGGCTAAGGCTGGCGTAGCATCGCGCCGCCACGCAGAAATCCTCATCGACCAGGGCCGCGTAGAAGTCAACGGCCAGGTCATCATCACGCAGGGCACTCGCGTGAATCCGAACAAGGACGTCATCCGCGTTGACGGCACCCGCATCAACGTCAACGAGGAAACCCAATACTTCGTTCTTAACAAGCCTCGCGGCATGCAGTCCACGATGTCTGATGACATGGGTCGTCCCTGCGTGGGCGATGTCGTGGCTGATCGTGTTGTGTCGGGGCAGCGACTTTTCCACGTCGGCCGCCTCGATGCTGATACTGAGGGCCTTCTGCTGCTCACCAACGACGGTGAGCTAGCAAACCGCCTCATGCACCCGAAGTATGAGGTCACCAAGACCTACCTTGCCACAGTGCTGGGAGAAGGCGACAAGAAACTTGTCCGCCAGCTTCAGGAGGGCATTGAGCTCGAAGATGGCCTCGCCAAAGCGGACTATGTGCAAATCGTGGATAAAAATCAGGGCTACTCCCTCGTCCGCGTCGAACTGCACGAGGGCCGCAAACACATCGTGCGCCGCATGCTGAAGGAAGCTGGCTACCCAGTCCAGCGCCTCGTACGCACCAAGCTCCACACGGTGCAGCTTGGCGATATGAAGCCGGGCTCCCTGCGTGCTCTGAACTCGAACGAATTGACCAGCTTGTACAAGGCGGTGGGGATGTAATGATTTCAAACATGCCAAACCAGGGTCTCATCGTGGCCGTCGATGGCCCCTCCGGCACGGGCAAGTCCACGACCTGCCGCGCGCTGGCCAAGCGCCTAGACGCCAAATACGTCGATACCGGTGCCATGTACCGCGTAGCGACCCTCGCCGTGTTGCGCGCAGGCGTGGATCCTGCAGATACTGCAGCGGTTATTAACGCCACTACCAACCTTCCTTTGGACGTCTCGGATGATCCGGATTCCACACAGGTCATCTTTGATGGTGAGGACGTCTCCCGAGTCATTCGAGAGGACGAGGTCACCCAAAATGTCTCTGCCGTTTCTGCTATTCCGGAGGTACGCCAGAACCTCGTTGACCTTCAGCGCAGCCTTGCAGCTAAAGCTCACCGCGCTATCGTAGAGGGCCGTGATATCGGCACTGTGGTGCTTGCGGATGCACCGGCCAAGGCGTTTATGACGGCATCGGCCGAGGTGCGCGCACAGCGCCGCCATGACCAGAATCTTGCGGCAGGAATTGAGTCCGACTTTAACTCCGTGCTTGCCGCCGTTGAACGGCGCGACGCCGCGGATTCTTCCCGCGCGACCTCACCGTTGCGTCCAGCTGCGGATGCTGTTCTCGTCGATACTTCAGACATGTCCCGCGAAGAAGTGCTTGATGCCCTCGTGGCTGTTGTTGAAGAGTCAGCCTTGAAGGAGGCCTCCCATGACTAACGAACCGCAGAACCCGAATCAGGCCCCAGACCGCGAGCCCGAGGAGTTTGAGACAGAGTTTCATTACCCGGTGGGCAAGCTGGAGGAAGAAGTCGTGCGCGATCCGCATGGCGGTTGGGCTCCGGATGATTTCGACTCAGACGAGTTTGACTATGAATTCGATGAGTCTGAGTTCGACGACTCCGAATTCGGTGAAGCCGATTTCGGCAATGAAGAGGATGATGCTGACAGCGAAGCCCCGCTGAGCGAGGAAGAGTGGGCAGCCCTGTCCTCCGAATTCGGTGTCGATGATGGCCACACGGAAGAGAACCTCTGCACGGTAGCCGTCGTGGGTCGTCCGAACGTTGGCAAGTCTTCTCTGGTGAACCGCTTTTTGGGGCGTCGAGAAGCAGTAGTGGAGGACCACCCCGGTGTTACTCGTGATCGAGTGTCCTACGTGGCGGACTGGAATGGCCAGCGTTTCTTCGTCCAAGACACAGGCGGTTGGGACCCCAACGTCAAGGGCATTCATGCCGCCATTGCGCGCCAGGCAGAGCAGGCCATGGCCACTGCCGACGTGATCGTCTTTGTTGTTGACACCAAGGTGGGTATCACTGAGACCGACGCCGTTATGGCTCGTAAGCTGCAGAAATCCGAAGTGCCGGTCATCCTCGTATCGAACAAGTTCGATTCGGAGACGATGTATGCCGACATGGCGGAATTCTACGCACTGGGCTTGGGCGATCCGTGGCCGGTTTCTGCACAGCACGGCCGCGGCGGCGCCGACGTCCTCGATGAAATCCTGCGTCTGTTCCCAGAGGAGCCACGCAATTCCTCAATTACCTCTGGTCCGCGCCGCGTCGCACTCGTGGGTAAACCTAACGTGGGCAAGTCCTCGCTTCTTAACAAGCTGACCTCGGAGGAGCGTTCCGTCGTCGACAACGCCGCCGGAACCACCGTGGACCCGGTGGATTCGCTTGTGCAGTTAGATGAGCGTCTGTGGAAATTCATTGATACTGCCGGCCTGCGCAAGAAGGTCAAGAATGTTCAGGGCCATGAGTACTATGCCTCCCTGCGCACCCGTGGCGTTATCGATGCGGCTGAGGTATGCATCATGCTTATCGACGCCTCCCAGGAAGTCTCCGAGCAGGACCAGCGCGTCCTCAACATGATTCTGGAGGCCGGTAAGGCCCTTGTCATCGCCTTCAACAAGTGGGATCTGGTTGATGAGGATCGTCGTTACTACTTGGACCGCGAAATTGATGAGAACCTGCGCCACCTACCGTGGGTCACTCGCGTCAATATCTCTGCAGAGACTGGCCGCGCCCTGCAGAAGCTGGAACCGGCGATGATTGAGGCACTGGACAGCTGGGACCAGCGCGTTTCCACGGGCCAGCTCAATAACTGGATGCGCGAGGCGATTGCTGCCAATCCGCCGCCGATGAACAACAACCGTCTCCCGCGCGTGCTGTTTGCCACCCAGGCATCAACCCAGCCGCCCACGATCGTGCTGTTTACCACCGGCTTCCTCGATGCTGGCTACCGCCGCTACCTGGAGCGTAAGTTCCGCGAACGCTTTGGTTTTCATGGTTCTCCGGTGCGCATTGCGGTGCGCGTGCGCGAGCGCCGTCAACGCCGCTAGTCGCCCGAAATTGGCGTGGGCTGCCCGCGCGGGGTGAGGTTCTGGTGTGGGCCTCGAAGTTAACAGTATGCCCGTTACGCTGGGATTATACACGATAACGGGGCGAATTGAGCACTCCAGTGAGTGTGATAATTCGCTCCCATTTCCGTTTATGTCCGCACGTTTGGATACGGATATGGTGAAGCCAGTGCATTATTCAATCTTTATCTGAAGGGCGTGGCATGCTAGCGAGCGTCATAGCACCAGATTCAGTTCTGGCAATCATTCTTCAAGTCATCATCATCTTGGGAGCACTGCTCCTAGGCACCCGATACGGCGGCATTGGCCTTGGCCTCATCTCGGGTATCGGCCTGTTGCTGATGGTCTTTGTTTTCGGGCTTGCTCCAGGTGAACCACCGGTGTCGGTTATGCTCACGATCATCGCCGTCATCGGGTGCGCTGCGACACTCCAACAGGCCAAAGGCTTGGAAGTAATGATGCAATTTGCGGAAAAGATTCTGCGAGCTCATCCAGAGCGCATCACGATTCTCGCTCCTCTGACGACGTGGTTCCTCACTGTTCTCTGCGGTACCGGCCACGTGGTGTACACGATGTTCCCGATCATTGAGGATATTGCTCTTAAGAAAGGCATTCGCCCCGAGCGTCCCATGGCTGTGGCATCGACCTCAGCACAGATGGGTATCACCGCATCACCAGTGTCGGTAGCAACGGTGTCTCTCGCGTCGATCATCGCGGAGAACGCCGGAGTGATCGATAAGGCCTATTCCATTCCGCAGATTCTGATGGTGGCCATCCCGGCCTCACTGTCTGGTGTCATCCTCGCCTCTTTATGGTCACTGCGCCGTGGCAAGGATTTGGATAAGGACCCTGTCTTCCAAGAGAAGATGAAGGACCCAGAGTTTGCAGCGCGCATTAATGAGAGCACTGGCTCGCTGTTGAATGAGGTCTTTACCAAAGAAGCTAAGCGCTCGGTGGTTGTGTTCTTGGCGGCGATTGCTGCAGTCGTCGCGCTCGGCGCCTTCGAATTCCTGCGTCCACTGGTCCCGGGGAAAGACGGTGAGCTGAGTCCGCTGTCAATGAACCTCGTTATTCAGATGCTCATGCTGGTTGCCGGTGCGATTATTCTACTGAGCTGCCGGGTTGAACCTTCCAAAATCGCTTCAACCCCGGTGTTCAAGGCCGGAATGACTGCGGTGTTTTCCGTCTTCGGTGTGGCCTGGATGGCGGATACTTTCTTCCAATCACACATTGAGGCTCTCGAAGCCAACCTGGGTAGCGTGGTCGAAGCAGCCCCATGGGCTTATGCGGTAGTCCTCGTCATCGTGTCCAAGCTAGTGAATTCCCAGGCAGCTGCACTTGTTGCTATTGCTCCTATTGGGCTACAGCTAGGCATCGACCCGGCGATCATCGTAGGTTTCTACGGTGCTGCTTATGGTTACTTCATTCTGCCGACGTATCCTTCAGACCTAGCCTGCATCGGCTTCGACCGTACTGGAACGACGCGTATCGGCAAGTTTGTCATCAACCACTCCTTCCTAATCCCCGGCGCGATTTCAGTCGTGACCTCTTGTGTGGTTGGCTCTCTACTCGCTCAGGTCTTGCTCTAACGAGTTCTTAAATCCAACCGTTGGTTTCCGCCCGCCGGGCGGCCTCAAAGCGGTTGGTCGCTCCCGTCTTGGACATGATGGCGGAGATATGGTTACGCACGGTGCCGCCGCTGAGATGCAGCTGTGCTGCGATGGCGGTGGAGCCCAGTCCGTGTACAAGTAAACGGCACACTTCGATTTCCCGCTCGCTGAGAGGATTATCCGGGGCAAAGAGGATGTCTTGAGCCAGTTGCGGATCGATGACCCGCAGGCCTGAATGGACGCGTCGAATGGCGTCGGCCAGCTCGTCTGGGGGTGTGTCTTTGACGAGGAAACCGTCGACGCCTGCCTCAAGTGCGCGTTTGACGTAGCCGGAACGCCCAAAAGTGGTGACGATGAGGCTCCGGCAATCAGTAGCGGCGATCGTTTTAGCAGCATCGATGCCGTTCATGCCCGGCATCTCAATATCGAGAATCGCCACATCAACGCGGTGCTTAGCGACGAGGTCGGCGACCTCGACGCCGGATGAACACCCAGCAACGACTTCAATGTCCGGCTCGGTATTAAGTAATGCTGTTAGTGCTCCTCGAACGAGCGACTGGTCTTCGGCAATGAGCACCCGAATGGGAGATGTCATGTGTGGGGAACCTCCTCGATATGGCGGACGCCATCAAGAGTAAGCAAGACAGAGGTGAACCCCTCCGCACGCTGAATGATGAGGTCTCCACCGACATCGTGGGCTCGGCGGCGAAGACCACCGAGGCCCGTAAGGCCCGCAGCAAGCGCTCGGGAAGCGTCTTCGGTAAAACCGTCTCCATTATCGGTGACCTGAAGGGAATTCTCACTGAGGAACACCCAGCAGTGCGAAGCCCCAGAATGGCGTACGACGTTGGTTGTGAGCTCACGCAGCGCCCATGAGAACAAGTCTTCATGTGCCCGTGGAGAGATAAGAGTTTCAGAAAGGTGGGGATGGATGTCGGCAGTTTCTAAGATGCGGCGTGCGGCTTGGATTTCGCCGGCGAAGGTGGGGTTCTTCATGCGGGTGACGGTGGACCGTACCTCTGCGAGGGAGGTGCGTGACAGAGAACTGATGTCATCAAGCTCGGCTGCTGCTTTGGCTGGATCACGGTCGATAAAACGGCGCGCTACCTCAGCTTTAAGATTGATAGCGGTCAAGGTGTGGCCGAGGAGATCATGGATATCGGCGGCGATGTCTTCGCGTTGTTGGGCCAAATCCAAATCATGTCTTAAGGCTGTTTCGGTGTCTTCGCGCTGAGATAACGTGCCGAGGACCAAGATAAGCAGGGGCCAGCCAAAGAGAATGATCGCCAGGTCGATAAAGCTTGGGCGGGCGAAAAACCACGCGGGGATACTAGCGACAATTCCAGTGAGAGCGATGATGGACGAGGCTATCTTCAGCGGCTGGGTGAAAGCGACCAAGGCTCCAAGATAGGGTACGAAGCATACAGCCCACACGCCGTACGAAGGAATTGCGGCAAGTGCGAGCACAGCGAGTATGCCCCACCGGAGAGCCACTTGACGCTCTAGGGACCACCCGCGCGGGAAGGTATGAAGGGTACCGAAGGAAACAAAGTACGTGACGCAAAATACCGCGGTGATGGCAACGGCCCAGAGGCGTTGTGCCGTGGAATATGAGGGCAGAACAAGGATCTGCACCAGCCCAATGAGAAGAAAGAGCAACCAAATGGCGGAGAAGACAGCGTCCCGCAGCTTGAAATCACGCATCATGCTCGGTTCTTGTCGCGGTTGCGAAGAAGCAAGCAGAACCCGACGAAAACCACTGTCCATATAGCGATGTTAACCCATGCGTACCAGAGTGGGTCCTCAATGAAGTTACGCTCACCGTTGATCATCTGGGCACCTTCAGATAGAGGCCACCGGGCAAGTGCCTGTGCGCCGTACATGGGGGTAAATCGACCTACCTCAAGCAGAGATTCTTTGAGTGGCATAAAAACGTTTCCCGCGAAAGCGAGAATGACGATGCTGGAGGTAGCGATGGAGACGGTGTTCTCCGATGGGATGAGCATGGCACAGGCCATACCGTAGAAACCGAACGGGATGGCACACACCGCAGTAATGAGAAAGGAGAATGCCCACTGGTCTGGTTGCATCGTTGCCTTGGTGAGCCCACCGGCGAGGAAGACAGCAGCTATGGGCAGGATGGCGCGGACCGCGATGTTGAGGACGTTGGCAAGACCAAGCTGAGATGCCCGGAGGGGAGTGAGCGCCAGTTGACGGCCCCATCCGGCCCGGTTTTCCGCAACCATGGAACCAGCTGCCCCAACGGCACCAGTAGCGCCAGCGTAGAGCGCCATGCCAATCATGACGAGAGCCGCGACGTTTCCACCGTTAAATTCGGTATCGCCATATTCCTGCATGGCGCCGAAGAGCATGTAGAAAATGACGGGCAGGCCGATGCTAAAAAAGAGCGTGGGTAGGTCACGGCGCAAGCGTTTTAAGTCGTGGGCCGCGTATTTCAGGGCCGTACCAAGCGTGGGTGTAGCAGAAGTGGTGATGCTCATGACGGATGACTCCTTAATGGGTAATGGTGTCCGGAGAAGCGCCGGACAGCTCAAGGAACGAGTCCTCGAGGCTGTGGCCAGTAATGGTGATGTCGCGCGCTGTGGTTTCAGTGAGCAGGTAGCGGGCTACCGCGTCAGAATCGCGGGTAGTGATATTGAGGCCAGTGTCTGTGGCCACTTGATGGAGAACTCCTGGTAAAGGTTCGTTCAGGAGACGTTTCGGCACGCCATCAGGGAAGGTGGCCTGGATAGTGCGGGTGGAGTTTGCGTTGCGGATGTCTTCAGTGCTGGCGTCAGCGTGTATCTCGCCTTTGTTGAGCATGACGATGCGCTGCGCAAAAGAGTCGGCTTCTTCGAGGTAATGAGTCGTCAGCAGGATGGTTCTTCCGGCTTTGGCTTCCTCTCTCATGGTTTCCCAGAAGTGGCGGCGGGCACCAGCGTCCATGCCGGCCGTTGGTTCGTCGAGCAACAAGAGCATCGGATCACCCAACAGAGCCAATCCGAAACGCAGGCGTTGCTGCTCGCCCCCGGAGCATTTACCTACCCGGCGTGACAGAATGCCACCTAGATTAGCGCGCTCGATGATCTCCTCGTATGGGCGGTGAGAGGGGAAGGCAGCGCCGAGGAGTTCCAAAGTTTCCTTCACAGTGATGTCCGGAAGGAGTCCTCCTGCCTGCATGACAGCGCCGATGCGCCCGGTTTTCACAGCGGTGTGCGGGGCTTGGCCGAAGACCTTGATGGTGCCTGCTGTCGGGGTAGTCAGCCCCAAGATGAGATCAATGAGCGTGGTCTTTCCTGCGCCGTTGGTGCCGAGTAGGCCGACGATTTCTCCCTGGTGGATGGTAAGGGAGACGTCGTGAAGCGCGCGTACAGGGCTGTGGGAAGAAGCGTTGAAGGTTTTGCTGATTCCGGAGACTTCGATGGCCGGGGGTGAGGTATGTGTCGTGCTCATACTTTCACGCTAAACACGCAAGGAACCTACAGCGTAGCCATGGCGTCATGAGTTTCGCATGACAGTTGTCATGGTTGCAGAAGTCAGCTACTCGCCGGGGCGGGCAAGGACGAAGGCATCGGTGCGGTAGGGAATAGCCAACTCTTGTCCGGGGTGAAATCCCATATGTTCAAAGAGGTACCAGTTGAGGTTGTAGGTCATGCGCTCGTGAATCTTCTCATCGTTGCGCAGCCAATAGGACCGGGTATGCATGAGCTGATGAAGTTGCTCCGGTGTGAGGGTGTGCTTCCACGTCAGACGCAGTTCTTCGCGTATCTCCCACGGCGGGGCAATGGTGGGGTAGAAACCGGGACGCTGCACGTCACCAGAGTGCATGATGCGGGATAGACGCAGAATCCATGGGTCCGCTCCGACATCGAGAGTGTTCCACACCAGAACTACTCGGCCACCCGGGCGCAAGACACGATCAAACTCGGCACACGCACGTTTTTCATCTACCCAATGCCAGGTCTGGGCGCAGGTAATAGCGTCGAGCGAGGAATCACTGAGCGCAGTCTCCTCTGCCGTGGCCCGCCAGCAAGGCACAGCCAGACGAGTGAGCACGCGGGCCATGTCCGGGGAGGGGTCGCTGGCATAGACCTCGGGATTGCTCAGCGTTTCAGTGAGCTTTCCGGTTCCCGCACCGATGTCGAGTACCGTGTGCGCAGTGCTGATGAGTGCGGCTACCTCGTCCGGGTAGCCCGGGCGCACGTCATGGTAGGTATCGGCCCCATGGGCAAAAGCACGCGCGGAACGTGCGCGCTGCTGCGAGGTCCGAAACGACGGTCCTTGCTGCGCAGATGCCTTGCGGTAGCTGGGATAGTTCTCCGGGCGAGGATGTGGGGAACTGGTGGTGGCCATAATGCCTTTAAAGATACCGCGCCGCTTCGTGATCTTAAGCACCGACCTGTTACTTTGTAGAGGTCATAGTTCAAGAATCAACAGTAAGGGGTCAGGCACCCGTGAAGACGCGCGGCGAGGAAAACCAGCGGCCGCGTTTTTTGCGTACCGTCTGCGCTGCTTTATCAGTTGCCGCCTGTGCGGGCGCGCTTGGTGCCTGCGGGGGACATGACGATGCCCCTCCGGCCCCCACCAGCCCGGCTACATGGACCAATGATCTCGGCGTCCCCCTTTCGCCGATGCTTGTGGGCCCAGAACCTGGCGAAACCAAGAACACAAGGTTGTCTTCGGGGCGAACCTTTTTACTCCATGTGCCCGCTGATTACTCTCCTGAACGTTCCTGGCCAGTGCTACTCGCATTTCATGGATGGAACGATAGCCCTGAAAACATGGAGGGCTACACGCAGTTTGATGCGGCGGAGGCCATCGTGGCGTATCCCCAGGGAGTAGACAAAGCATGGTCGCCGGCGCCCTACGCGACGACAAGTGCCGAAGAAGATCTAGATTTTGTCCATACTATCGTTGACAGCCTGCGATCGACGTACAGCGTGGATGATGACGCGATTTTTGCTGCTGGATTGTCTAATGGTGGGGGATTCGCGGCGTTCTTAGCCTGCCGCATGCCGGGCACATTTCGCTCCGTGGCAACAGTATCGGCGGCGTACTACGAGGGCATCCATTCGGAGTGCTCAGAGCAGCCTGTGGGGCGCCTCGACATCCATGGGACCGATGATCCCGTTGTTAACTATGAAGGTGGAGTGCGCCACGGGACTGCCTACTTTTCCGTGACGGAGGTCATGAACCAGCACCAGAAACGCAACAAGTGCGTGGGTGATGTTCAAACCGTGCGTCTGACTAACGGCGCGGTCAAAGAGACTTGGACCGGCTGCCAGGCACCGTTGCAGCACATTCGTATTGAAGGAGGCTCACACGTGTGGCCTGGGCGGCCAAGTAGGGATAAACCCGAGGTTGGACGCGGATTCGCCACCGACACGGTGTTGGATTTCTTCGGAATTCCCGGCCGGCCGGAAGGCACCGAGGAACACGGCGTAGCCGAGGCCTCCCAGCGCCCAGCCGATTAAACGTAGCGGGGGAGGTGAGGCTTGCGACTTTTTCAGGGTTCTTCAGGTATGAAGCGAATCTGGTCGAACTCGAGGCCCTCCACTGCTTGCACACGGGCTAGACAAATATCTGCCACTGTGCCAAAACCAGCACGACGAGCTGCGCTCGAGGCTTCGGTTGGCTGCGCTATTTGTACGAGGTGGACGCTGCGATGGCCACCGTCGTCTCGGTTGAGCTCAGCCACGGCCTGGGCCGTGGTGCCAGAACCAGCGAAGAAATCGAGGACTACGGCGTCAGGACCGCTAGCAATGGCGATGAGATGTTTAATGAGTCGTACGGGCTTGGGAAAATCAAAGGTCCCTTGGACACCAAGGGCCTCTTCGGCGTCCTTGCGCCCGGTACGGGTGACACCGAAGCGCTCGCCATCAAGAATGGACCGTGGACGGGCGCCCTTCTTTTCATAATTCTTGGTGTAGACGAAGCCACGGCGAAAAACTAGCTCTTCATATTGCTCTGCCACCTTGTCCTTGCCCCAGCGCCAGCGTGCAACCTGACTGTTGCCCTCGGGTTGGTGGGGCCAATAGTCGCGGCCATCGGGGCCCGTAATGGGGAAGTCAAGGGATGGAAGATAACCCAGGGTTTTGGAGTCGAGGCGTACGAGTGAGTAGTTTCCTCGTTCATCGCTGTGGTTATACCGCGTTGTGGTTTGTGCCTGCGCATCGAGATTGAATCCTGGATTGGAGGCAGACTTGGCGTAGCACAGCACATACTCGTGCTCGACGATGGCGTACTTGGAGTCATTCTTGCCGGTTCCGCCCTTCTTCCAGATGAGCTGGCCAGCAAAGCAATCCTCGCCAAAAACCTCATCCATCATAAGCCGGAGATGAGCCACTTCGGATTCACCAATAGAGACGAAAATGAAGCCATTCTTCGACAGTACGTCACGTGCCAAGATGAGCCTAGGCAGCATCATGGACAGCCATTCTGAATGCCATTGCCCGAAATGCTCTGAGCGCATGTCGCGACGCTGGCGAAAGTTGTCTCGGTAGACGAAGTCCTTACCAGTATTGTAAGGAGGATCAATATAGATAACGTCTGCCTGAACACTGCGAGCAATAAAGTCCTTAAGGGCATCGAGGTTATCGGCAATGGTGACAGAGTTCGGGCTGGCGCCAGTGCCCTTGACGACCTCCCTCTTAGCCTTAACTTCTTCGTGTACTCGGGCAGCAGCGTCATCTTTGCCAGGCCATGTGAGTCCGAAAAAGGAACCGGTGGTTGCGGGGAAGGACCTAGGTGAAGGCATAATGCTGAAAAATTTCTTATGAAAAATCGCTATTAGAATTGCTTGCACGCCTGCACATCCTGCGGTGCACCCTAGGATGTCGAAGCTGGAGAACTCAGCGCAGGAGCTAGATGTCGCATCCGTGCGGCAGTGCTGAGATTAGGGTACAGGGGCCCGTAGCTGAGGCGTAGTGGCTCACCGCAAGTTGTTGAACGAAAAGGGGCAACCAGAGGGGGTAAACTTTCGTTAGGAAGCTTAAAAGTCTCAGCTAAGGCTGCCGGCATGGAGGACCGGTGTAGGCCAAAGCGCATTCATAAAATACGTGGCGAAGATCGCAACTCATAGGTACCGTGGGTGGCGCGGTCGCAAGGAGTTGACGAAGGCTGCTCTGTACTGTGGTGTCGAATGGCGGCGAACATTTCCGTCGTTGTTACTGCTCTCCAGTATCAAGGGGAGAGCCCCAGTTACTCGCCGCGACCTCTGTGAATTAGAGATGTAGTTAGAAAGAAAGGATGATACTCCATGGGTATCTTCGACAAGGCTAAGGATGCACTGAACTCTGACAAGGGCGAGCAGATCTCCGACTCTGCACTGGATAAGGGTGCTGACCTCGCTAAGGGCAAGCTCGGTGAGGATAAGGCTGACAAGATTGACTCCGCACGCGATCAGCTTGATGAGCGTGTTGGCAACCAGGGCGCTGAGGGTAACCAGCCGGAGCAGAACGACCAGAAGTAAAGAGGTCTTTGCTCCGCTCTCCTGAGTGGTGTCCTAAATGTGGGCACGCTTGGGGAGTGGCACAGTGCAGCTGAGTCCGGTTCCACATGTGTGGAGCCGGACTCTTTTTCTATCCACTATGATGAATACTACATGTCCACTATATGAGAAAACGATTTTCATAGGCTGAACTTCAAGCTGTGTAGAAGATTAGTAGACGCTAAGTTGTATTGCCTGAAAATAAATCGACAATGCTACTGGGTAAGCTTATAGCCGTGATTACTTCAGTAGGTGTGGAAAAGGGCGGCCAGCCCTCACGGCAACTCCTTATTGAACAAGCCAGCCGTGTGATCGCTAAGGCCGGCATGGACGCAGTTCGGCTGCGCGACGTTGCTGACCAAGTCGATGTGCCCTTAGCGGAAGCCCAGGAGCATTTCGCAACTGACGCTGAATTAGTAGAAGAAACCAAGGAGACCTTGAACCAGGCCCTTCTGTCTGTGGTGGATTTGCACTTCAGTCGTCTCCCGGACAATGCCTCTGCGGTGGATAAGCTGCGTTCTGCAGCGATGTCATATTTCTCCTTTGCTGTGGAGGAGCCCACCTCTTTCGCCGCCTTCACCGCGGTACAGGCATCCCCACGTGAGGGTTTGACCGCCGAAGTGTTTGCTGAAAAGGGTGGCAGCGCTGACACGTGCCCCATTCTTGAGCTTCTCTACAATTTGACGAAAGATGCCATGGCTGAATCTGGAGGCACTGCAGATGCTCGTGGCACGATGCTTTCTGCATTGGCCATCTTCTCGCATCTCCATGGTGTAACCCAGTTAGCCGCCGAAGGTATCCTCCGCTATCTATCGCCCGCTGCCAAAAAGCAAACCTTTGGCGGAGTTATGGACACTTTGAGTGTGGGGCTCATCCCCTTCTTCCAGGGGGAGCGCGTTGAACACACTGCGCCTTTCGGTTTGGTGGGTGAGCAGCCCGAGCCTCTGCTGACAAAGGCGGTTGATTTCCCGCGCGAAACCGAGGAAGAGAAGCGTACTGCACTGCTTCGTGGAGCAATCGAAGAGGCTCTCGACCACGGTGTCACTGGTTTGCACATTGGCGGTGCCGCGACTCGTGCTGGGCTGACCGTCCAAGAAGCGGAGCATCTCATCGAAAGCGACCAGGAGCTGGCCAGCTACCTGGAGCGATACCTTGACAAGATTAACTACGAGTTTATTTACCGTCAGGTAGCTGCGGTGCCGGAAGGTTCCGGCGCAGTACCCAAATTGAGGGCCACTGGTTACGGTTATGTGTCTCATGCGCTGGCTGATCCGCTCGGCTTTGAAGCGCTCATCAAGATTGCTTCCGGGCCCATCGTTCCGATGTCCTTCGAGGATGACTTCCTGCCGAACGCAAATAAGGCTGCGGAAGTTCAGCGTGACTTCAGCGAATTCGGTCAAGCTTTCGGTTTCATCATGTCCCTAGTGCGCGAAGCAATCGATGAAGCTGATGGCCCCCGTGCACCTTGGGTGCTCTACACTCTCGTGATTTCTGTCTGGGCCGGTGCTCATGGTCTGGCCATGTTGAGCACCAAGGGTCCATTGCGTGAATACTCCACCGACTTTATCTTCGAGATTCTCACGCATTACATGGATATTGAGCTTGGTGGCATCATGCGCAGCCTTGGTGGTGCGAAGTAGCTTTCGGGCTTCGGCTCATTTGTGGTGCTGTGTTTTGCGTCACTGTTCCCTGTCTTTCTCTCAGGAAAGGCAGGGTATATTTTTAGTGAACGGTCCTCGCGCTGACCTAAGAATCCGCGCGATCTACCGCGAAGTGCCCACGTGGGGGACGGCAAGTCTTTGGTTTTACCTGTATCCACATTCTGAATGTACACACTGTGAACTGGTGTTATGTCGCATGTGGTTAAGATTCCCAGATAGGGGCAATAGTTGCTCAAGTGTAGAAATTAATTTTAGAGGGCGGTACTGTGGCCTCGTCCGAAACTCATCCCGCAATTGTGTTGCGGTAAGCAATTCTTCATTGAGCATTAAGGAAGAACTACCATGCGCCCTTTTTCCTCCCGTATTGTCGCCACTGCGGTGGCCGTAGCCACTTTCTCGTCCGTCATCGTTGCACCTCAGGCATTTGCAGTGGAGGCGCTTGAAGACTCCGCCTTTGTTCATGAGCAGTCTGGGTCTGACACGGTGGACGTCAATGGCACCATCTTTGACGAAGACGGCAACCTCATCGATTCCAACAATGCCGGTGACAACGCTCTCGATGAGATCGAGCGGGAATCCCGTGCCAACGATTTCGGCTTCTACGGCACTGACGATGCGAAACCATCCACTCTCGACGAGCTGAAGACCACCAAAGCCACGACGCCCGACGTGACTGTGACGGCTGTGGAAAAGAACGGCAAGCTGATGTGTGAAATCTCGGATGCCCCGGGCAAGGAAGGACAGCTGCTGGAACGCAAGCTCGACCTTGCCAAGGCGTTCTACGACGGTGGCAATAAGCTCCTGCAGACCGTTTGGGAGATTATCCCGGTAGTAGGGGACCTTGTTCCTGCAGATTTCATCAAGAAGATCGGGGCCATCTCGTGGGAAAAGATTGTGGAGCTCGTTCGTAAGGGCGAAGCGGATAAGTCCGTAACGTGGGACCTGGCTCGCGCACAGGGCATGGCGATCGGACGGATTGACAACGCAGACGCGGAGGTTGATCTCAAGAACCCTGATGCAGCAAAGAAGACCGTTTCTAACCTCATCAAGTTCGCCGATGGTGCCTTTGGTAAAGGTGTGTCTGTAGTCCTCAAGATTTTCAATGCTGCGGTAACAATCGCAGGTCTTTTCCCAGGCGCTAATGCTGCGAAGGAATTGAAGCTTTCCGACACCCAACGTGCTGAGATTGAAAAGACTCTTGGCGGTATTTCTACTTCTGCCTCTGCGCTTGCCGCGGTCAACGCACCTGCCGGCCAGAAGTGTGCTGACATGTTGAACGGCAAGAAGGTCAACAACGATGAGCCGACCAAGCCTAGCGACGAGACCAAGCCCAGCGACGAAACCAAGCCCAGCGACGAAACCAAGCCCAGCGACGAAACCAAGCCCAGCGACGAAA
>ERZ1031113.115-NODE-115-length-30565-cov-15.506031_pt1 | contig 30565 bp, 28 predicted proteins | sample MGYA00518225_ERZ1031113 | MGnify/ENA primary metagenome ERZ1031113 (study PRJEB33718, sample SAMN03159751) | human skin metagenome | collected 2014-05-20 | study: EMG produced TPA metagenomics assembly of the PRJNA266117 data set (Human skin bacterial metagenome...
ACCGACGACATCCCCTTCTAAACCCCGCGCCGTCGAATCAAACGACGAAGACAATACTCACCCCCGCACAACCTCGGTCGTCGAATCAAACGACGAAGACAAACCAAAAACTCGCTCAAAAGCCCAAACCTCAAAAATGGGCCCGTCGTGTGAAACGACGAAGCGATGCGTCGGGTGAAATGCACTCGGTTCCGAAGTGAAGGAGGCCGTAGGTAAAGCAAAAGCCGCCAGAGGTAGGTCTGGCGGCTGTTAGGAGATGCTCGGCGTAGTTTGGAGTGCGTTACTTACGGCCGGCTTCGTAAGCAGCGCCTACCTTGTACAGGCGGTCGTCCTGGAATGCGGGGGCCATGATCTGCAGGCCGGTCGGCAGGTTGGTGTCGGATGCCAAACCAGACGGTACGGACATGCCACAAACGCCAGCAAGGTTCAGTGGCAGGGTGCAGAGGTCGAAGTTGTACATCTCCATCGGATCCTCAACCTTCTCCCCCAGCTTGAAGGCCGTGGTTGGGGTGGTTGGGGAAACGAGAACATCAACTTGTTCGAAAGCACGCTCAAAGTCCTGAGCGATGAGGGTGCGCACGCGCTGTGCCTGCAAGTAGTAGGCGTCGTAGTAGCCAACAGACAGCGCATACGTACCCAACATGATGCGGCGCTTGACCTCAGGTCCAAAGCCCTCCGCGCGAGACAGCGACATGACCTCCTCAGCAGAGTGCGTGCCGTCATCGCCCACGCGGAGGCCATAACGCATGCCATCAAAGCGGGCCAGGTTGGAAGAGACTTCACACGGCATGATGAGGTAGTAAGCAGCGAGAGCGTCATCGAAGTGCGGGCAGTCAACCTCAACGATTTCAGCACCCTGGGACTTCAACTGCTCAACGGCGGCATGGTAGGCCTCCATCACGCCCGGCTGCCAGCCGTCACGCTCAAACTGCTTGATGAGTCCGACCTTCACACCAGAGAGGTCGCCGTTTGCGCCTTCCTTAGCGGCCTCAACGACCGGAGCGACCGGCTTGTCCACAGAGGTCGCATCGAAGGAATCGTGGCCGGCGATGATTTCGTGCAGCAGCGCAGTGTCGAGGACCGTACGAGCCGTCGGGCCAGCCTGATCCAGAGAACTAGCAGCAGCGATAAGGCCGTAACGGGACACGGTGCCGTAGGTCGGCTTCACGCCCACGGTGTTGGTCAGTGCAGCGGGCTGGCGGATCGAGCCACCAGTGTCAGTACCGATGCCCAGCGGGGCCTGGCCCGAGGCAAGGGCTGCGGCAGTACCACCACCGGAACCGCCCGGGGTGCGCTCAGTGTCGTAGGGGTTGTGGGCGGGGCCGTAAGCGGAGTTCTCATTCGAAGAGCCCATAGCGAACTCGTCGAGGTTCGTCTTACCCAGAATGGGAATGCCGGCCTCACGCAGCTTGGTCACCAGGGTGGCGTCGTAAGGCGAGACCCAGCCTTCCAGCATCTTGGAGGCAGCAGTCGTCGGAGCGTCCGTCGTGACGAGAAGATCCTTGAGTGCCAGTGGCACGCCCGCCAAGGCGGAAGCGGGCTCCTCGCCAGCATCGAGGGACTTATCGACGGCGTCGGCAGCTGCCAGTGCTTCCTCAGCACCTACGTGCAGGAAGGCGTTGAGCTCATCGTTGGTTTCTGCAATGCGATCCAGGAAAGCCTGGGTAACCTCACGGGAGGTCAGCTCACGGGAGTGGATCTTCTGAGCCAACTCAGCAGCGGTCAGTGAAGTAAGGCCCTCAGTGGGCGCAATAAACTGTGCCATCTTATTCGTCTCCTCCACCCAGAATCTGCGGAACCATGAAACGGTCATCCTCCGACGCCGGAGCCTGGTCAAGGGCCTGCTCAGCGGTCAGCGTGCGCACAATGACGTCCTCACGCATTGGGGCAACCACGGAGTGCGGGTGCGACATCGGCTCCACACCTTCCGCATCGACCTTGCTTACCGCGGACACAGAGTCCACGATCTCATCGATCTGAGTGGCGAACTGCTCCAGTTCTTCCTCGCTCAGGGCCAGTCGCGACAGCTTTGCCAGGTGCGCAACCTCGTCACGCGAAATATCAGACACGCGAACTCCATCCTTTTATTCATCGAGACGGTTAATAGCTAAGCACCCATGGTACTGCACGCGTTCGCCGTCGCCACCACCACTCCTGACACATGTAAACCACCGAGGTTATTGAATACTATTCGGACGCTTGTGTACCATAGATCACGTTAGGTTAACCTATTAATTCTCCTTCACAAACCTGCCCAGAGAAAGAAACATATGTCGTACCTCGTCCGTGTCCTTCTCCCCGATACCCCTGGCAGCCTAGGCCTTTTAGCCAATGCCCTCGGAGAGATTGAGGCCGATATTCGCTCTGTGGACATCGTGGAGAACTTCCCCGACGGCACCGTTATGGATGACATTGTCCTAGATCTGCCGAAGACCACCATGGCTGATGAGATTATTACTGCTGCGCAGACAGTAGACGGCGTGGAGATTGATTCTATCCGCCCATTTAGCGGGCGCGTCGATCGCCGAGGCCAGATCCGTTTGCTCGCCACCGTGGCCTCGCGCCGCAATGTCAAAGCCGCAATGGAGGAAGTCTGCGCGGCAATCCCCAAGGCGCTGACATCAACGTGGGCCGTCGTAATCACTAATGAAGACCCCATCAAGCGGATTGCGTCCTCCGACGCCGCGCCTGCCGACGATGGCACGATCCCAACCGATCTCAGCATCGACTCCGCCCGCATCCTCCATCCGGAGAAAGACACGTGGATTCCAGAGTCATGGGCGCTGCTCGATTCTGCACTAGCCGCCGCTCCCCTCGTCGGCACCAAGTACGTTGTGGTGATGGGCCGCGTGGGCGGTCCGGACTACCTCGCATCAGAAGTCGAACATCTCGGTGACTTGGGCGCTATTTTGGGCGCTTTCCTAAGCTAGGAGCACCTGAGCTAGGAGCGTGCCAGGAGGCCATTCAACCCCGCGGCGACGTCCGGCACAATGTGGTCGACGTGTCCGCTAATTTCTCCGTGCGGGAAGCTAAAGGACTCTGTGGCCACGGCATGCATGGAGAGATCGTTGAAGCTATCGCCGAAGGTGTAGAGCTCGGATTCCTCATAGCCAAGGCTGCTCAGAAGCCGCGTCAAGCCTTCTCCCTTGTTATGGCCTGGCGGCATAATGTCGTAGAAGTCGCAGTTGAAAGATGACTCGACGTCACAATTCGCACGAACCCACTCGTCCACCTCCTGTCGCAGCGCGGCATCACCAGGAATCCACAAGGACATCAGTGTGGTGTCGCGCTTGGCGGCGACCTCCAGGTCCGCCACCTGCGCCCCTGTCACCATCGATGACTCGCGGCCAGACAGGCCGTCCCACACAATTTGGTCAGCCCCAGTCAAGCCGGTGGTGTAGATATTGAGAGCCCTGCCGGTAAAACGTTCTGCGATGGCTATGACAGTGTCAGCAGCGAGGTGCTCTTCGTGCAGGACCGTGTAATCCCCCTCCGTGAGAACCGTGCCGTTGTAAAGCACGTGGTAATCCAGCTCCACACCAAAGGGCTCGAGCGTACCGCGGGCGTTAGCAATGGACTTACCGGTGGCGGAAACAGCGAGATTGCCGGACGCGCGCCACGTGGCAATCGCTTCCTTGACCGACTCCGTGATGTTCTCATCGACGTAGACAGTGCCGTCCATATCCAGAGCCGCGATCTTCATGATGAATACCTTAGTAGCCCCTCCACGGCGGAGTCTACGATTACATGACAGGCCTCGCGGACGGTGGAATGTGCCCAGGGGAAGGTGAGGGGGACGTCGGCAAGCGCATGCATGGGCAGGTCATTGTGACCATCGCCCAATGTGATGACCTCTGTATCCGCTCGGTCAAGCGCGAGGTAATCCATCAACCATGTCAAGGCAAAGCCCTTGTCATGCCCAAGCGGAGTGATGTCGAAGAAGTTGCGGTTTAGCGCCGTACCAACGTCGAAATGTGCCGCTACCCACGACGCAATGTCATGATGTAGGTCTGTGTTCCCCGGCGTCCACGCCGCCACCAGGGGAAAGACTTCCTGCTCAATCGCAATAGATGGAACCGGAACCGGGTCCGTGATGATGGGGTTGTGTACTCCATTGACGTTTCGCACAAGGTGTCCGTCGGGACCGTCGAGACGCGTGCAGTAAAGGTCTAAGTCAGGAATGTCACGCACATACTCGTAGACGGCACGCACAGCCTCCGGCGGGACATGGTTCTCATAGAGAAGGCGCTGCTCACCGTCGAGGATGACCGTGCCGTTGCACAAGAGGTAGTAGTCGAAATCGATGTCGAAAGGCTCCAGCGCCCGCCGCATCGCATAGGGAGATTTGCCTGTGGCCACTACGGCAAGGTTGCCCGCAGCTCGCCATTCTGCAATGGCTGCGGGAACATCTTCCGGCATGTGCCCGTCGAAGTAGATGGTGCCGTCAAGGTCACAGGCAGCTAGCTTCATGCCTCTCCGGTCTCCAACAGGCGCTCGAAGCCGGCCTCATCGAGGATGGTCAAACCAAGGTCACGAGCCTTTTGTTCTTTGGAGCCAGCATTCTCGCCCACGACGACGTAGTTGGTTTTCTTTGACACTGACCCAGAGGCCTTGCCGCCACGGGTAATGATGGCTTCCTTGGCAGAATCACGGGTGAAGTTTTCTAGAGTCCCGGTGACCACGACGGTGAGGCCCTCCAGGGTTTGTTCGGGTTTGTCACTGACTTCATCCGCCATCGTCACGCCTGCTGCGGTCCACTTCTGGACGATGTTGTCGTGCCAGTCCACCTCGAACCAAACTTTAAAGGATTCAGCAATGATGCTGCCCACCCCATCGGTATCGGCGAGCTGCTCCACCGAGGCTTCACGCAGCGCCCCCATCGATCCGAAACGCGTAGCGAGCGCGCGGGCAGCGATGGGGCCCACATGGCGGATGGACAACGCCACGAGCACGCGCCAAAAGTCAGTCTCACGCGCAGTCTTGAGGTTCTCCAACAGCTTCTTGCCGGAAGCATTAAGCTTGCCGCTCTTCGTCTTGTACATAGAAGACTTGAGCAGCGCTTCCTCATCGAGGTCAAAAAGATCCGCCTCGTCCTTGAGCACGCCGGAAGCAATGAGATCTGCCGCGGCCTTTTCCCCTAGCTCACCAATGTCGAGCGCCTTGCGAGAAGCCAAGTACTCAAGGCGCGCTGCGAGCTGCGCGGGACAGCTGCGTGTATTCGGGCAGCGCCAGTCCTGGTCGCCTTCCTTCTGCGGAGCGAGCTTCGTGCCACAGGCAGGACAGTTTTCTGGGAAAAGCCACTCGGTCTCACTACCGTCGCGCTTGTCCAGCACCGGACCAAGGACCTCCGGGATAATCTCTCCGGCCTTGCGAATGATGATGGTGTCCCCAATGAGCACATTCTTGTTCTTGACCTCGAACTGGTTGTGCAAGGTAGCCATGGAAACTGTCGAGCCTGAGACAAACACCGGCTCCATAATCGCAAAAGGCGTCACGCGGCCCGTGCGGCCGACTCCCACCTCAATGTTGAGGAGCTTCGTTGTAACCTCTTCCGGCGGGTACTTGTAGGCGATAGCCCACCGCGGCGCGCGTGAGGTTGCTCCCAGCGCACGCTGGCTGGCCAGGTCATCGACCTTGACCACGAGGCCATCCATTTCGAAGTAGGCATCGTGCCGGTGCTCCGACCAGTGCGCGACCTGCTCCTGGACTTCCTTAGCCGTGTTTACGCGCTTTGTGTACGGCGAGACTGGGAATCCCCAAGCTTCGAGAGCACGGTAGGCGTCATGCTGCGAGGTGGGCTGGAACCCCTCACGCGCGCCAATGCCGTGGCAGACCATGTGGAGGCGGCGCTTCTTGACGTCCTCCGGGTCTTTCATGCGCAGTCCACCCGCGGCTGCATTACGCGGGTTGGCAAACGTAGGTTTGCCGGCTTCACGACGCGCAGAGTTGATCTCCTCAAACTCATCTGGGCGCATGTACACCTCGCCGCGGGCCTCCACCAATGGCGGCACCGGGTATTCTTCCGTTCCGGTCAGCTCCTGCGGGATATCAGGAATGACGCGCGCATTGGCAGTGATGTCCTCGCCGACGCGACCATCACCTCGAGTGGCGGCCGTGGCGAGCTTGCCGTCACGGTAGACCAAATCGATAGACAAGCCGTCAATCTTCAGCTCGGTGAGGTAGGCCTCCGCAGGAGTCCGGTCCAGCCAGTCCTGCAACTCATCAGCACTAAAGACGTTGTCCAAGCTGTACAGGCGCTCAAGGTGCTCGATGTCGACAGCGCCTTCCGGGGCGGCGCCCACCTGCTGGGTAGGCGAATCCGGGGTCTGAAGCTCCGGGTGCTCTGCTTCCAGCGCCAGCAAACGCTGAAAGAGTGCGTCAAAGTCCGCGTCCGGAATCGCCGGCTCACCGTTGTAGTACAGCTCGCGGTGCTTGCGCACTTCCTGGGCAAGCTCGGACCATTCGCGTTGGATATCTACTGCATCACTCACGGTTAACCAGTGTAGCGGGGCCCGCGGACATGCCTGTGACCTGCAGTTGGTCATTCTGCAAGACTTCGTCCGTCATTCTGCAGGAGTCCGTTCGTCATTCTGCAACACTTTCTCGGTGTGTGTCCGAGCCGGGCGCTAGAGTGTTGTCCATGAACTTCGACGCCACCCGCATGCTCTCCTTCGACCTCGAGACCACCTCCGTGAACCCTAAAGAAGCCCGCATCGTTACCTCTGCCTTGGTGCGCATCGATGGGCGCGACGTGAATAGCCAGGAGATGCTCGCTGACCCAGGCGTGGAGATCCCGGAGGAAGCCGCTAAGGTTCACGGCATCACCACGGAGAAGGCTCGTGCCGAGGGCCGACCGCATGAGGACGTACTCAAGGAGACGGTCAACGCCATCTATCAGGCCTGGGACGATGGTCTGACCCTCATTGTCTACAACGCCGCCTACGACCTATCCGTGCTACGCGCGTTGACCGGGGACTTCACGGTGAACGGTCCGGTGTTCGATCCTTTCGTCATCGACCGCGTCAAAGACAAGTGGCGCAAAGGCAAGCGCACCTTGGGAGAGGTGTCCGCACACTACGGCGTGGAGTTGAGCAACGCGCATGAGGCGACTGCCGACGCCCTTGCGGCCGCCCGCGTGGCTTGGAAGCAGGTGCGTCAACACTTCCCCGAGCTAGCCCAGATGGATACCAACGAGCTCATGGAGTATCAGGCCGTGGAGTGGTACAAGGACCGCGAATCCTTCAAGAAGTACCTGGAGGGCCGCGGGCGCGATGCCTCGGATGTCTCCACCGCGTGGCCGATGATCTCTTAACTCCAGGGCCCCTTTTCCCATTAACCCTTGCCAGTTTTCTAGAGTTCTGGAATTCTAGAAAACATGGAAACAACAGTCAAAGCACGCCTTGCCGAACTTGAAGCGCGCGTCGCCGCGCTTGAGGGACGCGCCAGCGCCGAAAACACCGACCCCGTTTCACCGGCCGCCACCCAACCAACCACAGAAGATTCGGCCTACTGGCTCGTTGACGCCCTCGCGCCCAACGATCAGCTTCCCGATGGCTCCGTCATCTTCGGAGGAAACATCAACGTCGGCAAGCGCACTTATGCCTACCAATGGCAACGCCCCACTCACTTCGTCAGCGACGAAGAGTGGACAGACAACCTCGAACGCCTTTCCGCCCTTGCACACCCCATCCGCGGTGAGATCCTTCGCCGCCTGCTCGCCGCACCCGCAACTGCCGCTGAGCTTGTCGAAGAAAACATCGTCTCCTCCACCGGCACCGCCTATCACCACTTAAGCGCACTCACCCACGCCGGTTGGACCACCAAGTCCGGCGGCGAATATGCCATCCGCCCCGCCCGAGTTATCCCCCTTCTCACCATCATCACTGCAAGTGAGGACCACTAATGAACAACCGTGTCGCATCCAAGATTGCCCTAGCTATCATCACCTTCATTGCTGTTGCCGCCGTCCTCCTCGTTGTAGGACCACAAAGAATTGCTCTGGCACAAGACAAAACTGGCGACGAAGCCCTAGCAACCCAGCTGGAAAAGCACTCCGAGTCTGGTTTCCACAACCTCACCGCCTTCACCCTCCAAGACGGCAAGGCCACCTTCGCGGGGCTGGGCAGCGACGAGCACACTGAAGTCGAAATCGGCTCCGTCACCAAGATGTTCACCGGCGAACTGGCCCGCCAGCTCGTCGACGAAGGAAAGTTGAAACCTGATACCACTGTGGGCGAGGTTATCGACGTCGGCGACGCGCCCGTCGCTGACGTCACCGCGAGGGAACTGCTCAACCACACCTCTGGACTACCCCGGCTGGCCAACACGAATTTTCTCAGCAATATCCTCTCCGGCCTTACCGGTTCGAACCCCTATGAAGGCGAGACCGTAGAGGACATCATGGCTGCCGCCACGAAGGCCGAGCTGAAGAACCGGGGCGAAGAATCCTATTCCAATCTTGGCTATGGGCTCCTAGGCCACATGGTGGAGACCGTTGCCGGGCAGCCTTATGAGCAGATGCTCAAAGAACGCATCTTCGAGCCTGCAGAAATGACCGAAACCTACCTCATGACGCCAGGCTCCGTGCCCGGCGACGCCCCACAAGGACTTACCAACACCGGCCACCACGCCGAGCCCTGGGAGATGGAAGGCTCCGCACCCGCGGGCGCCATCCGCTCCACGGCAAGTGACATGGCCAAGTTCGCCGAGTGGTTTATGGATAACGGCGATACAGAGTACGGCTGGGTTCCTAACGAAGACGGCCCAGGTTTCTGGCACGACGGCGGCACCTATGGCTATTCCACAATGCTCATCATCGATCCGGACACCAAACGCGCTGCCTTCGCTAACAACGATTCCCCCGTCGGAACCGAAGACCTAGCCCAAGCACTATTCGACGAGCTCGCATCTTAAGGAGACACCATGTTCCTCACCATCAGCATGATCATTATCATCGCCTCTCTCCTGTGGTCCGCATGGAAGGCCTTCACCACCTCAGGGAAGACGGTCTATCGCGCTATTTCCGTAGCGATTACAGCCCTTGTCATTGTGTTCATCGGTTATACCTTGCCCTGGCATACCGGACTCCATTTCGCTTGGTGGTATGGCCTCGTCGCCGCATGCGCTGTGTACGCTGGCGCGGTGGCCTGGCGGGCCGGCGAGGCAAAAAGTTCCTAAAGTTATCCATAGTGCATGCATATTGCATGCACTATTATGGCGGGTATGACAAACCCGAAAACTATCAATGTTCAGATCCGTGATGTCAATGCTGACGTCGTCGACATTCTCAAAAAGCGCGCCGACCGTAAGGGCATTTCCCTCTCTAGCTACCTGCGAGAGACCCTTGAAAAGGTCGCTTCTCGCCCGTCCTTGGAAGAAAAGTTGGAAGAGCTTTCGCAGCGCGAACCCGTTCAGCTCAAGAAGGACTTTGACGTGGTAGCCGCAATACGTGAAGCACGGGACGCTTCATCACGCTGTTAGTCATCGATGCCTCCGCAGCGATCGAGTTTCTCTTGAAACGAGACGCGCTTCAACGACTTAGCACTGCTTACCCCGAGGCCGATTTTATTGCCCCGAGCCACATGCCCTTGGAGTGCCTGAACGTGCTGAAAAGGTTGGAGCGAGCAGAAGCAATCGACAGCGCTACGGCAAGCTTTCTCGCTAGCGATGTCATGGAATTCAACGTTGAATTAATAAGCGTTGGCGACATCGCCAACCACGTTTGGAGCCGTCGACACACCTTCTCCATCTATGATTCAGCTTATGTAGCAGTGTCCAACATCTTCGAAGCCCCTCTGCTCAGTCGAGACACTCACCTCATGACCGCGTGGCCTAACTCGATTGACCTGGACAGCTTGCCTTAACCGTCAAAAGTCTCCCAAATCTCCGAACTTTATAAAGTCTCCCAAATCTCCCATTGCGCTACGATGGGCACCATGTCCCCACATGAGAACCCCTTCCGCCCCACGTTCGGCGTGCCACCACTGTTTTGGGTCGGCCGCACGGCCGTACTCGATACCTTCCGCTCCGCCCTCGACTCCCAGCCGGGAACCCCCGGCCGCTCGCTTATCATCAGCGGCGCTCGCGGTATTGGCAAGACGGTGCTCCTGAACGAGCTCGAAGATATCGCCTCGAGCCGCGGGTGGATTACGTTGCGGGCATCTGGCCGTAGCTCCATGGTGGAAGAACTCGTGGACACCACCATCCCGCGCATCATGGACAAACTAGCCCCGGCGGACAAGCACAAGGTCAACCGCGTCGGTGTTGGCGGTTTGGCAACCATCGGCATTCAGCACAACACGGAAGAGGCCTTTAAACCCACGCTCAACACTCGCCTGCGCGAGCTTTTAGCGCTACTCAAAGGCACAGGCGTACTGCTCACCATCGACGAGGTACAGGACGCGGACGCAGACCACCTCACTTCCCTGGCCGTGACCTACCAGGACCTCGTGCGCGATGAGCTCGACGTTGCCATCGTGGCCGCTGGTTTGCCGCAGGGCGTTAACCGCCTGCTGGACTTGCCTGGCGTGACCTTCCTACGCCGCGCCCAGAAGTTTGTTTTGGGTCCGCTCTCTCCTGCGAATGCTGAGGTCGCTTTTACACAGACGGCAGCACAGTCCGGACTGGAGTTCACCGACGAAGCCGTGGCGGCCGCGGTTCGGCTGTCCCGCGGCTACCCCTACCTCGTGCAGCTGGTGGGCTCACTAGCCTGGGGTAAAGCGCAACGAGAGGGCGGCAGTCGCATTGAGGAACGCGACGTCGCCGGAGTGTCTGCTGAGGCCATCTCGGTTTTGGGCGCCCAGGTCCATCAGCCCGCTACCCTGGCGCTTCCACCGGCGCAACGTCTTTTCCTTGAAGCGATGAGCGCGGTTATGGAGGACGGCACGGCAGAGATTAAAAACATCGCAGCGCACCAAGATCGTACGGTGCGCTCACTCTCGGCTACGCGCCAAAGGCTTATCGACGCCGACCTCATCGAACCCACTGCCCACGGCCAGCTCCAGTTCGTCATCCCGTATATGGAGGCCTACTTCACCGCGACGGACAGCCTGGGCAGAGTCGATTAAAAGGTGTACTAAAGGTCAATTAGAGATCACCGGCATCGCGGGTAAGGATATCCGCGGTTTCAGTAGCCGAGCGCAGGGAGCTGGCGGAAGCCTTGACCGGGTAGACGTCGAAATGATCGACGAGCAGCTCGCGTGGCATGCCAATGCGGTCAAGGTGACGGGCCAGCGCGATGGCCTCCGCGCGGGCATCTGAGCCTTCAATGCTCAGACCAATGCGGTGGCCAGCGTTGAGGTGCTCGCCCAAGCCGTCCAGGTGATGCGGTGTCTCCAGGCCGCGGAAATCCGTGAGGAAAGTTGTCGCGGCTGGCGCTATCGACCACAGCGGCGGGGCGTGCAGGTAATCCGCGTCGAAGGACTGCAGGAGGTCGAACGCGACCTCGTCGGGAACGGCGGGAATGGTGTCGAAGTCGGTGGTGCCGGGGATGCGGCCGGCAATGACATCGGCGAGGAGCGGCTCGTCGAGTTGGACGACGACCTCCCCGTGGAAGCGGCGCGCGACATCCGCGGCGTGGGTGTGGACACCATGAAGCAGAGACTCGGCCAGCTCGTTGAAGGCGCCGCGATCGGTGAGGACACGGTGGCCGTCGGAAAGCTCAATGCTCGCCGCGAGCGACCAGGGGCCAAGTGCCTGCACCTTAACCTGGGGAACAGTCTCACCCCAGACCTCTTGGACCTCGTCGAGGTCGCGCTCCAAGCGGTCCCACGTGCGGCGCGTGAGAAGCTGCGGGCGCGCCGTCATGCGCCACGCACGCGGGCCGCGGTCAATGGAAATAGCCTCCAGCATGCTGGCCGTGCGGCCCACCGGATCAGAGCCCAACCCACGCTCGGGCAGCTGCGGGATGGCGGGAAGCTCGGTCTCCCCCATGATGATGTCCGCGGCCTCCGCCATGGAGGTACCGGGCATAGGCCCCAGTGCGAGTCCAGCCATCTCATCTCCTCCTACGTTTCCCCTATAATCCCACCTTCAGGAAGGCAATCGTCACACAGAAAGGACTTTTCATGCCTTTGGAACAATTTACTGGATGGACCTTTTACTCCCCGTGCGAGATACCTGAAGATATACCAGCTCTTCTGACTGCGAACGAGAAACCAGTCTGTGCTTTCAAAACGGTCCGGGATGCAGCAGTCTTCACCACTCATCGCCTGATCGTCCGGGATTCTCAAGGACTTACAGGCAAAAAGGTAGAAGTCTATTCGCTCCCATATTCTGCGATTAATATGTGGTCGACAGAAAACGCTGGAAAGCTTCTAGATGTCAACGCCGAGCTCGAATTGTGGACTCGTGCTGGCCACATCAAAATCAACGTTGGACCCAAGGTCGATATTCGGGCACTCGACCGACTCATCGCTGACTGCGTGCTTCGCTAGAACTACTCAGTCCCGCAAATCGTGCCAGAGCCCAGCACAATATCGCCCAGCTCGTCCGGGCTCGGCAAGTAGAGCACCGCGGCCTGGCCGCGGGCGACGCCAGAGAGTGGCTCGTTAAGCTCGAGCGTCATGCGGTCGGCCTCGCGGTCAACATGAGCGCGGCATGGCACCACGGAACCGTGGGCACGCACCTGCACCTCGCAGTCGAAATCCCCTTCCATAGCTGGGTGCAGGTACTTCAGGCGGTCGGCCTCAATCTGGGTCACCGCCAAATCCGCGCGCGAACCCACGGTGACGGTACCGGTGGCAGCGTTGATGTCGGTGACGTAGCGCGGGGAGCCGTCCGCAGTCGGCGTCTTGATGTCCAAGCCCTTGCGCTGGCCGATGGTGTAGTTCCACGCACCATCATGCTCCTTGAGCTCATTGCCTTGTGTATCCACGATCATCCCCGGACGCAGCCCGATGGAACGGCCCAGGAAGGCCTGGGTATTGCCGTCCGGGATGAAGCAGATGTCATAAGAATCAGGCTTGGACGCAGTAGAGAATCCGTGGCGCTTGGCTTCCTCGCGGATCTGCGGTTTCGGGGTATCGCCAATCGGGAAGAAGCAATGGTCGAGCTCCTCCTTGGTGATGACACCCAGCACATAGGACTGGTCCTTGTTCTCATCCAAGGAGCGGCGCATGTAGCCATCGGAGTCGATGGTGGCATAGTGGCCCGTGGCGACTGCGTCAAAGCCCAGCGCCATGCCCTTGCGCAGCAGCGCTGCGAACTTAATCTTCTCATTGCAGCGCAAGCACGGATTCGGGGTTTCGCCGCGGGCGTAGGAGTCCACGAAATCCCCGATGACGGCTTCCTTAAACTCCTCGGAGAAGTCCCACACATAGAAGGGAATGCCGAGCTTGTCGCACACACGACGGGCATCGGCGGAATCCTCTAGGGAACAGCATCCGCGTGCCTTCTCACGGGTCTGCTGCGCATCCTTGTGCAGGGCCAGATGCACGCCAATGACGTCGTGGCCCGCCTCCACTGCGCGTGCGGCCGCCACGGAGGAATCGACGCCGCCGGACATGGCTACCAATACTCGCATGCTCTCCCCTTCTCGTTGCTTGGTTGTCCACCAAGGCTAGTCGCGGTGTACCTCATACCCCAACACGCAAACCACGCAGCCTATTCCCTAAGCTAAAAGGCACTATGGGCAGAAAGCGCAACACCACCAACTCCATCGCAGGAACCTATGAGATATCCACCGGCGAGCTCGTCGTCGAGCCGGATCCTTTCCGCGACGGCGCCTTCATCCTCAATATCAACGGTGTGCCCTCCTCCCACCTCATCCCCGATGAGCCACGCACCCTGGAGTTCGAGTACATGCGCTGGATCGCTGCCGCGGTGGAGAATCTCGCGCCCGGCAAACGCCTACTCCACTTGGGCGGCGGTGGCTGTTCTCTCCCCCGCTACTTCGCTGACCTCTGGCCGGATTCCCACAACACGGTGGTCGAGCTCGACGCCAAGCTGGCCGAGCTCATCCGTGAGCTGGCCGATATCCCCTCTGCGCCCCGTGTGAAAATCCGCGCCGGCGAGGCACGGGCCGTCACCGAAGGGTTCCCGCCGTACCGCTTTGACGTCATCATCCGCGATGTTTTCGCCGGTGCCGTCACGCCAGAACCGCTAACCACCACGGAGTTCTTCCAGCACGCCCATGCCACGCTAAGCCCCGGTGGCCTCTACGTGGCTAACTGCGGCGACCACTCCGATCTCCAAGGCGCGAAGGCGGAGCTAGCCGGAATGGCGGAGGCCTTTGCTCACCTCGCGGTTATCGCCGACCCTCCCATGCTTAAGGGCCGGCGCTACGGCAACATCATTCTCATCGGCTCAGATACCGAGCTACCTGCCGACGGCTCCCCCGAAGCCGCCGCCCTAGCCAAGCCGCTACTCTCTGGTGCGGTGCCCGCACACTTCCGCGACGAATCCTGGACCCGCCGCTTCTTTACCGGCGCGAGCCCACATCACGACGCCCCGGAGGGCGCGGAGAGTTAAGGACACTCAAGCCCTAAAGAGACTTAGCGGAGGCTCTTGAGCAGGTCCGCCACCTGCTTGGAATCAAATGCCGGGATGTCCACACCCGCGGCGTGACCAACACTGCGGGCGGCACGGCTGGCATACTCTACGTCCTGCTCGCTGACGTTGTTGGCATCAAAGTCCTGCAGGTGCTGCGCGTTATCCAAGAAGATTGCCAGGTCGCCGACGGTAGCGTCGTTGTGTGCCAGGTCCTTGAGGTCGTCGGTGCTAATAGCGCCAGTGTTGAGCAGCTTCTCTGCCTGCTTCACAAGCCCGGTCGGATCCACTTCCAAGCCCGCATCCTTCGCAGCATCAGCCACGGCAGGAACGGCCGCCGCACCTGCTGCCAGCGCCAGGATTCCGGCAATCAACACGCCGGCGTCATCACCAAGGTCCACGCCCGGAATGACCAGGTCATCCAAGATGCCACCAAAGTCAATGTAATTGCCACCGGAGAAGGAATGCAGCTGAGCCTCAGTACCGTTAAAGAGGTTCAAGTCAACGTCCGTCTCAATGCCGGCCACTCGCCCAGAACCCGAGCGCTGCCAGAAGGCCAGCTTGTCCCAGCCACCGACCGGGTCCGGCGCGGTGTCCTGGTAGGCCGCCAACCACAGCGGGTACTCGGAGAAACGCGTGGTGTTACCCATCTGGCCCATCCAGAAGTACTTGTAGGTGTACAGCATCGGCGTGCGACCGGTCAGGGACTTAACCTCCGTCATGAAGGTGTCAATCCACTCCTCCAACTGCTTAGCGCTCAGGCCCTCATCAACCTCGATGTCAAGCACCGGCGGCAGAGTCTGCGTCGGCACCAACGCGATTTGGGAGGCGAAGCTGGCCGCCTGCTGCTTGGCATCCCCTGCCGGGCGTGCGTAGTGGTAGGCGCCAACCTTGAGCCCAGCAGCAGCTGCGGCGTTGGCGTCACGCACGAAGTGGGAATTTACAAACCCGATACCTTCCGTGGCCTTAACGAAGGCATAGGACTGGCCATCGGACTTCACGGCATCCCAATCGATTCCGCGCAGGGACATGTGGTTATTGCCGGAGACATCCACACCGGAAGGTGCGTAGGACGGGATGGCAACAGCAGTGGAAACGGATAAAGCAACGGCCGCTACTGCGGTAACGGCGGCGGTAACAAGGCGACGTGCATGGCTCATGCGCGCCACACTACCTCCTCTTTAACACTAGCCACTGAAGCAACACGCGAAACACTAAACGCTTTTGTCACATCACTGACGCCACTCCCCAGAGCCCTGCCGTGCAGCACCGCCCGCTGCTACACTGCAGCTCAACCTCGCCACCACGTAATCAGGCAATGGCAACACCAGACACTGACGCCGACAAAGGACAGCGCCATGGAACAGCACACCGCCGAGCCCAATCGCCCCGAAGAGCAATCACCGGAAAGACGACGTGGCTTGGCACGATTCTTCAATGAGACGCTTGCCCTCAAAGGCACTATTGTCGTTCTTTGCGGCTGGGCAATTGGATACGGTTCACTCTTCATCGCGGATCTCGTTGGTGACGACACGTCATTCCTCTTCGGCTTCCTAGGCCTTTTCATCCTTATCGGTCTGCTCTTGGCGATGTTCGTCCTAACACCGCTGTTTGCCTTCCTAGCCTTGGCTGCACTGCTATCCGATGATCCAGCGCGCAAGAAAACCGGCACCATCACTCTCGTACTCTTAGCTGTGGCGCTGGTCCCCATCATCATTCACTACAGCAAGTGATTGGGCAGTGCTTGGCGACGCCACTTCGTCACGATTTTTTCGCTAATGCTACGGGGCACGTGAGTGGGCGCTTGAAGGACCACCGGTTTTACAAGGAGGAACCTTCAATAGCGGCCAAAAGCGTACTGATATTTCCGCGAATGATCGCATCGTGCCAGACCTGTGGCCCCATTAACTCCGCCATCTCTGCGTACAGAGACAGACAGGAAATCGCTTGTTCTGCGGTGATGTCGTGACCATCGTTTCGGGTCATGAATTCTTGAAGGGTTAATCCTCCGAGGGTTTGTTTAGGGTTCTCAACTCTGTAGATCTCGACAGCGCCGACGAGTCCTCGGCGTTCATCTGCAGTCTCGCTTTCACCTAAATCACTGTCAGTAAGCTCATCAATGAGGGGCCTAAGTGCAACGAGTTCCGCGTAGGGCGCATCCTCTGCTCTTTCCTGCGCTGCTTCCTTAACATTGACAGCATCCTGGTCAGGCCGCAGGTAGATAAGAATATCGTCTGGGTCATACCCGATCGATTCGCAGACTTTTCGAAGCAAAGTCAACTTTGCGGAGGTCGAATTATCCTTAGCAACGGCAAGTGCGGGATCAACTTGGCTCCAGCGTTTGTCTTGCTCTACAAGTTGCTTGACGTTGGTTGTTCTGAGCTGACGGGTCTCTTCGGCCATAGCCAAGACTGCCTCACGGTCATATTCCAGAAGCATACGTAGAGTCTTGACTAGCATGCTTCCCCACGTCGTCACCGAGCTCTTAGTTCCCTCTAACTCGACCGCAACGATATAACGACCAGTAAAGTTGCGGTCAACGCCCATGGGCTCAAAAGGAATAACTTCCTTCTCTGGCTCAAAGGTACTGGTCGGATATGGCCAGAGCTCGAGTGCTCGATTCGCTAGTAACTCGCTGCGTTCTTCAAGCTGCTGCAGGCCCCATGCTTCCTGTTCCTTGACATACCTGTTCAGGAGGTAAGGCGACTCCGAAAAACCACCCTCCATAGTTTTCTTAGTAGCAAACGGGCGGTTCGAGTATTCAGAGTTATATCCAGTGATCGTCAGATTCGCAATGCGATTAACCCATACCGAGTGAATCTCTTCGAAGTTCGGCCCAAGGTCCTCTTTCCACTGTTTGCTCAGGGTCTGCGGCATGATGTGTTCAATGGTCAGCTCATTTTCGCCGATGTACCCTGCAATATCGACAACGTCCTTGGAGAACCCACGCTCGAGGAAATCGAAGAAATAGCCACGGTAGTTTTTCATGGCATAGAAGTCCCGAGTCTGGAAAGCTTCCCTAAACTCATTGTTATCGGGGAATCGGCCACCACCGCGGCGGCTCATGAGCACATAAGCAAGGATTTCACTGTAGGCCTCGTTGTTCTTACGCAATTTCCGAATATCACTGTAGGCACCACTAAAAATCTTGTTTAGTGCATTTGTACCGATATTCGCTACTAATCGCCTAAACATATAACTTTCAATAACCCCAAGCATGTTCTCAAAGTCAGCGCCATCGATGACGCCGTTCTTGAAATCACGGTAGGTTAGCCACAGCAATGGCTTGACCACTCCACCGAGAACCATGTTTGCTCGACGAAGACGTTTATCAATTTTCTTGTCCCCAGTGTTCGCCTCCGTAATTTCCCTGGCATAAAGAGAAAATTGATGAAGATCCTGTGCGATGTGGTGAGTACTCCTACCACTGTTCTTTGTGAAGAGTTTGAATGATTCAAACAGTTCAGCCTTGTTAGGAGTCTTGGCTGTTTGAGCCACTAGGAACCATCGGATGAAGTCGTCAGTGTTAAAGGAGACGTTTTTCTCCATCTCGTTCCAGTACTTCTCATACACCTCCCCCTGCTCCTTTTGAGGCATATCCATCAAGATGAAGTTTCGGATCTTGTCCGATTCCTTAAGGGCCAAGCCTGTAGAATTTAGGGATTCAAAAATTCTTTGGGGATTATCCTGCTTTTCCAAATCCAGCAGCATCACTTCAAGGTTGGATATCCCCTCGTCCCAAAAAGTCTTGGCATCGAAATGGACATTGCGCAACCGTTCACGGAAATAGCGATAATTCGCTGTAATTTTGGACTTCTCGTTGAACTGGTCCTCAGGGCCGAAGAGCTTAGCGTAAGAATTCCTATCGTCCTTCACGGGCTTTAACTTGAATTTTTGGTCCCCACCATCGCTGAATTCAAGGTAGTTGCGCATGAGCTGCCCAGCCAAGGCTTCGTCACCCGCCTCAATCTCACCGGCTTCAATAGCATGGACAAGCGCCAGCATCAGCAGACTAACCGTAGTCATACGCTGCTGGCCGTCAATGACCACCCAGGTGAAGGAATCCTCGGGGTTCCCTACCACGGCGCCAAAAAAGTGCTTCGGACGACCAGTGTCGATCATGTCCTCGATATCGTCGAAGAGGCGTTCACACTGTTTTGAGGTCCAGTCATAATTCCGCTGATAAACGGGAATAACAAGCTTCTTATCCGTACCGTCAAAAGCCTTGTAAATATCTACAACGTTGCCCTTCATCGGTACGTCACCACTCCCTCAACGATAAGTACATGCGAACGGCAGAACTAGATTCCGCTACTTCCTTTAACCCTAGCGGATAGTCACGAGGTCAACTGGCCAACTCATCCACTATCCGCACTGTCTCCATGGCCACGCGCACCACTTTCCCAATAAGGTCCACGATGTAGCGCGGATTGCCTACCTCGTCGGCCCAATCATTGGGGTCGTTGACGATGCCCGAGGCCTTGTCCTTCTTGACCTGGTAGCGGTCAATCAGCCACGCGACAGCTGAGCGCGAGCCCAACATGTACTCATCCGCCTCGGCCGGAATACCAGAAATGGTCACGCGCTTGTTGTAGATCAGCCTGGTCACGTCATTGACGTTCTTACCGGTCTCCGGGTCTCTGCGCTTGGCCCACTTCATCTTGAGCACGCGCCACGTCTCACAGTCGGATTCATCGCCTTTGACCTGAATATCTATCGGCCACGGCTCCACGGACTCGTAGTTAACGTGAAGACCCATCAACTCCTGACCCGCAGCAGCAAACTTGTCGAACTCCGCACGCGACGACGGCGTCTCAATGTGCGGCAGCATCTTCTTCAAGTCAGCCGCATACTTAGTGCGGTAGCCAGGGTCATGCAGCTTGCCGTAGACAAAGTGGAAGATGTCATCACCCGTGATGTCAGCACCCAGCGCATCGCGGTAGAAAGCCTTAAACTCATCAGTGATGTTGTCCACTCGCACGTAGCCGTCGACAACCTCACTAATCGAACCGTAGATGCTGGCCTCGCCTTGCTTGGCGACGCTCCCCTCACCAAACAGCCCACCATCGTCGGCTGAGACGGCGGCCCAGGTGAAGCGGGGGAAGTACTGGCCACCCGATCCTGCGCCAGTGACGTGTAGGTCAGGCAGCAAATTTGTGGCCACGACAGAAAAAGGAACAGCAGAACCATTCCCGACCTGATAAAACCCGATATTGCGGTGTTCCGGGGTTGGGAACATTGAGGGGAGTTGATAGCGTCGATGATTCAATTGGCTGTCAAAATAGACAATCTGGCGGTGAAAAGGTCGATAGAGACTTGAAACGGTAAAACCGGTCTGCCCCAGCTCTAACCGTCTATCTAACTGATTCTCTAAACTGGAGGACCATTTACTACGCGTAGAATCTATAAACCACGGCTCTTGTTTGAGGAAGTCCTTCGCCTTTTGATCTGGCTTGATTGCTTCGAGCGCCTGAGAGTATGTATCCCGCAACGTAGCAACTTGGTTCTCAAGAGCTGCAGTTGAAGAAGAATAGACCCAGGAATCACGGTTAGTTTGAAGCCCCGCAGAAAACACATTGAAAATTTTCCTATTTGTTCCCTTCTTTTCGCCGATAACAGGCCAAGTTTTAAATTCTTCCGAACGCTGATTCAGCCAGTCGCCTTCCCTATTCGGCGTGAGCTGCTGCCATTCCATGTCCTTAACTGTTGATTTTTCAACTATCTCAAGCTTCTCATCACGAGTTGCACCATCAGGGGTCTGTATATAGTGCAAGCTGAAATTCGTCTTGTTCGGGTCTTTTACTCCGATAAACACGGCAATAGTGGTCTGCGATCCTGCACCGAAAATCTGACCTCCTTCCTCTCGCCAGTTGGAGTTACGCATATTGCCGCGAAGGTTAAACACATAGAGATCGGTGAAATCCTCGGCCATCGACAGACGCACGCCGTCGCCGGTGTTTCCGTCGATCCAGCCGCCGTTTGAGACGAACGCGACCACACCTTGATCGCCGATGCGGTCAGTGGCCCAGCGGAAAGCTCTTAGGTACGAGTCGTAAAGCGAGTTCTTGTTGGTGGCTGTGGACTTTGCGGCGTAGGTCTCCGCAATGCGCTTGTCCAGGCTCGGGTATTTCAGGTTCGCGTTGAGGTCGTTGGCGGACTTTTGGCCGGCTGAGTACGGCGGGTTGCCAATCACCACGTTGATGGGTGCATTCTTCTGGCGTTCGATGGTCTCGTTGTTCTCGCGGAAGATGTTGAGGTCTGGGATGTCGCCTTCCTCGTGGATTTGGAAAGTATCGGCTAGGGCGATGTTGGTGAAGGGCACGTACTCGGGTGCTGGTTCGCCGTTTCGGAGGGCTGCTTCTTCTCGCAGGGCGTTGTATGTGGTCTCGATATTGACGGCAGAGACGTAGTAGGCCAGCAGCATGATCTCGGTGGCGAAGAGTTCGGTGGCGTACTTACGGGCGAGGTCTTCCGGCTTGATAAGTCCGGACTGTAGGAGACGAACCGTGAAGGTGGAGGTGCCGGCGAAGGGATCGAGGATGCACACGCCCTCGTCGGTAAGTCCCCTACCGAAGTGCTTCTTGGATACGTCGTCGGCAGCGCGCAGGATGAAGTCAACGATTTCGACTGGGGTGTAGACGATGCCAAGGGCTTCCGATTGCTTCTTGAAGGCCTTGCGGAAGAAGCGCTCGTAGAGCTCCTTAATAACTTGCTGCTTGCCGGAAGCGGAGTTCACCTCAGAGGCACGGACGCGAACGGACTCGTAGAACTTCTCCAGGGACTCGGTTTCGGTATCGAGGTTTGCCTTGGACAAAGCCTTGACCATCTTCTCCATGACCTGGGCCACGGGGTTGTGGGTGATGAAGTCATGGTTCTCAAAGAGCGCGTTGAAGACCGGTGCCGTAATGAGGTGCTGCGAGAGCATCGAGATAGCGTCTTCTTCGCTGATGCCATCGTTGAGGTTGTTGCGTAGGCCTTCAACGAAACTGTCGAATTCTGTGCGTAGGTCTACATCGGCGTCATCGAGAAGCGCCTTAATGCGGGTGATTTGGTTCTCCGCAATCGTGGCAACGTCATCTGCCCAGTCTTCCCAGTAGGTACGGCTGCCGACCTTATCCACCAGCTTGGTGTAGATGGCTTCTTGCCACTCCTCCAGAGAGAACAGCGCGATCTGTCGAATAACGGCAGATGGGTCCTCCCACGCGGAAGAGCTATCCGAAGAGCGCTCAACATCGCTCGCATTGAGCTTCTCCCGCGGATCTTCTTCTGCATCTTTGCTGGCGTTCGGATCATCGGGAATCGGATTGACCGGGATTGGGATGATCGGGAGATCATCGGGCTCGCCGTTAAGGGCGATGGAGTTAATCTTCGCGTTGAAGCGGTCATCGTGGGCACGCAGCGCGTTGAGGATCTGCCAGACAACCTTGAAGCGCTGGTTGTCGTTGAGTGCTTCTGCTGGGGAGACGTTGCTGGCTACGGCGACGGGCAAGATGATGTAGCCGTAATCCTTGCCCTCAGACTTGCGCATGACGCGGCCGACGGACTGGACCACGTCTACCATGGAGTTGCGGGGGTTGAAGAAGATGACGGCATCCAGGGCTGGGACGTCTACGCCCTCAGAAAGGCAGCGCGCGTTGGTGAGCATGCGCGACTGCTGCCCCCCCTGAAGGAGCTTCGAGCCAGGACAGCCTTGTGCCGCGCTCCATGGCGTTCATGCCGCCGTCGACATGCTGGGCGGCGACGTTAAGGTCGACGTTGGTCAGGGAGACGTCGTTAAGCACCGCTTTTTCTTTGAGCAGTTCCTGGTGGGTGCCGATGAGCGAGGGGTAAGTCTCCGCAATGAGTTGGGAGGTCTTGATGTCCTTGGCAAAGGCCACCGCGCGCTGCATGGGCTGGGCGTCCTCGTCGAAGCCGCCCTTCTTACCCTGCAATTCGCCGGAGCGCTTGGCCAGGCCGTTCCAGGCGCCAATCATGGCAGAAGCTAGGGAGAGGTTGACCTGGTTGTTCTCACTCTGTGCCATGGCTTGGGCGGCGACGGATTCGTCCACGGTCATAACGAGCACTTTGTAGTCCGTGAGTAGGCCCTTATCCACGGCCTCACCGAAGCCGAGGCGGTAGAACTCCGGGCCGTAGATGGCTTCATCATCCATGGAGGCCAGCTCCGCGGAGTGTTCCTCGGCTTTGCCTTTGACGGCTTCGTCATAAAGGCGCGGGGTGGCCGTCATGTAAAGGCGCTTGGCGGCCTTGATGTAGTCGGCATCGTGGACGCGGACGAAGTTGCTGGCGTCCTCACCGGCCAAGGTGATGCCGGTGGTGCGGTGGGCTTCATCGCAGATGACGAGATCGAAATCATCGAGGCCCACCTGCTGGGCCTCATGCACCGCCTGGATGGACTGGTAGGTGGAGAAGACTATGTTGAGGCCCTTGGCACGCTTGCCGGATTCAAAGCGCGTAGTGATGTCCTTGCCTTCAGTGGAGACTGGGACCTCAAGGTCATAGACAGCTATGTCCTCGGCTTTCTTGGAGACCTTGCTATCGGAGCACACCGCGAAGGCGCGCATGTCGAGGCGGCCCTGGGCGGTCCACTCCTTCAGGGTTTGGGAGAGCAAGGAAATAGACGGCACGAGGAAAAGGATGCGGGCTTTGCCGCCGTTGTCCTCAGCGACGCGCTCCGCTAGGCGCAGGGCGGTAAAGGTTTTGCCGGTACCGCACGCCATGATGAGCTTGCCGCGGTCATGGGTCTTAAACCCTTCGATGGCTTTGTCGATCGCCGCCTGCTGGTGCGGGCGGGGCTCAAAAGTCTCGCGTTGGGAGAGGTTGATTTGGATGGTCTTATCGCGCACCTCCGAGCCAGGGAAGGCCACATCCCAGTTGATGGGTGATTCCGCAATCGCGGAGATACCAATACGGCTGGTCGGAATAATCTGGTTGGCTAGGGCATCCTCCGCGTGGGAGGACCAGTGATCCGTGGTGGAGATAATCAGGCGGCTGCCAAAGTGCTGGCGGCCTTCTTCGGTGTCAAAAGAATGCCCGGAAGCCTCGAAGAAGGAATCCAGGTGGGACTTCTGGATGCGCGCCTTGGAGTCATAGAATTTGCACTGGATGGCGGTCCATTTGCCGTCATCCACGCGGCGAGCTACCAGGTCAATGCCGGTATCTGCCTTACCACCGTTGTAGCGCCAATCCGTCCAGCGGCAGACCTCATCGAATTGGTTCTTCAAGGTCGGGTCGGTCTTGAAATAGTTGACCATCAGCTTCTCAAAGGCAATTCCATATTTAGCCTTTGGTTGGTTTTCACGCAGCTGTTCTAGGACCTCAGAGAACTTCGACATGACAACATTGTGCCTGATGGGCTATCGGCTCCGTGGCACAACACCGAAGATTGCGAAACGCGTTCGCTCGCCTTTGTCTTTGGGCGTCGGTACTGGCCGGGAGCTGTTGTGTTTACACCGACCGCGCGCGGCGAATGATCTCTGGGAGTTCTGCCAGGACGGTGTCGATGTCTTCTTCAGTGGTCATTCGTCCCAGGCTAAAGCGCAGGCTGCCGCGGCCGTGTTCCTCGTCGATGCCCATGGCTTCTAACACGTGGGACATGCGGTTAACGCCCGCGTGGCAGGCGGAGCCGGCGGAGGCTTCGATTCCAGCGGCGTCGAGAAGCATGATGAGGCTGTCGCCGTCCGTGCCGGGGAAGGACACGTGCAGATGAGAGGCCAAGGTGGGCTCGGCAGAGTTGATGATGACGTTGTCGATGCAGTCCTCGATGCCGGCCTTGAGCTTGTCGCGAAGTGCAGTCAGGCGGGTGTCCTCCTGCTCCATGTCCGCGACGGATTCACGCAGAGCTGCGGCAAGCGCACTCGCACTAGCTACGTCGACGGTGCCGGGGCGGATGCCGCGCTCTTGGCCGCCGCCGAAGGCTAGTGGCAGCGGCGCTGGGGTACGGCGTGCGAGAAGCAGGCCGATGCCGCGGGGGCCGCCGAACTTGTGGGCGCTGACTGCGAGTGTGGTGGCACCCAGCTCGTGGAAGTTGATGGGCAGCTTGCCGGCGACCTGTACGGCATCAATGTGCACTGGGATGTTCTGTGCGGCGGCGCGCTGGGTAATGTCCGCGACCGGCTGAACAGCGCCGGTCTCGTTGTTGGCCCACATGCAGGTTGCCACCGCGGCCGGGGTATCCAGGGCGCTTAAGTCACTGACGTGACCGGTGGAATCAACCGGGAGAAGCTCCACAGTGGCGCCGTGCTCAGCGTGGAGCTTCTCCACGGTTTCGAGTACGGCAGGGTGCTCGATGGGGGTCGAAACGATGCGCTGCGCTGCTTCGGGCGAAGCCGACTGCGCAGCGCGGAAAAGGCCTTGAATGGCGATGTTGTCCGCCTCCGTGCCGGAGGAGGTGAAGATGACCTCGATGGGTTCGCAGCCGAGCAGCTCGGCGACGGTCTCGCGGGCGTCGTCCAGCACGGAGCGCGCCTTGCGCCCAGAGGCATAGGACGCGCCCGGGTTGAGGGAACTGGCTGCCTTCGTCCACGCGTCGATGGCGCTTTGGCGCATGGGCTGGGTGGCTGCGTAATCGAGGTAGAGCGGCATTAGTTGCCGGCCCCCTTGCGCTTGGTCAGCTCCGCGGCCAAGGCCGGGGCGATCTCGTGGAGGTCACCCACCACGCCCAAGTCGGCGATCTGGAAGAAAGGCTCGTCCTGGTCCTGGTTGACAACGACGATGGTCTCCGAGGTCTGCATGCCGGAGGTGTGCTGAATAGCACCGGAAATGCCTAGGCCAATGTAGAGCTTCGGGGACACGGTTGCGCCGGTCTGACCAATCTGGAAAGCAGGGTCGTAGAAACCTTCGTCCACAGCGTCGCGGGTGGCGCCGACGGCGGCACCGAGGGCGTCGGCAAGCGGCTCGACGACATCAGCGAACTTGTCGCCCACGCCGCGGCCACCGGCAACGACGACCTTGGCGGAGGTTAGCTCCGGACGAGCGGTCTTCTCAGCCGGGGTGAAGGAGGTGACGGTAACATCCTTCGCGGTGGCGGCAGACAGCTCAAAAGGAGCAGGAGCTGCAGTGACCGGCTGCGGTTCCGCGGTGACGGTTCCCGGGCGCAGGGTGTAGACCACGGAGCCGGTGGCCGTGGAGGAGGTCTCGTAGGAGCCGCCGAAGATGGTGTGGTGTGCGCTGCCGTCGGCATTGATGCCGTCGACGTTGACCAAGGCACCCGAGCCCAGGCGGGCGGCCAGGCGGCCGGCGATCTCGTTGTTGGTCGGGGTGGAAGCCAGCACGATGGGCGCCGGGTTATTGGCGGCCAAGGCGTGGAGGGCGTCAACCTCCGGAGTGACGATGCGCTGCTCATAGTCGGCGGCGGTGGCCTGAACTACCTGGGCGGCACCGAAGTTGCCCAACTCGGCATCGAAGGAGGCGGCGGTGGCGGCATCCTTGGCCACGACGACGGCGGAGACGGTGCCGAGCGCGCGGGCGGCGGTGATGAGCTCGCCCGTGACGGGGCTGAGCTGGTCTGCTTCGTGCTCAACTAGGACGTAAACGTGAGACATATCTTTTCTCCTTTAACCCTCGATGAGATTCTTGGCGGCCAGGAAATCTGCGACCTTGGCGGCAGCCACGGCCGGATCAGGATCAGTGATGACCTCACCGGCGGTGCGGGCTGGGCGCTGCACGGAGGCGGTGACCGTGGTGGTAGACGGCACGCCATCAATGCCGAGGTCCGCCACGGCGAGGGTGGTGACCTCAGCCTTCTTGGCGGCCATCAGACCCTTGAAGTTGGGGAAACGCGGCTTATCGGCCTTGTCGGTAAAGGACAGGAAGGCCGGGAGATTGGCCTCAAGCTCCCAGTGGCCGTGGGCATCCTCGCGAGTGCCGGTGGCGGTAGCGCCGGCGAGGGAGGCGGCCTTGAGCTCCGTGAGCGCGGGCAGCTGGCGGTACTCGGCCAAGAGACCTGCGATAAGGCCGGTGGAGGCATCCGAGGAGTTGTTGCCCAAGGTGATGACCTGGACTTCGCCGAACTTTTCTGCCACCTGGTTGATGGCGGCGTTGAGAACCCAGGCAGTAGCCAGGGCGTCGGCGCCGGCGAGGGCGTCGTCCGTCACGTGCACGGCGTGGTCCGCGCCCATGGCCAGGGCCTTGCGCAGAGCCTCATCGGCAGCAGCCGGGCCCATGGTGAGTGCGACGACCTCATAGCCGGCATCGGCATTGTCGTCGCGCAGACGCAGGGCCTGTTCGACGGAATACTCGTTAACCTCATCGATGACGTTATCCACCGAGGTGCGGTCCAAGGTGTGGTCCGCCTCGAGGGTCTTCGTTGACCACGTATCCGGTACGTGCTTAACCAGAGCCACAATGACTGGCATGTGGGCACTTCCCCTTCCGTAAATTTTGAAACTATTAGGGTGCGTAATTACCTTCGGTCGATACTACTCGCGGTCCGCACAGCACCGCGACTCCCTTGGCCCCAATGCGGGTGACCACGAGCGTCTTGGCCGTCGAGCCCTTGAGCTTGAGCTTCTTGCGCAGCTGGTCCGGGTCCACATCTTGCCCGCGTACCAAGATCTCCAGAGAGCCCACATCGTGTGCGGCCATGGCCGCCTTGAGCTTCCTCATGGGCACCATCTCGATGAATTCAAATCCCGAGGTGCCCTCCGGCAGGCGCTCGCCGGTGAGGTAGGCAATGCGCGGGTCCAGCTGTTGCAGCCCTTCCCGCGCGGCGTAGTAGCGCACCAGCCCGGCGCGCACGATGGCGCCGTCGGGGTCGATGAGGAAGCGCCCGATGGGCCCGGCCTCGGGTAGCTCGTCTTCGTCGAGGTCATCGTCGATGATGTCTGTGTGCAGTCCTTCGGGCGTCGAGCTGAGCACGACCGCGCGTTTGCCCGTGCCGAGTCCCGGTGTGTACAGGCAGGTCTCTTTGACCCCGCCGTCGAGGCTGGCCACGCAGGCTAGACCTTCCCATTCGGAGTGGTCGATGCCGGGCGCGCATTTGATAGCGAGTTCACCGTGGCTATCGAGCAGGTCCTGCGGTGGTGGCAGCAGCTCATCGAGGCGGGTGATGCGTTTTCCACCTTGGCGGCGGGCGGGGTCGGCGATGCAGACCCGGGCGGTGGTTGTGGTGGTGAGCGCATCGGCGCGAAAGACTGGGTGCTCAATGTTGTGTTGCGCCATGGCCACGCGTGAGGCGTCGAGGTCGCTGCCCACATATGTGCCGGGCGCATAGGCCTGCCCCTCTGTGCCGATGGAGCAGGTGAGGTCGTGGACGAGGTCGACGCCGCGTGCTTTAAGGAACTGCGCGCGGTACTCAGCGACTGCCGGCGCCGTGGCCTGTTGTGCGGAATCGTGGTCCATGAGCCAATCCTGTGGCAGCTTGCCGGAACGCCGGGCTTTCAGCAGTTCGGCCACGGCGCGCCCATAGTCCCCAAACTGGGCCTGGAGCTTGGCGACGTCCCTCAGATGCCCCTTCTTCGTCCCCTCCAGGTTTGTTGCGGCGGCGTCGATGACGGATGCGTTCTCACTAAGGAAGGAAACTTCGTCCAGGGTGTAGCTCATGGTGCGTTCTTAAGGATTGTTCTCAAAGCCGGTCTAGATACGGTTGACGGGAAAGGTGGTGAAGAATTCGCGGTAGCGCTCATCGTCTTCGGGGTCACCGATGATGGGGCGCAGGTCGGAGAAAGAGGCGTCATCCATGACCTCCTGCACGCTGCGGTAGGAAGCTAGGCGCTTGAGCTGCGCCCAGGTGGGAATAGCGAGGCGAACGAGCCCGGCGCGCCAGCCGTCGAGGACGAGCTGTGGGTCGAACCATCCGGCATCGTCGGCCTCACCGGTATCGCCATCGGGTTCTTGGCCTTCTGGCAGAACGCCGATGAAGAAGAACGTGTCGAACCAGTGGTTCTTAACTTCCCCGGCCCAGCGCGACCATGGCAGGAGCATGTCGGCATCGACACGCATGCCGTTGTGGGACAGGAACTCTGTGAACGAAATGGCGTGAGTTTCCAGCAGTTCGCGCTCGCGGTGATAGCGGGAGGCATCGGAGACGATGCCGTCGTCACGGATGGCAAGCAGCGTGCCGGATTCTTCGAAGAGCTCGCGTGCGGCGGCGAAGACGAGGGCATGGGCCTTGTACTTCGTCACGCCCATGCGCCTAGCCATAGAGACTACGGAGCGTCCAGCCCATAGCTCGCCGGAATCCCAGGAGCGGGGTGGGAAATCGCGGGGGTCTACTCCCCCGCCGGGAAAGACGACGTGCCCGGGGTAATTGCGCATGGTGTGGACGCGTTCTTGAATCCACACCTGGATGCCGTCGGGGCTATCGCGAAGAAGGAGGACGGTTGCGGCCAAGCGCGCGCCGTTGAAGCCGGTGGTGTCGCCACTATCGATGGCATCCAGGGCGTCGTGATCGGGCTGGCTCATGCAACTTTCCGTGTTATTGATATCGCGCACGCGCTATCAAGGGCTGCTGTCAAGGGCTTGGGTGGCTTATCGAATACGGCGGGCGAAGTACCTCTCCCCGATTCGGTCCACCTGGATGGGCTGGTGGAAGGCCGTGGAGAGGTTCTCCGATGTGAGCACCGTATTGATGAGCCCTTTGGCCACGACTCTACCCTCATCCAGGATCATCGCATGCGTAAACCCGTAAGGGATTTCCTCGACGTGGTGAGTAATCATGACGATGGCAGGGGCATCCGGGTCTAGGGCCAAGTCACCCAGATAACCCACGAGGTCCTCGCGGCCACCCAAGTCCATCCCGGCGGAAGGTTCATCCAGAATGAGAAGCTCTGGGTTAGACATGAGCGCGCGGGCTAAGATGACGCGCTTCTTCTCGCCTTCGGACAGCGTTCCCCACGTCCGCTTGGACAGGTGGGAAGCTCCGACCTGGGCCAAGATGTCATCGGCCCGGGAGAAGTCCATGTCCTGGTAGTTCTCGCGCCAGCGGCCCAGGACAGCATAGCCGGCGGACACCACGAGGTCATCGACGCGTTCGCCATCGGGAATGCGGTGCTGCACGGCGGCTGAGGAAATGCCGATAGCCGCGCGGAGATCGCGCATATCGGTCTTGCCGATGCGCTCGCCCATCAGGTAGGCCACGCCCGCAGACGGGAATTCCTCAGCAGCGGCCATGCGCACGAGCGAGGTCTTGCCCGCGCCATTGGGCCCGATGATGACCCACCGCTCATCGAGCTCAACCTGCCAGTCAACGGGGCCGACGAGGGTATTGCCGCCTCGGCGCAGCTCGACGCCGCGGAAATCGATGAGCCAGTCCTCATCGGTGGGCTGGTTCTCTAGGTTCATATCGCCAGTTTGCTCAGGAGTGTTCACAATCCCCCATTGTGGCCGATATTTTCCGTCGCCGGTGTAACTGACACAGTCTTCCCCGGTGAAACTGGCACAGCTGCATTATTCTATGGGCATGACTCAACGCCTTGGTATCGACGATGTCCGCCCTTCTCTTTCTGGAAACGTAGCCTCGAAAGCCGTAGTCGGCGAGGTTATCCCCGTCACCGCATTGGTATGGCGCGAGGGCCACGACGCCGTTGCCGCAACCCTGTCGGTATGGAACACCGAATCCCCCTCCACCTCCTCCGTCACGATGACAGTGGATCCGGATAACCAGGATCGCGTCCATGGTGTCTTTACCCCTGCTACCCCGGGCCGCTGGTTCTTCCGCGTCGATGCCTGGTCTGATCCCATGGCCACGTGGCGCAATGCCGTCACCAAGAAGATGGAAGCCGGCCAATCGGCTCGCGAGCTCAACAACGATCTTCTCCATGGCGCGGAGCTCTTCGAAGAAGCCGCACTTCAAAGCCCGAGCGAGAAGGCTGAGCTGCTGTTTAAGGCATCGAAGGCGCTGCGGGACGAGCAGGGGGACGTCGATAAGCGCGTGCGTACCGCGCTTTCTGATGAGGTCGCTGAGATTCTGCACCACCACCCACTGCGCCACCTCCTCGTGGAAGGTGACATCCACGAAGTCCTCGTGGAGCGCCGCGATGCGCTGTTTAACTCTTGGTATGAGCTCTTCCCGCGCTCCACGGGTGGGTGGGACCTGTCTCTTATACACATCTCCGAGCCCACGAGACTCCTGAGCATCTCG
>ERZ1031113.116-NODE-116-length-30478-cov-11.416691_pt1 | contig 30478 bp, 28 predicted proteins | sample MGYA00518225_ERZ1031113 | MGnify/ENA primary metagenome ERZ1031113 (study PRJEB33718, sample SAMN03159751) | human skin metagenome | collected 2014-05-20 | study: EMG produced TPA metagenomics assembly of the PRJNA266117 data set (Human skin bacterial metagenome...
ATTCGACTGTTAATCGAAGGGTCACTGGTTCGAGCCCAGTTGGAGGAGCAAAACGAAGGAGCTCGCAAGGGGCTCCTTTTTCGCATTTCCACCCCCTCGTTTCCACTCCCCGAATAGGGGCAAACCCGATTCAGCCCCATTGCACTTACAAGTGAAATCCAATACGCTCCAACCTCCACGGCAAAAAGGAGGCTCAAATGACTGCCACCCTATCTTCCTCAAGCGCCATTGTTCTGAGCACTGAAGATACGGCTGCATTCGAAGCCCTGCGGATGCCCGAGGACGCTGACATCGCAGTTCTTGACAAGGATGGCAACCAAGTCGACCTCCCCGAGCGTGTGCAGGCAACCGTACTTGCAGCAATTAGAGCTCTCACGGAGTCAGGCGAAGTCGCGATCACCCGAATGCCGGAACAGCTGACAAGCACTTCTGCCGCGGACGTGCTGGGAATCTCGCGACCGACCTTGATGAAGTGGGCAAGGGCCAGCAGGATCGTCAGCTTTAAAGTCGGAACACATACCCGTTTTCACCGAGACGACGTACTCTCCCTCAAGAGCCAGCTAGCAAAGGAGCAGGATGAGGCGTTCGAAAGACTCCGGTCCTTTGATCTTGAATCTTTCGGTCCACTAACCGATTAGCCTCGCTGTTGCCGTTCCACAAATAAGGTCGTAGTCGTGACACAACGGGTGCTCGTCGATGCCAATGTCTTGGCCAGTCGGATTCTGACAGACTGGCTCTTTCATTTACGCAAATGCAACCGTGGCATGTTTTCAATCCTGTGGACCCGCGACATCCAAGCTGAAGCGATACGCGCCATGCGTAAGAAGCATCCCGAGTGGTCCGGGTCTGTGATCGAGCGTCGATTCAAAATGATGGAGGCTCTTATCGACGACACGGTTGTCGCACCAGATGGCGACTACGGCTTCAGCGGAGCTGATTCGGGGGATTTCCACGTTCATGCTGCTGCGGTGGCGGGAAACGTGCATTACATCCTCACCGACAACCGGCCGGATGATTTCACCTCGCGTCCCGACGAGGAACAGTACGAAATCGTCAATAGCGACGATTTCTTCAATCTTGTCGCCGATTCCAACCAACCAGGATTCATCGACGCGGTCGCGGGCCAATTTGAGTATTACTCGCGGCCGGGCGTCGTGAAAGACCCGCTCCATGTTGCACTGCAGCGTGCAGGGCGCCCCAGTTTCGCAGACCGGGTGAAGCTGGCGTTAGGGCAGATTGCCCTTCAGCAGTAGCTGCCCACCCGCCGCGCCGCATCCAGCCCCGCGTGTCCACCGTGCGCGCTCCACGGCAAGCAAGGTCGCATCAGGGCGCAATTCCCCAGTGTCGCCGCAGTCCTGAAGAGACTGTAAATCAGGAATAGCAACAGCCCTCTCGACGTTCCACCCGATGTCCCGGCAAAGACCGAACATCCAGAGAACAACGACTACAGAGAACAACGACGAAGGAGCACAGCGTGACTGCAGCGAAGCAATGGGTCCTGGCCTCCCGCCCGGAGGGTGCACCGACTAGCGAGAACTTCCGACTCGAGGAGGTGGAGCTGCCAGAGCTTTCCGACGGCCAGATCCTCGTCGAGAACACCTTCTCCAGCGTCGACCCCTACATGCGCGGGCGGATGAACGACGTGGAGTCCTATATCGAGCCATTCCAGATCGATGAGCCGCTCAACGGCACCGCGATCGGCACAGTCACGGAGTCCCGCTCCAGCAAGTTCAAAGCGGGCGACACGGTCCGGCACTTCGCCGGGTGGCGCACACACGCCGTCCTGAACGAGGACGAGGCGGAGCAGATCGACACCACCATCGCCCCCGCAGAGGCGTACCTGGGCATCCTCGGCCTGACGGGGCTAACCGCCTACGTCGGCCTGACCGCCGTCGGCGAGATGAAGGAGGGTGACGTCGTGTTCATCTCGGGCGCGGCAGGTGCTGTGGGCTCGGCCGCCGGGCAAATTGCGAAGCACCTCGGCGCGGCGAAGGTGATCGGGTCCGCAGGCTCCGCGGAGAAAATCGAATACCTCAAAAGCATCGGCTTCGACGAGGCGTTCAACTACAAGGACGGCGACGTCAACGGCCAGCTTGCCAAGGCGGCGCCGGAGGGCATCGACGTCTACTTCGACAACGTCGGCGGGGACCACCTCGAGGCCGCGATCCAGAACGCGAACACGTTTGGCCGCATCGCCATGTGCGGTGCCATTGCCCAGTACAACGACATGGAGCCGGCGCCGGGGCCGCGGAATCTGGGCCTTTCCATCGGCAAGTGCCTCACGCTGCGCGGGTTCGTGGTGGGCCAGCACTCCCACCTGGCCAAGGAGTTCCAGGAGAAGATCGCCCCGCTCGTCGTCGATGGGTCAATCACGTTCGAGACCACGGTGCGCGAGGGCATCGACAACATGCCGGCCGCGTTCCTCGAGCTGTTCGAGGGCGGCAACACCGGCAAGATGATCGTCAAGTTTTAGGAGGACACAATGACCAAGGTTCTTATGGTCGTTACGGCAGCGGACCACTGGACGCTTAACGACGGCACACCCCACCCCACCGGCTTCTGGGCCGAGGAACTGGTCACGCCCTATGCGGTCTTCACCGGCGCTGGCTGGGACGTGGATGTGGCGACACCCGGCGGGAAGGCCCCTGTCGTCGATAAGGCGAGCCTCGATGACAGCGCGGGCGACGCTGACACCCTGGCAGAGGTGAAAGCGCAGCTGGAGAAGCTTGAACCCGTGTTGGCGAAGCCGCTCAACCTGGCCGACGTCAACGCCGCGGACTACGACCTTGTCTTCTACCCCGGCGGCCACGGCCCGATGGAAGACCTCGCGGTGGACGAGACTTCCGGGCGCATCCTCACCGAGCGCATGGAGAACAACGCGCATGTGGCGCTGCTCTGTCACGCGCCGGCCGCGGTCCTCGCAACGGAGAACGCCCCCGGCGGCTCCCCGTTTGCCGGGCGGAAGATAACCGGGTTCTCCAACGACGAGGAACGCGCCGGTGGGCTCGCCGACCAGGCGCCGTGGCTGCTCGAGGACCGGCTCATCGCCCTCGGCGCTGAGTACGAGAAGGCGCCGGAGCCGTGGGCGTCCTACGTCACCGTCGACGGCAACCTGTACACCGGGCAGAACCCGACTTCGTCGCGTGAGCTCGCGCAGCGCCTGGTAAAGGACCTCGCCTAGGGCTCACCTCAACGCCGCTGGGGCCTGGCCGGCGATAACCCTCGCCACCGCCAGGTCCTCCCACGGCATCCCGACAGTCTTAAACACCACCCGCCGCGCCGGATCCAGCGCCACCTCCCCGCGCACAACCTCGGCCATCGTCACCGCATCATCCCACGCAAGCGCCCCCTTCTCCACTGCAATCACCACATCGCCGGCCTCCCGCCCCGCAGCCCCCACATCCTCCACAATCACCTGCGCGCCCCGCAGCACATCCTCATGCAACTCCCGCGTGTCCACCGTGTGCGCCCCCACAGCAAGCACGATCGCATCAGGTCGCAATTGCCTATCGACGACCACCGGTTCCCCCGCACTCGTCGCCACCACAACCAACCCGGCACGCCCCAACACCTCATCGGCCGCAGCGCTCCCCGACTCCACCCACGGGCACGGCAAATCCGCCGGCTCACTCCTCGAGATAAACGTCACCGACACCTCCCGCACCCCTGCAAGCACGTCCTCAACTGTGCGCGCATGCGCCCGCCCCTGCACACCCGCGCCGACAATCACGCACTCCAGCCGCTCGCTCGACGCCCGCAGCCGGTCCAACACCCCCGCCACCGCAACCGCCGGCGTCCGGACCTCCGTCAACGCCGCGGCATCCATCACGACCTCCGGCGCGAGCGTCTCCCCGCCCATGAGCAGATACGACCCCTGCACCAGAGGCACGTCGACAGTCGAGCCCGCCGGCTGAATCCCCAACACCTTCACCCCGACCGCGCCGTCAAGCGCCGACGGCAGCAGGTGCATCTCCCCGTGTGGCAGCGCCACCTTCTGCCGGTGCGGATCGGAGGCGGGGTCGAACCCGCCCGTCAGTACCTCCCGCAACGCATCGACGGCATCACGTGGCGTGACCGCGGACAGAACCTCGTCATAACCCAAATTGCGCATGCGGCCGAGCATATAAAAAGTGGACGCGGCGCAACGCAGCCGCATCCACTCGCCTGGGAGCCTGGTTTACGGGAGCATGTCGAGGAACTGCTCGTAGTACTCCTGCAGGTTAATGCCCATGTAATCGAGCAACGCGGCAATCAGGCCGACCGCGCCCAGCGCACCGAGCAGGGACAGCAGGATGCCCAGCGGGGTGATGGTGACGCTCGAGCCGACGGTCACGGAGCTGCCCTCGTCCGGGAACTGCTCTTCACCACCGCTGGTCTCGGTAACGGTCTCGGTGACACGGTCGCCTTGCTTCTCGACGGTCGTGGGCACCGTCGTGTTCGGCACGGTGGTGACTACCTCCACGGTGGAGGTCACCGTCGTCTGCGCGACCACGGTTGCGGAGGTGGTCACCGTTTCGCGGTGCGTGACAGCCGGTTCGGTCTAGGTGACCTTCTCGGTCTCGGTCGCCGTGGCAGTCTCGGTAGCGGTCTCCGTGTGGGTCACCGGGCCTGCGGACACGGTCGTCGTTGACGAGGCAGTGGTGGTCTCGGTGACGGTCGCGGTGGGCTGCTCGGCCGAAGTCCCCGGCGCGGACGTAGCACGCGCGGACGTCTCCGGCGCTCCCTCGTCCTCCGCCGGCGCAGTGAAGACGCGTAAGTCGGAGTAGCATGCGCCCCACACACGACCCCAATACGGCGACCGGAATGGGCAACAGCGTCGTCGCGTTTCTACGACGCTGGTGGCTTACTGGCTTCGCCGTTCCCAGGGACGCGTGGTGCGCAAATAATGTCCGCGGCATGGTCGTCGATTTGCTGGGTGCTAGCAGCTGTCGACAGGAACAATCTGCAGCGTAGTGCCCTCGTCACACGCCTAAAGTGGTCGGATCCTCAACGAAAACTAATCCGAAATCTAGCATTGGTTTGCTGGGACACCCCACCGGCGAGCTACCCGACCGGCTTGGCGAAAACTCTTGATTCATCAGAGGCGATGTCCCACATGGCTGCCATCTTTTTTTCCATCGCCTCCGACAGTTTGTAGGCGCCGTAGTAAATAGCCCCGGGCGTGAGCGTTATTTCCCCAACCAACGGTCCTCGCATCGAGCTATAAACATCAATACTTGCGAATGGTGTCGGAATCTGACGTGAAACCTCCGTTGCAACTTCTGCCATCTCACGCCACCCACTTGGCCGGCGGCCCGGCACGTGAGTTGCAAACTTCGTATTCACGACAACGCGCTCATCTGTCACAGGAGCAAATTGGCTATCATACCAAGACACGCCGATCGGACGAGTATTTCGGTTAATTTCCAAAACTAACGCAATCTCACCCTTAAAAGCATAAAACTTGAAGTCTCGCGGAACGATAAAGCCGTCAGCGTCTCTGACGTACTCTTCTACGATAAGTTTGTTTTCTTTGTGGGCGTGCACAGTAAAGAGGTTTCCGAAGTAATCGCGAACCTCTTGCTCGCTAATCTCCTTCGCTCGTAGCTCGTCGTAGAACTTACCCCCACGACGCTGCAGGACCATAACCCCTCTCATCGAATCCTCGCGCGTAGGCTTTATCACAAACGAATGGGGCAATTCATCGAAATTAACTTCCTCGACACTGTCAAAGATGCCAATAAGCCTGGCGTGATCAACACCAATCTCGTCGAGGAACTTGTAAGCTGCAATCTTTTCACCGAGGTGCCACGGAACATTCTTTTCCCATTTGTTCAGCCTGTTGGTCATATAATCATGCCACCGCTTCAAAGGTCTTTCCTTTCAGTTCTCGCGATCACCGCATGGCGTCCCGCGGAAATTTTGACTAGCGGATTTGCACCGAGTTCCAACTGGCAAAATGCCAAAGGTCTTTAAAATCGCTTAGGACTACAAACCCTTTGGCTAGCTGTATCGACCACTTGCCCGCTACTCCCTACCCCTATATTAGAATATGCGCTGAAAAAGTTCCAGATTGCCACAACACGGCTACCAGATAGAAGGCCACAACAGCTCAAACAACCATCCCGCTCCAACCCGCTCGTTGCTTCCCTCAATCCGCCGGAGGCCGCCCTTACACCCGAGCGGAACGAATAAGCCACGAACATTTTGGAAGTCGGCACCGATGCCCAGATCAAACTGCCCACCAGAAACCACTCAGCCAGATCCTGCGAACGACAACGTCGCACGATGGGTTATTGGCTAAATTTAAAAATGGCGCTGCCCGACGATCCAGCACTAATCGCCAGGCAGTCCAACTTTGGCCAGAGCCAACTCACAGAGCCGTCCATCCTACCCCAAACTAGAACCGAGTCGACGGCAAAAAGGAAGACCAACCGTCTGTGACAACGTTGGTGACACCGACTAGAGTTGCTCGATCATCATCCAGAAGGCCTTATTCTACCCCTATGACACGTAGATCCAGACATACTCCTTTGTCGTTTCACCCCGGTATTGGCTCGATAATCTACGCCGTTCGATTTAAAATATCGGAAACTTCCTCACTGGCCCCAGTGGTAACGAAGTGGGCGTCCTGGCGCACCCTAAGATCTTCCCATACCGGAACCTCCGGTTCATATGCCACCACTCTTAGACCACACCCTAGAGCCTCACGCACCGCGTACCCATAAGACTCATTGTATGAAGTGGAAATAAACCAACCTCCCAAATCGCGTACCCCTCTGAAAATCTTTGCGACGTAACTTTGATCGAGGTCCATCATTAAATGGATACGGTTGAGCACTCCAAGCTGGGCAGCTTCGTTGAGGAACGACTCTACAGCGCTGTCATTCCGCTCGAGGCTTATGATCGCTATACCAACGAAACTCGCCGGAAGCTTGGCCAGAACTCTCAGAAAATCGACATCCCCTTTTCGCCACTCCAAGCGCCCCACCCACACAATTGGTGTCACTTCCTGCCCAAAGTGCTCCACCAAACTGAGAGAAGCACCATCATAAGTAAAGACAGAGGTTGCAAGCTGATTTGGCGAAACAGAAAAAAGGTCGGAGATCTCCGACGGAAATTCTCCCTTAATAAGATCTAACATTTGGGTTGACGGAACAGCCAATTCGGAGACTCGATCCAAATCCAACTGCGCTATCTCTCTACGGATCCATGGAATGTCAGATGAATGAAATTCATAAACCAGGCGCTCGCCTGCCACCTCCGCAATCTCGTTGGCAACATCAGGCAGATTTAGCACACTCACTCGGTCTACCTCACATTCGCGCATGAGGTACAAAATATAGTCTGCAATACTGTCCGCAGGGGCGATTTCTACACGAACGTTTTCTAGATCAGCGAAAGCGCTTGCGCCTCCACGATCATTTGCAAAGATCGCCAAGAATTGCTCACTGGGGGAACCGAGGGCGCGGTTACGAATTACAGTAGAAACTCCACCTTTTGAGCAGTTAGGGTACGCGATAATTTGCATTTATTCTACTCCTGCTCGCCTTGGTTAACGATTCGACCGGCCAGTGCACTCAAAACCTTCGCCCTACGGGGAGTAGCGCCCTTACTTTCGTAAACCGCTTTCCGTATCTCAGAGGATACTGCCTTTAGACTATCCACCACAATGGTAAAATCCGAGGTTTGCCGACTGAGCTTGGGGAAGTAGATTACAGGCAATCCCAGTTCGGCTAGAACGTGGGCGTATGTATTGGCGTCCGAGTAAGACAGGCCTCCTGCCGGCAACGGGGTAACAGCCACCCTCCAGCTTAGCGCTGCATCCAAAATTTGGGCGACAAGTTCTTGCGGCTGAAGTCGTCTGACTGAGACATTCGCCGGCAGCTCGAATGCAGGATCTTCTAAGACCAGCGCTTGGAACTCGATGTCGGGCATAGCATTTGCCGTCTCCCGTAAAAACTTAGCCGTTGATTCTCTATGTGGCCCTATCAAGAACGTGCCGACTAGACTCTCCCCAACGTAGCCAACTTTGCCGGTGCCTTTGTCGGCAGTTTCTCGTGAGTGCTTCCATCCGCTCTCAGTTACGCGAATATCCTTTTCACTTCCAAGGAAGCTGCGATAGAAAGCTTCGAGGCCATCGTTTGGCACGTAGACTTTCGAGGCCACCGAAGCAATTCTTCTCTCGATGCCAGGGTTATACCACCTCAGTCCGCTCTTTCTTGAAAGAAAATCATATTCATCAAGGGACTCATACTCCACCTGCCACCCCAACAATCGCAAGAGATTGGCTGAGGTGAGCTGGCGCGCAGACGGCACACCACCGATCCAATATGTCGACCTTGGAAGAACGCGAACTAGTCGATCGAAGTCTTTTCGGCTCGATTGCAAGCAACCTGGGATAGCGACACCTGGCTCGACAGGTCCTTCGCACATGTAAATTACGCCATAGCCATCACTAACGAACTTATCCACAAGCAGCCGATGATGTAATAGCTCATCGGCTGTTCCTAGAAACCCGAAGGGCGAGTCGATTAAAATAATTCCTAGTTTAGCTTGATGAACTAGATCCGAAACTAGCCTTTCGGCTGTAGGCACCAGATCCATAGCGCTTTGCCTAGGAAGGAACTGAAATCCAGCAACCGGATCGGCACATTCGAGAACAACCGCTGCTGCAGGGGAAGGTACATCTAACAGGATAGAACGTTCGCGAGGGAAGGAACCCGAACCCAAAAGTTTTACAATCGGTCCCAACGAGCTATCAAAATCGGCTGACGCAGGTGCGGCGACCTTTGACCCGAATCTGTCAAGGTAGGTAAGCGTAAATTTGCGCGACTTACCTGAGTCAGCACCTTGCAGAAATAGTTGCAGCCGAACCTGACCTGTGTCTGCCCCGAGGGGGATAAGTAAGGGCTTATCGAACTCTAGCCACGATGCTTCCGCTGCTTCCCCGCGAAACTCGTCCCGCGGGCTTTCAATAGCTTCTGGCTTCAACTCTCCGAGAATTATGCATTCTCCTAGCTCGTAAGAGCCTACTGAAGCGTTATCAGCCCTCCGGGCCCCAACTGCGGTGTGAGCTGTACTGAACATTTGAAATTGGAGCCACTCGGTCCTGTACCGAAATTGCTTAGCTCCCTACTCCTTTACGAATTATCTACGGAACTGGCTAACAGTTTGCGAAATCCGAAAACCTATCCTCGAGGAATCCTACTCAAAATACCGATCGATGGTTTTGCTGACATCCGAATCTCGAGCGACTCAATGTTCACATCAACACAATTCGGTGGAAGCCAGGGTGCATGAAGATTTGGCCCCAAGTACTTAATTTCAAGCTCTACTGTCTCGCCCACGGCGTGATTCAAAATTAGAAACTCAACAGGGTGTCCGAGACTTTGCTCAATAGACTTTTGCTCTCCTTGCAGAATGCCTATTTGCCATCGAAATCCCGATCGACAGAGCTCTTTTGACTCAACTCGAACCTTATAGGGGCCACTACCAGTAAATTCACTCGTGATGTCAATTCTGTGTGAAACGCCATGACGAACGAGTCCGAAATCTTGATGCGACACGGGCGTGTTTAGAAGTGCGCTGGCCCAATACCCCCAGTTTGATATCTCTTCCTTGAAAGATGCCCCAATGTCCACAATCTCTCGATCTCGAACTTTAGAAAGCTCGCCAATCTCTCCCACAAGGTTTCCAGCCATGGAGTAGGGCTTCAGCGACTCCGCTACTGAGTCGCGTGGGAAGAACAGTTTATCTGCTGCCACTAGGGCATAAGGCATAATCTCGTGAGTTGCGGGATCTTCTGCGTGCCCCTCGTGACTCATAATCAGATTGTTAGTTCGGAGTTTGTCTGCAAGCTCGTCGAGAGGAACGCCAAGCAAGTGTTGGAAATGGTGCACATTCTGGTCTGGCACATTACTACCATCCACCGCGAGTGCCGGCGATAGCTCGTACTCCCGCTCCACGCTCCGCCGCAATTTGATCCAATCATGACAGTTTGGTGCATCTCTAAGTGCATCAAGATAGTCAGGATTAGTGAAAAATGGATAGTAGTGCACATTGCTAAATCCAATTGCTTTAGCGAAACGGACACGGTCTACCGATGGCGTAAAGACGAGATCATAGCTAAGCGAGATCTGTGCTAAATGGGCTCCCCATCGACTAAACGAGTCATCAATAAATACTGTTCGGATACCCTTTTCCTGCAGTAACTCTTTGGACTTATTGAAAAATCTCGCATTGATTCCGCAGGCAACCAAGACCTGCACATTGCGTTCCGACAGTCCTTTGACTATTGAGCTAATGTCAATCTGGTGCTGGCACACTTTAAGGGTGTCCCGCTTAAGGAGCCTTGGATTGTTGGCGGTATCAACTTCCCATACATCATGCCCGATGCACTCCAGCGAACGCCTCAACGTGTTTGCTCGCGAAGTCGGACGATCGAATCCCGTTCCGAGTAGCGCAACAGATATCGGTCGACGCTCACCAGCGCAGTTTGAATCTTTAGGGTTTGAGACAGGAAGAGTATCTACGCGACGAGTTGAATCCGCGTCGACTTCGAACAACCTCAGGACCTGTGCTGCTCGATTTGAAGCCAGGTAATGCTTGATTGACCCTCTCTGAACATTCAAAGCGTCAGATGATTCGAGCCATTGTGCGATATCTTCAATTGACTGAACCACCTGAAGATTTTGCGCGCCAGGATGATCAAGGTCGTTGTCCAAAGAAAAAAGAGGTATGCCCAGAATCGACGATATCGCAACATGACTCGCGAGATTGATGTCACATCGCTGCTTCGGCAACAAGATTGCCTCTGGCAATGATCGAAGCTTAGTCCAGTCCCGGATCGTATCCAGACGCCCTAGCCCAAGTCTTAGGTAATCCGGAGCACATCTACCGTACACGTTCACATCAAAAGGAGCCTTTGCAAGAGCAAAGTACGTCTCGCGATGAGATGGCGAGTCAAGATCACCGAGATACGCCACACCCCGGCGTGGTAGGAGCCGCAATTTCTCCAACTCAACAAGATCTTCATCGCGTTCCCACCACCTAAAGGTAGACATACCGGGATCCGCAACTTCTTCGCCGAACGCATTTACCAATAGTCTGCTAGCAGGCAGACGGTCTTTGAAGTACTTCTTTTCCAGCGTTTCTGGAGTCTCAATCCAGATCTTGAAATCAGCGCCCAGCTCCTCTAGTTCCACCAATTGCGACACCTGGAACAGATCAGGTGACAGAATGAGCAATTTTGAGCCCCCCACGAGCGCCGACCCAACGAACTTCTCCAATGCGTAACGACGTTCCGGACCTTGCATTACAGAGTCTCGAGGGATTAGCAAAGACCTAACCGAAACGCCCAGATCATTTAGCGATTCCTGCAGAGATGCAAGCTTAACGCTAAGACGTTCCTCTGCAATGATGGAGAACTGCTCCATTACACTCTCCTATGCTTCCAACAACTCGCTTGAAGAACCATCACGCGGCGCGATACCACACGGGTCAGTCCAGTAAACTCGACGGTCCTTAGAATCTTCGGCCAATGCATCACGCAAATCCTGCGCGCACATAATCTCTCCTTGACGGGCAAGCCAACCGTAAGTTGGAAGCTCTTGGGAGAAATCCTCCTCGTATTCCCTGAAGCCGCGCGTCCAACCAGGCGACTTGCACACAAAATTTGCATCCTGTTGGCGGAGAGTTAAGAGCAGGTCATTGAGGTAAAATCCGCCGATTTTGTAGTTTCCATCAACAAACGCTACATGGAAGTCTGCCAATTTCAAGCTAGCAAAATCGACTTCATTGCCTTCTTCCCGATCCCAATTGACAATCTCAAGCTCAACATCGGCGTCAACAGTGAACATCTGTCGATGAATTTCATCGAGAACCCTACTACTGGCCCGATTGTTAGCTACCACCACAAGTATTCGAACTTTCGATTGCGGTTTGGCGCCCCCAACTGCCTCAACGATTTGCCCCATTCGGTGGTTGTAGGTGTGGGCGCTTAACGTTTTTCGCCAAGCACGCTGAGTGATTCGCCGGCGGGCTCCTTCGTTCTCAATGAGAAGCTCGTAGATTTCGCGGACTTCTCCAGGCGATCGAGCGAGAAGAACCTCACTCTCGTCATAGATGGATCTAATAGCGTTGCTATCCATACCTACAACCGCAGTTTTTGCGGCACTCAATTCGTAAACCCTACGCGCACACATCGACTGTGAATTTGGTACCGAATTTACATTCAAAAAGACTTTATATTTCCGATAGGCTTCGATCATCTTGCTGTATGGCAGCTTTCCGACTACCAAATCATTGAACGGCTGGGGAAACTGGTACCGAGAGTCCCCACCAGCATGTCGCGAGTAGATTTCGAAATTGAAATCAATGGCCGGCGGAAAAAGTGTAAGCATCTGTTCTCGGCGCTCAGGGTATTTGTGGCTAAAATACATGCCAGCGAAGCAAATGTCGCCTTCTCTATATCCTTCAACCCGACGCGGATTGTGGATTACTGGATTCGCTGCGAAACGCAGCAGATCCACACTCTTGGCATCTGTCTGCGCAAGATATTTAGGAATAACCGCTTCCTCGGTTGTAAAGATGTGCTCAAACATTCCAGCGGTTGAAACGAAATCTGTGAAATGCGGGGGATCTTCTTTATTCCAAAAAACGGTGGGGATCGACAGCTGCTTGGCCCGTTCGACCAACGCGACAAGCTCTCGGCTAGGTTGTGCCTTATGGGTCACCTTGTATTTCCACTTTTCGAAGTTACCCGCCCAAGCTGATTCAACTAGCAAAAAATCAGGATGAATTTCTTTCAGGTCTGCGCCCGCAGTTTCGGGAAATACCCTCCAAATATTTGCACTGTTGTTAAAGCTCTGATGAGAGAAGTCATCAAGAATTGCTGCCACTTGCGGCAACTCGGAACGCTTTCGAGTGTCGTAGGGTTCCGAGACGGGGCCCCAAAAAACATTGTGACGCGGCATCACAGATCACCTCTCAACAGTAAGACCTCCGAATAGGGCTCGTTCGACGCAGACTTCACGAACGGTGTTACTTCATTATGTACGCAAATGGTTTCCAACATTTCCAAGTCTGCGAGTGGGCCTCTACCAGACCCGACGACATAGACGGTCGCGGCTGGTTCGATACAATCCAGATCAATCGACGGTGAGTTAAACCCATCCCGGTACCTGGCGCGTCCGAGTTCGGAAACGTCGAATACGACAGTCGAAAATCGAGAAACATCGAGCGCTGGGTGATCTTCAGCGTCATACGCCGCTCCTGACGCATTTGAGTAGCCCATCGATTCCAGCGTATTAGTTGCCAAAGAAAGCTTTTCCGCTGACGCCACTACAAGTATGGGGTCGTTTTTGAAAGGTGTCTTTTCGAGTTCAACTCGCAAGCTTTCTAGAGTACTCTTCGCACGATGCGCTAAATGAGTGCTCACTGCGGCACTAGTTGATGTTTCCCCGACTTTCGCATGCTTAACAGCTTCAATTACGCGGTTGACCGCTCCATCTAGGTTCAGTGAATCCTCACTCCTCAACGGAGCTGATGGTGCGGTTGAGGGGGCAACGCGTTTTACATCGTTCCGAGTGGAATTCGCCGTCCATAGAATTCGCCGTTCGTTCAACGCAATTGCAGCCAAGATCGAAGCAATCCCACCATTGCTTATCAGCAAAGAAGCGTGCTTTCCTCGGGGAATAAGAGAAACTAATAGCGAAGCTCCAACCGAAGCAAAACCTGTGGCAGCAAGCGCTTTGACTGCGTCTTTCTGCAACCAGCTACGTATCGCGGGATGCGCGACTTCCTTCTTCAACCGTTCTCCCCCTTCAGACACGATTCTTTTGAGAGAAAGCACTTCGGCTATTTCCTTTCGCGGACTTCACGGCAACGCAGTATTCTACGTGAATTTACCACACTGTTATTAGCCCGCGAGGCTTCCAACGGAAGCGACCGTCGGGCACCGTAGCCACCTTAGTACTAATAATTAACTAGAGTTGAATAGGTTCGCCGGAGATCTCTGTGACCGAAGATGGGCTCACTCAAACGTTGCCATATATGAGCCGCCTACCTATGAGCCGAAAAGCCCTTCGGAACCTAAGTCGAGAATCCCTCAGTGCAGGCCACACTAAGGAGCCTGTCCCCTTCAACGGACGTCACGGTCCCAAAAATTCACTATAGAGTTCCAGGCAACCCCATAATTCGCAGCCATCCGCAGGTTAGTGTAACTTCGCTAGCCTCAAAATCGGTATCCAATTAGGCGATCCCACTTCCAAAGCACGTTTGTAGTCGCCACGAAGAAGACTTTAGGTTCATCCAACTGTTTAACTGCAATGGATTCCTCGGTGCCAAGGCGTGTCTATGTAGCTCATTGGGTAGCGTCTCCGGCGCCCGTTCTAATCATCCGCTCTCCGGTAGTTACCCGCCACATAGTTTTCGGTGCGACCACCCAAAACTATGTGAAACTCGGACCACGCCCCCGCTCTATTTATTGATAGATGAATTTGAGCGGAGCTTTCCTAGCCTTAATGTCCTCTATTAGTTCACCGGCTTCCCGTGAATTCTCTTGAAGTTTTGTAGAGAAGTCCGTGTAGAGTTGCGTAACTTCGCCAGAATCGCCGTCTGCGATCAAATCCCCTTTATGGATCCAAAGGGCCCGTTTACAATTCTGCGTGATAGTTGCCAGAGAGTGGGAAACTAAGAAAATATTTCCTGCATCGCTCAGTAGTTTCCCCATTCGTTCTTGCGCCTTCGATGCAAAAGCCGCATCACCAGTTGATAGCGACTCATCTACGAGCAAAATCTCCGGACGCACTGCAGTTGAGATTGCGAAGCTTAGTTTAGATCCCATGCCCGAGGAATACGTATTCATCGGTCGTTTAGCTGCTTCCCCAAGTTCTGTCCATTCGACGATCTCGGGAATTGTCTCTTTTGCCTCATCCGGAGGCATTCCGAGCGCAAGTAGACCAAGAAATATATTTTGTTCGCCGGTCAACCACCCTTGGAGCGCGGGAGACACACCAAGAAGCGTGGGTTGGCTCGATACGTAAACTGAACCAGACGTGACTGACTCGCCACCGGCAATTAACTTCAAGAGGGTAGATTTTCCCGATCCATTACGGCCGATGATCCCGATCGATTCCCCCTTCCTCGCGACAAAACTCACATCACGCAGGGCATCCACATAGTCTGCACCGAGACGAGGCCTCGTCCCATTCCTAACCTTGTGAGCACCAGTTAACGGATATTCCTTTCCAACGTTGTCCGCCACTACCACTGCGTCGGAAATTGATTTAATTTCGGACATTCACGTACCTCGCTTCAGCTCGCCAGAAAAACAGAAACCCGACGATAAACGTCCCAAATGAGCATCCACATAAGTACGCCCATGTCTTGGGGTCAGGTGAAGATGCATAGAGCACTGAATCGCGTAATGCTTCCAAAAAAAGATGCCCTGGATTAAGCTGGAAGATTCGGTAAAGGGTCGGCGTATGCGCAAATCGATCCAGCGAGAAGAATACGCCGGAGCTAAAAAACCAAGCACGGACCGCAAGATTAATTAGCACTTTGGCATCAGGAATAAAACCCGTGATCCGGGCGACAATAAACATGAGGCCAGTGCCGAAGACCCACATTAACCCTGTCAACGGGACAACCCAGATGATCGTCCACGAAATCGGTTTACCCCACTGAGCGGCCAATGCAAAAACCACGCCGACTATAAGTGATGGAATATTGTCGATCATGTAGCGCAATGACTGAGAAAAAACGATAGCTGCTCGCGGAAATGCGAAAGCTTGCATCAAGTTCTTAGAAGTTTGTAACAGCGATGAACCGCCATTTACCCACCCAGTGAGCAGGGCGAAAAAAGTGACACCCAAAACCAGGTAGCCAAGAAAGTTGTCGATTCCTCTAGAAGTTTTGAGTAAGAACCCGAAGATGAAGCCATACATTGCAGCATCAAGAAGTGGTTGTGCAAGCAGCCAAAACCGCCACAACCGGTAGCTTTTCGCGGTGCGAAACGCTCGAAAACGGGCATCTGTGACGATGAAATGACGACGCCGCCAAAGGTCAACTACGTAGGTCGACAGCGACGGGCGAACGTTAAGTCGCCTCATGCCAGCCATATCAACTGCAACCACAGTCGGTTGCACCCCACCCCCGTCTCCGACCGACTTACCGATCGAGGGTTTGCGATTCATTCCAATTCTCCTTGACTGAGGGTTTTCTCCGCTCGCTCGGGTTCACATTAATATCGAGATGGTATTCAAGCACAAGGAGATGCCCGACAATGCGGATTGATCTTTTCCAGAACAGACTGCGTCACGTGAAGACGAACGCAAAGCGCGCTTTCACAAGGGTCGCACCTAGCCCGGTACAACATCTGGCGCGAAAGTCACTACGTCGCGCTCGCGAATTCAAAGCTAATCGAGTCGTGGATAAGGCTACCTTTCCCGAAGTTGGCCGGTCCAACAATTTGTCCACGCCAGTAGCACCCCGCCACTACAATCTGCGAGTTGGTTGTATTTTAGATGAATTCTCCTACCAAGCCTGGGCACCCGAATTTGAGCTCATTCCTCTGAAACCAGGCGTGATTGAACCTGAAGTCCTAGATACACTAGATTTCCTCCTTGTTGAGTCTGCCTGGAACGGCAATGGCGGATCGTGGCAGTACCAGTTGGTTGGTCCGAACGCACCATCAGAGCATCTGCAACAGCTTGTAAACGCCTGTCGTAGCGTGGGAGTCCCAACCCTGTTCTGGAACAAGGAAGACCCTCCGCATTTCGAAGACTTTCTAGAGACGGCTAGACTGTTCGATTTTGTTGCGACTTCGGACGAAAACCAGATCCCGAAGTACCGAGATCAGCTACTGCACGCAACGGTTTTTGCCCTACCGTTCGCCGCGCAACCGTCGATTCATAATCCCGCACGTAACGGCCTAAATCATCTACGAGGCAACATCGCTTTCGCGGGCACTTATTTCCGGGACAAGTTTCCCGAACGACGATCTCAAATGGATCTACTGCTCGGCGCGGCCCATTCAATCTCCGAAATGTATGGACTAGATTTTCGCATTTTTTCCCGCCACGCCGGCGGCGAGCCGAAGTACCAGTTTCCCGCTAAGTGGAAACAACACGTTTCGGGCTCTCTTCCTTACAGCCAAATGCTTTCCGCATACCGGTGTTTCGATGTCTTTCTGAATGTTAACTCGGTGACGGACAGCCCAAGCATGTGTGCCCGGCGGATTTTCGAAATTGCGGCATCAGGAAGCCCCGTTGTGTCAACAGAATCCGCTGCACTACGAAATTTCTTCACACCAAGTGAAGTTATTTCGGTTAACCAGAAACCACAGGCTGAGCAGACACTTAGAGCACTTGTCGGTTCTGAACTCCTCCGTCGACGCACGGCGCACCTCGCCCTTCGAAAGGTATGGGAAGAACACACTTATCGCGAGCGCGCACGGCTTGTCGCGCAAAGCCTGGGGCTGGACGAATCAAACAACTCATCCCCTAAGGTTTCAGTTATTTGTTCCACAAACCGAGATAGTGAGTTATCCCACCTTCTAACGCAGGTTGCGAATCAAAATTTTGCAAATCTTGAATTGTGTGTTTTGGGGCATGGAATAGACATCGATCCCAGTTTTGTGGACCGAGCGGCCGAGGTGGGAGTTGCCGCCCGCGTCCTTAATGCGTCGGCAAGTGATTCACTCGGCGAATGCCTGAACAAGCTTGTCGGTGCATCCACCGGTCAAATCATCGCTAAGTTCGATGATGATGACTATTATCTTCCTAATTACCTACGAGACCAGGTGAATACCCTAGTCAACATGAACGCTGATTTGGTAGGAAAGTCCTCCATCTATTTCTATCTATCAGAGCCAGATCTGCTTGTACGACGGTGGAAGCATCAAGAGCATACTTGGCGAAATTTTGTATCTGGCTCGACCCTTGTTGGTTGGCGTGAGGTCTTTGAAAACACTCCTTTTCGCCGGAAAACACAAGGTGAGGATAGTGATTTCCTGTTGCAACTGGAGCGTAAGGGAATCCACGTGTATTCATCGGATAGCTTTAACTATGTCGCTGTGCGTGGAAACACAAGCCACACGTGGGACATTACAGACTTGGAAGTCCTCGCGAACTCTGAGGTTGAAACCGTGGGACTCAACTTCCTTCATGTGGAGGTATAGCCTTGCAATTCACTTCAACTCAGAAGCGGGAATACCAGCGGATTCTTCGGAGGATTCAACGCGGATCCGCATCTGCTTTTGCGATGTACCAAACGCCTCACCTATTCGAAGAACCACGCGACTCCCAAATTAAGCGGAAGAGATCGGTCGGTTTCTTTCCCAAAATACAGTCCGTCTGGGATGACGTAACGGCGTTCGTATCTGCTCCCCGAATTCGAAGAGGTATTCATTCTGTCTGGCACAAAGGCCTTCCTATTGAATTGGAATTAAGTAAAGAAAGATCAGAGACTCTACTGGTCGTTTTCCATGGAGCTTTAGAGCACTATGCGGTACTCCCGCTTTTTCCAGGAGCAAACGTAACCTCTAGTCTCGACGTGGCAAGGGTATCGCTAAGCGACCCATCGCTGTATCTTTCACCTACCCTCCCGTTGGCGTGGTTTGCTGGCAGCCAAGTCCAACCCGATCTTCAAGATGTAATGACTCGTTTGATAGAAAAGTTGCTCAAGAGCACTGGCGCCAAACGATTGATTTTCTTCGGATCTTCCGGTGGTGGGTTCGCTTCTCTCATTCAAGCAGTTTCTTTCCCAGGTTCAGTCGCTGTAGTTGCAAACGCTCAAACAGATGTCCTTCGGTATCACGAAGACCACGTTAGAAACTATTTAAGTACAGCGTGGGACAACGACCGAGACCGATTTGTCGAAAATGTCGAATTTTCAGCCATTGAAGCGTTCCGCAAAACCGGGAATCGGCCGAAGATCGTATATATGCAGAATTCGACCGATACTTTTCACGTGAATGGGCATTTGAGACCGTTTATCGGTCAAGCCGATAACACCCCACATATCGATCTACTGTTCGACGATTGGGGGATCGGACATGTCCCGCCGCCCAAATGGTTGATCCATTCAACGCTTCAAGCCGTTTCACAGGACGACTTCGCCGCATTGGACCGCTTAGGGTTCAGTAAGGCTTCAAGCTACAAGTTCGAGTAAACACTAAGGTACTCTCGGGCTGCGTCTCCCCAAGTCGGGACCGAACCAGAAGTCGCCGCTAAAGCACCAGCTTCGAGAACATCCAGTATCGCGGCGGCAAACGCGTCCGGTGCCTCCGAATGAACGAAGGAAGCACTTCCTCCGGCAGCTTCGCGCAAAGCAGGAAGATCAGACGCCACTATCGGGATACCAAAGGCTCGGGCTTGTAGGGTCTTCATTGGAGTGACTGTGCGCGTAAGCCGACTCTCCTTACGCGGAACTACAAATACATCCAAAGCCGAATACCAAAGGTGAATCTCTTCTCTTTCCTGCCGCCCCGCGAATACTACTCTCTCTTCAAGGCCCTCGGAGGCCGCCAGTCGTCTTAATGCCGGCAATTCAGAACCATCGCCAACCAATAACACGCAAATGTCCTCAGGCAAATGATGGAGGGCAAGAATGAGGGTGTCGAACCCTTCGTATCCTACTATCGAGCTTACCGCTCCTACATAACGATTTTGAGACAGCCCGAGCCTATTTCGAGCGGCTTGTTTCGACTGTCTAAGTTGCCCCCAACTAGAATCGACGCTGTTGGGGATAACCCAAATGGGTGTGTTCACGCCACGACTACGTATCTCTGTAGACGAGGCTTGACTAAGCGCGATTACTGCCGCTGCAGCGTGCATCGCTTCGGTTTCTTTAGCTCTCGAGCTTCTATAATATCGAGAATTCAGCGTTCGCTGGGTATCTCGTTGCGCTGCTACCCAGGTGGATTCGGGCTCGCCTCTCACTTCATAGACCCAAGGGAGACCAAGTTGCTGTGCTGCTAGTGAGGTGGCGGCCGCATTGGGCCATGGAGTTGTGGTGTGGAGAACACTGACCCGCTCTTCACGCGCGACTGAAGCGATGAACTCCGCATGTTTCTGAATCTGCCGTCTAAATGACACAGGGAAAAAAGTTGGAAGAGACCTCCGATAACGAACGTTTTCAACGCTTTCCTCTTGCAACTTAGGCAGTCGACCTATATCAAGTGGATAACCAAGGCGGGTTATACCCGTCGCCACGATCCCTAGGTCCAATTGAGCTTTCAAAATAGCCTGGCTGCGAAGTGCATAACCGCCCTTCGAGTAAGGTAAAGAGTTTGTCAGCACGTGGAGCACTCGACCGTTCCATTTCCCCGGACTTGCGGGGAAAATGTTTACATCAAAATCTCTTTCCTGTTGTCCACCGATTGAAGTAAACCCATATTTTGATTGTATTGGGGTTTGCCCAAAACGAACTAGCACCTTCGCGAAGAACGACCTTGGGCTTCGCCAAGCTTGGACTAAGTAGTTAGATAGAGCAAGTGCCAGAAAACGTAGCTTCATTTCTGTCGATCGATCGATTCAAGAAGAATTTTCGGAGCGATATATTCTCGCTGTTCGCGAACCCAAGACCTCCCATTTGGTGACACCGCCAACGAAGTCCGGTTATGGGCAAGTGAGATCCATAGGTGAGCAAGCTCCTCGGGGTGCTCCGGGGAAACCACATTTCCCGCACCGAGTTCCTTGATCAATTCGGCAGTTTCCCCATCTACTACCCCAGAGATGTGGATACTCTGATCCATAAGCTCGTACGTTTTTGAAGGAACTGCTTGCAGCAACGGTTCCCAATCCGTGAGGTGTACCAGCGCCGTATCTGCCCATTGATAGAGTTCGGAAAGAAGTTCAGGATCCCTCCGATGCTCAAAAGTTGCGTCGACACCTAGTTGGCTCGCTACACGCATAAGCTCTTCCCGAGCAGCGCCCGCACCAACAAAACGAATTCGGACATTCACACCGCATCCTTTGGCTATTGCAGCAGCATGAAGTGCGTTTGCCAAATTTTGAGCACGCCCAAGAGTTCCCGCGTAAAGCACGTTGAGCGAATCAGAAGGGCCCCTTAAATTTGGCACTTTCTCAATGTGAGTCTCGGACGGAAAGACATTGCGAAGTGTTACAGCTGGTTCGTCACCAACAAAGCGTTCGTTAATCTCTCGCTCCAGGTGGGAGGATGTGACCATAACAGTGTTTGCATGGCGAATCACCCAGTTCAAACTCAAATTTACAAACCAAGAGACCAGTTGTAGCGGCCCCTTAGATAGCAGCCGCTCGCGACGTGAAACTCTCCCTGTCGCTGTGTTCCATCGCGCTGAAACGCTCAAAAGCTCGGGCCACGCATCACGAAGGTCGATAATATAGGGAGCCCGAAACCGCATTGACGCTGTCGCTGTCACAAAAGCGGTAGGAAGTGCAGGAACTGTACCAATTATTAACTCCGGGTCGAAGTCAGAAACCGAGCTACGCATCTTCAGAATAACCCGCAAGCTTCCAAGAGCTACGGCAATCTGGTTGAGAGCTTTTCCGGTCAACGACGCACCACCGGGTAAGTAACCTGAACGGATGACTCGCTCACCAGCTATACTCGGTCTCTCATCTTCGAAGGCCCTAAACCCCCGTTCCTTGACCCACTCCTTCCACGTCACCTTCCGTAGGTAGTGAGGTGGCGGGGCAACCACCATGACCTCGTGTCCCGCCTCAGCGAGGATTCTATTGAGCCAAGCCCAGCGTCGTTGAGGAACACCGTTCTCGGGTGTCCAATACTGGGTGACGAGAAGAATACGCACGTTCTCGCCACCTCCGTTTGACTATGGGCTGAATGATTGTGGGGCCAGCGGGGCTCGAACCCGCGACCAGCGGATTATGAGTCCGCGGCTCTAACCGACTGAGCTATAGCCCCCAGTGCGGCTCCGGAACTTCTTCCTAGAGCTGCAGTGCTTAGGCGCAAAGCACGAGTGCGTTAGCGCCAAATGCCTCTAGTATCAATCACAGTCTTCCCGTTGAGCAAATTCTGGTCGGCGCCAACGAACTCCCGGTGGTCAACGAGGAGGACTACAACGTCTGCGCTTTCGACGGCCGTGGTGAAATCAGCCAATTCGATGTTCTTGTGTGCGACGAGGCGGTCGGGCAGGGAATCTACGTTCGGTTCCACAACAGAAACCGTGGTTTCTGGATTTCGTTCAGCCAACTTTTCAACGATACCCAGCGCCGGCGACTCCCGGAGATCGTCAATGTCCGCCTTGAAGGCGATACCGAGGGCTGCAACCCTCTTATTGTCAGACTTGCTGAGCGCCTCTTCTACCTTGTCCAGAACGAACGACGGCTTACCATCGTTGATCTCTCGTGCCTGGCGAACAATCTTGGCTTCCTCCGGAACGGCGGAAACGATGAACCAAGGATCGACAGCAATGCAGTGTCCACCGACGCCAGGGCCGGGCTTGAGGATGTTGACACGTGGGTGGTGGTTGGCGAGCTCAATCAGCTCCCAGACGTCAATTCCAAGACGGTCGCTAATGAGGGAAAGCTCGTTCGCGAAAGCGATATTCACGTCTCGGAAGGAGTTCTCGGTAAGCTTCGCCATCTCTGCGGTCGTCGCATCCGTCGTCAGCAATTCAGCGGTGCAGAACGTTGCATACAAATCCCGAGCGAGCTCCGTGCCCTTAGGAGTCAAACCACCGATGACGCGGTCATTGTTCTCCATCTCTTCCATAATCTGCCCCGGCAGGACGCGCTCAGGACAGTGAGCAATGAAGATGGCATTCTCGTCTTCCTCGTTCAGCGATAGGTCAGGCCGCTTCTCGATGATGTACTCCGCCATGTTGCGAGTCGTTCCCGGAGGAGAGGTGGACTCCAACACCACGAGTGCACCTGGGCGCAGGTGTGGAGCCATCGCATCGACCGCTGAGTTTATGTATTTGGTGTCGACCTCATGATTGTCGCCCTTGAACGGGGTTGGCACGCAGACGATGTAGGCGTCCGCCTCGACCTGGTCGAAACGCGCGGTGAGCAGACCGCGATCCACGACGTCCTTGAGTAGCTCGTCAAAACCCGGTTCAACGAACGGCACCTCACCCTTGTTGATGGACTCGACAAAGGTGGGGTTCACATCAACACCAGTTACCTTGACGCCCTTGGACGCGATAAACGCGGCGGTCGGAAGACCGATGTATCCAAGGCCAACGACGCAGACATCTTTGAACGTATTTTGCACCGCGGTGTTTGCCAATTTCCTATCCTTTCGCACAGGGTCGTGTTGAGACCCGCTATCTCTGCGACTCGGGCCGGTCTATTAGAGCGTACCCTCGCCTGCTTTGCCTGTGTTCTCAGTCCCGGTTACTTGCCGTTGTTCTCAGTCCCGGTTACTTGCCGTCGATTTCCGGTTCAAATTCACCAATGCGTTCGCCGACGCCCATTAACTCGGCGATAGCGGCCACAGCACGCTCTGCAGCTTTGCCGTCGCCGTAAGGGTTGACTGCATTTGCCATCGCTTCATAGGCCGCATCTTGGTCGAGAAGGTTCCTCGCCTCCGCGACAATTCGATCCCGGTCAGTGCCGACGAGCTTCACCGTTCCAGCCACAACGGCCTCGGGACGCTCGGTGTTCTCACGCATCACGAGGACCGGCTTTCCAAGCGACGGCGCTTCTTCTTGGACGCCGCCCGAATCTGTGAGAACGAGGTAAGCGCGGCTCATCAAGGCCGTGAACTGGTCATACGGCAACGGGTCCGTGATGATGACGTTCGGGAGATCCTCTACCTCTGGAAGAACTGCATCGCGCACCTTTGGGTTGAGGTGCAGCGGCAACGCGAAAATGTGGTCCGGATAAGACTTTGCAAGGTCCTGGACGGCCCCGCCAATCTCTTTCATCGCGTCGAGGTTCTCACGGCGGTGGGTCGTAACAAGCACAAGCTTCTCATCGGAGTTCCGAAGCTCCTCTAGTCGCGAATCCTCAAACTCGACGTCCCACTCCGACGCTGCGAGCAGCGCATCAATGACGGTATTACCCGTCACAACAATGTCCTTCGAACGGAAGTTCTCTCGGCGAAGATTTTCTCGTGATTCGTTGGTCGGCGCTAAGTGAAGCGACGTGATCTGCCCGATGATCTTACGGTTCGCCTCCTCGGGGAACGGGGAGAAGATGTTACCGGTGCGCAGGCCTGCCTCGAGGTGAACAACCTTCACACCCTTGTGAAAACCAGCAAGTGCCGCGACCATAGCCGTCGAGGTGTCACCCTGGGAGATGATCACATCGGGCTTTTCTTCCTCGATAATCGGATCAAGCCCTTGAATAGCACGCGCCACCAACTCGTTGAGAGTCTGACCCGGCTTCATCAGCGCCATGTCGTGGTCCGGAGTGATACCGAAACGCTTGTTCACCTGCTCCAGCATCTCCTTGTGCTGGCCGGTCGAGACCACTACGGAATCGAAACGGTCGTCGCTCTGGAGCGCGCTCACGACCGGTGCGACCTTGATCGCCTCCGGACGTGTGCCGTAGACAGTCATAATTTTCGGCTTTACCGACATGGTTTCCTTTAGGGTCGTTCGTCACAGGGATACTCACTACAACTTAATACAGCACCGTTAGTCAGGTGTGCCAAGGGCAACAAACCCACTCCATTTTCTCGCTGTAATCTAGCCACCATGTACCAATACGTTGTCGGGGCCGCCGCCGGGTATGTGCTCGGCACGAAAGCCGGCCGGAAGCGCTACCACCAGATCGTCAACGCCGCGCAGGCTGTCGCTAACTCGCCGGTGACCAAGCAGGTCACGGCCTCTGCTCGCCGAGCGATCGCGAACAAGATTGATCCGGAGCCGCGCATGCGCGAGGTGAAAGACCTGCGCAAAGGCAAGAAACTGCGCGGCAAGTCCGACAAGCAGATCGAGGACACGATCTACGAGCCGGACCAGGACTAGAGGCGTCAGCTTCTAGTCCTGAGACAGTGCGGCGACGATGCCGTCGAGGATGTCCTTTTCGCTGATGATGAAGCTGGTGGCGCCAGCTTCGCTCTCGAAGGCATCCATGAGCTGCTCCACAACGGTGGAGCCGGAGCCGATCACGTCGGCGCGGCCGGGGTGGACCACCGGGTTCTCACGACGTTGCTCTGCGGTCTTAGCACGCAGGTCCGCGGTCACCTTGCGCAGCCGGTCGAAGGGGATCTCCGACATGTGGATGCGCTCGGGGTCGTAGGATTCCAGCCCCTGCGCTAGCGCAGAGAGCGTGGTGAAGGTGCCGGCGCAGCCGACGAACGTTCGCGCCTTAGCGAAAGGCACGGTGGCGGAGGCGGTGGAGACGTTGTCGTCGACAAGCTTTCTTGCCTCAGCGGTCTCCTCCGCGGTGGGCGGGTCGGTGCGCATGATGCGCTCGGTGATGCGCACACACCCCATTTGGGTGGACACGGCGTGGTCCTCCATGACGAACTCGGTGGAGCCGCCACCGAGATCGATCACGCAGAACGGCCCGCGGGCGGGGTCGATGTCCGCGGTGGCGCCGGCGAACGAGAGCGCTGCCTCCTCCTCGCCGGAAATCACCTCCGCGACTGCACCAGGCTGGATCTGGCCGAGGAGCTCGCGGGTCATGGCGAAGAAGTCTTCACGGTTTGCGGCGTCGCGGGTGGCGGAGGTGGCCACCATGCGCACGCAGGTGACGTTTTCGCGCTGCATCTCCTCGACATAGTCGGCAAGGGCTGCACGGGTGCGCTCGATGGCTTCGGGCGCGAACTGGCCGGTCTCATCGACACCCTGGCCGAGTCGGACGATCGTGTTGCGGCGAGAGACCTCGCCGGTGTCCGTGCCGTGGATGAGTAGGCGGATGGAGTTCGTACCGCAGTCGACGGCAGCCACGCGTGTCATGCCAACCCCTCCCCTGCTTCGGCGAGGGTGATGCCGAGGTCGTCGAGCGTGGGCCAGTCGGCGGGGATGGCGGTGCCGCGCAGGTCGCCGTGCTCGGCGGCGAGTGCTACTGCTTCGGTGCCGAAGCGGACGCGGTCCGGGCCCTCGGCGAGCGCGTAGGCGATGAGCACGTGGAGACACTTCACACGTTCCGGCATGCCGCCGCCGGAGAAGTCGGTGCCCAGGTCCTCGATGGCGTTGCGCTCGGCGAGGAAATGCTCGTGGGCGGCGAGGTAGTCCGCACGCAGGTCTTCGCCTTCGTCGCTGTCGGCGTTGAGGCGGTTTTCCATCCACTTCATCACCTGTGCGACCTCGAGGCGGGAAGCCTCGGCGGTCAGGCGCGGGTCGGTGAGATAGTAGAGGGTGGGAAATGGGGTGCCGTCGTCAAGTTTGGGTGCGGTTTTCACCACGGCCGGTTGGTTGTCCGGGGTGGTGTACGCGATGGCGAGCACGCCACGCGGGGTGCGGCCGAGCTGCTCGGCAACGATGGCGAGTTGTTCGTCTGTGGGAGGAGTGTGCATGCGGGCTATTGTCCCATGACTCGGACCGCCGCGATTAACACCCTGCAACTCGTCTCAAGCCAAATGGTCGGCAAACCAAACGGCGATCGAATCGCGATCATGCAAGTCTAAGGCAACATCCTCCACGAAGTCTGCGACCACTTCCGCATCGATATCAACCAAGTTGAATCCCTCGAGGTTCAGATAGGTGACGGCACAAACCCAGGCGGTCCGCTTGTTTCCGTCGGAAAACGCATGGGCGTTGACGAGCATCATCAATAACTCGGCAGTTCTGCCAAACACTGATGAAATCAGATACTGCCGACCGAAGGTTTGAATCGGGGCAGCAAGCGCGCCCTCAAGTTTGCCTCGGTCTAACACATTGAAGTCATTGGCGATTAACTGGCGATTCAGCTCAATAACTTCTTCGGGAGGCAAGCAATAGTGATTCATTCAGCTCTGAGTTAACGGTCCGCCAATAGAGCGATGGCTTCGGCCCACCTCGCGGTGTTTGCTTCAAAAGTGGCGCGCACTTCTTCGGTGCTCCAATTCGGGCGTCCGTCGAACGGTCGCCTGGGGACCTGGTGCCCTTGAGCTTCACAACGAGCGTAGAAGCGCATCGTTGTCTCCTTCGAAATCACTCTGCTGGAGCGAGCGTGCTTGCCGAGCCCTTCCCTCGCCTCGAGCCATGGCTCCTCTTTGTGAGTTTGCTCGATAAGTTGCTCTTTACTCCAGCCACCATAAAATTCAAGAACACTGGCTATAGCTGCCGCCTCAAGTGGAAGCAGCGCACTCCCGTCACCCTGAGGAAGATTCCGGGACATAAGGCTGTCGCGACCTTTATTTGCGTGATACAACACTGGTGCTACCGGGCCGTCAACCCATGCTTCAAAATTCTCGTTGAAGAGGGGCTCACCGTACCAGGCGGCAAACCAAGAATCGGCGTAGTAGGTCAACTTTTCCAAGCGCCATGCATCCACCCAGCCAAGTTCGTCGTATATGAACTGAGCCACGTCAAGAATCTTCGCCATTTCCGCCTCCTCTCACAACTGCCATTGGAATTGCGTTTACGCAGAATGTAGCACTGCTCCCCGATATCGGGGCATTTCTTAAGGACGGAATGTTCGAAAGCGTTGTCTGCTACGCGGGAGCTTCCGGCGCCGGCGCTTCGGGCGCGCCAGGCCCGGGCGCAGGTCCCTCCGGAGCCGGAACTTCTGGCGCTGGGGCTTCGGGCGCGGGGGCGGGCGGAGCGTCGTCGATAGGCGGAAGCTCTTCGGTTGGGACCTCGCGCAGGGAATCCCACATCACTTCCGGCCAGGTGCGGGTGTCGGGGATGTCGTCCTTGCCGGTGGTGATCGCCTCGGGGGCGGTCATGCGGGGGTCGATGATGCGCCAGGCGGTCTCGCCCTCTTCCATCACGCCGAGGCGGCGGCGGGCTTCCTGTTTGAGGAAGGCGTCGTCGTCGTACATGGCGATGTCGTCCTCGAGTGCCTTCTTCTGGGCCTCCAGGCGGGCGATGGACTCGTTGGCGCGGGCGATCTCGGCGCGTCCCTCGTAGAAGTTGCGCAGCGGGGCCGCGATGGCCAGCAGCACGAGGATGAGCACGGCGATGAGGATGACCACGCTGGCCATGTCCTGCTTCGGAAATGCGATGGCCCTGCCGCGCTGCTTGCGGCGGGCGGCGCGCTCGGCGTTTTCCCGGTCGCGGCTGGCAACGGGGACCGTGCTGGGGCGGCGGGTGCGGGAGCGCTTCGTCATAATCAGCAGATGATACGCCAGAGGTGAGATCCGTTCCGGGACCACACGGATAGTGGTGCGGCCGGCGTAGCGGGAGCGCAGGTCCTCCACCAACTCGTTGAAGCGGTCCAGGGCGTTCGCGTCATCGACGACGAACTTGCGGATGTCGCGCAGCTCCGCCTCGAGGCATGATCCACGGTCAGTTGATCAAAATTAAATCGGATAGACACACGCTCAACTTTGTGCGCTTTCGCCCCAACACTGCCCACTCGGATTCCAATAGGAATCACCGAGATCACCGGATAGCACCGGATCCAGCACCTCAGAGACATACGACATCGCTGCCGGGTAGTCCCTGTACTCGTCTGTCAAGCGGAAATAAGTCGCGGCATGCGCAGAAAAGTTCTTCTTCCACGACGGTGGCGCCCACATCTCCGTCGGGGTCTCAATTCCCCTTCGCCGCGCTTCGTGTTGGCAAGCGCTTTGCAGCTTTTCCGCCGATATCGATTGTGTGAGCAAGATGGTGATGATGTCCGCCAGGTCGTGGTACCTGTTGCTATCCCCACTGCGGTGCACTTCCCTCATTGCGCAGATCTTGTCCGCGAGCTGCGATTCAATCGCAGTAGCGTAAACCGAAAACGGTTCGAGGTTCTCCGAGGAAAGTTTGCCCAGCGTCGGATCAACTTCTACCCGTTCATGCGGTTCCTGGGTATGCCGCTGCTCGGTGAGATCCAGGCTAAAAGCCTGGAACACAATAGCGCCCATCATGGCGTCGAGCGAGACTTCGTAAGTCGGGCCCCTGTAGCCGCCATCGCTACCTGTTCGCTTTTGCCGCACGCTTTTTACTTTGTAGCTCAGCGGACCTTGTCCGGGCCGTCGAGCAATCTCGTGCATCTCAGCTTCGATGCTCTTAAGTGGACCAAGCCGAGGAATGCGGGCCAAATCAACATCGGTGGTAGTGCGTCCCTCACCGTTTCGCATCAGCAGAGACGCCCCTCCCTTAAGCACCCACTCATTGGATCCCGCCTGAAAGACTCGCTCCAGAAACCCCTCAAATGCGATCTGGTAGCGAATGAGATCGCTAGGTAGACCGCGGTCCTTGGATCTCTTAGCGATGGCCCGGTTGAGCTTTTTCTGCCGTTCTTTATTCTCGCTCCTACTTGTAACCATTGCCCAACTGCTTCGCTATCTGGTCTAGCTGCTTCCGGTATGGCTCAAATGCCTTTTCAAGTTGTTTGCTGACCATTTTCAAACTCTCCTCGAGGCCCTCGAACATGTCGGGATCGATCACCGTTCCCCCCATTCCCTTCGTGGTGTGAACCAGCCGCTTGCGAAGCTCGACGAAATCCTCCACGGAAGATGCTTCGGCGCTGAGTTCAGAGGCTAGCTGCATACCCGATTTCGCCCCGTAGGAACGAGCTGCCGGCTCAAGCTTCTGGGCTAGGTCGTCGATACGCACGTTTTCCTTCCGCAGGGCATCCGCGACAAGGTCGGCCAGATAGCCCTTCTCAACCCTTTGCTCGGCCAAGTCGCCGACCGTTCTAGCAACGCTTGTCACCGGCAGCCCGTCCACGGACACGATGTCGCCCTCGGCAAGCGTGCGGCGTGTATAAATACGGATCCCCTGCTGCCGCGTCTGCTTCGTGCCACCGGTTGAAAACGTGAGCTTCGGTGGAATCAAACGCCCAATGCCGTGGATGCGTGCTGCAGACTCGTGAGAGACCACGACGGGCCACTCATCATCCCACCGCTCGTCGATGAATTTCTTCGGCTCGAGCGACAACCACGCCGCACGAATTTCATCCTGGGGCCCAGCCTGGTGAGAAGGCAGCAAGTACACCCCATGCCGCGCTCGTTCGAGGTCGCCCTTTTCCGCCAATCGGGAAAGTTGCAACCTTTCGACGCCCTCCCGGCCAGCCTGTGCCGTAGTGACGATCCCCCACTGGTCGGCGGCGACCGTTTCCAAGGTCGCCAGCACCTCCGCTTGCTTCATACGCCCCTCCGTCACTTTGTATCGTTTTCTGCTGACAATTGTATCACTCTAGACGATACAATTGTCAGACACGATTGATACAAACGTCAGTCACCACGGCCAAAAGAAGACCCCGCGCCGAAAACGGGCGGGGCCGAAGGTGCGTCGATAGGCAGGTGCTTACTTGAAGCGCGGGAACGCGGAGCGGCCCGCGTACTCGGCGGCCGGGCCGAGCTCCTCCTCGATGCGCAGGAGGCGGTTGTACTTGGCCACGCGCTCGGAGCGGGCCGGCGCACCGGTCTTGATCTGGCCGCAGGACAGCGCCACAGCCAGGTCGGCGATGGTGGTGTCCTCGGTCTCGCCGGAGCGGTGCGACATCATGGTGCGGTA
>ERZ1031113.118-NODE-118-length-30446-cov-15.431904_pt1 | contig 30446 bp, 24 predicted proteins | sample MGYA00518225_ERZ1031113 | MGnify/ENA primary metagenome ERZ1031113 (study PRJEB33718, sample SAMN03159751) | human skin metagenome | collected 2014-05-20 | study: EMG produced TPA metagenomics assembly of the PRJNA266117 data set (Human skin bacterial metagenome...
TACACTATCCTCTTCGTCGGCAGCGTCAGATGTGTATAAGAGACAGGGCTCAGACGGTGCGGCGGGCGCGGAAGTGTCGGGTGCTGACGGTGCTGCGGGCGCTGACGAGGCGGCGGGCTCAGATGGCGCGGCGGGGGAGAGACGACGCGGCGTGTCGAGGAAAGCCTTCTCGCGCGGGGCGGGGAGAGTGCCGGAGGGGGCGATGGCGTCGCGAAGCATAAGCGCCACATCGTTGACCCGAGTCTCCGGCGCAACGGACTTCACACCGCCGGTGAGCATGACGTTACAGAACGGGCAACCGGTTGCGATCTCAGAAGCACCGGTGGCCACTGCCTGCTCCGAACGGAACTCATTGACGCGCTTGCCCAGGTTTTCTTCCATGAACATACGCGCACCACCGGCACCACAACAGAAAGCTTCGTCACGGTTGTGGTCCATTTCCGCAAGCGTTGCGCCAGTCGACTCCACGAGTTCACGTGGCGGGTCGAAAACCTTGTTATGACGGCCCAGGAAGCAGGGATCGTGATACGTGACGGGGCGGCGATTCTCCGGCGACCGCGGCACCGGCACGAGCAGCTTTTCGCGCACCAAACGGTTGAGCAGCTGCGTATGGTGCAGCACATCAAAGTGGCCGTCGAAATCGGGGTATTCGTTGCGAATCGTATTAAAACAGTGTGGACACGTGGTGATGATCTTGCGTTGGCCTTGGGGGACGCCGTGGAAGGCGTCGTTAAGCGCGGCAACATTCTGCTCCGCCATTACCTGGAACAGGAACTCATTGCCGGCACGGCGCGCCGGGTCACCCGTGCACGTTTCGCCCGTGGCCAGCACGCCGAATTTCACGCCGGCCGTGTGTAGCATGTCCACCACCGCGCGCGTCGTAGCGCGGCCCTTGTCCTCGTACGCACCCGCGCAGCCGACCCAGAACAGGTACTCGAGGTCGGAAAAATCCGTAGCGTCCTCACCGATAATCGGCACCTCAATGCCGTCGGCGCGCGCTTCATCAATCCACGCGCGGCGCTCCGAGGCGTTGCGGCCCCACGGGTTGCCCTTCGTTTCCATGTTCTTAAACAGCCCGGTCAGCTCCGACGGGAAGTCAGACTCCGCCAGAACCTTGAAACGGCGCAGGTTCGCGATGTGGTCGATGTGCTCGATGTCCACCGGGCACTGGTCCACGCAGGCACCACAGTTGGTGCAGGACCACAGGACGTCATCATCAATCGTGCCCGCCATCGCCAGCACGTTAAGCCCCTCGTGCGGGTTGTAATTATCCAGCGCGCCCTGGCGCAGGTCCATCATGACCTTTTTCGGACTCAGCGGCTTGCCGGTATTCCACGCGGGGCAGAGGTCCTGGCAGCGGCCGCATTCGGTGCAGGAGGAGGCGTCGAGAAGCATTTTCCAGCTCCCCGGCTCGAGGTCCTCTAGGTCCGGCGTGGGAACAGCGCCCAGCGCCTTCTCGCCGTCGGCGTTGCGCTGGAAGAAGATGTTGAAGAACGCCATGAAGCGGTGCCACATGACACCCCACTGGAAATAGCGGGCGATACAGGCGATGAAGAGAAGGCCCGACAGCAGCTTGACCAGGGCAAAGAATTGCACCATGCTTGCCGACGCCTCCATCACCCCCGCCACATGCACCGTCAAGAAATCAGCCCACGGCGACCCACCGCCAAACGTCGCGATGGAGGACGCCTTGACCAGGAGCATGCCGAGACCTTCGATAAACACGATAGCCTCCACCAAGTGCGCCGGGAAGACCTGCGAGTTGTAGAAGCGGCTGCCGCGCTCGGTGTGGCCGAGTTTGAGGCGTACCGCAGTGAGGAAGCCAATGCCCAGAACCGTTGCGATGCCGAGGATTTCTTCGATGAAGTGATAGACCGGCCAGTCGCTCAGCCACGGCCAGCCTTTATCGGGCGCGAAGGTTTGGATATAGGCCTCAAACCACACCAGAATGCCGAAGAGGAAACCTACCATGACAAGCCAGTGCGCGGCGTTGACCAGTGGTCGGCCTTTGAAGTGGGTATGGCCGAAGACTTCGACGAGGACGCGGCCGAGGCGCGCCATGGGGCGGTCGGTGCGGTTGAGCTGCGTGGGTCCACCGGAGCGGATGAAACGGAAGAGCACACCGACTCGGTAGAAGAAATACAGCCACACCGGGATCGATGCGGCGATGGCAACCCAGCCGAACATGCGCGCTCCTTTATTGCTTGGCTCAATGCTGCTTCCTACCTTAAAGCCTCACTGCTCAATTCCGGGAGTCGGGATTCAGCTATCATTCTGAGGGTCAACTTTTCAGGAGGCGTTGTGGGCAGAATCAGTGTGCCGAAAGCCGCGGCGGGCCTAGTAGCGGGCTTCGCGGCGTTTGGCGTGGCGGGCTTTGCGGTGGCGCAGGGCGGTCTGACGGCGAACCTGGCGCTGTCGGGCACGTTCTTTAACGTCAACATGCGCCACTTGGAGGGCGAGGGCTTTTCCCTCTTCATCGATAGCGACAAGAAGGGTGAGGAGGACGTCCCCACCGCGCGCCTCAAGCTGGAGCACGCCGTGGCCTCGGACTTGTGCCTTTACGTCACCACGGACCTGCCCGCAGTGGGGGAGTCCACGCTCGCGCTCAAGGCCAAGGGCGATAACAGCGTGGAGGCCACCGACCTGTTGGTGGGTGCTTCTGACATCGAAGGATCGCTCGTCATGCAGGACGCCAACGTGGGCATCGATGCCCGCCAGCTTTCCGACGCCGCCGACCCCGGCACCTGGGGCCTCTACTCCAAGCAGGTCTCGTTGACCGCCGACGACGTCCGCGCCACCTCCATCGGCGCGAAGACCCTATCCGCGAAGAACGTGGGTGTGTCTGTGGAGCGGGGCCGCGACAATGCCTGCTGATCGTGGCGCTTCAGACACCGCAATGCACGGACTTGATTCAATCGATGCCGATCAATCTGGCTCTGTAGCACCCGAACCGTCAGCGTGGACGCGCTTTAAAGCGTGGCGCGCCGAGCGGCCTTTCATCCCGGGGCTGCTGCTCATCCTTTCGGGCATCATCATTGCCATGCCCGCCTACTTCACGGTCCAGATTTCGGACCTGCTCGTCATGATTTCCACCGTGTCGGGCGTATCCACGCTGCTCATCGGCGCGCTTCTCGTCATGTTTGGCCTCGGCGCGTGGTGTCGACCCGCCACCGCGACGTATCTTGGCGTGCTGGGCATCATCGTGGCGGTCATCGCCCTGCCGGCGTCTAATTTAGGAGGCTTCCTCGTTGGCTCGCTGCTCGGCATTGTTGGCGGCGCACTCACCTTGGCTTGGGAGCCCAGCGATGCGTAAACGCCGCCCTTCGCGCTCACGGAGCACAGTGATCGCGGCCGTTGTGGCCCTCGCGGTGAGCGCGAAGGGCGGGGTGGAGGTCGTGAGCGCGCAGGTTGCCCCCGACCAGCCTTATTTCTCCACGGTGACCGCGAAGGAGGTGACGTTGCGGGGCAACGTGGGCGCCACCATCAGCACGACACCGACCGGCGACGGCGAGGTGCGCGTCCTGGAACTCACCGGAGACCGCCTAGACGCGCGGGATCTCGCCATCACGCTGCCCGGCAACGCCGGTGATGGACTACTCACCACCGGTGGTGCGCAAACCACGGTGGAGGGGTCCGTACGCATCGTCGCGACGTCTCTGACCGCTACGCCCACCATTGAAGGCGCGCGTACCGTGCCGGTCACCGTGGATCTGACCGGGGATATCAATCACGTCCTCGACCAGCTCGGCATTCCTCAGCCACACCCCGTCCCGGACGCCGTGCTTCCCGACGCCCTCATGGACCACCTCTCCCTCACCAACGTCACCCTCGAACTGGCGAACCTCACCGGGGATAGTTTCTCCGCGCCGGTGATTGCGGTGGGCGTGGACTAGCGCGCGGTGCGGGAGCACCGCGCGGGGGCTAGGGTTCGCGGAACTGGGACTGGTGGAGGCGCCAGTAGGCGCCGTGGGCGTCGAGAAGCTCAGCGTGGGTGCCTTGTTCGACGATGCGGCCTTCTTCCATGACGATGATGACGTCGGCGTCGCGAATCGTGGACAGGCGGTGCGCGATGATGAAGGACGTGCGGCCCTGGCGCAGGGCGTTCATGGCCTGCTGGACGTGCATCTCGGTGCGGGTATCGACAGATGAGGTGGCCTCGTCGAGGATGAGCAACGCCGGCTGGGCCAGGAAGGCGCGCGCGATGGTGATGAGCTGACGCTCGCCGGCGGAAATTGCACCGCCATCCTGGTCGATCTTCGTGTCATAGCCGTTGGGGAGGGAATGGACGAAGCGGTCGACGTAGGTGGCCTTCGCCGCGGCGATGACCTCCTCGTCGGTGGCATCAAGGCAGCCGTAGCGGATGTTGTCCATGATCGTGCCTTCGAAGACCATGGCGTCTTGGAGCACCATGCCCACCTGGGAGCGCAACTCGTGGCGGGAAATCTCCGCGGTGTCGATGCCATCGAGGCGGATGGTGCCCGAATCAATGTCGTAGAAGCGCATGATGAGGTTAACCAGCGTGGTTTTGCCAGCACCCGTGGGTCCCACGATGGCGGCGGTCTGGCCGGGCTCGACGCGCAGGGAAAGGTCCTGGATGAGCGGGGAGTCGGGGTCATAGGAGAAGTCGACGTCCTCGAACTCGACGAGGCCCTTCGCGCGGCCGCCGAGGCGGGAGGTGGGCTTTTCGAGGGGCTCCTCCTCGGCGTCGAGGAACTCGAAGACGCGCTCGGCCGACGCCACGCCCGACTGCACTTGCTGCATCATGCCACCGAGCTGGCCCAGCGGCTGGTTGAACTCACGAGAGTACTGAATAAAGGCCTGCGCCCCGCCCAGCGTGAGGGAGCCGGAGGCCACCTTGAGCGCGCCGAGCACCGCGATGACCACGTAGGACAGGTAGGAGATGAACTGCATGATGGGCATGAGCATGCCGGCGAGGAACTGCGCCAGCGACGCGGAGCGGAACAGCTCCTCGTTGCGCTTGTCAAAGTCTTCCGTCATGGCATCGATGCGGCCAAAGACGGTGGCGAGGTCGTGGCCGGAGAACGCCTCCTCGATCTGGCCGTTGAGGTCACCGGTCGCCTTCCACTGCGCCTTGAACTGCTTCTGCGCGCGAGAACCAATGACCGCAATCACGACGGCGGTCAGCGGCAGCGCGAGCAGCGCCACGAGGGCCAGCTGCCAGGACACGGAGAACATCATGACCGTAATGCCCACGACCATGAGCAGGTTGTAAAACAGCTGCGAGATGGCCTGTTGGAGGGCGGACTGGATATTGTCGGCGTCGTTCGTTGTGCGCGAGAGCAGGTCGCCGCGCGATTGCGTGTCGAAGTAATTGAGCGGCAAGCGGTTGAGCTTGGACTCGATATCTCCGCGCAGGTCGAAGACCACCTTCATCACCAGGGAGTTGAGCAAAAAGCCCTGCCACCACTGGAAGAGCGAGGACACCACGTACATCGCGATGACAATGAGGATGATGGTGCCGAGCTTGGAGAAATCAATGCCGAAACCGGGGTTTAAGTCCATGGCGGAGGCCATGTCGGCAAACTTGTCCTGCCCGCCCGCGCGGAGCGCCTCAATGGCCTGCTCCTTCGAGATCCCCGCCGGCATGTGGCGCGAAATAACGCCGGAGAAGATAACGTCGGTGGCCATACCCATGACCTTCGGCGCGGCTACCGCCAGCAGCACGCACACGATATTCATGGCGGCAATCGCGAAAAGCTGCACCTTGAACGGTGCAAGCAGGCCAAAAAGCCGTTTCGCAGACGGCCAGAAGTTCTTGGCCTTGCGCGGGGCGTTCTCGCCGGTCTTTTCTTCCAGCTCTGCCGTTTGTGCGTCGTGTTCAGCCATTTACGCCACCTCCGCGGTCTTCTGGGATTCCACGATTTCGCGGTACGTCTCAGAGGTCTCGAGCAGCTCCTCGTGCGTGCCGCGCGCGACGATGCGCCCAGCATCCATGACCAGAATCTGGTCCGCGTCCACAATCGAGCTCACGCGCTGCGCCACGATGATCGTCGTCGCCTGTGCGGTGTACTCCCGCATGGCGTCGCGTACCGCGGCGTCGGTGACCACATCGAGGGCGGAGAAAGAGTCATCAAACAGGTACACCAGTGGCCGCGCAACGAGCATGCGGGCAATGGACAGGCGCTGGCGCTGACCGCCGGACACATTGGTGCCGCCCTGCGCGATGTGCATGTCGAGGTCCTCGACAAAGTCCGCCTGTGCGGTGCGCAGCGCTTCCCACAGTTCCTCATCGCTGGCGTCCGGGGCGCCGAGGCGCAGGTTGGAGGCCACGGAGCCACTGAACAGGTACGGTTTCTGCGGCACCAGGCCCACACGCTTGACGACGTCCCCCCGCTTCATCTCGGCGACATCCGTCCCGTCGAGAAGCACGTGGCCCTCGGTGGGGAGGTAGAGGCGCGGGATGAGGGAAAGCGCGGTGGTTTTGCCGGAGCCGGTGGCACCGATGAGCGCGGTGGTGGTGCCGGGGGTGGCGGTGAAGGAGACGTCGCGAAGCACAGGCTCCTCGGCGCCGGCGTACTGGAAGGTGACGTTGCGCAGCTCGACGACGCCCTCGGAACGGGCCGGGGTGACGGGGTTGGTGGGTTCGTCGATGGAGGGCGCGTGGTCGAGGACGTCGGTGATGCGGCGCGCGCAGATGATGGAACGCGGCAGAATCATGGCCATGAAGGTGCCCATCATTACGGCGGCGAGGATTTGGAGCAGGTACTGGAGGAAGGCGGTCAGCGAGCCGACCTCCACGAGGCCCTCGTCCACGCGGTGGCCGCCGAACCACAGGACCGCACCGGTGGCGACGTTGAGGATGACCGTGATGATGGGGAACATGAGGATGAACAGCTGGCCCACCTTGAGCGAGAGGTTTGTAAGGTCGCGGTTGGCCTCGCGGAAACGTTCGGACTCGTGCTCCTCGCGGGTAAAGGCGCGGACGACGCGGATGCCGGCGATTTGCTCGCGCAGGGTGCCGTTCATGGTGTCTAGCTTGTCCTGCCAGGCGCGGAAGAGTGGCATGAGGCGCACGATGATCGCTGAGAGGGCGGCGAGCAGCACGACGACGGACACGACGACGAGCCAGGACATGCCGGCATCTTCGCGGATGGCCATGATGATGCCGCCGATGGACATGATGGGGGCCGTGACCATGAAGTTGAGGATCATCATGTAGACCATTTGGATTTGCTGAACGTCGTTGGTGCCGCGCGTAATGAGGGTAGCGGTGCCGAAATGGCTCATGTCTTCGGCGGAGTAGCGGGTGACGCGGCGGAAGATGTCGGAGCGCAGGTCGCGGCCTAGGCCCATCGAGGTGCGGGAGCCGAACCAGATGGCGGCGATGGCGGCGCTGACCTGGACGAAGGCCACGCCTAGCATGATGCCGCCGGTGCGCCAGATGAAGTCGATGTCGACCTTGGCGACGCCTTCGTCGATGATGCGGGCGTTGAGTGACGGCAGGTAGAGCGTCGCCGCGGTGGATAGCGCTTGGAGGAGCAGGACCGCGATGACGTAGCCGGTATAGGGCTTGGAGCGGGATAAAAGGATGCGAACGAGTTCCATGTGCCAGCGTTTCATACGTGTTGGCGGCCGCGCGATTTCTGCGCTGGGCCGCTGAAGAGCATTGACCGCGCAAGTTTATCCGTTTCCCCGCGCGAGCGTCTAGCTCGCGCGCTAGCTCGCGCGCTCGCGCGCTCGCGCGTTAGAAGCAGACCGGGGCGCGCTGGGCGCGGGCCGCGACGGTAGCCCAATCCTCGATGTCGGCAGTGGGGCGGCATAGGCCTTCCCACGTCGTGATGGCCACGCCACGTGCCATGAGTTCCAGCAAAACGAGGTGGCGGTCGCCAGACGCAGAGAGTTGGTTGAGGTCCGTGTGGCTAATATCGGCGTCGGGGCCAGTGCCCACGCGCACGTTCCCGATGAGTCGCAGCCTCGGCGTTGTTCCCTTCGGGCACGGAGCAGGAGCGGATTCAGCACCGGAAAGCCCTGCGAAGCGGCGCAGTAAACCGAAGGGCGCGGGGCGCTCGCAGAAGAGGTCCACACACAAACCGGCCGCAATGAGCCGTTCCGCGGTGGAGAGCGCCGCCGGGCTATCGCCGACGATGGCAACACGCTGCATGAGAACCCCTTCAATTCGGAACAAATAGACTATCTAGTCTGTGAATCTAGTCAGCTCGGTTCATTCTGGCTAATCTTTATTCTTCCTAGTACCCAAGCTCACAGCCCCCGCGCTCCACTGTGGGGCTGCGCACACGCCCGCCTCCCTTTAATGTGAGGTGTCATGACCGAACCGACCAACCTGCTGGACCGCGGCGACTACCGCGACCCCAGCATCAGCCCCGAGGGCACACGAGACACGGCACCTCTCGACTCCTCAGTGGCACAGCGCAACCAAGAACTCGTCGACGCCTGGGCCGACAAGCTTTACGACGCCTCCGCCGAGACCATCACCGAATGGGCCGCCGAGCACGCGCCGGGCCGGCTTGCAGTGACGATGTCTATGGAAAACACCGTCCTCGCGGAGCTTGCCCACCAAGCCAAGCTCGACGCCGACCTGCTCTTCATCGATACTGGGTGGCACTTTGAGGAGACGTTGGGGGTGGCGGGGGACGTCGCCAAGCGCTATGCGGACCTGTCCTTGGTGCGGGTCCTGCCGATTCTAAGCCCCGAGGAGCAGGACAAGATTTATGGCCCGCGTCTGTATGCGCGTGATGTGGCGGCGTATAACCGCATGCGCAAGGTGGAGCCGCTCAACATGGCGATGGACCCGTACGTCGGGTGGGTCACCGGCCTGCGCCGCGCCGATTCCGAGCACCGCGCCACCGCGCCGGCGCTGAGCCTGGACCGCACCGGCCGGCTGAAGATTTCCCCGATCATTACGTGGGATCTGGACCAGACCGACAAGTACATCAAGGACCACGACCTCATCATTCATCCCCTTACCCTTCAGGGCTACCGTTCCATCGGCTGCGCGCCGCTGACGTTCCCGGTGGGCGAAGGTGAGGACGCGCGCTCCGGGCGCGTATTCGCTGACGGCAAGACAGAATGCGGGTTGCACGAATAATGACTCTTTCACCACACCTTAAAGACTTAGAGAACGAATCCCTCCACATCCTGCGCGAAGTCGCCGGGCAATTCGACAAGGTAGGCCTGCTCTTTTCCGGCGGCAAAGACTCCGTCGTTGTCTTCGAGCTTGCTCGCCGCGCCTTTGCTCCCGCTACCGTGCCGTTTGAGCTCATCCACGTCGATACCGGCCACAACTTCCCCGAGGTCATCGAGTTCCGCGATCGCCTCGTTGAGGAATCCGGCGCGCGCCTGCACGTGGCGCTGGTCCAGGACTGGATTGACCGCGGCGAGTTGCAGGAGCGCCCCGACGGTACGCGCAACCCGCTGCAGTCCGTGCCGCTCGTGGAGACTATCGCCAACCGCGGCTACGACGCCGTCCTCGGCGGCGCGCGCCGCGACGAGGAACGCGCCCGCGCCAAGGAGCGCATCTTCTCCATTCGTGACGCCTTCGGCGGCTGGGACCCGCGCCGCCAGCGCCCGGAGCTGTGGGACCTCTACAACGGCGGCAAGATGGCCGGCGAAAACGTCCGCGTCTTTCCCATTTCCAACTGGACCGAGTCCGATATTTGGGAATACATCGGCGCCCGCAACCTGCAGCTGCCGTCCATCTACTATTCCCACCAGCGCGAGGTTTTCAAGCGCAACGGCATGTGGCTGACCCCGGGCGAGTGGGGAGGCCCGCGCGAGGACGAGCCGCTGGAGACCCGTACTGTGCGCTACCGCACCGTGGGTGACATGTCCTGCACCGGCGCAGTGGATTCCACGGCTTCCACGACGGATGAAATCCTTGCCGAAATCTCTGTGTCTACCCTCTCCGAGCGCGGCGCTACCCGTGCCGACGACAAACTCTCCGAATCCGCCATGGAGGACCGCAAGAAGGAAGGTTACTTCTGATGACTCTCGCGCCCAATGTTAGCGCCCTTAAGCAGCGCGATACCCTGCGCCTGTGCACCGCCGGTTCCGTTGATGATGGCAAGTCCACCTTCGTCGGCCGCCTGCTCTATGACACCAAGTCCGTGCTGGCGGACCAGGTGGAGTCCATGGAGCGTTCCTCCGCCGACCGCGGTTTTGACGGCATGGATCTCTCGCTGCTTGTCGACGGCCTCCGCGCCGAGCGCGAGCAGGGCATCACCATCGACGTGGCCTACCGCTACTTCGCCACCGATAAGCGCACCTTCATCCTCGCCGATACCCCGGGACACGTGCAGTACACGCGCAATACGGTCACCGGCATGTCGACGTCCCAGGTGGTGGTGCTGCTTATCGACGCCCGCCATGGCGTCGTCGAACAAACCCGCCGCCACCTCAACGTCGCAGCGCTCTTGGGCGTGCGCCACGTGGTGCTGGGTGTGAACAAGATTGACTTGGTGGACTATGACGAGGCCACCTTCCGCTCCATTGAGCATGAGTTCTCCGAACTCGCCGCGCGCCTGGGTTTGACTGATTCGGTGGCTATTCCGATTTCCGCGCTTAAGGGCGACAACGTCGTGGAGCGCTCCACGAATATGGACTGGTACTCCGGGCCGACTGTCCTGGATGTTTTGGAGACCGTCCCCGTGGCAACCGGGCGCGCCGATGACCTGGACTTTCGTTTCCCCATTCAGTACGTCATCCGCGAGCATGCCTCCGACTACCGCGGCTATGCCGGCCGCGTGAAGGCCGGTCACGTCGCGGTGGGGGATACCGTGACGACACCAGGCGGGCGTTCCACCACCGTAACGGGTATCGATACCGCTGATGGCCCGCTCGCTGAAGGTGAGCAGGCCACGGCAGGGGATTCTGTTGTGCTGTTGTTGGCTGATGACATCGATCTCGCCCGCGGTGATCTCCTCGCCGGCTCGCAGCGCCCCGAGGCGGTCCGCGAGTTCGCCGCGACTGCTGTCGTGCTTACCGACAAGGACCTAACGCCAGGCCAGATGCTCAAGCTGCGCTACGGCACCGACCTGGTCAAGGCCCGTATCGCATCGGTGGATCGCATCCTCGACCTCGACGGTGTGGCCGACGACGAGTCGCCGGAGAAGGCCTCGCTCAACGACATCGCCTACGTCACCATCCAGACCCAGACGGAGCTGCCGGTGGAGGACTATGCCGCGCGTGGCGCGGTGGGCAACTTCTTGCTCATCGACGCCTCCAGCGGCAACACGTTGGCCGCTGGCTTTGTGGGCCAGCGGCTGCGTTAAAGGTTGCGTTGCGGCGGCCGAACCGCCGCGCTTAGCTTCCTGGCGGAACGTCGCCGCTCATGATGACCTTCTGCTCGGCATCGTCCCAGCGGAAGCCGGCCTCCGTGGTCCCGGTGTGTTCCGCATTGGCTTCGCCCTCGCGCGGCCAGTGGTAGGTCACGGCAATCTCAGCGCCGCTGACCTTCTCGACGGTGGGGAAGAAACCGTAGGGCTCGGCGGTCGCGGTGCCCAGGTAGTCGCCCTTGTGGAAGAGCATGATGTGGTACGGCGAAGAGGCCGTTCCGCGCTCGATGGTGATGATTTGCCAGCTCAGCTCCGCACAAGGATCGAACTGTGAGAAATCCACCAGCGTCCAGTTGTTGTCCTGCCACGGAGGAATCGTGCCGATTCCTGATTCATAGGCCGCGTGGGCGTCAATAGTCTCGCAGGATTCCGCGTCCGCTTCTTCTGCCGGGGCCTCAGCAGGAAGCGTCGGCGAAGCGCCCGCGGCCGGTGGCTCCGACACAGGGTCATCAGTGCTCTCCGTGTCATCCGGAGCGTTGTCCGTCGCGCTGTTGTGGACGGTATCGAACGCTGGCGAATTATCCTGCGCCGCGTCGCCGGAGCAGGAGGCGAGCGGGAGGCAGAGAAGGGCAGCGCCCATAAGTGCACAGCTACGCCTCAACATGGATGTTCCTTCCTCGCATTGTGCGCTTCCTGTGGGGCGCACGACTGGCTCTATCTTATCTAGGCCTTCGGGGGAACATCGCCGTTCATGATGACCTTCTGCTGGGCGTCGTCCCAACGGAAGCCGGCATGCGTCTGGCCCGTTGGCGCCGCATTGGCGTCGCCTGCCTGCGGCCAGTGGTAGGTCACGGAAATCTCGTTACCGTTGACCTGCTCGATGCTGGGGAAGAAGCCATAGGGCTCAGCGGTCGCGGTGCCGAGGTACTGGCCTTTGTGGAAGAGCATGATGTGGTGCGGCGAGGAAGCGGTGCCGCCCTCGATGGAAATGGTCTGCCAGCTCAGATCCGCGCACGGGTCGAAGTGGGAGCTATCGACAACCTTCCAGTTGTGGCCATTCCACTGCGGAACCTGCGCGATGTTGGCGTTGACAGCCGCTTGGGCGTTTCCTACCCCGCAGACTTCGGCGACGGGGCTGGCTTGGACTTCTTCGGGACTGCTGCAGGCGATGAGGGGGAGGCAGAGTAGTGCTGCTCCGGCGAAAGCTCGTGGTGTGAACATTGTGTTCTCCTTTCTGAGGTCTCGGTGTGGTTCCAGACCCTACAAGCGGCCGTGGACCCCAGACCAGAGCCGCGGAGAACATTCCTCGGGTCACCGGGTAGTCTCGCAGGCATGGAGAATGTCTTGTTTGTTGCCGCCGTTGACGCTGAAGCTTCCCACGTCCCGGACGGCGCGCCGCTGCTCATCACGGGGATCGGCACGCTGCCCGCCGCGATTGAGCTGACGAACGCGCTGGCCTCGGCTGAGGTGCTGCCGGAGCGTGTCATCAACATTGGTACTGCGGGCGCGCTTGTCGACGATCTCTCTGGCGTCTTCGAGATCTCTCACGTGAGAAAGCACGACTTTCACTTGGACGTGCTCAGCGATGTTTCCCGCTATCTCCTTCCGGAGGTCATCGAGCTCGAGACCTCCGGTAAGTTGCCCACGGCGTCGCTGGCGACGGGTGATTCCTTTATCTCCGATACCCCAACCCGCACGCGCCTTGCCCAGGATTCCGAGCTGTGCGACATGGAGGGCTATGCCATCGCGGCGGTGTGCCGGAAGTTTGGTGTGCCGTGCACGTTGCTCAAGCAGGTCTCGGATACCGCCAACGAGGAGTCCTATGGCACGTGGGCGTCTGTGCTGGACCGCGCGGCGGAAGAACTAGCGGTGGCCTTCGGCACGGTCACCGCAGATTAGGCCCTACATATGGAAAGTGCCCTAGTTGCCAAAACCGTTGCTCCCGCCGCGGGTGGTGGGGGAGAAGTTTGGCAACTAGGGCAGTTGCACGGCCGAGAGAGCTCGAGCCATGAGCCGGTTGTGTGATTAGCGGGCGCCGCTGGCCTCGAGGTGCTCGTAGAGCTTCATAACGGTGTCATGGCCCTCGGTGGTGGAGATCTTGATGTTCTTCGCCTCGATCTCGCCGGCGCGAAGGCTGGCCATCTCCTGGTGGTAGCGGAAGACGACGGCAATGGTGGCGGCGACCGGCACAGCAAGGAAGGCGCCGATGATGCCGGCTAGGGCGGAGCCGACGGTGACAGAGAGTAGCACCATGGCGGCATGCAGGCCCATGGCCTTGGACTGGAGCATCGGCTGGAGGACGTTGCCTTCCACCTGCTGGACCACGATGATGAGCAGCAGGGCGAGAAGGGCCTTGGTGAGGCCGTCGGAAACCAGTGCGATGATGACGGCCAAGGCGCCGGCGGTCACCGCGCCGATGACGGGGATGAAGCTGGCGAAGAAAGTCACCACGCCGATAACCAGGGCCAGCGGGACCTGCAGGGCCCAGAGGCCGAGGCCGATGAGGAGGCCGTCGACAGCCGCCACGGCAGCCTGGGCCTGGATGAAACCGGACAGCGTATTCCACACGCGGGTCAGCAGCTCAGTGGCGTGCCAGCCGGCGGAGTAGCCGGTGTAGGTGCGCAGCCACGGCAGGAATTTATCGCCGTCCTTGAGGATGAAGAAGGACACGAACAGCATGATGGCCAAGGCCATGACGATGGAGCTGGCCATGGAGACACCAGAAATGACGCCGGTAGCGATCTGGGAGGCTTGGCCCTTGATGAACGCCATGGCGTCATCAAGCACTTCCTGCACCTTCGCCGCATCAATCTCGAAGGGGAGATCCTTCGCCATGACGACGAGCTTGTTCAGGCCGTCCTCGGCCTGATTGACCAGGGCTGCTCCCTGCGAGGACACGACCGGTGCCATCGCGGCGAAGACACCGCCGATGATGGCCAGGAAGCCGAGCAGGGTGGTGATGGCGGCTAGGGCGCGGGGGAATTTCTTGCCCCGCAGCCAGGCGGTCACCGGGAAAAGTACCGTGCAGACCAGGATGGCAAGGATCACGGGCAGGAGGCCCACCCAGATGAATTTCAGCAGGTAGCCGGCCAGGCCCACGCCTGCGACCACGATGATGAAGATCAGGCAGATCTTCGCCAGGGAAATGGCATCGCGGCCGAGGACACGGGACTTGTCGTCGGTTTCTGAGGGGTGAAGGGTGGCTTCTTCATTGATAGGTTTCGCCGCCGCGCCGGAGGCCTCAGTGTTCTGGGCGTCCGAAGCGGTGGCATCACCGGTGTTTTGACTCATGCGCTACATCTTCTCATATGAGCGCAGGAAATTAACTATGCGCGGATGCTGCCCACCGTGCGGATGATGCCGAAGCGGTGCATGGTCACCGATACGGCCTGCTCGAGGAGGAAGGGGAGGAGCTCGCGGCGGCCGTCGGCAAGCACAGGCTGGTCCAGCACCACGGAGTTGGACTGTACTGCTGCCTCAAAGACGCCCTCTTCCACGGAGCCTACCGAGCGCACACGGCCGGACTCGAGACTGGAGACCTCGCGGATAAAAGCCTCGAGTGCTACGCCATCGACTCCAAAGCCGAGCTCACGCAGCTCCGCGGCCTTCTCCGGGGTGGCGCTGAAGCGAACCGGGGAGTTGGTGCGGGTCGCGGCGAGGGTGAGGCGGGCGACGTCGCGAAGCTGGGCATCCTCAGAAATGCGCACCTGCAGCGGGCTTAGCAGCGGGCGGTAGCGGAAGACATTGGCCTCGCAGACCAAGCCGGCGCGGTCGTGGTCGCGGCCAAACTCCTGCTGCCAGGCCAGCTCGTCGAGCTCGGCAGCGCGCCACAGCCAGGCGGTGTCCTCATCAGAAAGGGACAGGTTAGCGAAGGCACGCAGCTGGGACACCACCGGCTGGGTGATATCGACATCGAAGGGGCGCAGCGGGCCATCGGCCCAGGTACCGAACTGTGCCACGTAGTTCGGGCCACCGGCCTTGGCACCCGGGCCCATGACGGACTGCTTCCAGCCGCCGAAGGACTGGCGCTGGACAATCGCGCCGGTAATGCCGCGGTTGACGTAGGCATTGCCCACCTCGACGCGCTCGAGCCAGTAGTCAATCTCGTCGTTATCCAGCGTGTGAATACCGCCGGTGAGGCCGTAGCCGGTGGAGTTCTGCCACTCGATGGCCTCGTCGAGGGTCTCTGCATGCATGATGCCGAGGACCGGGCCGAAGCACTCGTTGACGTGGAACCAGGAACCCGGGCGGACGTTGTCGCGGATGCCCGGGGACCACAGCGTGCCCTCTTCGTTGAGCTTCTGAGGCTTAATCAGCCACGTTTCGCCCGGCTCTAGCTGGGTAAGACCACGCAGGAGCTTCTCGCCGGGCGCTTCGGCCAGGCCGTTCATCGTGGTGGTGATCTCGTGACCGGGGCCGGGGATGAGGGTCTCGACGGCGTCGACAAGCTGTGAGCGCAGGCGCTGGGAGTCACCTGCCGCGCCGACGAAGATGACCAGAGAAGACGCCGAGCACTTCTGGCCGGAGTGGCCGAAGGCGGACAGGTAGAGGTCCTGGATGGCCAGGTCCGGGTCAGCAGACGGGGTAATGATGAGAGCATTCTTGCCGGAGGTCTCCGCCATGATGTTCATCTCCGGCTTCCAGGAGCGGAAGAGCTGGCCGGTATCGGAAGCGCCCGTGAGGATGACGGCATCGACGTCGGCGTGGGAAATGAGCGCGCGGCCGGCGTCGGACTCATCGGTGAAGACGAGCTGGACCAGATCCGGGTCCAGGCCCTGGGCTTCCAGGGCGGTGCGGAAGGCATCGACGACGAGCTTCGCGCAGTGCACCACCTGCGGCGCGGGCTTGATGATGACGGCGGAACCCGCCGCCAAGGCCGCCGCGATACCACCGGTGGGGATGGCCACCGGGAAGTTCCACGGCGGGGTCACCACGGTCACGCGGTGAGGGGTGAACTCGGCGGCGTAGTTCTCCAGCAGACGCGCGGACTGGGCGTAGTAGGTGCAGAAATCGATGGCCTCAGAAATCTCCGGGTCAGTCTGTGTGACGGTCTTGTTGGCCTCATAAGCGGCGACGGAGATGAACTCGCCGCGGCGGTTGGCCAGCTCATCGGCCACGGCCTCGAGGGCACGGGCGCGGTCCTCGGCGTCGCGTGCACCCCACTCGGCGCCGAGTTCGGCGGCGCGGGCCACGTGCTTGTCGACGACCCCCGCATCCGTCACCTCATCCACGCCATGCGCGCCGGGGTCGGTGTTGAGAGCCTGGATGGCCCACTCGCGGTTGGCTTCCAGGGCTGGGTCAGTGTCCGGTTCGTTGGCGAAGCGGCCGGTGCGCGGTGCCTGGCGTCCGGCTGCGTGTTCGGCCTCCTGCAGGCGGTTTTGCGTGCGACGTGGGCCAGCAAAGGTGTCCCAGCGTTGCTCGACGGCCTGGCGGAAGACTGCCTCCTGGTCCTTGAGTGCTTGCTCCTCCGGGGCAAAGAGGGCGTAAAGGAAGTTCTGCGGGGCAGCGTTTTCCTCCAAGCGGCGCACGAGGTAGGACACGGCGACGTCGAAGTCCTCCATATGCACCACCGGGGTGTAGAGGATCTGGCGGCCGTCAAAGGCCTTGCGCACGGCTGCCTGCTGGGCCGGGGACATGCCCTGGAGCATCTCTGAATCCATCATGGACAGCACGCCGCGCTTCTTGCCCAGTTCGTGGGCAAAAGCTGCGGTGTAGAGGTTGTGGGTAGCCACACCGATGCGCACGGACTCGGCGAATTCCGGGCGCAGAATGTAGTCGAGTAGGCGGTAGTAGTTGGCGTCCACCTCTTCCTTAGTGGAGTAGGGAGCGGACGGCCAGCCGTGGATTTCTCCTTGGACGTGCTCCATGGAGAGGTTGGCACCCTTGACGATGCGAATCTTGATGTGTGCACCGCCTTCTGCCACGCGATTCTTGGCGAAGTCCGCAAGGTGGACCAAGGCGTCGAAGGTGTCCGGCAGGTAAGCCTGCAGCACGATGCCGGCTTCCAAGTGCATGAACTCCGGCTCGCTGAGGAGCTCAGTAAACAGGCGCACGGTGAGGTGGAGGTCGTGGTATTCCTCCATATCCAGGTTGATGAAGACCTTGTCCGGGCGCTTGACCGCGGCTTCATACAGTGGGCGCAGGCGCTCCTTGAGGCGAACCAGCGAGCCCTCGATGTCCCACGGGTTGAGCTGGGCCACCATGGAGGAGGCCTTGACAGACACGTAGGTCACGCGCGGGTTCTGGATGAGCTTCAAGGTGCGGTCAGCACGGGAGCGGGCTTCCCTATCACCGAGCACGGCTTCACCGAGCAGGTTGAGGTTGAGCTGCTCGCCGGATTCTGCGGCCTTGTCCAGGGTCTTGTTCAGGGCTTCGCCCTCGGCATCGAGCACCAGGTGGCCGACCATCTGGCGCATACGCATGCGTGCCAGCGGCATCACGAGGTTAGGAAGGATAGGGCCGAAGAAGCCGCCGAGGCCCACGAGGGAGCCGTTGATGAGGCCGAGGAAGGACGCATCGTAGCTGGCGGTGACAGATTTCAGTGCGTGGGCAGCTACCTTGTCATCTTCCGGGCGCATGACGCGGTCCACGAAGTCCATGGTAAAGGCCACGCCATCGGGGTTGCGGAGGAGGTCCGCAAGCTGTTCCGTGGCGGGGTCTTGTTCGTCGGCGGTGGAGGCGAGCCAGGAGTGGGCTTGGGCCGCGGAGGCGTCGACAAGCGCGGCGTCAATGTCGGTGGATTCGGGCACGGGGGTGTGAGCATCGTTAGTCATGGATTACAACCTTTATGGGTCTCAAGGCACACTGGTGCGGCCTTGCGGAAAGCGGAAATTGCAGACTTTCTAGTCCAACACGGGCGCATACTCTGCGCCGTGCCGTTCAGTCTGTGTGAAAAGAGGTGCTTATCTAACGCTGGCGTACACAACCGGTGGCCGATCGGAAGAACGACGCTGCCTAATGAAGTGAGCATTCATGTGCGACCACCCTTCTTGCGTGTGGGGAGCAGCCAGGCAACGGCCTGGCCTGATTAGCGAGAAATCGGTGACCTTGATATGGCCCGCCGCACAGAAATCGTAGACGTGTAACCCATCTCGCTTACATGAAAGCTAGCCCCTTAAGTTGGGGTGAGTCAATCCCACAGGTGTTGTTTTGAGGGGAGGGTGCTACCCCCGTGTTAGTGGCTGAGATAGTCCGCGAGATCTGACGCGATTTTCTGTGCGCCCAGAGGCCCCAAGCCGAGTGCCCACGTATCGTCGCTGACCTCGATGGCATGGCCGTCTTTGACCGCAGGTAGCCGTTGGAACGCCGCGGTAGAAACGGCGGTGTCTTGGCCGGTGGCGGAGGGATCTCCGTAGCTGCAGTAGAAGATGTAGTCGGCGTCCGCTTGGTCAATGTTCTCCGGCGAGATTTCCGCAGCGAGCTCTTCGATGTCCTGGTTGGCGGGGCGGGCGAGGCCGGCGTCATCAAGCACCGTTCCAATGAGTGAAAGGCGCCCGTAGAGGCGTACCTTGCCCGGCATGAAGCGCAGAATGGTGACGGTGGTGTCTTCGCTAGCTGGCCCGTCCTCAATGACCTTCTTTACTTCTTCGATCTTCTTGTCATAGTCGGCCATGACTTGTTCGGTGCGCTCCTCTTCTCCGAGGGCTTCACCGATGAGTCGGAAGTTTTCTTTCCAGGTGTATCCAGGGCGGATCGAGAAAACGGTAGGTGCGATGGAATTGAGCTGGTCATAGTGCTTATCCATGCGCAGCTGCGAGCCGATGATGAGGTCGGGGTTGAGCGAAGCAATCTTTTCCATATTGACTTCGTTGATCGTGCCTACCGTTTCGATGTCACTTGCTTTGTCGGCCATGTAATCCGGGACGGGATTCTGGCCCTTGGACGTGGTCATGCCGACTGGCTTCATGCCGAGTGCTAGGACGGAATCGAGTTCGCCGCTTTCTAGAACAACCACCCGTTGTGGCTTTTCTTTGAGTTCGGTCGTTCCGCGTGCATGCGTGACCGTGCGTGGGAATTGACCAGGGGCTGCATCGCTGCCAAAGCTTTGGCTTTTCTCTCTCGCCCCGGCAAAGCCTTCGCCTCCGGTGGCCACGGAGTCATTTCCCGAGGCTGAATTGGAGTTTCCTGATTCTTTCCCGGACGGTGAGGACGCAGGGTTAGAAGCGTCAGCGTTTGAGTTGGTGTTTTCGAGGCTGGCGCAGCCGGTGAGCGCTAGCGCTGCGGTAAGACCAACAGCAGTGAGGCGGAGGAGAGGGGTGCGGGGTGCGATTTTCTTTCGAATGTTCATAAAAGGTAGCCTAACCTAAATTAGGTCGAGCTAAGGAAACGTGAGCATATGAAGGTATTTGGGTGGTGTCGGTGATTGAGCAGGGGTTGCGCGCCGGAAAGAGAAATACCCGGCGTCTTGGTTGGGTAGTAGTTGCTGGCCTTGCCATTCTCTGTATCGGCGTGGCGCTGTCACTGGCGTTGGGCGCGCGTAGCATTCCCTTCAGCGACGTGTTGGCCGCCCTTCGGGGACAGCCTGGTATAGCTTCCTCGATCGTGTGGGAGAGGCGTCTTCCCCGTACACTCGTTGCTGTTTGCGCAGGCTGTGCTTTGGCCCTCGCTGGTGCAGTTCTGCAGATCATGACGCGCAACCCTTTGGCAGATACCGGAGTTTTCGGGATTAACGTAGGCGCCAGCTTGGCCGCCGCCATTGCTCTGGGCTGGTGGGGGTGGCAATCACCTTTTGCGTTTTCGCTCGCAGCCATCATCGGTGCGGCAGTGACCATGCTGCTGGTCACCGCGGTCGGGCGTGGCAGAGCGGGCGATGTTGATCCGCTGAGACTGATTCTTGCAGGCGTAGCCATCGGGGCGGTATGTGAGGGCCTGTCCTCCGCGCTGATCCTGATAGATCCTCACGCCTTTGCAAGAATCCGTGCTTGGGTGACGGGCTCCGTTGACGTTGCTTCGTGGACGCCAGTGGTGATTGCCTTCGGCGGACTGGTGGTAGGCGTGGTGCTACTGATTGTCTTTGCTCGCCACTTGCCGCCCCTTGCTCTGGGGGATGACGTTGCGGCGAGTCTCGGCATTAACCTCAAACTGACTCGTTTGGGGCTTGTCGCGGCGGTAACGGTGTTGGCTGCTACCGCCACCGCAGCGGCGGGGGTGATTGTGTTCGTTGGACTAGTTATCCCGCATGTTGTCAGGCTGTGCGGGATATACGAAGAGCGGGCACAGCTTGTCGCCGCTGCCGTGGTGGGGCCTTTGTTTTTATTGGGCGCCGATATTGTGGGCCGCTACCTCACTGCTGCTGAGTTGCCGGCTGGCGTCACGGTGTCGCTCATTGGTGCCCCAGTATTGATTGCGCTGTCCCATCGCGCTGGAAGGAGGCTGTGATTGTGAGCGTGAGAAGTGTTTTGTCCTTTGCGGGCATTGTGATCGTCGCGCTGGCTATTGCTGCCTATTCGCTCTTCTCGCCTGGTGCCGGGCAGGATAGTGCAGCGTTGTGGTCCGTGGCTACGAATCCCAATAGCACTGACTTTGCAGCCACCGTCGTGTGGCAATGGCGTGCTCCGCGGGTGGTTGCCGCGATTGTCGTAGGAATGTGTTTGGGCATAGCGGGCGCCATCTTTCAGATCCTCACCCACAATCCGCTGGGGTCACCCGACATTATCGGGTTTAATACCGGTGCCTATACCGGTGTCATCGCGGTCTCCTTGGCGAGCTTTAGCTCCGCATTCAACATTGCGCTAGGCGCGTTGGTGGGTGGGACTATCACTGCGTTACTCATCATGGGGCTTTCATTTGCCGGAAGGCTCACGGGAGCAAGGCTGGTTGTGGTGGGGATTGGAGTGACGTTCTTCCTTTCAGCAATAAACAAGTGGTTGATTCTTAGTGGTGAGTTGGAGCAGTCCCTAGGTGCGGCGACTTGGGCTGCTGGAACATTGAATGCTGTGTCCTGGGCGCGAGTTATTCCATTGGGGGTGCTGGGAGGCGCGGCGTGCGTCGCTGGGTTGCTGCTGCGTGGCTGGTGTGACGCGCTTGCCCTGGGGGATAGCACGGCGAGTGCGTTGGGGTTGAACGTGAGTCGTGCACGTGTGGTGATGGTTCTGGTTGGCACAGTTCTTGTCGCTGTATCGACGGCGATAGCGGGCCCAATCTCATTTATTGCCCTCGCGGCCCCACATATGGCTCGGTTGCTCTCGCGTCCAGACAGGACGCCGGTGTTGCTCTCTGGAGTCCTCGGTGCACTTTTCTTGCTCGCTGCCGATTTAGCAGGGCAGCGGCTGTTTTTCCCAATTACTCTGCCTGCCGGTCTTATTACGGTCTGCGCCGGTGGCATCTACCTGGCGGGTTTGCTGCTGTGGCAATCCCGATCTGCCGGAATGAAAGGTCAGTAAAGTGAACCAACTAAAAGTATGTGACGGTGCGCCGAGCGTGCGGGCTGAGGGGGTGAGCATGTCCTATGGGAGGACTGCCCCGTTAATTCTCGACTCGGTGGATGTGTCTTTTCCGGCCGGGAAATTTTCTGCCATTATCGGCCCCAATGGTTGTGGAAAATCCACTTTGGTGAAGGTGTTGGCGCGGTTGGAAATGCCGAACGCGGGCGCGGTGTGCATTGGCGAAGAAGATGCAGCCGCATTCTCTCGGCGTAGCTACGCTCGGCGCGTCGCCGTGATGTCGCAGCAATCCATAGCTCCCGAAGGGATCAATGTCAGGGAACTGGTTGCGCGCGGGCGATTCGCCCACCAAGGATTTATGGGGTGGAGGAGCCAGGAGGACGAGCGTGCCGTTAGTCGTGCGCTAGCAAAGGTGGGCCTTGAACAACTGGAGACGGCCGAGGTAGCGGCGTTGTCTGGCGGTCAGCGTCAGCGTGCTTGGTTGGCCATGGCCCTCGCCCAGGAAACGCCTGTGCTCTTCTTGGATGAGCCAACGAGCGCGCTTGACATTGGATACCAGCATTCCTTCATGCGGCTGATGCGGCAGCTGGCAGGAAGCAAAACCCTTATTGCGGTCATTCATGATTTGGCGCATGTATTGCGCTATGCGGATCACGTCGTGGCGATGAAAGATGGAACGGTGCGGGACGCGGGCGTGCCGCGCGAGGTCATCACCCCTGCCCTTATTGAGGAACTCTATGGGCTGTCAGTCCGCGTTGTAGATGTGGACGGTGAGCCGGCAATCGTCCCTGTAGGGTGAGTCTCCGCCAAACCGGGTTTGTTTTCCCAGCGTGTTGGCGATAAATAAAAAAGTTGAGTCGATCGGGAACAACTTTGAGTTTGCCTGCGTTGTGTAGGTTGAGTGACCGGCGCTCAGGTTTGGATGACTCTGAGTGTCGCTTCTGTTAGAGTCGCTGACTGGACGCGGCAGAAGTTGAGTCGCGCACTATCAACTTAAAACAAACCCCAACACGCAAGGAGAAAAGATTATGGGACGCGCAGTAGGAATTGACCTTGGTACCACCAACTCGGTTGTATCCGTGCTGGAAGGTGGCGAGGCAACCGTTATCGCTAACTCCGAGGGTTCCCGCACCACCCCGTCCGTCGTGGCTTTTGCCAAGAACGGCGAAATTCTCGTTGGCCAGTCCGCCAAGAACCAGGCGGTCACCAATGTTGACCGCACCATTCGCTCCGTCAAGCGCCACATCGGCACCGACTGGACCATCGATATCGATGACAAGAAGTACACCCCGCAAGAGATTTCGGCCCGCACGCTCATGAAGCTGAAGCGCGACGCCGAGGCTTACCTGGGTGAGGACGTTACCGACGCCGTCATTACCGTCCCGGCTTACTTCGAGGATTCCCAGCGCCAGGCCACCAAGGAGGCCGGCCAGATTGCGGGCCTCAACGTCCTGCGTATCGTGAACGAGCCGACTGCCGCTGCTCTGGCCTACGGCCTGGAGAAGGGCGAGCAGGAGCAGACCATCCTGGTCTTCGACCTGGGCGGCGGTACCTTCGACGTCTCCCTGCTGGAGATCGGTGACGGCGTCGTAGAGGTTATGGCTACTGCTGGTGACAACCAGCTCGGTGGTGATGACTGGGATCAGCGCATCGTTGACTGGCTTGTCGATAAGTTCAAGGCGTCCCAGGGCGTGGATCTGACCAAGGACAAGCGTGCCGTGCAGCGTCTGCGCGAGGCTGCAGAGAAGGCCAAGATTGAGCTCTCCTCCTCCCAGTCCGCCAACATCAACCTGCCGTACATCACCGTGGACTCCGAGAAGAACCCGCTCTTCCTCGACGAGACCCTGTCCCGCACCGAGTTCCAGAAGATCACCCAGGACCTGCTGGACCGCACCAAGGCTCCGTTCAACCAGGTCATCAAGGACGCTGGCCTGTCCCTCTCCGAGGTGGACCACGTGGTCCTCGTTGGTGGTTCTACCCGTATGCCGGCTGTGTCTGACCTGGTCAAGGAAATGACCGGCAAGGATCCGAACAAGGGCGTGAACCCGGATGAGGTCGTGGCCGTCGGCGCTGCTCTGCAGGCAGGTGTTCTGCGCGGCGAGGTTAAGGACGTGCTGCTTCTCGACGTCACCCCGCTCTCCCTCGGCATCGAGACCAAGGGCGGCGTGATGACCAAGCTCATCGAGCGCAACACCACCATCCCGACCAAGAAGTCCGAGACCTTCACCACGGCTGATGACAACCAGCCGTCCGTGCAGATTCAGGTCTTCCAGGGTGAGCGCGAGATGGCCGCCGCCAACAAGCTGCTCGGCTCCTTCGAGCTCGGCGGCATTGCCCCGGCTCCGCGCGGTGTTCCGCAGATTGAGGTCACCTTCGACATCGATGCCAACGGCATCGTCCACGTGACCGCTAAGGACAAGGCCACCGGCAAGGAAAACACCATCAAGATCCAGGATGGTTCCGGCCTGTCCCAGGAAGAGATCGACCGCATGGTCAAGGACGCCGAGGCTCACGCTGAGGAAGACAAGAAGCGCCGCGAGGAGCAGGAGACCCGCAACCAGGCAGAGTCCACCTCCTACCAGACCCGCAAGTTCATGGATGAGAACTCCGACAAGCTGCCGGAGGATCTCAAGACCCGCGTCACCGAGGCTGCTGACGCCGTCGATGAGGCCCTCAAGGGCGATGACATTGAGGCGATTAAGTCGGCCGTCGAGAAGCTTGGCACGGAGTCCCAGGAGCTGGGCAAGGTCCTGTACGAGGCCCAGGCTGCTGAGGCAGGCGCCGAGGGCGCTGCTGCTGGCGACGCTGCTGGTGACCCGAACGTTGTCGACGCCGAGGTTGTCGACGAGGACGACGAGAACAAGGAGAAGTAAACCATGACCTCCCCTCAGGACCCGGGCAACCCGGCCAACACCGACCCTGAGGCAACCTCCGCCGACGCCGCGGAGGCTGCCGCCGCAGAGGCCGCTGCCGCTGACGGTGCCGTGGACGAGGCCGCTGAGGCTCAGGCCAACGCCGCTACTGCGGGCACTGCTGAGGCCGAGGCTGCTGTGAATGACGCCGCGAGCGATATTGCCGAGGAAGCAGCTGCCGGTGACGACGCGGCAGTGGAGGACTCCCTGGAGGCTCAGCTGGCTGAGCGCACCGAGGACCTCCAACGCCTCAACGCGGAGTACACCAACTACCGCCGTCGCACCGAGCGTGACCGTCAGGCCGTGATCGAGACTTCTAAGGCTAAGGTCCTGGCAGACTTCCTGCCTATCCTTGATGACCTGGAACTCGCACGCCAGCACGGCGACCTCAACGAGGGCCCGCTCAAGGCCATCGCGGACAAGCTCAACGGCGTGCTCACCGCTAACAATCTTTCTCCCTTCGGTGAGGAAGGCGATGCCTTCGACCCCGAGGTGCACGAGGCCGTCCAGGACCTCTCCACTGGTGATGAGCAGGCAGTGGGTACCGTGCTGCGCCGCGGCTACAAGGTAGGCGAGCGCGTTGTGCGCACCGCCATGGTGATTATTGCTGACCCAGCCGGCTCGGCTGAGAGTCCGGACAACCCGGATAGCGCAGAATAACAACAGATGGTGGCGTCAGGGTGTTCAGTCCTTGACGCCACTCTTCTTTTAGATACAAGCTTTTGAGATTCTCCTGAAAGGAGGAGATGCCCAGTGAATGCTAAGCCAGAATGGGCAGACAAAGATTACTACGCGGATCTGGGGGTCTCCTCGTCCGCTACCGCCGACGAGATCAAGCACGCCTACCGCAAGCTCGCCCGCGCGAACCACCCCGACGCCAACCCGGACAACCCGGAAGCAGCGGAGAAATTCAAGCAGGTGGCTGAAGCCTACGACGTGTTGTCAGATGCTTCCGACCGCAAGGATTACGACCAGTTCAAGGCCATGATGCGCAGCGGCGGCGGCTTTGGACGGAGAGGAGGCGCCGGGTTTCCCGGCGGGTTTCGATCCACGCACATGGGTGGCCCGGGTGCGCAAGACTTCGACCTCTCCGACATCTTCGGAGGATCCCCTCGAGGATCGGCTCAAGGCGGCGGTTTTGGGGATATCTTCGGTGGCGTTTTCAACCGCGGCGGTAGTGCTGGCCACTCAGCTCGGCCGTCGCGGGGGGCCGACGTCGAAACGCACATAACCCTTTCCTTCCGCGAGGCCGCCAAGGGCACGACCATCCCGCTGCAGCTCAGCGGCGAGGCGCCGTGTACGACCTGCCACGGTTCGGGTTCGAAGACCGGTAAGTTGTCGACGTGCTCTACCTGTGACGGCACCGGCTTCACCTCGGAGCAGCGTGGCTCCTTTGGGTTGTCTGCTCCCTGTACCGACTGCGCTGGCACCGGTCAGCGCGCTGAGGACCCGTGTGCGGATTGCTCCGGCTCCGGTACGGTGCACCGCACGCGCTCAATCACGGTGCGCATTCCGGCCGGTGTGATTGATGGACAGAAGGTGCGCTTGGCAGGCCAGGGCGAGGCGGGCCCCAACGGCACGCCGTCTGGTGACCTCTTCGTTGCCGTGACCGTCAAGCCGGACGAGGTCTTCACCCGTGAGGGCGATGACCTGCACGTCACCGTTCCGGTCTCCTTTGCCGAGCTGGCGTTGGGGGACACCATTACGGTTCCTACCCTCGATTCGCCGGTGCGCGTCAAGGTTCCTGCCGGCACCCCGGACGGCCGCACCTTGCGCGTGAAGGGCCGCGGTGTGCCCAAGCGTTCCGGCAAGGCCGGCGACCTCATGGTGACCGTGCAAGTAACCGTGCCCTCTACCTTGGACGCTGCTGCCTCCTCGGCGCTGCGCACCTACGCGCAGGCGGAGAAGGACTCCGGCTTTGACCCGCGCAAGGGCTGGGCCGGAAACCCGGTCATGCGCTAAAGGGAGGTAAATGATGAACAAGGAAACACCAGGCAGAAGCGATACCGCAAAGCCGAAGGCCATGTACGTCATTTCCGTGGCGGCGGAGCTGTCCGGTATGCATGCGCAAACCCTGCGCACGTATGACCGGATGGGGCTGGTATCCCCAGCCCGCACCTCGGGCGGCGGCCGCCGCTACTCTGAAAACGACATTGAACTGCTGCGTAAGATTCAGACCTTGTCGCAGGATGATGGCGTGAATCTCGCTGGCATTAAGTCCATCATCGAGCTCACTGCCGAGCGTGACCGCCTCGCTGCTGAGCGCGACGAACTGCAGGCGGAGGTTGAGCGCCTGCGCAGCCAGGCCCGCCCTTCGCGCGGTGAGCTCGTCCATGTTCCGCGCTCCACCTCCGTGGTGATGTGGAAGCCGCGCCGCGGCCGCCACAACTAGGTGCCTTTAACCCCCTCCTTGATGGAGGGGGTTCTTCCGTTTTCGGCCTTCCTAGGCTCGTTCGGTCCTGACCGGCCACCCGCTTGAGCCCGGCCTGCGTGCCTGCCGCGCTCCCAAGGGGCTCTAACTGACGAAGATCTAGGCCCCAAATTGCTCTGGGGCCTCGATCCCCGTCAGTTAGGGCCCTTCTTCTAGGCCAACTTCTGGGCTAATTGCCCAGTGTCAAAAGCTTTCTTCTGAAAAAACGTGAGTTTGGCAAAATATATCGCTACACTCGCATTCAACGTTGTGTCGCCCGTCACTTTCCTAGAGTTTTGTGCGGGTGGCCGCCGTGATGGAAAAGAACCCACAAGAAAGGCACTACGCACATGACCTTGTATGCAAACCCCGGAACCGCTGACGCCATCGTCTCCTTCCGCGAGCGCTACGACAACTACATCGGCGGCGAGTGGGTCGCCCCCGTCGATGGCGAGTACATGGACAACATCACCCCGGTCACCGGTGAGGTCTTCTGCCAGGTCGCCCGCGGCAAGGAAGCAGACATTAACCTGGCTATCGACGCCGCCGAGAAGGCCTTCGAGACCTTCGGCAAGACCACCCCGGCAGAACGTGCACTGCTGCTGCACCGCATTGCGGACCGCATCGAGGAGAATCTAGAAAAGATTGCTGTCGCGGAAACTTGGGAGAACGGCAAGGCCGTGCGTGAGACCCTCGCCGCTGACATTCCACTAGCCGTGGACCACTTCCGCTACTTTGCTGGTGCTATTCGCGCCCAAGAGGGCCGACTTTCCCAAATCGACCAAGACACCGTGGCGTATCACTTCCATGAGCCACTGGGCGTGGTGGGCCAGATCATTCCGTGGAACTTCCCTCTGCTCATGGCCGCATGGAAGATTGCCCCGGCCCTAGCTGCCGGCAACACCATCGTGATGAAGCCGGCCGAGCAGACGCCTGCATCCATCCTGCTGCTGATCGAGATTATTGAGGATCTCCTGCCTAAGGGCGTGCTCAACATCGTCAATGGTGTCGGCGAGGAAGCTGGTGCGGCATTGTCCGGTTCTGACCGCATTGCCAAGATTGCCTTTACCGGCTCCACTCCGGTGGGCAAGATCATCAACAAGACCGCTGCTGACAAGATCATTCCGGTCACCCTGGAGCTGGGTGGAAAGTCACCGTCCATCTTCTTCGCCGACATTATGGATAAGGATGATGACTACCTAGAGAAGTGCGTCGAGGGCTTTGTCATGTTCGCCCTCAACCAAGGTGAGGTCTGCACTTGCCCGTCGCGTGCGCTTATCCACGAGGACATCGCGGACAAGTTCCTTGAGCTGGCTGTGGAGCGCGTAAAGAAAATCAAGATTGGGCATCCGCTCGATACCGAGACCATGATGGGTGCCCAAGCCTCGCAGGAGCAGATGGACAAAATCACCGAGTACCTCGAAGTGGGCCCGAAGGAAGGCGCGGAAACCCTCGTCGGCGGCCACGTGAACAAGGTGGAGGGCCTGGAGAACGGCTACTACATCGAACCCACCGTGTTCAAGGGCACCAACGATATGCGCATTTTCCGCGAGGAGATCTTTGGTCCGGTGCTTTCTGTCGCCACGTTCAAGGACTTCGAGGAAGCTATCCAGATTGCGAACGACACCAACTTCGGCCTCGGTGCCGGCGTGTGGTCGCGCCACCAGAACACCTGCTACCGCGCTGGCCGCGAGATTCAGGCCGGCCGCGTGTGGATTAACCACTATCACGTGTACCCAGCGCACAGTGCTTTCGGCGGCTACAAGGAGTCTGGTATCGGCCGTGAGAACCACCTCATGATGCTGGGGCACTATCAGGAGACCAAGAACATGCTCGTGTCTTACTCAGAGGAGCACGCTGGCCTATTCTAGAGACTAGATATCGCAGAAGTGAGGGAGGTGATCGGCAGTGACTGAAACTGTGGCTCCTGTAGCTGTTACCGCCTCTCGGTGGGAGCATGGTTGGGACTTGGTGATCGATGAGGAAAACGCAACAAGTACCGCTCAACTTAAAAACGCCGAAGCACAGGTACGCGACTATCTCGACACTATTGACCCAAGCGTAGACCATTCGGACGTTCCCGTCGTCGTTACGGTAGGACATTGAGGTCTTCAAGATGAGGGCGCTGAGCAATAGCGCCTAGACCCCGCAGGAATGCGGGGTCTTTCCAATAGGTGCCGTGGTCACCCGGCAAGCCGTTCGCGCCGGGGAGGGGAGAAGCACCGAAGTTGGGGGAGGACGGGCTAGGCCCGTGGATGCCGCCGAGGGGCCCGGTGGTCAGGGCGATGGGATCCTCGGCATTGGTTGCACTCCACACACGGCCGTGGAGCTGGTCCGCGCTGGTGGTGGAAGCACCTGGGCTGCCGACGAGCACGATGTCATCAGCAACCTTCGCCTCATGTGCGGCCTTGCCCACCACGACCGAGCCATAGGAATAGCCGATCAGCATGTGCTGCGCCTGGGGAAAACGAGCGCGGAGTGCACGCTGAAAGCGAATCAATTCGGCGGCGCCGCGCTGGGCAGGCTCCTCGTGCACGGCGCGGGATAAGGAGGAGGGCGCAGAGTAACCGAGCCACGCCACCGTGGGCCCACCGGTGGCATGGGCAATGGAGCGAGCCCGCTCAAGCGAGGTTGACCAGCCTGCAGGATCGGAAGAACCCACGCCGCCCACGAAGGTGCTGACGTTTGACACCTGCGCGGGCTGAGTGGCGAGTCCTGAAGGGTCGATAAGAGCCACGAGCCGCCCGGGGCTGGTCTCCAGGATGGTCATATCGGGGTTCGCGGCGGCCAGCGCGCGGACCTCGTCGCTGGCGACGCTGAGCTGTACCTGATGGAGCTCAGCCAGGGAAAGGTCGGCGAAGTCCTCCAAGCGAGTTGGGGGTGCAGACATCTCGGGAGTGCACAGGGCATGGAGTTGGCGGGCGCAGGCCCAATCGAGGGTGTCGGCAAGCGTATCGAGCTGGCCCATGAGGCTGCTGCGTGGATGAGTCAGAGGGGAGGAGCTGAGGCGGGCGCGAAGGTTCTCAATCTTCTCGTGGAGGGGAGCGTAGAGCGACACGATCTGGGCGGCCGCACGCATCTGCTGGGCGGGACTGAGGAGACTGTCCGTGGCGCGGCGAAGAGAGGAGCGGGCAGCATCGCCTGCCGCACCGGAAATAGCTAGCGCTACCCAATGATGGTGAGACGCATCGATATAACTATCCAGCTCACGGGACGAAATGGCGAGCGCAGAGGAGATGGCATAGAGAGCATGAGCGTTAGTCATCGGGCGCCACCCAAGCGAGCTGATAGCCCAGAATCGATATCGTGGGTCGCCACCACGAAACGCTCCAGGTCCTCTAATTGAGTCATGCGCGCGGTGTCACTGGAATGGCGGGAAGACTCCCACCGTGAAGCTAAACGTGCAAGAGCCGCCGCGGTGCGGGGCGGGGCATCTAAGGCCTGTCTCTTATACACATCTCCGAGCCCACGAGACTCCTGAGCATCTCGT
>ERZ1031113.122-NODE-122-length-29166-cov-16.329772_pt1 | contig 29166 bp, 27 predicted proteins | sample MGYA00518225_ERZ1031113 | MGnify/ENA primary metagenome ERZ1031113 (study PRJEB33718, sample SAMN03159751) | human skin metagenome | collected 2014-05-20 | study: EMG produced TPA metagenomics assembly of the PRJNA266117 data set (Human skin bacterial metagenome...
TACATCCCGCCCTGGGGTGTGCCAATTACCGCCATGCCCGAATACCAAGAAGCCATCGCCAGACTCACCACCGAACAAGCCACACAACCACCCGATCCACCTCCAGGCACCAACCAACCACCCGACCCACCACCAGGTACTGGCTAAACCCGCCGCGAGCACACAGACCACGCCACAACCCGCCAACCACACCACGGCCAGCGGGCACACCGGCGATCCTGCACCTAACCAGGCAAATGCAGAGACGACGAAACCCGCCAACCAGAAAAAGGTTGACGGGTGAGTCGGCGTTGTCGGAAGCTGTCCTAGTTTTTGGAGCCGTCTTCCTCGACTTCTTCGATGCGCTCGGAACCGAGCACGTCTTTGAATACAGAGGCGTCGACGAGCTGGCCTCGTCGAATGACTGAAATGTGTCCTGTGGGTTCCAGGATCATCAGCTGTACGTCGTTGCGGCGGCCAAGCCCGGCTTTGCGCACCGCCGAATTAACGTCTCGCTCCGTGATGTGGGCGAAGACCATGTTGTCTTCCTGCAGTTCCCCCTTATAGACCAGCAGAACAGGGCGACGGTCAATGAACTTTGACCATGTGACGAACTGCCGGAAAGTGCCGAAAGCCGCTTCGAGCAGCATGAGGGTGAAAAGGCCGATGATGCCAGCCGCAAGTGTCGGCGGGTTACCGATAATCACGCGGCCAGCGACCGCGCCGAACATAATAATGATCACTGCATCCGACGCCGTCATGGATGTGAGCACACGGCTGCCAAAGAGCTTGACCAGAATCATGAAGGCTAGGTAGATGCCGAGGGTCGCGAACATCACCACGGGTATGCGGTGAGGTTCGATACCGAGCTGGTACATCGCTTCGCGTCCAAATAGCCTCAAGGTCTCCACGACGCTCTACCTTACCTTTTCCTGTCAATTGCCCATGGAAAAAGCCCACACCGAAGTGTGGGCTTTAAAAAGAACTCCGAACTAGATGTTGAACTGCTTGCGCAGCTGCTCAATCATCTGCTGAATCGGGGCCGGAAGTGCAGTGGCAGCGAAGCCCACGGTAGCCAGGGCGGTCGCGATAGCGGCTGCAACAGCGGCGGTGATGCCCAGTCCCAGGCCTAGGCCGAAGGAAGAACCATCGAATTTGGAGCTGGTGTCCTTGGACGGCTTCGGGTCGACGGTCGGCTCAGTCGTCGGCGCCGGGGTCTCGGACGGCTTGTCCTCAGCCTTGCCCTCCAGGGTGATCGGAAGAACAGCCTCGGTGCCTGCATCAGTGGTGATGGTCAGCTGCTGCTCGCCCTCAAGTCCTTCCGGGATGGTGAGCTTGACGGTCGCGCGGCCGCGCTCACCGAAGCTCTTGTCGCCTTCCTGAGCAGCGTTGTCGATGTCAGCCTCAACCTTTGCATCACCGAGAGCAACGGTAACCTTCTTCGCCTGCGGCTCCTCCTCATTGGAGTAGTTGAGGGAGGACAGGTCGATGGTGATTTCCTCGCCAGCCTTCAGCTCACCGGAAATGTGGGCACCAATCTGGCCCTGGCCGGTGCGAACCTTCGACTCGCCAGAAGCGATGTAGTCAATCATGGCCTGGGTATCCATGTAACCGACGTCGTTACGGTTCTTGATGGAACCCGGCACGAAGAAACCGTCACCGCCTTCCTCAGTATCGCTCGAAGCAAGGAAGGAAGACAGAGCAACGCTGTAGTTCTTCTTCGGGTCGATAGGCTCGCCGTCGATAGTGACAGACTTGACGCGCTTGCCCTGCTCAGCCTTCTGGTCATAGACCACGGAAACATTGCTGGACAGGCCCAAAGCCAGGCGCGGGCGGGACTGACCCGGCTTCCACTGATTCTCCAGAGCCTTGATGAAGTCTTCACCGCTAACCTCAGCCGTGATGACGGAGTTGCCGAAAGGCTGGACGGCGAAGATGTCCTTGTAGGTGACGTCGCCTTCCTTGAGGTCAGCGCGAACACCACCGGCATTCATGACGCCAAGGTCGATTTCCTTGTTGGTCTGCTTCGACATAGCGTAGCGCTGACCATCAGCAATGAAGTTGTTGAGGGTGGACTCCACGCCGCGGTTGGTACCAGTATCTTCACCATCGTTAGAACCGCGGTACATTGCCTTTTCAGTGGTGCCAGCGGTCTTGGAGCCCTCTTCGTCAGCTACCTTCTTGGCCTCGGCGACAACGGAGGCAACCTCTGCATCATCCTCCAGCCCCTGGAGAAGCTCAAAAGTCTCTGCATCCGCAACGTCGTACTGGGTGAGATCGACCTTGGTGATCTTCTTCTCAGCCTTGTCGAAGGTGATGTCGGCGTCGTTAAGCACCTTGCCGTACTCGTAGCCCTGTGCCCAGTACAGCGGCAGTGCGCCCTCACGGGCGACCTCGCCCTGGGTCTTCACGTGGGTGTCGCCGCCGAAAAGCAGGTCGACGTCCTTGTTGAAGCCCTCTGCAAACTGCTGTGCGTCCTCGTGCATGAGTGCGACAACAACGTCGGCCTCGCCGGATTCCTTCAGACGGGTGGCTTCCTCATTCGTAGCCTTAACTGGGTCGGTGAACTCAATGCCCGGAATAGCGGCGGCGGATACCTTGAACTTGGTGTTCTCAGTGACGGTGCCGACGAAGCCGATCTTCACGCCATCGACTTCCTTCACGAAGGAAGGCTTGAGGAGAGGCTTGCCGTCTTTGGTCACGTTCGCACCGATAATCGGGAACTCAGACTCCTTGACGATGCGGTCCATCAGGTCCTCAGTGCCCTTGTCGAATTCGTGGTTACCCACGGCAGTGACATCGAGGTTCATGGTGTTGAGGGCCTCGTTGGTGTACTTATCCTCAGAAATAGCCGATACGAAAGCGGAGCCGCCCACGTTGTCACCGGAGGACGTCAGAGCGTACTCCTGGTCTTTGTTGACGTACTTGATGAGGGCAGCCATGCGGGCAGCGCCCATCTCGGTGTAACCGCTCAATTCCTTGGTATCCTTGTCAAACTTCTCAGCCAGCTCGAGGTGGCCGTGGAAGTCAGTGAAGTTGGTGACGGAAATGGTTACCTGGTCGCCCTCAGCGGCGAAGGCAGGCGCGCCGGAAACGGCGACGGCGGTAACGGTGGTGGCGGCCAGCAGCTGACCAAAGCGACGGAAGTTCACGGGGAGTCTCCTGAGTATGAGAGGAATCTTGTCCCCGTGTTTATAACGCATCCGTCACGATGACGCAGGGCTTTCCGACGCCCCCACCAGCCCCTTCACCCAACATTCACCCACGCGTTACCTAGGCGACAGTCAGGGTTTAACCCCGACCCCCTGATGGGGGTGGAGGACTAGGCAGTCACGCGGTAGACGTCAAAGACACCTTCGGTGTTGCGCAACGTGGTCATGAGCTGACCGAGTTGCTTGGTATCAGAGACCGAGAAGGTAAAGCGAACGGTGGCGATGTGATCGTCGCCGCGGTTCGAGGTCATGGACAACACGTTAAGGCTCTGCTCGCTAAAGATGCGGGTGAGTTCAAACAGCAAGCCTTGACGGTCGAGGGCCTCGAGCTGAAGAGTGGCGGAGAAAGCACCTGAGGATTTAGGTCCGCCGGCCCACTCCACCGTCATCATGCGTTCCGGCTCGGACTTGAGCTTTTCAGCATTGGTGCAATCGGCGCGGTGGACGGAGACTCCCCCGCCGCGGGTAACAAAGCCGAAGATGGCATCACCCGGGACAGGCTGGCAGCACTTAGCTAGCTTCGCCATGACATCGGGGCTGCCTTCCACGAGGATGCCCGTACCCGTGGCGGAGTCCTTGGTGTGCCGTGCGCGGGAGTTCTCAATCTCGCTGAGCGGGGTGCGGGAGGCCAAAGCATCGACGGCATCGTCTTGGTCGCCGAAGAGCGCCATGAGCTGGTTGGCCACGTGTTGCGCTGATACATGCCCTGCACCAATTGCGGTGTAGAGCGCATCCACGTCTGGGTAATGCAGCTGCTCAGCCACCTGCTTCATGGAGCTAGCGGTAAACAGGCGATGCATGGGCAAGCCGCCACGCTGGACCTCGGCGGCGAGCGCGTCGCGGCCAGCCTCAAGGTGCTCTTCTCGACGCTCTTTAGCGAACCACTGCCGGGCCTTCGTTTTCGCACGAGGTGAGACGAGAAAATCCTGCCAGTCGCGCGACGGACCCGCATTCGGGTCCTTGGAGGTAAAGATCTCGACCTTGTCACCAGATTTAAGTTCGGATTCAAGGGCAACCAGTTTGCCATTGACCTTAGCGCCGATACACCTATGCCCCACCTCGGTGTGTACCGCGTAGGCGAAATCAACCGGGGTGGAACCGGCTGGGAGATTCACCACGTCGCCCTTGGGGGTAAAAGCGAAAATCTGCTTGGTGGTCAGGTCATAGCGCAGCGAATCGAGGAACTCGTTGGGGTCGGCGGCTTCCTTCTGCCAATCAAGCAGCTGGCGCATCCACGCCATCTGGTCCACTTCTTCTTGGTGGCCGGAGTTCTTTCCCTTGGTTTCCTTATAGCGCCAGTGCGCCGCCACACCGAATTCGGCGTTGTAGTGCATTTCGTGGGTGCGCACCTGGACTTCCAGGGTGGAACCGCCTGCTGCAATCACCGTGGTGTGCAAAGACTGGTACACGCCAAAACGTGGTGAGGAGATGTAGTCCTTGAAGCGACCCGGAAGCGCCTGGTAGAGCGAGTGCACAACACCGATGGCGGCATAGCAGGAATTGATGTCATCGACTAGGATGCGGATACCCACGAGGTCGAAGATCTCAGCAAAGTCGCGACCGCGCACGATCATCTTCTGGTAAATCGACCAGTAATGCTTCGGGCGGCCCATGACCTCGGCTTCAATGCCGTTGTCTTTGAGCGCTTGGCCTACCTGAGCCGTGATCTCTTTGAGTGCGCGGTCGCGCGACGGGGCGCGGTCCGCCACCATGCGGACAATCTCGTCGTACTTCTTGGGATACAGGATCGCGAAAGCCAAATCCTCCAGCTCCCACTTCACGCTCGCCATGCCCAGGCGATGAGCCAAAGGCGCAATAACATCAAGGGTTTGGCGCGCCTTCTTCGCCTGCTTTTCCGGCGGAAGGAAACGCATCGTGCGCATGTTGTGGAGACGATCGCACACCTTGATGACGAGTACACGCGGGTCCGTGGCCATCGCGACGATCATCTTGCGAATCGTCTCGGCCTCCGCAGCGGCACCGAGGGCAACCTTGTCGAGCTTCGTGACACCGTCGACAAGCCGGGCGACCTCCGGACCGAAATCTCGGGTGAGATCCTCCAAAGAGTAGTCCGTGTCCTCCACGGTGTCATGAAGCAGCGCCGCAGCGACCGTCGTGGTATCCATTCCGATCTCCGCAGCAATCGTTGCCACGGCCAACGGGTGGGTAATGTAGGGCTCTCCAGATTTGCGGAATACGCCCTCATGCAAGCGCTCGGCCGTCCGATAGGCATTGTTGAGAAGCTCAGCATCCGCCTTCGGGTGAAACTCCCGGTGAATCGACATCAACGGGTCCAGTGCCGGATTGATCTTGACCCGGCCACCGGTCAACGACCTTGCTAGACGTGCGGACATACCGCGCACGCCGCTCGGCCGCCATGCAGCCTTGTCCTGCTTTTCAGTCATGTATGCCTCCGCACAGTAGCTTAGGCATACAAGCTTAGTCCGCCGCCCCCATCTGGTTCAGCACAACCAAGGGTGTTCCTTCGAGGCGCTGGCGTCCCTGCAGTCCGTTGACCTCCAGCACGACGACGTTGCCTGCGACCTCCGCCCCGGCTGCTTCAAGCAGCAGCTTGGCGCCATACAGGGTACCGCCGGTGGCAAGGACGTCGTCGACAAGCACGATGCGCTTGCCTTTAATGTCAATACCACTATTCGGAATCTCCAGGGCCGCTTTACCGTACTCCAGCTCATATTCCTGAGTAAGCACCGGCGGCGGCAGCTTTCCCTTCTTACGGATGGCCAAGATTCCCATCTCAAGCTTGTAGGCCACGGCGGAGCCGAGCAAGAAACCACGTGCATCCAACCCGCCAACCATGTCGGCGCCCAGTTCCTTGCAGGCTTCCGCTAAGCCATCGACCACGGCAGTAAAAGATGCAGCATCCGCCAGGACCGGGGTGAGATCCTCAAACAGGATGCCTTCCTCTGGGAAGTCCTGGACCAGGCGAACCTTGTCTTTCAAGGCTTGTGCTGCTGCGGCGTAAATTTCGCTCACGACTCTTCCTTTGCTTCGGTTTCTTGGTTTCGGGTATCACTCCAGCGGTCGAGATTCCACCCGATGCCGGCAGGGCCAGTGTAGGGCACCACGCCCGAAACAGCGCGGTCAACGATGAAACTCCGGGGCTGGGCCGATACCGGGATCGACGGCAACTCCTCCCAGAGCTGTTGCTCCAGCTCGCGCAAGGCACGCGAATTCTTCACGCTGGATGTCGGGGCAGAGTATTCGCGCAACGGGTCCACGGGCCCTAAGTAGACATCAATGCCGGGAAGTCCAGTGGTAGGGTCCGCAGCAAGATCTGCGCGAGTGACGCGATCTCCGGAGCGATCCTCAATGGTAATTCCAGAAGGCTCGCACACTGCACGGAGTTCCTCCAACATGGCCTCGTAGCGTGGATTGGGGGCCAAGTACCCCACGCCGATGGTGGTCCCTGCCAGGCCTCCTGCGACCGCTGGCTCAATGGGCACCCTGCTTATCGACGCCATCTGCGCCGCCACCGGATCATCGTGCGGTACGGTGCGAACGTGGACCGCGGGAACCTCCACTCCCGACTGCCGGCTGGCTGCGTCCGCAAGGCGCTCGGTATCCACGCAAGCAGCGAAAGCCTGACGTGCCCAGGGCTGAGAAAACAGCCCAGCGTCGGAGAAGCTAAAGGTATCGGTAAGGGTACCGACTACCGGAGTGACGTCGAAAGGATTACCTTCAGCATTGCGATCCAACCAAGAGGGTTCCTTGAGGTGGGATTCTGCAACGCGTAATTCATCGGACTCGAGAAGCGCGGTGGCGTCGGCAGTATCGGGCCAGACCACGACTTCCTCGAGCTCAGGCTTGTCGCCGTAGTAGGAGTCATTGGCCTTTAACACCACGGCGCCCGAGTCTTCCACGCGGTCAATGACATAGGGGCCAAAAGACACCTGCAACTCGCGGTCGAAGTGACCGGGTTCGGTGGAAAAACCGTCGCGCCACGTCTGGGCCACCTGCTCAAGCATCGACGGATCCTGTGCGTGCAATGCGGCGTTGAGTTCCTCCACGCTCATCTGCGAGCGTTGCGCAATCGCATGTGCAGGAAGAACGGTGCCGGGACCGAAAAGATACCGCCAGCGCGAACCAGAATCAGGGTTGAACCATACCGTGAACTCCTTTGATTCTGGAGCGCACTCCATCGCGGCGATATCCCCGACCAACGGCAGGCGAGATCCGAAGGTTTGGTTAAGCAGGCCCGCGGTATAGGACAGCAAGTAGTCATCGCACGTGACCGGAACATCATCAGAGAACTTAGCCTGGTCCGTAATCTTGAAATCCACGTGTGCACCCGGATGCTCCGCATCGGAGGGGTAATACTCAGCGTGGATCAGATCCGAGTTCGGAATCATTTGGCCGGCTGGCCCTGGGACGTACATCGCTGGATATATGCGGCTAGCAAGCTGTGACGCGCCCATGGCATCACCCCACGGCGTTGCCGCATTGGTGCTGGCTAGGCGGACATCGGTGAGGAGGCCGAAAGAGGGGGTTGGGGGGACGTCGTCAAGCGCTGCGTCCCGGCCTTCCCCGCATGCGGAGGCGGTTACTGCTACTGCGAGCAGTCCCGCCCCTAGTGAGTAACGCATGATTTAGCGCCCAGGGCGCCACGAGGCGCCGCCAGACTCCTCGGTACGGGGCTGCGATGCCGTTGCCGGGGACGCCACGGTGCGAAGGGACTTCTCACCGGAAACGTCAGTGTCTACTGCGTGCGAGCCCTCCGCCCGGTAGGCCGCTACGACCTCGTTGTGCTTCTTCACACTCTTGCGCTTGTTGGCCAGGGTCACCAGCAAGGTAGTGGCCAAGAAGATGGAGGAGAAAATACCCTCGATGACACCGATGAACTGAATCAGCGCGAGGTCACGCAAGGTGCCAATACCCATCAGCCAGATGGCGACAATGAAGAGCGCGATAATGGGCAGCGCGGAAATCACGGACGTCGAAATCGAGCGCATGACCGTTTGGTTAATGGCCAGGTTGGTGAGCTCGGCATAGGTCTTGGAGCGTTGGCCTTCCAGGCCGGTTGTATTCTCATCCACCTTGTCAAAGACAATGACGGAGTCATAGAGGGAGAAGGTCAGCACGGTCAGCAGACCGATAATGACCGCCGGGGAAACCTCAAAGCCGAAGAGGGCGTAAATACCGGCGATAAATACGCCATCAAAGATGAGCGCGAGAATGGCGGCAAATGCCATGTCGCGCTGCAAACGCACGGCCACGTAGATGGTTGCCACGACGAAGAAGACGAGCATGGCGATGATCATGCGCTGGGTAATCGATGAGCCCCAGGATTCGGAGACAGTGGAGGAACCGATGGCATCGGGGCTTGGCGTGCCGGTCTCATCTTTGACCTGGAACTTTTCAAAGATGGCCTGGCGTGCCTGGTTCACCTCTTCTGCGGAGAGGCGCTCCGAGGTGACCTCGAGGGTTTCGGAGGAACCCGCGCCGACAATCTGCACCAGTTCTGGCTCGATGCCGGTGGACTCGGTGAAGGTCTCTTCAATCTGCTCTGTGGTGAGGTCGCCTGCCGGCATGGTGAGTTTGGTGCCGCCCTCGAAGTCGAGGGACAAGGTAAAGCCACGGATGGCAATCGCCAGGATCGAGGCGATGAGAAGAACACCGGCGATGGTGTACCAGGTCTTGGAGCGACCAACGAAATCGAATCCGCCCTCGTCCTCGTAGAGGCGGTCCATACGGGAAATCTTGCGGGTGGTGGTATCGACAGCCATGGTTTATTTCTCCTCGTCCGTAGCAGTCGCGATGGGCTTGGCGACGCTCCCCTGAGCATCCCCAGCGGTAGTGTCAGCCTTCTCTGCCTTCTTGGCGTAGTAACCGCGCTCTCGGCGTTCCTCCACCAGATTGTAGATACCGCCCAGGCCATTCATGGAGGGCTTCGCATACATTGGGCGGCGGCCGACGATTTGCATGAGCGGAGCCATGACTAGGAAGGACACGAGGAGGTCGAATACGGTGGTCAGGCCCATGGTGAAGGCGAAGCCCTTGACCTCGCCAATAGCCAGGAAGTAGACCACGACCGCACCGATGAGTGTCACGGCATTACCGGTGACAATAGTCGAGCGCGAACGCTCCCATGCGGTTCGGGTGGCGGAACGGAACGTGCGGCCTTCCAGCAACTCATCCTTGATGCGTTCGTAGTAGACCACGAAAGAGTCGGCCGTTGCGCCAATACCGATGACCAGACCAGCCATGCCGGACAAGTCAAGGGAGTAGCCAATCCAGCGGCCCAGGAGAACCAGGGCGCCGTAGGTCAGCACGCCCGTAACGACGAGCAGGAAGAGCGATACCCAGGACAAGGCGCGGAAGTAGTAGATGGCGTAGGCAGCAACGAGGATAAAGCCAACGATGCCGGCGATGAGGGCAGCCTCGAGCGCGGCCTTACCCAGTGATGGCGGCACCGTCTCGACCGTTCCGCCGGACTCGCCATTAGCACCGGTGAAGGACAGCGGCAGCGCACCGTAGCGAAGGTTATTCGCGAGCCCCTGGGCTTCCTCCTGGCTGAAGTCACCAGTAATGGCGGTAGCGGAACCCACCGGTGTTGGGCCCTGGATGACCGGAGCAGAAATCACAGCGGAGTCCAGAGTGATAGCGACCTGCTTGTGCAGGTTCTCCTGAGTCAGGGTGGCCCAGGTTTGGGAACCGTTGGGGCCGGTGCCCGTCTTGAAGGCAAAGCCGATCTCCATCTGACCGGTCTGCGGATTCAGACCACCGGTAATCGGCGCGTCGGTATCAATCTCGTTACCGGTCAAGCGGGTGCCGTTAGGGTCCGTGATGCCGTCGAGAAGCGGGGCGGGGTTCAACAGGTAGGGCTGCTGATTAGAGTAATCACAGGCCACGAGCGGCTTAGCCGGATCATCGGTGCCAGCCAGCGCGTCCGTCTCGGCGTCACAAGACATCAGGCCCAGTGCCGCGGTCTGCGCGGTCGGGTCCTCCGACTGACGGTCCTTGAGAAGCACGTCGTTGACCTTTTCGCGGCGCTCAGTCTCCTCGACCGAGTTAGCCGGCTCCGGCAGCGGCTTCTCAGTCACGGTAGGAGCCTTGGACTTCTTGTCGTCCTTCTTCTTTGCGTCCTCGCCCTCAGCGGCAGGGTCGTTCGCGGAGTTGAGTGCCTCGTGGATAGATGCCAGCGCCTCATTGGCGTGCTCCGGGGTAGAAATGCCGTACTTGACCCAGCGGTTGGCCATGTCCGTCATCGTCTTCTCCAGCTTCCCCAGGTCCGGCATCGGCTGCTCGCCTACCGGGCGGAAGAGTAGTTGGGAAGTCTGGCCCACGGCCTGGGCCTGAGAAGCATCCTCACCCGGCACAGTGATGACCAGGGTGGAGCCGTTGATGACGACCTCAGAGCCAGAAACACCCATGCCGTTCACGCGCTGCTCCAAAATGGTGCGCGCTTGCTGCAACTGCTCTTGGGTTGGCTCCTCGCCTTGGGGCACGAGGGTCACTCGGGTACCGCCCTGCAGGTCAATACCCAGCTTAGGTGTGGCCGACTTGTTGCCGGTCAAGAAAATGAGGGCATAAATCAGGATGACAATGAGCGCGAAGAGCGCCAGCGCGCGCTTGGGCCATTGCCGTTGGCTGGTGTTAACACCGCCACGTTTCGATGCGGACACAAAGATCTCCTGTGTTGTGAGGAACAGGGCTAAAACTCAAAGGTCATGGCGTCGATGAACGCACCATGACTAAAGCACAGTCCATCATCGTACGTCATGGACTGTTGTTTTCCTTAACAGGCTTAAGGTGAGGCGCCCGCGATGTGACGAGCGCAACTAAATTTAGAGCTTGGGAAAGCGCTCGTCGTTGTCGTCGTTGGCCGTCGTATCGGCCCCCGCCACACCCTCGGCGGTATCGGCAGAACGCACAATCGCCATGGTGTCGAAGGTCATGACGGTGCCGTCCTTGACACACAGATCAATCTGCTCGCCATGCTTCTCGACGACCGTCCCGTGCAAGCCACCTGCCGTAATGACGTTCTGGCCGGGAGTCAGGGAAGACTGCAGCTCCTTCATCTGGTTCTGACGCTTGCGCTGTGCGCGCATTGTCATGAAGCTCGGCAGGATGACGAGGACAGCGAGGACGAGAAGAAGAACTAGTTGAGTACCATTCATAAGTGGCTAGTGTGCCAGAAACCCTGCCTGACGGGCCAATTAGAACAGCCCGCCGCCGAGTGCTCCGTCTGGGGCTTCAAGGCCCAGATGCTGCCACGCCGCCGCGGTGGCAACACGGCCACGTCCGGTGCGGGACACCATGCCAGCGCGCACGAGGTAAGGCTCACAGACTTCTTCTACGGTGGAGGGTTCCTCACCCACCGCAATAGCCAAGGTATTAACACCGACGGGCCCGCCGCCGTGGCCTTTAATGAGGGCTTCGAGGACAGCTCGGTCGAGACGGTCGAGTCCACGCTCATCGACATCGAAGACCTCTAGCGCTCCTTGTGCCGCCGCAACATCAATATGACCGTCGCCGTTCACCTCGGCATAGTCACGCACACGACGCAGCAAACGGTTCGCAATGCGCGGGGTGCCACGAGAGCGAGAGCCAATCTCCACGGCGGCATCCGAGTCAATATCGACATCGAGGATGGTCGCCGCACGCGTAATGACCTTGGTCAAATCCGCGGTGTCGTAGTACTCCATTTGCGCGGTGAAGCCGAAACGGTCACGCAACGGGCCGGTGAGCATTCCGGCACGCGTCGTGGCACCTACCAAGGTGAAAGGCGGGATCTCCAAGGGAATCGACGTAGCACCAGGGCCCTTGCCCACGATGACATCGATGCGAAAATCCTCCATGGCCATGTAGAGCATTTCCTCTGCGGGCCGCGCGATGCGGTGGATCTCGTCGATAAAAAGGACATCGCCTTCCATCAAATTCGACAGCATCGCTGCCAAATCTCCCGCTCGTTCCAGTGCCGGACCAGACGTCATGCGCAAAGAGGTGCCCAGTTCCTGGGCAATAATCATCGCCATGGTCGTCTTACCCAGACCCGGCGGCCCAGAGAGCAGCACATGGTCCGGGGTTACCCCGCGGTTCTTCGCGCCGTTGAGCACGAGCGAGAGCTGTTCACGCACCTTGGGCTGGCCAATGAACTCATCAAGAGACTTCGGGCGCAGGGAGCGTTCAATGTCGTGCTCTCCCTGCTGCTCTATCGCATCGACGTCCTGGTTACGCTGCGGTGGGGCGGACAGATTCATCCCGTCAGGGAGCTTGAATTCAGTGCGTTCTACATCAGACATGACAGCCGCTCTCCTACTTCTTCGTGCCCAGCTGGCTCAGCGCTGCACGCAACACAACCGGTGTCGCCGCATCAGGCTGCTCTGCGGCCACGGCCTCTACAACGGGACGTGCGGCCTTGTCGCTAAAGCCAAGGCCCACCAGTGCTTCGACAACATCGTCCACAACGGGGCCGGTGGCTGCGGGGGTGGTCGGTGGGACGTCGGAAAGCGCCGGCGCAAAACCTGACACCTTGTCCTTGAGCTCCAGCACGAGGCGTTGCGCCATGCGCTTGCCCACGCCCGGAATCTTTTGCAGGCGCGCGGACTCTTCCCCCGCAATCGCCTGTGCCAAATCCCCAGCGCCCATCACTGACAACGCCGCCAAAGCAAGCTTAGGCCCCAAACCAGACACCGTCTGCAGCACATGGAACATATCGCGATCATCGGTGCTGGTAAAGCCATAGAGTGTCATGGAATCTTCCTTGACCACCAACGTTGTCATGACCTGGGCTTCTTCCCCACGCTGGAGAGTTCCCAGCGTCGTCGGCGTGGCCAGCACCTTATAACCCACACCAGCGCACTCGAGCACGACGTGATCAAGCTGGATATCAAGGACGGTTCCGCGCAGGGACGCAATCATGGCTTTTCCTTACTTCGTAGTAGTTGAGGGCGTACGGGAGACCGATGCTGTGCGGGGCGAGGTTCCCCGTACCCCGCTGGTGCGCGCGCCGGCGCCTACCCCGGCACTGGGATCACTGCCATTTACCCACGCCAAAGCCGGAGCGCGCCAACAGTGGCACACCGCTAGCGCCAAGGCATCTGCCGCGTCCGCCGGCTTCGGAGCTTCACTGAGCCCCAGGATACGGGTAATCATGGCAGTCATCTGCTTCTTGTCCGCGCGCCCGTTTCCGGAGACAGCCTTCTTCACCTCCGACGGGGTGTACATGTGCACGGGGATGTCTCGCTCGGCCGCCGCCAGGACGAGAACGCCCACTGCATGGGCAGTCTGCATGACGGTGGAGACTTCACCGCGTTCGAATACGCGCTCGAGAGCGACCACCTGTGGTTGGTAGTCATCCATCCACTCTCGCACAGCCACTGAAAGGCGCTGGAGACGCTCTCCCAAATCCTTATCGCTGGGCGTGCGCACAACTCCCACGGCAATGGGGATAACCGCGCGCCCGCGCCCGGCTTGGACAACGGACAGACCGCAGCGCGTGAGACCTGGGTCAATGCCCATTACGCGCAAGCCTTCCAAGTTCACCTTGGCCTCCTTACCGTGTACTACCACGAGCTAGTGTACACACACGTGTTCTACACACTCCACCGTGGTTCGCTCTCATACTTAAGGCGCGTACAGTGGCCCGCATGTCAACACATGCACAAGAATTGTCTGATTTCATCCGCTCCCGCCACTCCCCGCGCGCGTTCTTACCGGAGCCCCTCCCAGTTGAGGTCATTGAGCAGGTGCTTATCGACGCCCAATCCGCCCCCTCCAACTCCAACACCCAGCCGTGGAACGTCCACCTCGTGGGTGGCGAGAAACTCAAGGAGTTGAGCGCGGAACTCATTAAGGAGTTCGATACCAACGGCCTCAACCCGGATTTCACCATTGACTACGGTAAGGGAATTCACCCCAAGCGTTCCCAGCACTTGGCTGCAAAAATGTACGGCCTTATCGGCATCGCACGCGAAGACGCCGAGGGCCGCAAGGAATTCGTCAGGGAGAATCTGCGTTTCTTCGGCGCACCCCACACCGCATTACTGTTCATCCCGCCCTTGGGTGACCGGATCCGCGCGTCCTTCGATCAGGGTACGTACGCAGAAAACTTCCTGCTTTCCCTGACCGCACACGGCTACCACGGCGTGCCGCAGGGCATGGTGTCTTTGCTCGCGCCCACCGTCCGCGAGTTCCTCGGCGTGGATGAGGACCAGAAGCTAGTGACCGCCATTACCTTCGGTAAGGCCGATGAGACTAGCCCGGTCTTCAACACCAATCCGGGCCGCGCACCACTGTTCGAAACCGTGACGGTGCACGGCATCGACGGCCTGGAGTTGAGGAAGTAGTCGGCGCCGAGGTTAGTCGGCGTCGAGCTCAGCGAGGACTTCGTCGCTCAAGTCCATGTTCGTGTAGACGTTCTGGACATCGTCGGAGTCCTCGAGCGCATCGATGAGGCGGAAGATCTTGCGGGCATCGTCTGCCTGCAGCGGGACATCAACGGAGGCGCGGAAATCGGTATCGGTGTCATCAACCTCGATGTCTGCCTCGACCAGCGCCTCACGCACGGCGGTGATATCGCCGGGAGCGCAGGTGATTTCGAACTTCTCGCCGTTATCATTGACCTCTTCGGCGCCTGCCTCCAGAACAGCGAGGAGGATGTCATCCTCACTGAGCTCGCCCTTCTCCACGTAGACCAGACCGACGCGGGAGAACATGTACGCCACAGAGCCCGATTCGCCCAAGTTACCGCCATTCTTCGTCATCGCGGTGCGCACTTCTGTCGCCGCACGGTTGCGGTTATCCGTCAGACACTCGATGAGCATGGCGACGCCATTCGGGCCGTAGCCCTCATACATAACGTTTTCCCAATCAGCACCGCCGGCCTCTTCGCCGGAACCGCGCTTGCGGGCGCGCTCGATGTTGTCATTAGGAACAGAGGCCTTCTTAGCCTTCTTAATCATGTCATCGAGGGTCGGATTAGCAGCGGGATCGCCACCGCCGGTGCGTGCCGCCACCTCGATGTTCTTAATCAGCTTGGCAAATTCCTTGCCGCGCTTGGCGTCGTTGGCAGCCTTCTTGTGCTTCGTCGTTGCCCATTTGGAGTGGCCTGACATGTCATCCCTTTCGAAGTGGCTGTGTGAAACTGGTGCAATTATACGGCCCTGCCGCCGCCAGCATTACTCGGGGTGCCTCAGCCACCAATACGGTGTCTGCTGACGCGGTCGGCTCAGACGTTCTGCCAATTGCCGTTGGCGGTCGAGCCGTCGATGTCCTCCCGCATCGTTCGGGTCAACCCCTCCTGCATTGCTATGCCGACCAGTTCACCGCGTTGGTTAAAAATCTTGCCTTGTGCCAGACCAGTACCGCAATGTGCTGAAGGAGACGATTGGGAATAGAGCATCCATTCATCTGCACGCACTGGGCGCAGGAACCACAGGGAGTGATCAAGGCTAGCCAGCTGAATGCGGTCACCCTGGTGCGGGAGGAGAGCAGTGCGGATTAGAGTCATGTCCGACATGTAGGCCAGTGCGGCCTGATGGAGGGCCTGGGAGGGGGCGTCGGCAAGCGCGGCTCCCGTGTTACGGAACCAGATATTCCGAAACCCCGCGCCCGTCGTTTCCGCAGCGGTGGGATCACGATCCTTTTCCGGGACAAGACGCACGTCCCAATCTTCCCACTCCTTCAGAATGATGCGCGTGGCGTATGGTGACTCCGTAATTGTCTCCGGCGCGGGCACCACCGGCATTGGATCTTGGTGCTCCGGACCAGTGTCGCCATCTTTGTGAAAGCTGGCGATGAGTACGAAGATAAGGCGCTCATCCTGAAAGACGCGCACGTGCCGGGTGGCAAAAGAGCGGCCATCGCGCACACGCTCGACGTGGAGAGTTGCCGGCTGGTTGGAGTCCCCCGGCCCCACGAAGTAGCAGTGCAGTGAATGGGCCAGCTTATCTTCGACGGTGAGCTGCGCGGCGTAGAGTGCCTGCGCCATGGTCTGACCGCCAAAGGTGCGCTCAATGCGGGAAGGCACAACAGGGCTGCGGAAAGTATCCTCAACTACCTGCTCGATGTCGACCGCCTGTGCCACCGATGCCATGCTGTCATCCTCCTCATCTGTTCCTTATGGCGCGCACCACACTAGCCTTGCCCATCCTACTCACAGGGTTCAACTCCTACGGAGTTAGTGCGTAGTATGTTCCGCATGACGTCAACTACCCCACACAGCGTGCACCGCGTGGCCGCCTATCTGGAGATGTTTACATGGGCGCTACTCATACTCTCCATGATCCTCAAGTACTCCGGCACCACCGAGGCACTTACCCCTTTCGCGGGCGGAATCCACGGTTTTGGTTTCCTGTGCTTCTTGCTCATGACCGCTCTGGTGTGGATTAATAACCGCTGGCCAGTAGGCGTTGGCATCCTCGGTTTGGTAGTGACCGTTATTCCGTTCGCTGCGCTACCCTTTGCTATCTGGGTATCCAAGCGGGGGTTCGTCGATGGGCCGTGGCGCTTTGCCGACGATGCGCAGCCGCAGGGATTCTTCGATAAGGTACTGACGCAAGCCGTGCGCCATCCAGTTCGCACTGCCATCATTGGCCTCATCGTCGTGGCCATTGTTTTCAGCATCCTTCTGATGCTGGGTCCACCCGTCGACGTTGAGTCCGCCATTGAAAACAATCGTTAAAGTTCCCGCCGTCTGGGCTGGGTGGGCCATTGCCCGCGTCCTACTCATTGCCTTGCTCCTAGGCAATAGGATGCCAAGCGGAGACATCAACTACTACTTGGAAGGTGTCTACGGCGACGACAGATCCGCGATGACGGAGTATCCGCAGCCGGGCACGTGGCCAAGCGTTGTCCTGGCATGGCTTACCGGGGATAACGCCGATAACTACCGCGTGGCCTTTACAGTTATGATGCTGCTGGCCGACGCCCTCTTCCTGGCCCTCCTCCTCCGCAACAATGACGGGCGGCGCTCCGTGTTTGCTGCCGCGTGGTTCTGGGTTTTCTTCGGCACGGCGGCCGGCCATGTCTTCGTGTGGCGTCTTGACTTGTACCCAGCACTCCTCGTCGCCGGAGCAGGCGCGCTCCTCGCTACTCATCCACGCATAGCTTCTGCACTTCTAGCGTGGGCTACCACCGTCAAACTCTGGCCGGGTGTGCTCGCCGCGGGCCTGGTGGGAGCTGCCCGCTCACGGACAACCTGGCAACGCCTAGCCGCATTCTGTGGAACCATTGCCGGAATATGCCTGGCTGTTGCAGTGCTGACCGGCGCGGATCGGCTCGTGTCTCCCCTGTCCTATCAGGAGAAGCGGGGACTTCAGATCGAATCTCTTGCGGCCACGTGGCACGTTCTTCAGGCGCACCGTCACCCGGGCACGTGGAACATCGGTTATGCCGCATCCAAAAGCTATGAGATCACCGGCCCCGGCGTGGATACTGCTCTAACGCTCAGCACGATCGCCATGATGTGTGCCCTGGTGTGGATAGTCGCCGTGGCTGCCTCTCGTTTCCTGCGCGGCGGCTGGGATCCCCATTCCACCGTTGTCTTCTTTGTCGCCGCAATTCTTCTGCTCATCACAACCAATAAGGTCTTCTCACCGCAGTACATCGTGTGGCTTGGCCCCATCCTCGCCGTGGCTATCCGTTCGGAGATTCCGCGGGAGACACCGAATGACAAGCGGTTGGCATCCGACCGCACTGGGCTGCGCACCATCATGGCCATTCTCGCGGTAGCCGCGGCAGCACTGGGAACGTATATCTATCCCTACGGTTATGACTACGTGTGGCTTCACCTGGGTGAGAATCTGCAGCCGGTCTACGCACTCGTGGTGCGCAACCTGCTGATTCTCAGCATGACTGTTACCGCCCTCATGTGGCATCGCCTTGAGTTCACCGCCGCACGGACTGCGGAGCAGTCAACGCGGGCAGATTAAACGTCGATCTGGCTGAGCTCAAAGAACTCCGGAAGCTTGGCCGTGCCGCCCAAGCGGAGCCACTTCACTGCCGGCCGCAAGCGTAGTGCGCGGGTATCACTCACCGCCTCGTTGTAGAAGCGGTGGGCGAGATGAATGCGTCCCTCGGCGTCGGCAAGCAAGGCAGGCCTAGTTTCGAAACGCTGCGCAATCGCTGCTGATAGCTCCCGCTCACGCGTCGTCCGCTCATCGAAATGACCCTGGGTCAAGTCCGTGGACTCAGCGCGCGCCGCAAGGTGCTCGAGCTCCGGAGCCAGCGCACTGACCACAGCCGCCCGACGGTCAAGGGTAGCCTCCAGCTGCGCGAGGGCCGCGTCGGTACGGATGTGTAAAGAGTTGAGACGCTGCGCCGTCAACAATGCCCACATGGCAATAACGAGCACCACGCCTAAGACAATGACGAGTTCAATAGCCATCTATTTCACCCGTACCTTCGTTCCATCAGCCACAGTTTCATAGACCTGCATCACGGCTGCGGCAACGTGGTCCCAGTCGTACTCACGAGCGCGTTGCTCGCCTGCCCGAGTCAAGGCCGCCCGTTTGTCAGGACTTTTCACGAGCTCCTCAAGTACTCGCGCAAGGTCCGTAGCGTCCCCGTTGCGGAAAAGCACGCCCGCGGGAGAATCCGATTCGATATTGCACACCGCGGCAAAAGCCTCAAGGTCTGAGGCCACCACAGCACATCCCGCCGCCATAGCTTCCACGAGCACGATGCCGAAACTCTCCCCTCCTGTATTGGGGGCAACATAGATATCCGCTCGCCCAAGGATGGCGGCCTTCTCCGCATCGCTAACGCGGCCAACGAAGTCCACGCCGGGAACGCTGCGAGGGTGGCCACCGCCCATGACAGTCACGCGCACCTTCTCGGGAAGAAGTGTGAGGGCCTCAAGCAGAATGTCCAAGCCCTTGCGCGGTTCATCAAGGCGCCCCAGGAACACGATTTCCACTGGTTCCTCGCTACCACCCTCGCGGTGTTGTGCGTGGTCTTTAGCTTGCGCGCGTTCGCGGGCATAGACCGAGGTATCCACTCCATTCGGGATGAGGACGGGGTCCCCACCAAGTTGCTCAACCTGCCAGCGCCGCGCCATCTCAGACACAGCAATTCCACCGCGGATCTTCTCTAGATACGGGCGAAGTATGGGTTTGACCAAGGTGAGGACCAACGAACTGGAGGCGGACGCATGGTACGTCGCCACGATGGGCCCCTGCACCATGGCTAACGCTGCCATGGAATAGCTCGGCGAATTGGGTTCGTGGATATGAAGGACGTCGAACTGCCCTTCCCGGATGAAACGCTTGATATTGCGGCCCACGTGCGGTCCAATAGCGAGACGAGCCACGGATCCGTTATAGGTAATAGGGATTGCCCAGCCACCTTTGCGGACGAAGCTAGGCACCTGCGTGCTTGTCGACGCCGGCCCCAGCACCTCAACCTCGTGTCCTTGCTCGATAAAAACCGTAGCCAGGTCAAGGATGTGGGCCTGAACTCCACCGGGTTCATCAAAAGAGTAGGGGCAAACAATACCGATGCGCATGATGGTCTTCCTCTTCCCTACTGTGTGTCTCGCTGCTTGTGGCGGCGACGTTCAACGTCCGTGTTCCACTGCGGCTGCAACATATGCCAGTCTTCCGGATGCTCACGGATGTTGTCGGCAAAGCCATCCGCCATCCGTTGGCAGGTTTCCTGCAGCGTTGTGACCTCTATTTCAGGGCTCACGGAAAGCCCCCAGCCATCGCCGTCGAAGTAGGAATGCACGACATGCAGCGCCGCACCAGTCTCGATGGCCAATTGGGCCGGACCTGCCGCCACGTTGGCGTCCTCCCCCATGAAGTCCACAGTGACGCCAGTACGGGTGAGATCGCGTTCAGCTAGAAGACACACCACACCGCCACGTTCAAGAGTGTCTTTGAGACGCGGGAAAGGTGAGGCCGAGGCTCCGGTCAGAGGGAGGACGGTAAAGCCGAGGCTTTCACGGTAGTCCACGAAGGCATCGAAAAGCGCCTCCGGCTTCAGCCTCTCTGCCACCGTGGTGAACCCTCCGTAGTGGTTCACGCAGAACACACCTGCCATGTCCCAGTTTCCCGAGTGCGGCAAAGCGAAGATGACTCCACGGCCGGACGCGATGGACGCATCCGAATGTTCTTTGCCTCTCATTCCTGCGAGAAGCTGCTCATACAAAGACGGGTCCGCGTGAATGGCAGGCAGGCGAAAAGCCTCAAGCCAGTAGCGCATATAGGATCGCATAGAGTCCCGCACCAACGTCCGGGTGACATTCTCTGGGCCCACCACACGGCTGAGGTTCTGGCGTAGCTGTTCCATCCCCGCACCATTGTCGCTGGCATAGTCGGCGCCGCGTTCAAATAGCCACGCTGCAACTGGCTGTGGAAGATAACGCACAATCTTCCAACAAGCAATATATGCGGCAGCAGTAAGGTTCTCCCGATTCACACGTGCCATGGTAGATGCTCCCTCCTTGGGAATGGGGGCTTAAGGGTCTACAGGTCCTTCATAAACCGAGATGTGGTGTCTTGGCGTGCTGCCTGACGCATGCGCTGGTAGATAGTGAACACCGACCCCACGGCCAGCAACCACAACGCAATCTCCAGCGCATAGGGAACGCCGAGCCCCTCGAGGCCCACACCACCCAGGCCGAGGATAAGGCGTTCGGGGCGTTCGACGAGACCGCCGACCATCTTAAAGCCGGAAGCTTCTCCACGGGCCTTGACATAAGAGATGACCTGGGAGCTGACCAGCACAATCATGCAGGCGGCGAAGTTCAATGGATGGGCATTGTCAATGTAGACCATCCAATAGGCAATGGCGGCGAATAGTGCGCCGTCGGTGATGCGGTCACATGAGGCATCCAGCGTTGCGCCAAACTTCGATCCGCCCGTGGTCAGGCGAGCCATTGTGCCGTCGAGCATGTCGAACGCAGAAAACAGGCCGGACAGAATAGCAGCAGCAAAAAGGTGATCGAGCGGGATAAGGATGACCGAGATGGCGATGGTGACGATGGTGCCCACCACGGTAACCGCATTCGGGGTCAAGCCCATCTTGAGAAAGAGCTTGGCCACCGGTACCACGACCACGGCGGCGGGCTTGCGCCCATGAACACTAAGCATGTGCTTCTCCTGGAATGAGTCCCTCGTCAGCGAGCTCCGCCCACCCCTGTGCGAGCAGATAGCGGGTGTCTTTGAGGAGCTGCGGCAGCACTTTAACTCCATCCACAATAGTCATGAAATTCGAGTCTCCACTCCAGCGCGGCACAATATGCATGTGGAGATGCTGACCCACAGATCCTCCCGAGGCGCGTCCCAGGTTAAACCCAGCATTGACCGCGTCTGGGCCCGAAACCTTTTTGAGAACCCGAATGGCAGCCTGGGCAAAGCGGAAAAGCTCCTGGGACTCTTCTTCGGTGAGATTCTCAAGCTCAGATTCTTGACGGTATGGGATGACCATCATGTGGCCGGCGTTGTAGGGGTACAAATTAAGTACGCAGTAGACGAGCTCACCGCGGGCCACGATGAGGCCGTCTTCGTCCGCCATCTGCGGAATCTCGATGAAAGGATTACGAGCAGTTTTAGGTACGTCGCCGGCACCGCCCTCACGCTTGATGTAGCTCATGCGGTACGGCGCCCACAGGCGCTCCAAGCGGTCGGGGCTTCCCAGGCCGGTATCGACGTATTCTTCCACTCTGTGTTTCGTCCTTTCTTCGGGGTCCAGACTCCCCTGCCTGGACGTCGTCTCAGGAAATCCGCTTAGACGCGCTCGGCGATGCTGTCTTTGGTTGGCTGTTCGTTGTTGCGCTCGCGAACCCACGCCTCAATGACCTCAACAGCGGTTGCCACCGGCACGCCGTTGACCTGAGTGCCGTCGAGGAAGCGGAAGGACACCGCGTTGGCCTCGACATCTCGCTCACCTGCGAGCAACATGAAGGGAACCTTGCCGGTGGTGTGGTTGCGGATCTTCTTCTGCATGCGGTCATCGGAAGTATCAACATCAGCACGCAGCCCACGCTTGCGCAGTTCGGCGCAGACCTCCTCCAGGTGTGGGGCGAAGGTATCAGCAACCGGAATGCCAACCACCTGGTGCGGGGCCAACCAGGCAGGGAAAGCACCAGCGTAGTGCTCAAGGAGCACACCGAAAAAGCGCTCAATAGAACCGAACAGGGCGCGGTGGATCATGATGGGGCGCTGCTTGGTGCCGTCCGACGCCGTGTACTCCAGCTCGAAGCGCTCCGGAAGGTTGAAGTCCAGCTGGACGGTGGACATCTGCCAGGTACGGCCAATGGCATCGCGTGCCTGCACAGAAATCTTCGGACCGTAGAAGGCTGCACCAGCCGGATCCGGAACCAAATCGAGCCCAGACTTCTCCGCTACCGACTGCAAGATCTTCGTCGAGCGCTCCCAAATCTCATCAGAACCGACGTACTTATTCGGGTCCTTGGTAGAAAGCTCCAGATAGAAGTCATCCAGGCCGTAGTCCTTGAGCAGGGAGATGATGAACTCCAGTACCTTGGTCAGCTCTTCCTCCAACTGCTCCGGGGTGCAGTAGATGTGGGAGTCATCCTGAGTGAAGCCGCGCGCACGGGTCAGGCCGTGAATGACACCGGACTTCTCATAGCGGTAGACAGTACCGAACTCGAAGAGGCGCAGCGGCAGCTCGCGGTAGGAGCGGCCACGCGAGGCGAAGATGAGGTTGTGCATGGGGCAGTTCATCGGCTTGGCATAGTAGTCCTGCGGCTGCTTGGTGCAGTTGCCGTCATCGTCCCACTCGCCGTCGAGCTGCATCGGCGGGAACATTCCGTCTGCGTAGAAGTCGAGGTGACCAGACTTCTTGAACAGATCACCCTTGGTCAGGTGCGGGGTGGACACGAAGGAGTAGCCGTCCGCGATGTGGCGGCGGCGGGAGTGCTCTTCCATCTCCATGCGCACGGTCGCACCATTGGGGTGGAAGACCGGGAAGCCGGAGCCAATCTCATCCGGGAAGGAGAACAGATCCAGCTCCGCACCGAGGCGGCGGTGGTCACGCTTCTCTGCCTCTTCCACCATGGTCTTGTAGGACTCAAGCGCTTCCTTGGATTCGAAGGCAGTGCCATAGATACGCTGTAGACCAGCCTTGGACTGGTCACCACGCCAGTAGGCGGCAGATGAACGCGTCAGGGTAAAGGCCGGGATGTACTTGGTGGTTGGAACGTGCGGTCCACGGCACAGATCGAACCACTCCACCTCACCGGTGCGTGGATTGATGTTGTCGTAGTGGGTCAGATCCCCGGCACCAACCTCGGCGGCCTCATCGGAATCCGGATCAACATTGCCCTTGTCCTGAACCAGCTCTAGTTTGAAGGGCTCGTTGGCCAGGGCCTCTTCGGCTTCTTCGGTAGTCGCGTAGACGTGGCGCTCGAAGCGCTGGCCGCCCTTGATGATTTTCTTCATGCGCTTCTCAATCGCCTTGAGATCCTCCGGGGTGAAGGGCTCGGCGGTCTGGAAGTCGAAGTAGAAGCCGTTCTCAATGGCAGGGCCGATGCCCAGCTTGGTGCCCGGGAATTCGGCCTGCACAGCCTGGGCCATGACGTGACCGCAGGAGTGACGGATGACAGCGCGACCATCCTCTTCACAGGCGGCTACGGGAGTGAATTCGGCGTCAGTCTCCGGGGTGTGGGACAGGTCGTAGAGGGTGCCATCAGCACCACGAACAACGACGACTGCTTCGGGGCCCTTGTTGGGCAGGTCATGCTCGCGCATTGCCGCACCCACGGCAGTTCCGGCTGGGACCGTAATCGGCTCGTAGTTGACCGGGACTGCTGGAATCATTTCCGCCATGACTTGTTGCGCTCCTTTTGCGCTCACGCGCCGCTCGACATACCTGGCCGAGCAGCACTCATTGAGAAAGTTACAGCGGCTTAGTCTACCCCTGCTAACTGCGGATCAGCGACTCGCCCCAGAAGGTTTCGCCCTCAGTTCCGGCAGGCACGTAGTACATGGCCGAGCCGATGTGAGTAATCCACTCGTTGAGCCGGTCAGCTTCATCAAGGCGCGCCTGGATAGGTTCGAATTGCTTCGACGGGTCCTTCTGATAGCAGATGAAGATTTGTCCTGCATTACTGAGCTCGCCGCGCGCGGTAGTCTCCGGCGTTGGCGGGAGGTTGTAGTTAAAGGGTCGGCGCAAAATCTTCTGTTCTGGATGGTCGGCCGGTGGATGGGCACGGGCGACATGAGAGTTTTCATCAATGGCCTTGAGCCCGAACTCATTGCGGGCATCAAGATCCACCGCGTCGAACTCCTCCTGTGCTCCCAACGGTGCACCGGTATCAAGCGTGCGCCCAGTAGCGGTTTCGCGCCCAGCACGGTCGAGTTGCTCCCACGAATCAAGGTTCATGTGGATGCGGCGCACCACCATGGCGCTGCCACCAGCGAAGGTGCCTTCATCAATCCAAACCTGCTCCGCGAAGTCTTCGTCCGTACGCGGATTAACCGTGCCATCTTTTTGTCCGAAGAGATTGCGGGCGGTTGTGCCCTTCGGTGCGGAACCATAGGCGTGACTAAAGCCCTGCTGTACCCAGGCGACTTCGGCGTAGTCTTTGCCAGCACGCGTCATGTGCCGGAGCACATGCGCGGCGGTCAGCGGGTCATCGCTGCAAATCTGGAGAACGATGTCAGTTTGCCCCCACTCTGGGCGCAGGTCATCGTGCTCGTAGGCGCGAACATCGCGGAGCCAGCTGGGCTTGGCGACGTCCACCGCATCGAAAAAGCGCTCTCCCCACCCACACGTGACGGTGAGGTTAGCGGGGGTCACAGCAAGTTCAGGTTCGAGGCTGCCGAGTGGGTTTTCCCCTGTACACAATCGGCGCGCGTCTTCGGTCCACAAACGCATCAAGGCCGTTGCTCCACGAGCACCGACATTTTTCTTGAGGTTAAATCCCACTAGTTCAACGTGTGCTTGAACTGGAGTTTGGATTCCGGCTTGGTGTTTACCATCGAAAGCGACAATGTCACCGCCCATGGTGTCCTCGGCCGCGTTCGGCCCTGTGCTGCCAGCGTCACCGGCTCGCTGTGCGTCGCGCTGACCTCCAGTATTGGGGGCATCGGTATCGTCCTGTGTGCAACTAGCCAGTGCCATTGCACTGGCAGCCACGGCACTTCCGGCAAGCAATCCACGCCGGCTGACAGGTTCCTCGAACCCGCTCATTGTGTCCTTCTCTCTGTGTTTAGTGCTTGTGGTCCATATGGTCGCCGTGATCCATGTGGTCACTGTGGTCCATATGGTCGCCGTGCTCCATGTGGCCCATATCGCCATAGTTCTCGTCGCCTGCACCGATGGAACGCACAGGGATGCCGCCGAGTTCGACCGTGGAACCGTCGCCAAGCTCCAGCGTCATCGTCACGTGTTCACCAGCCATAATCGGCTCAGCCACGCCCATCAGCATGAAGTGGTAGCTGCCTGGCTCCAGCTTCACAGACCCACCGGCAGGGATATCGAAACCGCCGTCCTTTTCCTGCATGACGCCATCGACGACCTCATGAATCTGGTACTGCTTCGCCTCAATGGAGGAGGTAAAACCCACGACAGAGATATCCTTGTCGGTGGTGTTGTGCAGCGTGCCGAAGATGGCGGTCATATCAGAGCCTTCTTCCATCGCACGCACGACGCCATCTTCGAAGGACACAGCTCCCTCGTCGGCATCGTGGGTTTGGCTTGAGGCAGCAGACGCCGATTCTTCGACTGTCGCAGCAGCACTCGAGGCAGCCTCCGTGGACGCTGCGGTTGAGTCTTCCTCGCTATTAGAGCAACCAGTCAAAGCCAGGCTAGCTGCGGCAAGGGCCGCCACGGAAGCACGAAGGGCGGTACGGGACATCAGCATGGAACATGCCTTTCTGTACTAAGGGGATTTCTCCAGGAATTGGAAAGTCAAGGCCGCTAGCGCGTTGATATGTTTCTTAGGAGTCACCATTCGCTCGGCGTGTCTTCGCACTGAAGACGAAGACCATCGCCACCACGACGAGTACCGCACCGAGGCCGACAATCCATTTAGCCGGCCCCGATAGGGCGCCGAGCGGTGCATCAGAGTCGCCTTCTTGGTTGTCACTGTTGTCGGCCTCACCGGCGCTACCGGTGGAATTCCCTACAGCTGCAGCATCAACACCGGAAGCAACGCTGAACTCCACCGAACCAAGCGTGGAGTGTCCATCAGAGGACGTGATACGGAATCCCACCTGGTAATCACCATCACCAGGCTCGATATCGTCAGGAACCTCAACGGTAAGATTGCGGCCGTTGATGGTCGGTTTGGCGTCGAAAAGCACCTCGCCCGATCCTTGGTCACTGACAGCGAAGGTGTTGAAGGTGTCCTTTGGAATTCCGGAGAACTCCAGCGTGATCTCACGCGGAAATTCTTCAAGCGGGGTATCACTCACCACGTTGCCGCCAATAACCGAATCGTGGGCCACCGCCATCGGCGCAGAAAGGCCAAGAATGAGGCCTGTGGTTCCGGCGGCGAGGGCGGTGGTGACCTGACGCAGCTGCATCGTGCGGACAACTCCTTGTTGGTCGGATGAAACTTTTGATGGATATTCCCTCATCCTATAGCCGGGAGGGACGCGCTAGCTAATCCTTACCCCGCGACACGTGCGCGAGGTTATCAAGTAGTCGTTGCACGTGGCAGAAAAGTTCCCTGTCTCTCCTTCAACAGCAGCTATGCCCGGTTTGCCGGGGTCCTTCTAGCGGCGATGACCGCGCAGAAGGATAACCATCAGGATAATTACGGCAAGAGCGATAATGCCCAGCGCTGCAGCCAACAGATAGCCAAGCATGCCAAGCCCTATGCCTTTATCCTCGTCGGCGCCAGCGGCTTGGTCCGATTGGTCCTTCAATGCGTCGCCACCGTCGTCCTTCGGAGCCTCAGTCTTGTCCTTAACGGGCTCATAGATTGGCCCTTGGATTGGTTCCCCCAGCACCTTTGTTGTGAGAGCGTATTTCGCCGTGTCTCGCTTGCCATCGAATACCTCATCCTCCTTTTCGGACCCCGTACCTGCATCCAGGGTGACCAAGATGTAATAGTCACCCTCCAACCAGTTAGCTTGGGCTCCTTGCCCGTTTGCCTGACTTTGACCGAAACGGTTAGCGAAGGCCGTCGGTATAACTGAGTGTGCTGCAACTTCTTGGCCCTCGTTCAACGCCGACATATAATCGTTGTCACCAGCTCGCTCGCGCGCGGGGTTAAGAATCTCCAAATTCAGGGACGAGTACTTCAAGGCATTCTCATCAGACATCTCGCCTACTTTCAAGGCAGCGGCAAGCTGCTGTCCTTCCTTCATGGGAACCTTGAAGACTTGCGCCTCGCCCCGCACAATGTCGGTCTCGATGGTGTTTCCGCTTTCCAGCTCAATGGCATCGCTAAACCAGCTAGCCGCGCGAACCTTTTCAGCGCCTTCAAAATTGGCATGAAGCTCACCCTCTACCTCGCTGTCCAGCCCGCTCACCAGCTCATCCATGTTGGACACAGGGTCAATGCGGTGGAGGAGGATTTCCACATCGAGGGGTTCCTCAGCCTTATGGGTCATCGCCCGCATCGCGGTCAAGACAATCTCGTCATCTGGACACTTTTCGGAGCCCATTTCTCGCGTAAAAGCGCTTGCGCTGGGCAAAGCGTCTGTGCGAATGGAGGTATGGAACTCGTCCTGATCAGCAGTGCACTCAATGGAGCCTTGTTCACCTCCATGATTACCGGTCGGTGGCTCGGAACCGTCACCAAAGAAAACCTTCATTCCGAGACTTCGCGGCTTAACCACCGCGCCATCCAAAGTCTTGTACATCGTCGCTACATAGCGCTCGCCCGGTTTGACGGGAATGGACCACGACTCAGCGTGAAAATCCTTGCGGGAGTCTTCGCCGCCGTTCGGCGGGGCATCCAACTCAGCACGGAAGATGAAGTCCTCCCCGGATTCCCAACGCGGCAGCTCCGTAGGCGTTGAGATGTCTTCGCTTCCTTCGATTTGTTCCACGTTGGACTCATAAATGTCCGCAGCACGCCCAGCTGCCTTTTTAATCATTGCTGCTAGTGAGTCTGCATCATCGGCATCGAGATATTCGCCACCTGCGGCATCTGCGATGCAGGACAGCTCCTTGCGCGCCTCCTCATCGACATTGAAGCCGATGGTGTTGATGACCAGGTCAATGCCCTGTTCGTGAAGTTCCTTGGCCACCTCACATACTGGCGGCGGTGCGCAGGTGTCGATTCCATCCGAGACAAGCACGATGGTGCCGTGCTGGCCGCCCAATTCCTCAGCAGCCTTCTTCAGAGAATCACCAATCGGGGTATATCCCTTTGCCTGGAGTGCATCAATGGGGCCGGTGAAGGAATCCCCAACGTCCTCCTTCGGGCCGCTCACTACGTGAATGTCGCGGCAGCCTTCTTCTTGATTTTCTGGAGCCTCATCAACCGTTCCGCCGTAGGTAACAAGCCCCAGCGGAATTGTTCCACCCAACTCATTCACAAAGCTTTTGGTAGCGTCTTTTGCTGCGTCGAGACGCGTCTGACCACCAGCATCCTGCACATTCATGGAACCAGACGAATCTAGAACCAACATCGTTGCGCCACTATTTTCCTCAACGGGGCCAGCTTCCTCGACGGGAGGAGCAGAAGGCGATTCCGATGCCGGAGAATCCGAACCAGGTACACCGGTGGGGTTCTGCGCACGGGCAGGAATACCTGCTGTCCCGAGTGCGCCCAGAAGAACCAGAACCGTCACAGAAAAAAGAGCCAGCAATCGCTGGACTGGTGTTGTGCGAGTGGGCAGAGATGTCATGAAAGGGTGTCCACTTCCTTGAGTCGAGATGGTTGTGACTAACACCATAGATAAAGACACGGAAGCGGGCTCGGCTGCGGGGAAGGCTCCCCCTACTCGTACCCCACACGGCGCGCGATGCCCACGCGAGTACGTGAGAAAAAACTTAGGGCGCCTTTCCCTCAGTAGAAAAGACGCCCTATGCGTGGAGCGGATGACGAGACTCGAACTCGCGACCCTCACCTTGGCAAGGTGAT
>ERZ1031113.123-NODE-123-length-29084-cov-16.090358_pt1 | contig 29084 bp, 24 predicted proteins | sample MGYA00518225_ERZ1031113 | MGnify/ENA primary metagenome ERZ1031113 (study PRJEB33718, sample SAMN03159751) | human skin metagenome | collected 2014-05-20 | study: EMG produced TPA metagenomics assembly of the PRJNA266117 data set (Human skin bacterial metagenome...
AGATCGCCGCGGCCAAGCTCATCGTGAAGCGCGATAAGGAAGGAAAAGGCAAGGTTCCCATTACGCCGGACATTCTCCGCGCAGCATCCTTCGACCTCTAGCCATGCGCATCACCGTTCTGCAGCCCGATTCGTTCGCGCCACTGCAACGCCTCGGCCCGTGGCTCGAGCGCGCCGGCGCCACCCTGCGCACCGTCGATCTCGGGGAGCCATTGCCTATGGACGCCTCCGGCGACCCCCTCATCCTCCTCGGTGGACGCGCAGATGCGCTGGACACGCACGCGTCGCCGTGGCTACCGGCGGTGCACGAGCTGCTGCACAGCGCCTTTGAATCGGGCACGCCCGTCCTCGGCATCTGTTTGGGCCATCAGATCATCGCCGACTGTTTCGGCGGCGAAGTTTCCGTCGGCCTGGTGGCGCAGGACGAAGAAGGCGCTACGCAGGTGACGTTGACCGACGCCGGTGTGGACGATCCCCTGCTCGGCCCCCTCGGCGCAACCTTGATGGTCGAGCAATCCCACCACGACGCGGTAGTCACGCTCCCTCCCCGCGCGACGCTCCTGGCATCCAGCGAGCGCTGCCCGATCCAGGCCATGCGGCTGGGGTCGATCGTCTCGGTGCAGTTCCACCCGGAGTGCTCGCCGGAGGTTGCCGGCCAGTGGGCGGCGAACGGCGGCCACGACGGTGCCGCGGTCGAAGCAGAGCTGCTGCGCCACGACGACCATCTCACCCGCACCGGCAAAATACTCGCCGAGGGTTTCGTCGCCGCGGCCCGCGCTTAGCGCTGACGGCTCTGGTCGCCGCTGTGCCCCCGCTCTCCGTCCCCGCTCCGGCCCAAGTTCCGGCCCCCACTTCCGAGGATGCTTACTCAAGGACGCTTACTTCTCGAGTGGCGCGCTCCACAACCGCCGACCGCACTCGAGAAGTAAGCATCCTTGGGTAAGCATCTAGGCGGGGTAAGCATCCTGGGGTAAGCATCTGGGTCTGCCTGCCGGACCACGTCCCGCGTCGCAAGGAAACTCTTCCTAATCAGCACCACGACAAGTACGATTCAGAGTATGAACAACGGTACGAGAATCAGTGTGAGTTTGGGTCGGAACGAACTCCAAACCCTGGATAACCTCGTTTCCGAGTTGGATTTGCGTTCTCGATCTGAGGGGATGCGCGAAGCGATCCTCGCCCTCCAGCGGGAATCACTCGCTAGAGCGTATGAGGAATGCTTCTCCGACCCGGAATGGAAGAAAGAAGCTGCCCTTTGGGATTCGCTGGCTGATGAAGGGCTAGACAATGCTTCGCGGTGAAATCCGCCTCGTTGATTTCGAACCAGCGGTCGGACAGGAAGCCAACAAGACACGGCCCGCCGTGATCGTCAGCAATGACACAGCGAATCAAGGCGCAGCGATACACGGCGGAATGATCACCGCCGTGCCGCTGACCTCAAACACTTCGAGAGTCTTCCCGTTTCAGACATACGTCGATGCCGAAGAGTCCGGCCTTCGAGTTGACTCAAAAACTCAGCCGGAACTCATGCGTTCAGTATCGGTCATGCGAGTCGGCAGACGAGTGGGACGGCTTTCTCCCCGCCAAATGATGGAACTCGACGAAGCTATCCGCATCCACCTCGACCTTTAACGCCCCTTACCGCTCCACCCACTCGGAGCGCAGCAGACCGTGGCGGGAGCAGGCCGCCTCCCACGCCATCGGCGAAATTTTCACCACCATGCGGCGTTGGCACAGCGGGCAGATGCGCGGGGCGTCGTAGGGGCGGGCCGGGTCGAGCGGCCAGGCGATCTCGCCGGAAAGCACTGCGTCGGCGAGATCGGTGTTGTCGGGAATCTTCATGCGCGGAGAAAACCTGTAAGAACCTACAGCGACTTGATGGTGTCGTAGAGCACGCCGTGGCCAAAGTTGGCCTTCTCGCCCACCGGGGTAATGCCCAGGTTCACGCCCGGCGTCGCGCCCTCCATCACGCGGTCGACGGCGTCACGGTCCTTCTCTATCGGGCGGCCGAAGGTGGTCAGGTAGTTGCCGCCGATGATTGCGTTGGCGCCGCCCATGAGGCCGGCTTCGGTGCCGTCGTCGCCAAGCGCGAGCTCGGTACCACCCGCAAAGCGCAACTGGGTCGACGGCATGGCCAGGCGGAACGCGGCGACGGCGCGCAGCGCCTCGCCCTGCGGGACCAGCGGGCGGTCCGCGAACGGGGTGCCCGGGCGCGGGTCGAGGAAGTTCATCGGCACCTCGTGCGGCTGGATCTCCGCGAGCTGCACCGCGAACTCGGCGCGCTGCTCAATGGTCTCGCCCAGGCCGATGATGCCGCCGCAGCAGGTCTCCATGCCCTCTGCCAGCACGTTTTCCAGGGTGTCCTTGCGCTCCTGCCAGGTGTGGGTGGTCACCACGTTGGGGAAGAAGGACTCGGCGGTTTCGAAGTTGTGGTTGTAGCGCGACACGCCCATCTTGGCCAGCTGGCGGGCCTGGTCGCGGGTGAGGATGCCAAGCGACGCGGAAATCGAGATGTCCACCTCGTCCTGGATGGCGGTGACGGCCTCGGCGACCTGGTCGAGCAGCTGCTGGGTCGGGCCCTTCACGGCGGCGACGATGCAGAACTCGGAAGCGCCCATCTTCTCGGACTGCTTGGCGGCCTCGACCAGCTCGTTGATGTCCAGGGTCACGGCGCGCACCGGGGATTCGAACAGGCCGGACTGGGAGCAGAAGTGGCAGTCCTCGGGGCAGCCGCCCGTCTTCAGGGAAATGATGCCCTCCAACGAGACGTCCACGCCGCAGTGCTTGATGCGCACCTGGTGCGCCAGGTCGAGCAGTTCCGGCAGGCGCTCGTCTTCGATGTTGAGGATCTGGACGAGCTCCTCCTGGTTCAGGCCCTCGCCGTTTTCCAGGGCCTTTTCGCGTGCGATGTCAAGGATGTCAGTCATTACTGGACTCCGTTCTTGGTGGTTCACGTCACAAGTAGGTGTCAGTGTAGCCCGTCCTTGAACGGTGTTCAGCATTTAGCGGTATTCAACCAAAAGTGGCGAGTGGTCGGACCACCGCTGCTCCACCGTCGGCGCCTTGTCCACCCAGGTCCGCTCGGCGCGCTCGAGCATGTTCGCGGTCGCAGCCTGCACGTCGATGCGCCACCCCGCGTCGTTGTTGAAGGCCTGCCCGCGGAACGTCCACCAGGTGTACGGCGCGTCGTCCGGGTGCAGCCTCCGCGCAACATCGAACCACTTCGGGGAGCCATTTGCTTCTCGACGGCCCTCGGACACGTACTCCACAGCCCCCGCCCACACAGCATCGGCCTTGACGTCTAAGTCCTGGGCCTCCTCGTCCGGGAAGCAGCCGAACACCGCGTCCATGAACGCGCGCTCGTGCGGCAAAAAGCCCGACTTCTTCCGGTTGGTCTTCCAATTCTTCAGGTCCTCGCGGCGGTGGCAGATGTTCCAATCGCCGCCGATGACCATGTCCGGGTACTCGTCCGCCCACTGCTCAAGCAACGGTTCGAACTCGTCGAGGAAACGGTACTTCTCGTCCTGCTTCGGGGTGTCGGCGGAACCCGACGGCAGGTACAGCGAGCCGACGCGGGTGCCGTCGGAAAGTGTGGCAGCGATAAAGCGTCCGGCATCTTCGAAACTGGGGATGCCGAAGGTGACGTCGTTAAGCGGAGTGCGCGACAGGATGCCCACACCCGCGCGCCCCTTCGCACCGGGGGTCTCCGCGGGGGCGACGGCGAGGTGCCACCCGTCCTCGAGCGCGGGCGCCAACGCCGCGCGCGCCTGGTCGACGGTGGCGCGAACCTCCTGCATAAGCACCACATCCGCCGAGGTTTCGGTGAGCCAGGCCAGCATGCCCGGGTTGTCCTCGTTGCGGATTTTTGTGGCGGCGCGGATGCCGTTGACGTTGACCGACGCAATTGTGAGACTCATGTGTGATGACCCTAGTAGTCTGGTTGGCTGAAGTCAGACACGTTAAAACAAAGGAGCATTATGGCGAAGATCATTTGGACCCGCACCGACGAAGCGCCGCTGTTGGCGACGTACTCCCTCAAGCCGATCGTGGAGGCCTTCGCTTCCCGTGCCGGCATCGACGTGGACACCGCCGACATCTCGCTGGCCGGCCGCATCCTCGCGCAGTTCCCGGACCGCCTCGGCGACAAGAAGGTCGACGACGCGCTGGCGCAGCTCGGTGAGCTGGCCAAGACGCCGGAAGCCAACATCATCAAGCTGCCGAACATCTCCGCTTCCCTGGTGCAGCTGAAGAAGGCCATCGCGGAGCTGCAGGCAGCCGGCTTCGACATCCCGGACTACGAGGACGCGCAGGACAAGTACGACGCAGTCAAGGGCTCCGCGGTGAACCCGGTGCTGCGCGAGGGCAACTCCGACCGCCGCGCCCCGGAGGCCGTGAAGAACTTCACCAAGAAGCACCCGCACTCCATGGGCGAGTGGTCCTCCGACTCCAAGACCAACGTCGCCACCATGGACGCCGGCGACTTCCGCCACAACGAGAAGTCCGTCATCATGCCGGCCGAAGACACCTTGACCATCAAGCTGGTCAAGGCCGACGGCGGCGAAGAGGTGCTCAAGGACGGCCTCAAGGTTGAAAAGGGCGAGGTCATCGACGGCACCTACATGTCCGCTAAGGCTCTCGACGCCTTCCTGCTGGACGCCGTGAAGCGCGCCAAGGACGAGGGTGTGCTCTTCTCCGCGCACCTGAAGGCCACCATGATGAAGGTCTCCGACCCGATCATCTTCGGCCACGTCGTGCGCGCCTTCTTCAAGGACGTCTACGACAAGTACGGCGAGCAGCTCCTCGCAGCCGGCCTAGACGGCGAGAACGGCCTCGGCGCAATCTACGAGGGCCTGTCCGAGCTGGAGAACGGCGATGAGATCCGCGCCGCCTTCGACAAGGCCCTGCAGGACGGCCCGGCGCTGGCGCAGGTGAACTCCGCCAAGGGCATCACCAACCTCCACGTGCCGTCGGACGTGATCATCGACGCCTCCATGCCGGCGATGATCCGCACCTCCGGCCACATGTGGAACGCCGACGACCAGGAGCAGGACACCCTGGCCGTTATCCCAGATTCCTCCTACGCCGGTGTGTACCAGACGGTTATCGACGACTGCCGCGCAAACGGCGCATACGACCCGACCACCATGGGCACCGTCCCGAACGTCGGCCTCATGGCGAAGAAGGCTGAGGAGTACGGCTCCCACGACAAGACCTTCAAGATCCCGGCCGACGGCAAGGTCCAGGTTGTCAACACTGCCGGCGACGTGCTGATCGAGCACGACGTCGAGGCCGGCGACATCTGGCGCGCATGCCAGACCAAGGACGCCCCGATCCAGGACTGGGTCAAGCTGGCCGTCAACCGCGCACGCCTGTCCGGCATGAAGACCATCTTCTGGCTGGATGAGGAGCGCGCCCACGACCGCAACCTGATCGAGCTGGTGAAGAAGTACCTGGCCGATCACGACACCGAGGGCCTGGACATCTCCATCGCTTCCCCGGTCGAGGCCACCAAGACCTCCGTCGAGCGCATCCGCCGCGGCGAGGACACCATCTCCGTGACCGGCAACGTGCTGCGTGACTACAACACCGACCTGTTCCCGATCCTCGAGCTGGGCACCTCCGCGAAGATGCTCTCCGTCGTCCCGCTCATGGCTGGCGGCGGCCTGTTCGAGACCGGTGCCGGCGGCTCCGCCCCGAAGCACGTCCAGCAGGTTGAGGCCGAAAACCACCTGCGTTGGGACTCCCTCGGCGAGTACCTGGCACTGGCCGAGTCCTTCCGCCACGAGAAGAACACGAACGGCAACGACAAGGCCGGCGTCCTCGCCGCCGCGCTGGACCAGGCCACCGAGAAGCTTCTCGACGAAGGCAAGTCCCCGTCCCGCAAGGTGGGCGAGATCGACGACCGCGGCTCCCACTTCTGGCTCTCCCTGTTCTGGGCAGAGGCGCTGGCAGCCCAGTCCGACGACGCCGAGCTGGCCGAGGTCTTCGGCCCGATCGCGAAGGACCTGCGCGACAACGCCGATGTGATTGACAAGGAGCTCCTGGACGCCCAGGGCAACGCCGCCGACCTCGGCGGCTACTACTGGCCGGACGAGGAGAAGACCTCCGCGGTCATGCGCCCGTCCGCAACCTTCAACAAGATCATCGACGCACTGGAGAAGTAACTCGCTGATCTAATAACGGCCGGCCAGGGTTTTGCGCCCTGTGCCGGCCGTTTTTGTTGCGCTGTAGTTCGCCCGCGCGGCTATCCCGCCCAGGATGCTTACCCGAGGATGCTCACCCCGGCTAGATGCTTACCCGAGGACGCTTACTTCTCGAGTAACGCGCAAGAACCTGCCGGAGGTTCGTCGAGAAGTAAGCGTTTGGGAGTAAGCATCTAGAAACCGGTAAGCATCCTGCAGTAAGCATCTAGCCCATCCGCGCCGCCAGCACCTCGGTGCCGGCCAGCGCAGCCCGAACTTCCGCGATGAACACGTGGGGTTGTTCCCGCAGGAGCTTGGACTCGAACCGCAGGATGACGTAGCCCTTGTTGCCGATCCGTTTCTGCCGGCTGAATTCTTTCTTCCACACCTCTCCGGCGTCGTCGCGCTCGTATTTGATTTCGCCGTCGATCTCGATGATCAGCCATCCCTGAACCAAAAGGTCGGCGAAGTAGCGCTCGATCTGGGCTTGGGCGACCACCGGCCCGATCCCGGCCTCGATCAACAAGCCCCTGGCCAGGGACTCGTACGCTGAATCGGAGTTCGGGATCGCATGCTCCAAACACCTCCGGGCCACACCGATCCCCTTGGCCCGCCCCATCTTGCGGATCTCTTTTTCAATCGCGTCGCGTTCAATGCCGCGCCGCAGGAGGTAGTCGGCGGCGATGAGCCCTTCGATAAACCCGTGGTAGCGGGCGATGTCGATGAACGTGCGGATCGGCGTGGAAAGACAGTGCCCCTCGTAGACCACCTGCTCGTCGCGCCGAAGTTTGGAAAACCGGAACGCGTAGCGCCCGCTCTGGGCCCGGCTCTGCGACACGCTCCGCGACGGCAGCGCCACCTCCACCGGTTCCTCCCCGCGTGAAATCACCCACATCCCCAGCTTCCGCGCCGCTGAGCGCCCCACCAGCACGGCGGCGTTGCTCACCATCGCGGCGGCCTCCACGCGCAGCCACTGCCGTTCGTGGTACTTCAACTCGCCCCACGTCGCGGCCGGAAACCACACGGCCGGTTCCAGCTCCACAAACTCCCCGTCCGGGAAGGTAGTGTGCGTGAGCCTTCGCTTATCGACGAGCTCCGCCCTCAACTGCCCTTTCCGTTCTTCCCAACGCCCCAGTTCATGTGTGTCTTCTCGGTCCATCCCCATGCTGGTTAGACGCACGGAAGCCCGCGGCGGTTCCCTTGCCGGTTTAAATTCAGCCCCTCAACTCGCAAAATAGACCGCTTGGTACGCAATAGCAGACAAAGCGGACTACATTGCATGCCATGACGAACCCGAAGCAGAAGTACGACAACTCCAACGCCAGCGAATGGTCGTTCGGCACCCGCTCCATCCACGCCGGCCAGCAGGTGGACCAGGATTACGGCGCGCGCAACCAGCCGATCTACATGACCACCAGCTACGTCTTCGACGACGCCCAGCACGCTGAGAACCGCTTCAACCTCTCGGACGCGGGCCCGATTTACACCCGCCTGACCAACCCGACGCAGTCCGCGCTGGAGGACCGCCTCGCTTCCCTGGAGGGCGGCGTGGCAGCCACCGCGTTCGCCTCCGGCATGGCCGCGGAGACCGCCGCGATCCTCACCCTCGCGCAGGCCGGCGACCACGTGGTCACCTCCCCGCGTCTCTACGGCGGCACGGAGACGTTGTTCCAGCACACGCTGCCGAAGCTGGGCATCGATTTCACCTTCGTGGAGAACCCGGACGATCCGGAGAGCTGTCAGGCCGCCGTCCAGCCGAACACGAAGGCGTTTTACGGCGAGACCTTCGGCAACCCGATCGCGGACGTGCTGGACATCCCGGCGATTTCCGAGGTCGCCCACAACAACCAGGTCCCGCTGATCGTGGACAACACCATGGCCACCGCAGCCCTCGTCCGCCCGCTGGAGCTGGGCGCGGACATCGTGGTCCTTTCCACCACGAAGTTCTACACCGGCAACGGCGCGGCCATCGGCGGCGCGATTGTGGACGGCGGCTCGTTCGACTGGACCGTCGAGCGCGACGGAGAATCAGTCTTCCCCCTGTTCACCACCCCGGACCCGGCCTACCACGGCCTGAAGTACGCGGACCTCGGCGCGCCCGCCTTCGCGCTGCGCGCCCGCGCCGGCCTGCTGCGTGACACGGGTGCAGCCATTTCCCCGTTCAATGCCTGGGTGGCGCTGCAGGGTATCGATACGTTGGCGTTGCGCGTCGAAAAGCATAATGCGAACGCGAAGAAGGTCGCCGAGTTCCTCGCCACCCACGACAAGGTGGCCAAGGTGAACTACGCGGGCCTGGATGGCTCGCCGTACAAGGCCACGCAGGAAAAACTGGGGCTGAAGTACACCGGTTCGGTGCTGTCCTTCGACATCGCGGGTGACCAGGACGACAAGACCGCGGCCTGGAAGTTCATCGACGCGCTGAAGCTGCACTCCAATCTGGCTAACATCGGCGACGTGCGCTCGCTTGTGGTCCACCCGGCGTCCACGACGCACTCGCAGTCCGACGCCGAGGGTCTCGCGCGCGCCGGCATCACCCAGGCCACGGTGCGCCTGTCCGTGGGCATCGAGGACGTCGAGGACATCATCGCGGACCTCGAGCGCGGCTTCGCGGCGGTGTAAATGCTGGCTGCGGAAGGCGAGCTGGGCACCGTCGCCATCGGCGACGTCCACACCGAGGCAGGCGCGGTGATTCAGGATGCGCACATTGCCTATCGACGGTGGGGCGTCCCCCGCGGCGACCTTGGCGGCAAGAACAACATCCTGCTGGTGGAGCATGCCTTAACCGGCGACACCGACGCCGCCGACTGGTGGTGCGAGGCCATCGGCCCCGGCAAGGCGCTGGACACCGACGCGTGGTGCGTGATCTGCACGAACGCGCTTGGGTCCTGCTACGGCTCCACCGGGCCGGCAAGCGAACACCCGGACGGCGGCGTGTGGGGCTCGCGCTTCCCGGCGATCAACATGCGAGACATGGTGCACGCCGAGCGCGCGTTCCTGGAAGCGCTGGGCATCGGCCGGGTCCACGCGATCATCGGCGGCTCTATGGGCGGCGCGCGCACCCTGGAGTGGACCCTGCTCTACCCCGAGGCCGTGGACTACGCGCTGGTGCTCGCGGTGTCCGCCCGGGCCAGCGCCTGGCAGATTGGCATCCAGTCCGCGCAGATCACCTCGATCACCCATGACCCGGACTGGCACGGCGGCGACTACCACGGCACCGGCTGCGCCCCGGACGCCGGCCTGGCCGCCGCGCGCCGCATCGCGCACCTGACCTACCGCGGCGAGCTGGAAATCGACGAGCGTTTCGGCACCTCCGCCCAGGCGGGCGAGAACCCGCTCGGGCCGTTCCGCGCCGACGGCCAACGCTTCGCCGTACAGTCGTACCTGGAACACCAGGGCACAAAGCTCACCCAGCGTTTCGACGCCGCCAGCTACGTCACCCTCACCGAAGCGCTCAACCGCCACGACGTGGGACGCGACCGCGGCGGGCTGAACAAAGCGCTGGCCTCGTCGACCGTGCCGACCATGATCGTGGGCGTGGACACCGACATCTTGTACCCCTACCACCAGCAGGAACACCTCTCACGAAACCTGGGAAACCTGCTCGCCATGGCGAAACTGTCCTCCCCAGTCGGCCACGACGCCTTCCTGGTGGAGGCCCGCCAGATGGACCGGATCCTGCGCAACTTCATCTCGCTGACGCACGAAACGCCGTCCGCGCGCGAGGTCGCCGCCGAGCGCGGCGCCTACGACATCTAAAGGTCTATGACCTGCACCGCGGTACCGTCCGCGGTGGCCAGGTAGGCCCGGCCCATGCCGACCCAGCCGGCAAACGGGGCGTCGGCAAGCGTGATGCGCTCGTGCACATGCCCGAGCAGCCACGCGCCGTACCCCAACGCGGCGAGCTCCTCGCGGGTGCACGGCAGGCACGGGTTGTTGGAGTACTCGCCGGTCACGGAGGTGTGCAACAGCCCCAGGTTCGGCGCGCCTTCTACTGGCGCCGGGAACCTTGCGACGAGCTCCCGCGGGTCCCGGTCCACCTCCACCGCGGCGGTGTGCAGCGCCCACCCGCCTGCCCGGATGGTCTGGGGCTCTTGCCTTGCGACGATCACGCCGCCCGGAATCACTGCCGTGAGGTCGTGGTGCACGTCGTGGTTGCCCGCGACGAACACGACCGTGTCGAACAGCTCGAGACCGCGAGCGAAAAACCGCGTGACCTCGCCGTACGTCGCTTCAGTGAACCGCTTGCGGTCGATCACATCGCCCAGCATGACCAGGTGCCGGGCGCCCGCCTCCGCGCCGCGTTGCAGGGTGTCCAGCGCCCAGTCGATCCCGGGGCCGGTCTTCTTGTCGCCGTGCTGCTTGCGGCCGAGGTGGATGTCGGCGACAACGAGGACGGGGTCGGCTGCGTGGTTGGGCATGGTGCAAGGATAGCCGCGGGCTACACGTCGCCCAGGAAAATCTGGGTGTGGCGCAGGTCGAAGATGTCCACGTCCGCGACTTCCCCGTAGACCATCGGGTGCAGCTTCTCCCGGTTCGGCAGGCGCGTCCGCTCGTACTCTTCGGGCGACTGGTGGTCCAGCACCACGACGAAGCGGCGCCCCGGCAGCGTGTTCAGCCCGTCCTCGAGCGCCAGCGCAAATTCGTCGTTGGCTTCGTCGGTCCAGCCGCGGGGAATGAGGTCCGTGATGTCGCGCGGCAGCCAGTGCCCAATCGTGCGGGCCAGCTCAATTGCCGCATCGGCCCGCATCTCCTCGTTGAGTTGCGCCGCGCTGCGGGCCAGGTCGCGGGGCGTGTCAAACGTGCCGTCGAAGTTGCACATCACAGACAGCGAGTACGCGTACATGTCCAACAGGTTCCGGCGGTAGACCCCGTCCTCGGCGAAGCGCGGGGAGTACACCAGGTTGTCCAGCTGCTTCGCGTAGGCGAGTTCGGTGTAGTACTCCACCGGGGTGTAGCCGCAGGTGACGCTGCAGACCACCTCGGCGGTCTCGCCAAGCTCTTTCAGCAGCGGAAACGCCTCGTTGTCCGTGTGGACGATGTAGGTCAGGCGCATGCCGTCGACGTATATGGAAGTGGCAAGACGGGACCTGATCGTCCCGTCGGGGTACATCGGCACCTGGTAGATGGTGCGGCCCACGGCGGTATAGCTGTCTACCTCGTCCGCGTCCAGCATGTTCACGCTCACCGCCTCGTGGTCCGGGGTGAGCGTTGCGGCGAAGCTTTCTGGCGTCTGCAAATCGTCCACAACCACAACGCGCTCTGTGGGGCTGTGGCTGAGCAACCGCGCTGGTAGCCACGTCTCTAAGCAATCGTGAAACGCTTCGAGGTCATCCATGAGGAAGTTGCCGGCCGCCTGTTCACACTTCCTGGCCTGGTAGTAGGCGTTGGTAAAGCGCGGGTCCCATTCCTTGAGTACCTCGAGGTTGTCGGCGGCTTCCGCGAAGTAGCGGCGCGCCTGGGACGGGGTGGCGTCCACAGAATTGCGTGCGAGGTCCAGCAGCTGGTGGGTGTTGGCCAACACTAGGTAGGCGTCCAGCGACTCGGTGCGCCACGGCTCCACCGGCGTGTATTCGGACGCGACTGCCGTCAGCGTCGCCGAAAGCTCACGGGCGAATTCGACCTGCTGCGGCGACGGGGCGTCGTAAAAAAGCGACTGCACCATCACGGTCACCTCAACCCCGGCGCCGGGGACGTCGGTGGTGAGCGCGAAGTAACTCGGGTGGGAATCTGTCATGCGGGACCTCCTGGGGAAACGACAGCTTCAACCCTACGAATCCCGCCGACACGCAGCGCGGATTTACCGAACGTGTGCGCTACTTCTGCCCTGCCACCAGCGGATCAGCACGAGCACTGCGGTGGATGTGCCGACGCCGATCAGCGTCATCGCCATGGCCTCGGCGCGGTGGCCCTGCTCAAACTGGTTCATGATCCACGGCGCGAGCAGGTTGATGCGCGTCGGGCGGATCAGCGAGGACATGACCAGCTCGCGGATACCCACGAAGAACGCGAGCAGCCAGCCGGCGAAGATGCCGGGCGCGAGCATCGGCAGGGTGACGCGGGTGAACGTCTGCCAGGACGTCGCGCCGGCGACGGCGGAGGCCTCCGAGAGCGTCGGCGACATCGCGGCGGCGGACGTTTTGATGTTTTGCACCGCCATCGGCACAAACAGCACCGTAAACGCCATAATCAGGATCAACTGCGAACCGTACGGGGTAAATGGCAGCTTCGGCGAGTTCCACAGGAGGATGAAGCCGATCGCCAGCACAATGCCGGGCACGGTGTCCGGCGCCACGGCCAAAAAGTCGGAGACGCGCGCGGGCCAGCGGCGGCTGCGCATCGTGAACACCGTCACCGCCAGTGCCAGGATCACCGCGGTTGTCGCGCCGATGGCGCCGAGCACGATGGAGCGGGTCAGCGCCTCCTGCCCGGACGGCATGGTCAGCACGATGTGGAAGTAGTCGAACGTGAGGTTGTCCAGTGTGGGCGGCTTGGAGCGCAGGATGGTCATCGCCGCCAAGATGATGGAGATGTACGGGATGAACACGCTCAGCGTGAACACCACCGCGGTGTACAGCCAGGCAAGAGCCATCATGCTTCTCGACGGCCGAAGGTTGACCGCGCGAGACACCCTGCCACCCGTGGCGAGCACTCCCCTGCCCGCCCATTGCTGGATGGCCCACGCCATCACACCGAGCGTGAACAGCACGCTGGAGGACGCCGCCGCCTTGGAGAAGTTCAGCGGGTCGATGGTCACGTCCTGGTAGATCGAGGAGACGAGCACCTCGTAGCCGATCGCGTTGCCGAGGGTGACCGGGGTGCCGAACTCGCCGGCGGCCTTGATGAAGACGATCAGCGCGCCGAGCGAGTACGGCCCGACCACCGCTGGCACGACCACGCGGCTGAACTGCTGCCACCGGCTCGCTCCCGCCACCTGCGCCATCTCCAGCTGCGAGGCCGGGATCGACGCGAACGCGTTGCGCAGGATCAGGTAGAGGAACGGGAAGAGTTCAGCGGCCATGATGAAGCCCATGCCCCACACTGAGTTGATGGCGGACCGGACGGCGTCGCCAAGCGTGGGCCCCAAAAGCATGTCCGCCACGCCGCGCAGGCGGGTGAAGTCCATCCACGCCATCGCCGCGGCGAACGGCGGGGTCATAAACGGCACCATGACCAGCACTTCCACCCACCCTGCGCGCCGCATGGGCGTCCAGGCTCGGAAGAAGGCCAGCGGTGCCGCAAAGAGTGTGGCGAAGAAGACGACGAGGACGGAAAGCCAGACCGTGTTGCGGATCACCCGCAGCATCTCCGGGCGCAGCAGGCTCTGCAGGGCAGAGTCTTCGCCGCGGTAGCCGGTCACCGCTGTGACCAGGACGGACACCAGCGGTGCCGCCACCAGGACCAGGAGGATGATCAGGACCGGGTAGACCCCGGGGCTGGTTTTCGTCTTCGCCGTCATTGGTGCCTTTACTTCAGGTAACGGTCAGCGAACTGCTCGCGGACGTTCTTGGAGTCCTTGGAGATGGCGGCCCAGTCGTCGGAGATCTGCTTGATGTCTGCCAGCTTCGGGCCGTTCTTCGGCTCCACGTTCTTGTTGGACGGGATCATGTTCTTGGACGCGGAGATCTGCTGCGCCTCCTCGGAGAACATGAAGTCCACGAAGGCCTTCGCGGCGTCCATGTTGTCGGAGGACTTCATGATCATCACCGGGCGCGGGGTGACGGTGGTGCCGGAGGACGGGATGACAACCTCGAGCGGCTCGCCCTTGCCCTTGGCGGAGTAAGCGGAGTAGTCCACGCCGCCGAAGACGATGCCCTTGGAGCCGGAGGTGACCTGGTCAAGCGCCGGGCCGTTGGCGCCCTGGACGATCATGCCGTTGTCGAAGAGCTTGTCGAACAGCTCCCAGGTCTTGTCCTCGCCCCACTCGGCGATCATGGCGGTGAGCAGGTCAGCGGCGGTGCCGGACTCGCGCGGATCCGGCATGATCACCTGGTCGGCGTACTTCGGGTCTGCCAGGTCCTCCCAGTCGGTCGGGATGTCGGAGACCACGTCAGTGTTCGCCACCAGTGCGAGCGCGGAGCCGTCGCGGCCGTGGAAGGTGTCGTCCGCGGCGTTCCAATCGGCGTTGGCGGCATCGATGTTCTCCGGCTTATAGGACTCCAGCGCACCGGTTTCTGCCTGCTTGTTCGCGGCGCTCCAGGACGCCAGGTAGACCACGTCGGCCTGCGGGTTGGCTTCCTCCGCCTTGATCTTGGCGGTGACCTCGCCGGTGGTGCCAGCGAACACGTTGACGGTCACGCCAGTCTTCTCCTGGAAGGCCTCGACCAGCGCGTCGGTCAGGCCCTGCGGGTTTGCGGAGTAGTAGTCGATGGAACCGGACAGGCCCTCCGGGGCCTTCCACTCGTCGGCGGCGACGGTCTCGTTGGCCTCGTTTGCGCCGGTGGACTCAGCGGTGTCGTTGGACTCGACGGAGCCGCAGGCAACCAGGCCGAACGCGGCGGATGCGCCCGCAAGCGCTGCGATGATCTTCTTCATGTTGGGAAATCTCCTGTAAAAGAGGAAACGGGATTAGGAACGCGGGGTGAGCGTGAGCAGTACTTCGTCGCCGCGGCCCAGGCGGTGCCTGGTGTAGGCCAGCCAAGGCTCCGGCGCACCCGGCACGACGCTGCGGATTTCGTAGCGTCCGCCGGTGTACTGGCTTTCCACCACCTCGCCGACGATGGAGTTCGCCGGAAGCACATCCGGTCGCTTTCCATGCAGCGGGGTGACCTCGAGGTCCTCCGGCCGGTTCGACGGCAGGGTCTCGTGGGTGTTGGTCACGCCGACGAAGCCGGCGACGAAGTCGTCCGCCGGGTGGTCGTACAACTCAACCGGGTCCGCGAACTGCGCGACGTTGCCGGCGTTCATCACCGCGACACGGTCGGACATGGCCAGCGCCTCCGACTGGTCGTGCGTGACGTAGATGACGGTGAGGTTCAGCTCGTAGGCCAGGCGGGTCAGCTCGGAACGGATCTGGGTGCGCAGGGCGGCGTCGAGGGCGGACAGGGGCTCGTCCATAAGCAAAAGCTCCGGGTCGGAGACGAGCGCACGCGCAATGGCGACGCGCTGCTGCTGCCCGCCGGAGAGCTCGTTCGGGCGCTGCTCGGCCTTCGCGCCGATGCCCACCATGTCCATCGCGCGGGCCACGCGCTTGTCGCGCTCCGCCTTGGACACTTTCTGCTTGCCGGTGGTCAGCGGAAACTCGACGTTTTTAGCCACGGTCATGTGCGGCCACAGCGCAAGGTCCTGGAACACCATGGACAGGTTGCGCTTGTTCACCGGCACGTTGGTGTTCGGGCCGAACACCTCGCGGCCGGCGAACTCGATCACGCCCGCGTCCGGTGTTTCCAGCCCGGCGATGCAGCGCAGGAGCGTGGACTTGCCGCAGCCGGAAGGGCCGAGGATGGAGACGAACTCGCCCTTCGCGATGTCCAAGGACGTCTCGTGGAGCCCAGTGCCGTCCGGAAACTCGCGGCGAACGCCCTGTAAGGAGACCTGGGCCGTATCGCTTGCAATGTTTTCAGCACTGTTCTCAAAATTCACCCGTGGCACACTAGGGACGCAAGGTTGCCGCCTGCCGACGTCTAGCCGACGCGGAGGTGAACACCTGGTGAATGTTGAGTGGCGCTACGTCGGTGAGCTACGACCCCAGGGCGTCCACCGACCAGGACAGCCACAGCATGGCCGCGCCAAGGGCGGTGGTAAACAGCGCGTCGAAACGCTTCGAGCGCACCGCCACCAGGCCAATCACCCTGGAATCGCAGGTCAGACGCATCACGGTGAGCCACAGCATGGCCGCGCCCAGGGTGAACGTGGCGCGGCGCCAGTGCTCCGTGGCCGCGTAGATCCCCGAGAGCACGAAACCCACCACGAACAGCGCGGCCATCACCCGCTGCACCACAACGGGCAACGGCGAGGCCGCGGCGCCGCGGTCGTGGGGGTTGTCCAGCGTCAGCCCGTCCGGGAGCTCCGTGCTCAACCGGTCGCTCCCAGGCAGCTGGATCCTGCTACTTGCCAAACCGGCTCACGCCCTAGTTGGCGTCCTGGCCGATGCCGGCCTGGCGTTCGGCGTTTTCCACGATGTTGCGCACCAAGAACGTGCGCGTCATCGGGCCCACGCCGCCCGGGTTCGGGGAGACCCAGCCGGCCTTCTCCCACACGTCCGGGTGCAGGTCGCCGACGGTTTTGCCGTCGACGCGGGAGACGCCGACGTCGAGAAGCGCGGCGCCTTCCTTGATCATGTCCGCGGTGATCATGTGCGGCTTTCCGGCGGCAGCGATGATCACGTCCGCGCGGCGGGTCTCCGCGGCCAGGTCCTTGGTGCCGGTGTGGCACAGCACGGTGGTGGCGTTGACGTCGCGGGCGGTGAGCATCAGCGAGATCGGCCGGCCCACCGTCACGCCACGGCCGATCACGCAGACGATCGCGCCGTTCAAATCCACGCCGAAGCGCTCCAGCAGTTTGATGGAGCCGTTCGGGGTGCACGGCAGCGGCGCCGGCTCGTTGAGCACGAGCTTGCCCAGGTTCACCGGGTGCAGCCCATCGGCGTCCTTGGACGGATCAATCAGCTCCAGGATGCGGTTTTCGTCCAGGTGCTTCGGCAGCGGCAGCTGGACGATGTAGCCGGTGACGGCCGGGTCGTGGTTCAGCTCGTCGATAAGCGCCTCGAGCTCCTCCTGAGTGCTATCGCCCGGCAGCTCCTTCATGATGGACGCGATCCCCAGCTCCTCGCAGTCCTTGTGCTTCATGCGCACATAGTTCTGGCTCGCCGGGTCCTCCCCCACCAGCACCGTGGCCAGGCCCGGGGTGACGCCGTGCTCAGCTTTGAGACGAGCCACGCGCTCCTTCAAATCCGCGAAAATCTCCTCGCGGTAGAGTTTTCCGTCCAGTTTGATCGCAGTCACGGCCCCAATCCTAGACTGTCAGGCGTGCTCCACCTGATCTACGACAACCCGGCCATCGGCGGCAACGCCGGCGCCGCCATCCGCCTCGCCGCCAACACCGGGGCGCAGCTGCACTTCGTCGAGCCGCTCGGCTTCAACTTCGACGACAAGCACCTCAAACGCGCCGGCCTGGACTACCACGACCTGGCGGACGTGATCATCCACCCGGACATCGACGCCTGCTTCGATACCATCCCCGACTCGCGCATCTTCGCGTTCACCGCGCACACCGAGCACCACTACCACGAGGTGTCCTACCGCGACGGCGACGCGCTGCTGTTCGGCAACGAGGCCAACGGCATTCCCGTTGAGCACCTCGCCCACCCGCGGATCACGCGCCACGTGCGCATCCCGATGCTGCCGGCGCGGCGCAGCATGAACCTGACCAACTCCGCGTCAGTCGCCGTCTACGAGGCGTGGCGCCAGCTCGGGTTCCTCGGCGGGGTCTAGATCCTCGAGTACCGATTCCAGACGATCCGCAACCAACAGCCGGACATCTTCGTCCGTGACCTCAGATGAGCCGACAGCGACCAAGAATCCTTCTTCGTTTCTCACGATTCTTGCGACCATGTGCCCAGTGTATGTTGATCGCTTCCGGCTGAACAGTAGTAAGTGAATGCTGCTTATCCCATCTACAAACGGGGGTAAAAGTGATCAGTTTTACCTAGCTACTTGGCTGTTGATATATATTTTGCATCAACGGTCCCCCTGCAAAGCCTCTCCACGATGCGCCACCAGGGGTCCTTTCTTATAAAGCGAGCGAGAATCTTGAGCATCAAGCCATATAGCCAAACATCGCACAAATAAATAGCGTAGAAACACCGTGACATCCTGAACTTGTCGTAAGCTCAGTCGCCGTCTACGAGGCGTGGCGCCAGCTCGGGTTCGTCGGCGGCATCTGACAAGGGGTCCGTGACCTGCATCGGCGGGAGCTTGCGGGCCCGCAGCTTATCGACGATTTCACGCGCCTGCGCCTCCCCCACATCGCGCAGGGAGACACTGAACGGGCCGGGCACCATGTCCAGGTCCACGTTGGCCAGGCCGAGGACGCGCTGCAGCGGGCCCTGCTCGAACGCCAGTTCCTGGATGTGGGGGGTTTCCACCATCTGGTACCAGCGTCCCAGCCGGCCGGCCGTCGCGGCGACTGCGCCGTCGCGGATGGTGACGGTCTGGCGCTTCCAATCGATCGGCGAGACCCACCGGGCGCTGCGCGGCGAGCGGTAGTCGGCGCCGGCGAGGTCCGTCAGGTCGCTGCCAGTCATCGGCCCGATGGCGTCCACCATCGCCTTTGCCTGCTCCCACGTGCCCACCGGCAGAAGCTTCGAGGTGCCGGTCTGCTTGTTGCGCTCCGAGCCGTAGCCCGCCACCACAACGGAGACGGTCCACCAGCCGAACAGCCGCCAGAACATCGGCTGGCGCAGCTGCACCGCGTGGATGCGCGAGCGTGGCACCGCTTGACGACGGCGGTTGGCCAACCCGTACGTGAGGTGGAACATCTCCCCCTCCTTGGTGCAGGTGAACCGCCAGGACTGGTCGATGGTGCGCCAGATCCGTGGCAGGAACCCCACCAGCACCGGGATGATCGCCGCGGCGGTCAGGTCCGTCCAGATCGGCACGAACGCCCACGCAATGGTGAACAGCGTGGACATCTGGAACGCGGTGCCGATAAGCGACCTGCGGATCGGGATTGGGGGGACGAGGTTCGGGCCGGAGGCGTCGATAGGCAATTGCTTCTGCGGTCCCCCGATGCGGCGCAGCAGTTGCGCGCGCACCTCCTCCGCTTCATCGCGCGGCAGGTAGGTGATGTCGATGGCGGATTGCGCGTTGCCGGCGGCCTCGATGCGCACCGACGCGAGGCCGAAGATGCGCGGCGCGAAGGATTCGATGACGTCGACGGCCTGGATACGGTCGTAGCGCGCGGCGCGGACCTGGTTGGTCAGCACGCCGCGGCGCACCTCCACCTCCTCGTCGCCGATTTTGAAGCCGCTGCGGCGCCACCAGATCTGGGAGACCGCGAAAATCACCGCGAGCGCTGCGACGGCACCCGCCGCCGCCCACGCAATCTCGCGCGCGCCGACGTTTTCGCGCTGCGCCCAGTGGTAGATGGGCATGGTGAAGTTGAACAACGCGATCGTGGCCAGGGCCAGCACGAACGCCCACACGCGCAGCAGCGGGGTGAGGCGGTGGATGCGGCGGTAGCCCTCCATGCCGGGCGTGGTGTGCTCAGTGCTCACAGGCCGCTCATCCGCTCGCGGGCTTTGACGGCCAGGCGGTCGCGCAGCGCGTCGGCGTCCTCCGCGAGCAGGCCCGGAAGATCCGAATCCGACGAGCTCGACGCCGTGTGCACCTTCAGCTCCTTCAGGCCGAGGGAGCGGGAAATCGGGCCGGACTCCACATCCACGAACTGGATTCGCCCGTACGGGATCACCGTGATGGTGTGGAACATCTTGCCCTTGCTCAACACCAGCTCATTGTCCGTTTCCAGCCAGCCCATGTTGCGCACCTGGAACGGGATGAGGAAGAACCGCCAGATGAAAAAGACACCGAACAAGCCCAGCGGGATGAGAAAACCCCAGCCCCACTCGCGGTAACAGAGGTAGAGCCCGCCGCAGACGAAGAACATCCAGATGGCGTTGCTGACCAGCTTCGGCCACATCAGTTTCGCGGAGACCTTGTGCATCGTCTCCACCGAGGTGGGCAAAGGCTGCAGCGGTGCGTCTGACATGGCGCTCACGCTACCAGCCCGGGATGGTTGGGCTGTTCCGGCGTAGATGCTTACCCCAGGATGCCTACTCGGCGTAGATGCTTACTCCAGGATGCTTACCCATCGAGTACGGCGGCTGGCATCGCCCTGGCTCTCTCGAGAAGTAAGCGTTTAGAAGTAAGCATCCTGGGGTAAGCATCCACAGCCAACACCCGGCACAGCCACCCGGTCACACACCCATCACCAGAAAACGCGCGACCCGTGTGGACTACGACAAGTTCTCCTGCTGCTTCGGTGCCGTCGACGCACTGTTCGGTATCCGCCCAGCGCAGTTTTACGGCAACGACGACACGCTAGAGCATCGGGCCGCCTCGCGTGCCAAACAGTTGCGACCTCCTGTTTCGCACTGTACGATTTCTTCCACGGAGCCGGGTTTTCCGGCGAATAGGCAACGGCCCCCACCTCAGTTGTGGGGGCTGTCCTCATTTCAGTGGTGACTGGTTGAGCGCTTCTAAAATCCAGCGTTCACGCCGAAGCCACTCACCAAGTTTCGGATTAATCATTTTGCAGAGTTCAACGCTGTCTTGGTGCGCCTGTCTCACTGCATTCTCCTCCGAAATAATCGGCCTGTGATGCGAAGCTCGGTTTCGGATGGTCCGCAAACTATTTGCTCGAGAAGAAAAGTTCGTCTCATCCGCGTGAGTTAACCGTGGGCGGATCGCTTCGACCCACAGCACGTGCCGAGGATTTCTGTCGTTTTGGTAATGGGACGTCGGCAACAGCTGGGTCCACGATCCAAAACTTAATCCAGCCACATAATCATTATGGGTAGGGTTCGGCCCAGCAGTTTTCAAATCGGCGAATGACCTCAGCGGCCTTTTCGGCTGTGCCACCACTGTCGCGAGCAAATCAACTGGGTCGGTAATCCACTCCCGAGTTCCGCCGTGTTGGATATTCCACTCCGCAAAACTTTCGTCGATGACTGTTCTCAGCTGCACCTCTGCAAACCCTGTGGTTCGGAGAATCGCTGCAGCAACATAGGAGTTCCAGAGATAAATCTGAGCAGCAACCAAAGGCCCTTTTTGCCCGGCGAGATCCATGTACCTTTGTCGTCTCGCTTCAGGTAGCGAGCCCAGAATGATCTCCGCCGAGGTTTTTGTCACCGGATTGGTCGAAATTTTCATTTTCCCCCCTCTGCTCCACTTGTACCCCATCACCGGAAGTCCCGGGACCCGCGGGAGAGCAGCTCCCCCATCGCCAGCGGCTCGAGCCGGTCCGCCACCACGGACACCGCCCCGGAGGCGTTTTGCACTATCCCACGCACGACCAGCGCCTTGGCGGTGCGCGCCAACACCCGCTGCTTGTTCCACAATCCGACGGAGATGACCACGTTGATCAGCCCGGTCTCGTCCTCCATTCCCAAGAAGGTCACCCCGCCCGCAGTGGCCGGGTGCTGGCGGTGCGTGATCACGCCGGCGACGCGAACGCGGGTGCCGTCTTCCACGCCGTGCAACAGCTCCGCCGCCGGCACCACGCCCTGCGCCGATAACGCCGCACGCACCATCTCCACCGGCATGACCCCCGGCGTGACACCGGTGGCCGCAACGTCGGCGGCCATCAGCTCAAACGGGTTCATGCCGGGCAGCGACGGCGCCACCACCGAGGACAACCCGGGCAGCATGCCCTCGCGCTCCGTGGCGGCCACGCCCGCCTGCCACAGCGCCTGCCTGCGCGTGCCCCCGAAGCAGTCCAGCGCCCCCGCCCGAGCCAGCGCCTCGACGTGCTCCACGGACAGGTCGGCCCGGCGCGCCAGGTCCGCGATCCCGTCGAAAGGCGCGGCCTGTTCAATCCGCAATGCCGCATCCGCACCCAGGCCCCGCACCAGGTTCAACCCCACCCGGATCGTCGAGGAGTCCACGCACAGCGCCTCGCACCCGGAGTTGTTCACGCACACCGGCAGCACCTCCACCCCGTGGCGGCGCGCGTCCTGGATCAAAGACTGCGGGGAGTAGAACCCCATCGGCTGCGCGCGCAAAAGCCCCACGCAGAACTCCGCCGGGTAGTGGCGCTTAAACCAAGCGGAGAAGTACACCAGCGAGGCGAACGACTGCGAGTGCGACTCCGGGAACCCGTAGGCGGCGAAGGCCACGATCTTCTGCCACAGCCGCTCGGCGACCTCCGAGCCAATCTCGTTGGTGCGCCAGCACCCCTCGAAAAACCGCGACTTCAACGCCGCCATGCGAGCCGGTGAACGCTTCGACCCCATGGCCCGCCGCAGCGCATCGGCCTCGCGGCCGGAAAAGCCTGCCGCATCCACGCAGATCTGCATGAGCTGCTCCTGGAACAACGGGATGCCCAGCGTCTTGCCCAGGGCGCGCTCGAGCACCGGGTGGTCGTACTCCACCGGCTCCAACCCGTCGCGCCTTCTTAAATACGGGTGCACCGACCCGCCCTGGATCGGCCCCGGGCGGATCAGCGCCACCTCCACCACCAGGTCGAAAAACCGGCGTGGCTTCAACCGGGGCAGGGTGCCCATCTGCGCGCGCGATTCCACCTGGAACACGCCGACGGAATCGGCGCGGCAGAGCATGTCGTACACGGAGGCGTCGTCAAGCGGAAGCTCCCAGAGGTTGACCGTGCGGCCCGTGGTCTCCTCCACCAGGTCCACCATGTGGTGCAGCGCCTCCAGCATGCCCAGGCCGAGCAGGTCGAACTTGACCAGGCCGGCCGAGGCACAGTCGTCCTTGTCCCACTGCACCACCGAGCGGTTTTCCATCCGCGCCCACTCCACGGGCACCACGTCCGCAATCGGGCGGTCGCAAATCACCATGCCGCCGGAGTGAATGCCCAGGTGTCGCGGCTGCCCTTTGAATTGCGCCGCAAGCTTCTCGACGCCCTCCGGCACCTCCGCCATCCCCTTCGCCCAACTATCAGCCGCACCCTGCGCGAACCCCAAAGCACGCGCAGCGTCGCGCACCGCGCCCTTAGTCCGGTATGTGATCACGTTGGCCACCTGCGCCGCGTTGTCGCGCCCGTAGGTGTCGTAGACGTACTGGATCACCTCCTCGCGCCGGCCCGACTCGATGTCCAAGTCGATGTCGGGCGGGCCGTCGCGGTCCGGCGAGAGGAACCGCTCGAACAGCAGCCCCGCCTCGATCGGCTCCACGTTGGTGATCCCCAGCGCGAAGCACACCGCCGAGTTCGCCGCGCTCCCGCGCCCCTGGCACATGATGTTCTGCCTCGCGCAGAAATCCACCAGGTTGTACACGATGAGGAAGTAGCCGGGAAAATTCAGCTCCTCGATCACCTCCAGCTCGTAGCGGATTTGGGCCATTGCTTTTCGACGCACCTCCGGCGAGCGCGCCGCATAGCGAAACTGCGCGCTCGCCAGCGTGAGATTTCGCAGGTGGTCCATCTCGCTGCGGCCGTCCGGCGTGGGGTAGCGCGGCAGCTCCGGCGCGACCAGGTCGAGCGTGAACGCGCACGCCCGGGCAAGCTCGAGCGAGTAGGCCAGCTTGTCCTCGCAGCCCGGGTACATGCGTTGGAGCTGGTCGCCGGAGCGCAGCCAGTTCGCCCCCATCGGGTGCAAGTCCCCGTGCGCCTGGGCCAGCGACTCGCGCCTGGCCAGCGCCCGCTTCGCCTGGGCCAGCCGGGCCTGGTCGCGCGTGGCCGCGGCCGGTGCCGCAGTGACGATGGCAGGGAGCTGCGCTGCGTGTTTTTCCGCGTGCGCGTTTCGCGCCCGGTCTAGTGCTGCGTGCCGGTCCGCGTCCTCGGGCGTCATGGACACCTCGTACTCCAGCACCACATTGTCCGCGCCGAAGACGTCGACCAGGTGGTCGATTTCCTCCGCCCACCGCCAGCCGGCAAGCACGACGCAGGTGCTGCCCAGCTGGTCGCCGATGAGCTCCAGCGGCGGGTAGGCCACCTTGTCTTTCTCGCGGGTGGCCATGTGCGCGTCCGCCATCAGGTGGGAGAGGCGCTTGTAGCCCTCCGGCCCGCGGGCGATCACGGGCAGGACGGTGCCGCCGAGCGTCAGCTCCGCCCCGAAGACGGTGTCCAGCCCGGCCGTGGCGGCCGCCTCCGCGAACTTCACCGCGCCGTAGAACCCGTCCCGGTCCAGCAGCCCCACCGCGCTCAGCCCCAGCTCAACGGCCCGGGCCACCAAGTCCTCCGGTTCGCTCGCTCCGCCGAGAAAACTATACGAGCTGACGGTGTGCAGCTCGGCGAACGGTGTCGTCGATAGGCATCGCTCGCGCGATGGAGACGTCGACTCCGCCTTGCCGTACGCGCCGCCTGCGGGCGTGCCGGTGTGGCCGACCGGCACCGGCTCCGGGCCGGGGCGGCCGGAGAGGATGCGTTCGAGCCGCGACCACGACAGCGGCGCTCCCCCGTTGAACCTCATGGAGGGGACGCTACCACTGTTCGAAACTGTGTGCTACTCACTCCAAGGGGTGATGTATTCGTTCGGTTCCCACCCCTCGATCGCCGCAAGCAACTCTGCAGCCTGCGCACCGTCAATCTGCTCCCGAATGATGTCCGCATGCCCGGCATGGCGGGCGAACTCCTCCACCGCATGCACGTAGATGTAGCGCAACTTAGCTACCTGCGGCTCATCCATGCCGTACCACGGGAACGGCCCCACCGGCAGTTCCGCCTCAAGGTCACCACCGCGACACATCTCCATATAGTCAGCTCGCACGCAATCGAAGCGTTCCAAGATGCGGTCCAGCGTCTCTTCGGCAGTCGGCGTAAAGCTGGCTGCAAAGTCGGCCTGTGAGTATTCATACCCGGCAACACCGGCACCGGAAAGCGACCCCACCATGACAAACGTGGCGTGTTTGAGCAGTCCGCTAATGCTCAGCGCACTGCGGAGTGGAGTGCGCCTCGCAGCATCGTCGTCAAGCCCAAACGCGCTAGCCCGCAGCGCATCTAACTGCACGTCAAGATAGTTACAAAGCGTGTCTAACTCATTGTCTTTGCGCGGAAAATACATCGGTATTCCTTCCTGTCGATCACCTTCCAACCGGAACCTTAAGCCCCGTTGAGGACAGCTTTTGTCCGCAGCATGGAGAAGAATGACCGCATGGCAAATACGACGCAGCGCGTGCTCCAGCTTTTGGGACTATTGCAAGCGCGAACCACGTGGCAAGCAAGCGCCCTCGCCGCTGAGCTCGGCGTCACAGAGCGCACAGTGCGACGCGATATCGCGCGGTTGCGCGATATGGGCTACCCGGTCAATTCCAGCAGCGGGATCGAGGGCGGCTATCAATTGGGCACTGGTCGCCATTTACCACCCCTACTCCTCGACGACACCGAGGCCGTCGCGCTCGTCGCGAGTCTGCGCATGACGGCCCTGAACGGCACCGACAACGCTGGAGCAGCTGCGCTTCGCGCCTTGGCCAAGATTGATCACATCTTGCCGCCCCACCTGCGAGCCCTAGCATCAGCGGTTGATAACGCGACAACAGCGCTCCCCTATGAGCGCCCGACCGTCGAACTACAACTACTCACCCAACTCGCCACTTCACAGCAGGACCACACGCTCGTACGTTTCACCTACAGCAAGCCCAACGGCACATCATCCACGAGGGAAGTTGAACCAGCCCGGCTCATGACCCAAGGCGAGCTCTGGTATCTCCAAGCATTTGACAAAAGCAGAGACGACTGGCGCACTTTTCGCCTCGACCGAATAAGCAACGCACAAACAACATGCTGGGGTTTCACCCCGAAGGTTCCACCACCCCCGGACTTCAGCAGCGATATCACAAAACGCTATCCCTGCGTCATCCGTGTGGAGCTGGAAAGCTCACCCGAGCTGGTGGCCGAACGGATCCCCCCTCCCTATCGCACCGACCTAGAGGTAACCAAAAATGGATGCACTTTCCTCACCGGCGCACCAAATTGGGACGATCTTGCATGGCACCTTCTTTGGGTATGCCGCGACCTGGACTGCAGGATGAAGCTGGATGCAAGCACAGAGTCAGACCACCTCCGAGCAGCATTACACGACATCGGCCAAGCTGCGCTTTTGTTAGCCCAGGCATAGAAGCGCGAACTGCTTCGTTCTAAAAAATAGACTAAGCGGTACATAGGGTGCTAGATTCTGACCCGTCATAAATTCCCAACATCAAGGAGACCCCAATGCGTATCAAGCGCACCCTCGCAACCGTTGCCGCGGCTGCCCTCGCCACCACGGGCTTGGTCGCCTGCTCCAACGAGTCCGAAGACGCCGCGGGCACCGCGGACAACGCTGCCGACGGCGACAACGTCACCGTCAAGATCGGCACCACCGAGGCCGACCAGGAAGCGTGGCGCGTGTTCAAGGACCTGGCCAAGGACAACGGCATCACCCTGGACATCGTCTCCTTCTCCGACTACTCCCCGGTCAACGAGGCACTCGCGCAGGGCGAGCTGGACGTGAACAAGTTCCAGCACATCAAGTACCTCGCCGAGTACAACAAGGCCTCCAACAACGACCTGCGCATCGTCGGCTCCACCGAGATCGTGCCGCTGGCGCTGTTCTGGAAGGACCACGACTCCATCGACGGCATCGAGGGCCAGTCCGTCGCCATCCCGAACGACCCGTCCAACCAGGGCCGCGCCATCAACGTGCTGGTCCAGGCGGGCCTGCTCACCCTGAGCGACAGCGTCGCAGACGAGCTCGCCCCGACCCCGGCGGACATCGACAAGGCCGCTTCCAAGGTCACCGTCACCCCGGTGGACGCGTCCCAGACCCCGTCCGCCTACAACGAGGGCAAGCCGGCCATCATCAACAACACCTGGCTGGACCGCGCCGGCATCGAGCCGGGCCTGGCCATCTTCGAGGACGACCCGGAGTCCAAGGAAGCCGAACCGTACATCAACGTCTTCGCGGCCCAGGCAGACCGAATCGACGACGAGACCCTGAACAAGCTGGTTGAGCTGTGGCAGACCCCGGAGGTCGCCGAGGCCGCGGCCAAGGACTCCAAGGGCACCTCCGTGCCGGTCTACCGCGAGCAGGCTGAGCTCAACGAGATTCTGGACCGCCTCCAGAACAAGTAAGTCTCCACACACCCCCAACTAAGCAAAAGGAGCACGTTTTATGCGTACCAAGCGCGTTATCGCCGCTGCGGCGGCATCGCTCATCGCGGCCACCGGGCTGGTGGCCTGCTCGTCGGAGACGGAGTCGTCGACAAGCAATAGCGATGGCGACAAGGTCACCGTGAAGATCGGCACCACCGACGCCGACCAGAAGGCCTGGAGTGTCTTCGCCGACGAGGCGCAAAAGGCCGGCATCGATCTGGACATCATGCGGTTCACCGAGTACCCGCAGGTCAACCCGGCGCAGGTCGAGGGTCAGATTGAGATCTCGAAGTTCCAGACCATCAACTACCAGGCCCAGTACAACGCCACCGCCGGCGAGGATCTGCGCATCATCGGCTCGGGCGAGATCAACATCCTGGGCCTGTACTGGAAGGACCACGACTCCCTCGACGGCATCGAGGGCACCGAGGTCGCGATCCCGAACGACCCGTCCAACCAGGGCCGCGCGATCAACGTGCTGGTCCAGGCCGGCCTGGTCACTCTGCGCGACGGCGCGCCGAAGCTGACGCCGACCCCGGCCGACATCGACAAGGACGCCTCCAAGGTCAAGGTTGTCGCCGTGGACGCTTCCCAGACGCCGAACGCCTACAACGAGGGCCGCCCGGCGGTCATCAACAACAACTGGCTGCAGCGCGCCGGCATCGACCCGGCCTCCTCTGTGGCCGCGGACGACCCGAACTCGGAGCTGGCGGAGCCGTACATCAACGTCTTCACCGTCTCCGGCGACGACCTGGACAACGAGACCTACGCGAAGCTCGTGGACGTCTGGCAGTCCGAGGAAGTCACCGAAGCGCTCAACGAGGACTCCAACGGCACCGCCGTGCAGGTCCAGCGCTCCAAGGAGGACCTCAACGAGATCCTCGACCGCCTTGTGGAGGAGTACAAGTAGATGACGCACACCGGCACCCGGATTGAGTTCCGGAACGTATCCAAGGTCTTCAAAACCAAAGACCGCGAGGTCACAGCCGTCGACGACGTCACCCTGACCGTCGAGCCGGGCGAAATCCTCGGCGTGATCGGCTATTCGGGTGCCGGCAAGTCCACGCTTGTCCGCCTCATCAACGGCCTGGACATGCCAACCTCGGGGCAATTGCTTCTCGACGGCACCGACGTCGTCGGCATGTCCGAACGCAAACTGCGCGAGATCCGCCGCAACGTCGGCATGATCTTCCAGCAGTTCAACCTCTTTTCCTCCCGCACCGCCGCCGGCAACATCGAGTACCCGCTGAAGCTGGCCGGCGTGGACAAGCAGGAGCGCAAGCGCCGCGTCGCCGAGCTGCTCGACTTCGTCGGCCTGTCCGAGCGCGGCGAGAACTACCCGGAGCAGCTCTCTGGCGGCCAGAAGCAGCGCGTGGGCATCGCCCGTGCGCTGGCGACCAACCCGTCGCTTTTGCTTGCCGACGAAGCCACGTCCGCCCTTGACCCCGAAACCACCCACGAGGTCCTCGGCGTGCTGCGCCGCGTCAACGAGGAGCTCGGCATCACCATCGTGGTGATCACCCACGAGATGGATGTCATCCGCGCCATCGCCGACAAGGTCGCCGTCATGGAAGACGGCCAGGTGGTGGAGTACGGCAGCGTCTACGACGTGTTCGCCAACCCCCAGACTTCCGTGGCGCAGCGTTTCGCCGCCACCAGCCTGCGCAACCGCCCCGACGAGGTCGAGGCGCGCGAGCTTCTGGCCAAGCCGGGCCGACTGTTCACCGTGGACCTGACGGAGGATTCCGGGTTCTTCGGCGCGGCGGAAGCCGCCCGCGAGCGCGGCGTGTCGGTGGAGCCGGTGCACGCCGGCATCACCACCTTGCAGGAGCGTTCCTTCGGCAAGATGACCGTGCGCCTCAACGGCGACGACGCCGCCATCAACGAATTCTTGGCCACCCTGCAGCAAAGCACCGAGATTGAGGAGATCACCCGATGAACCCGTCAAGCACTGGCATAACCGAGTACATCCTCGCTGAGCCGAACTGGGACACCCTCGGCCCCACCTTCCTCGAAGCCATCGGCGACACCCTGTGGATGGTGGCCATCACCATGGTCGTCGGCGGCTTCTTCGGCCTGCTTCTGGGCCTGTTTCTGTACACCACCCGCCCGGGCGGCATCCTGCAGAACAAGGCGGTGTACACCATCATCAACGTGG